>ERZ773227.262-NODE-262-length-53632-cov-8.277022_pt1 | contig 53632 bp, 38 predicted proteins | sample MGYA00580525_ERZ773227 | MGnify/ENA primary metagenome ERZ773227 (study PRJEB29015, sample SAMEA2737782) | human gut metagenome | biome: human gut; feature: human-associated habitat; material: faeces | place: China | collected 2012 ... | reverse complement strand
GGCCACGCTGCGCGAGGTTGAGACCAAGCGCACCGACCGCTTCCCGGCGCACACCGACGTGCGCCCCACTCTCAAACACCATAGGTCTTCCGGCTCGTGCCTTTCCAGAGCGATCTCGCTCCTGCGTCTGCCGTTCCGCCTTCTCAGGGCCCTGCCCCAATGACCGGCTCACGCCTCGAACGGCAACCTCAAGCACATACGGCTACGGGTATAGCTCCGGACTCCCACCGGCTTCCCTCATCCCTGCGCCTGCCCGAAGGGCAGCACTCGCGCAGAGTCATGATGCTCCATATAAACTTGGCTGTGCACCCTTATTATACTCCATGCAGGCCAAAAGTCAAGAGACGGGTGGCGGTCCTGCTGCCTCGGCATTCAGAAATTGTGTTTTGATGATATTCAGACCCAACCGGCCGCCGGCCGCCTTGCCGAACCCGTCGATAATCTGATTGATTGTATCCGCACTCTAAAAGATTTTTAATTTTTCCTTTGCACGGGTGATGGCTGTATAGAAAATGCCGTGGGAGATCTGCTCGGAATTGCTGCTGGGGATGACCTCCTTGGCGGAATTGTACTCGAGGCCCTGCGCCTTGTGAATAGAGACTGTATAGGCCAACTGAAAGGGGACGACCGAAAGCCCAAGGAGTGGTCGTTGGAGATCCCGTCCAGCTACAGACGAAGTCATCCCCAGACTCTTCCGTGTTTTTGATCTCGTCCCCGCCGGTAAAGCGGATCACCGCGGAGTCCTTGCTAAAATCGAGCGACGCGAGAAACCTGGGGGAAATGTACTTCCAGAATACGCGCTCCTGCCCTCGCTTCCCCGTATTTAACACCAGGAACAAGATACCGGGGTCCAGCGTAACCTCCAAAGCCACATATGCAGGGAAGGCAAGATCCCGTAGCCGATAGTGGACAGCGCCGTCCAGCGATATCTGCGGGGTCGAGGTTCCCTTACTCTGGATCACAAAGCTCCGCTTTGGCCGCCTAGACACCTCTGGAGACGGGACTAATTCAAACGTCCCATCCGTATTAGGCCATGTGTCTTCAGTCGAGAACCTCTCACTGATTTTCCGTCCGAGCCCAAAAATGCCTGGAGCATTGTAACTGCGTCCCGGTCATCACCAGACCGGGCGGTGTGGGTGTTACTATGCCGCTGAAGCTGTTCAGATGTAATTTTAGTCAATCCGACCATGCCCCCTTTATGTTGACAGAAAATCCTTCCAAAATTGCTTATATGCTAATTGTAATCAATTTCCGCTCTTTTTACAAGCTACATGCCATATCCTCTGATTCCAAAATTAAATCTTTTCCTTTCGCCTGCAAAATCCAGATAATATTTTGTAGTAAAACACCTCTATAGCATGACTGATTGCCAGCATATCATGGAGGTATTACAAATTTAAAAACCACGTCTCAGCCTCAATTGGCTAAGATGTGGCTTTCAAATTTGGAGCAGACGGTTAAAACCGACAAGAAAAAAGCCGCCCGCAGGGCGGCCCCAAACCGAAGCCCAGCGTAAGCTGGTTCGGTTTGGAAAGGAGGAGCAGCGGCGTGAGCGCGCTCTGACATATAAAATAAGTCGGAGCAAGCGATCCATAGCTTGCTCCGACATGGTGCGCGAGGCGGGACTTGAACCCGCACGTGCGTAATGCACACTAGAACCTGAATCTAGCGAGTCTGCCAATTCCACCACTCGCGCATCTTTAGCGCTCTTTGGAGCGCGAAAATTATATTACCATCTGTCCCCCCACTTGTCAACTCCTTTTTTCGATCTTTTTGCTTTTTCTGGTGCGGAGTGGAAAATTCCAGTTGACAAATCCGTAACGGCTCGTTATAATAATCTAGCAGTCTTTCGAGACGACAATATGCGGATGTGCTGGAACTGGTAGACTGGCTAGCTTGAGGTGCTAGTGGCCCATGGCCGTACGGGTTCGAGTCCCGTCATCCGCACCATCATAGACAAAACCTGCGTATAACGATAGTTATATGCAGGTTTTGTCTATACTTTGTAAAAGTGTATTAAAACCACAGCATAGAACTGGCTACCATTACATATTGCAAGTGTCAGCAAGCAGATTTAAAGAGATGGTATCTCTCTTAAACCTGCCTTTATTTATGTTTTGGAAAGTGAGGTACCTGTGAAACTTCCGTATGGCTACGTTTTAGCTGGCAAGGAAATCACTGCGCATGAAGAAAAAACAGATGCTGTCCGCGGTATATTTAAATACTATCTTGCTGGAGCCAGCTTAGGAAAGATTGTTAATATGCTCTTTGCAAAAGGACTTTCCTTCTCAACCGGTCATTCCAAATAGACCAAGGCCGCTATGGAAAAGCTTCCGTTAACAAGAAATCTATTACAATCGTTGGCATGAAAGTATATTTGGATGCTCAATCGAAGAGGATGTAAAATATTATTCCATGTAAAGTTCTCTCCTCCAATATTCCGTACTGCCTTATTTCCACACGCCGAAACTTTTTAATATATACCGATCAGATATTCAATGATATAGATTTTAGGTATCTTAAACGATTTCCCAATCTTCATTTAGTGGATTGCGCCATCCTTCAAAAGCTCATACGCCGTCTTCTTACCGATTCCGCTTTGAAATCTAAACAGAAAGAGATGTTCCAAAGGTATAGTGACCTCTGGAACATCTCTTTTTTGGTAGCTTAATTATCTTTAAATTTACGGTACAAGCACGAAAGCCCTCTCCTCCCAGCCGCTGCTTTGACTGTACGTTGTAATATTTTCCAAAGTTCTATTTTTACTTTTTAGTCTAATTATAGTCATTTATACAATTAAGCATGATTTTTTTCATACCTAATAATTGCTGTTTGACGCTTGACCCTATAACTTCATCTAAACTTAGATGGAGCATTTTTCTCAATAAGAGTGCTTCAGGCGGGCATCCTTATGTCCAGAATATAAGCAACACCCCGTCTGCCGAACCACAGGAGGGGTGTTGCCCATACTTAATCTATGAACTTATTTTCTCAAAAGACAGGAGCACCTCAATTGCGCAACCACGCCTTCTCCAATACTTCTACAATCATCTGCGTCCCAGGCATACGGGCGTAGCAGCATCGACGGTACCCCTTTTCATCCTCGGTCTCCGACTCAAAAATGATCTCGCCCCCCTGGCCCACGATGAAATCCCGATAAGCCGGGTAGTCCTTGACGTAGTAGGCGGTGTGGTGCATCCCGCCTCCCACCTCATCTACGAAGCGCTTGTGTTCAATCTCGCCAAACACGGGCTGGAGCACCTCCAGCTTCAGGCTGTCGGTCCAATCCAGCATGGCGATCCGAATCTGACAGCCTGGGATTTTCTCCCCCCAGGCCCATACATTCATGGGTATGAAGTCGTACACCTTCCCGGCGCCGTCGATCCCGAAGATCTGACGGATCTCCTCCAGCGCCCGGTCCATATCGGCCACGACGACACCCACATGGCCCACGGGCGGCAGACGGTCAATACTCATATCATCCACTCCTTGCTGTTAGACGCGGCCTTCCGGGCCGCGCCCTGTTTTTGATGGGGCCTCAGCAGAGCATCAGCCCGCAAAATTCATCCAGGTCCATGTTCTGAAAATACTGCCCGATTTCCCCCGCCGGCACCGTTGCCCGCAGAGCTTCCTCCCGCAGAGGACAGCCGATCAACCGCCGGGCCAGCTGGTCGGGTTCCTTTCGGGAGAAGAAGTCCCCATAGAAGGACAGCGCCTGGATTGCACCCTCCTTCAAATCCAGGCAGACCCGGATCTCGCCGCAGCCCTCTACCCTGCGGCGCTTGTCGATCTGACACCGGGGGGAACTTCCATAGTTCCACTCCCAGCGGTCGTACACCGCCTGCCGGATACGCTCCACCTGATTCAGATCCCCCCGATCCAGCTCATAGGGGACTAGGTCACATACCTCTCCCAGGCAGGACCACAGCCGCTCCATGAAGGATTCTGTGGGCATCGGCTGATGCATATAGGGCTTGATGTTGGTGACCCGGCTGCGCACCGAGGGCAGGCCCTTGGAGGTCAGCTTGTCCCGGCTGGGAGCCAGCGCTGAGGACACCACGCTCAGGTCAGAGTCATACAGGAGCGTGCCGTGGTGCATCACCCGGCCCTCCTTCACATACTGGGAGTTGCCCGAAAACTTTCTGCCCCGGATGGTCATGTCATTTCGGCCGTTCAGCTCCGCGGGCACCCCCAGGCTCTCCAGCGCCCAGATCACCGGGCGGCAGAAGGTGGAGAAGTCAAAGTCGCTGCCCGTGTGGTCGGCGATGAAGGTGAAGTTCACGTTCCCCAGGTCGTGATAGACCGCCCCGCCCCCGGACAGCCGGCGGACCACTTGAATCTGGTTGGCCCGCACATAGTCGGCGTTGATCTCGGCGAAGGTATCCTGGTGCTTGCCCACCACGATCGTCCGGTCGTTGCGCCAGAGCATGAGATAGGACCGGTTCCGAGGCATCTGGTCAAAAATATACTGCTCCAGCGCCAGATTGAAGCGGGGGTCGGTGCTGGGGCTTTGGATGGCACGCATCGTGGCACAGGCTCCTTTCTCTCACAGGGATCGAATGAGCGCCGCGGCCGTCTCCGCCATCAGGCAGTGGCCGGCGGCGTTGGGGTGGAGGCCATCCGGCTGAAAGAGCCCCTCCTCTCCCCATCGGGTGAAGGCCCGGTCGAAGTCCAGGACCGGCAGACGGAAGGCGGCGGCAAAGCGGCGCAGCCAGCTCTGGTACTCGGCCAGCAGCTCTGCCGCCCGCTCCGGCATCAGCTCCGCCCACTCCCGCCGAATGGGCCGCCGGAGCCCCGGCGGGATCCCGATCAGCGGGAGGCCTCCTCCGGCGATGATCAGGTGGGCCATGGCCCCCATGTTGGCCCTGGCGCCCGCCAGATCCCCGCCGTAGGCGATATCGTTGGTCCCGCCCATCAGGAGGACCGCGTCCGGGTGCTCCCGGACCAGCAGATCGGGCAGGACGGCCAGCATACCGCCGGTGGTGTTGCCGTTGACACCCCGGCCCAGCAGCTCCGCCCCGGTCTGGGCGGCGCACAGCGCCGTCCAGACCAGTCCCCGCGGGAGGCCGAAGCCATAGGTCAGGCTGTCACCCAGGCAGAGGATCCTCCCTGTCACAGGGAATTGATGGCCCGTCCGTTCCAGGCGGCCATAAAAGCCTCACCCAGGGCCTCGTTGACCGTGGGATGGGGGTGGATGGCATGGATCAGCTCCTCAGCGGTGCCCTCGGCGGCCATGGCCGCCGAGATCTCACCGATCATGTCGGTGACGTGCTGACCATAGAGGTGAGCGCCCAGGATTTCGCCGGTGTCCGCCGCCACGATCACCTTGAACAGGCCGTCCGTGTCCCCCGCGATCAGGGACTTGCCGTTGGCCGCCATGTTGAACCGCCCGATCTTCAGCCCGTCGCCGTACTTCTCCCTAGCCTGGGCCTCGGTGAGGCCGATGCAGGCGATCTCAGGCTCCAGATAGACACAGGATGGGATCCGGTCATAGCGCATCTCCTCCCCTTGGCCGCAGATGTCCGCCACTGCCACCATACCCTCGTGGGAGGCGGTGTGGGCCAGCATAACCTTCCCGTTCACGTCCCCAATGGCATAGATATGGGGGATGTTGGTGCGCATATGGGCGTCCGTCCGGATCGCCTTCCGGTCGAACTCGATGCCGATCCCCTCTGCGTTGAGGCCCTGCGTGTTTGGAACACGTCCCACCGCCATGAGCACCATATCCGACTTTACCTGGCAGTTCTGCCCCTCAAACTCGTAGTACACCGTGTCGTCCTTCACCCGGCTGACCTTTGCACCCAGCCGGAACAGGATCCCGTCCTTGGTCATCCGCTTCTCCGCCAGCCTGGAGACCTCGATGTCCACCATGGGCAGGATATGGTCCATCAGCTCCAGCACCGTCACCTTACTGCCCAAGCGGTTCAGGAGATAGGCGAACTCCACGCCGATCACACCGCCGCCGATCACGGTGACCGAGGCGGGCACCTGATCCAGGTCCAGGGCCTCGGTGCTGGTCAGCAGGTGGTTTTCCCCCTCCAGCGCGAGGAAGGGGGGCATGAATACGCTGGAGCCGGTGGCGATGATGATGTTGGCCCCGGTGATGCTCCTGCCGTCCACAGACAGGGTATGGGCATCGGCAAACGAGGCCATTCCCTCCACCACCGTTACCTTATTGCCCCGGAGCAGGCCCTTGACGCCGTTGACCAGGGTTTTGACCACGGCTTTCTTTCTGGCCTGCAAGGCGGCCATATCCACCGCGATCTTGTCCGCCTCCACGCCCGTCACCGCGAAGCGGGCGGCATCCTTCACCTTGTGGTACACGTCGGCGGTCTGAATCAGCGCCTTGGTTGGGATGCAGCCCACGTTCAGGCAGGTGCCTCCGAAACCGGCCCCCTCGATGATGCAGGTTTTTTTCCCGCACTGGGCCGCCTTGATCGCCGTCTCATAGCCGCCGGGGCCGGCGCCGATCACGACCACGTCGTAGTCGTATCCGGCCGGCTCCGCCGGGGCCGCGGGCGCGGCCTGGGGGGTGGCGGGGCCATTGAGGACGGCATTGGGATCCTCCCCCGGAGCGCCGATCACGGCGATGGGGGTGAACACCTCGGCGAAAGCCCCCTCCTCCAGCATGAGCTGGAGGACGGTGCCGTCCGCTGTGGCCTCTACGGGCATGGTGGTCTTGTCGGTGTTGATCTCAAAGAGCACCTCGCCCTTCTTTACCGTTTCACCCACCCGCCTGTGCCACTTGACCAGCTGGCCCTCGTCCATATTGAAGCCCAGCTTGGGCATGATGATGATCTCTGCCATGACGCTCCTCCACTCACATCAGAATCTGGATAGGATGCTCCAGCAGCTGCTTCATATACTCCACGAACTGGGAGGCCAGCAGGCCGTCAATGACCCGGTGGTCCACAGACAGCTGTATGTTCATCATGGGCCGGATGGCGATGGCGTCCTCTCCGTTCTCATCGGTGGCCACAACGGGGGTCTTGCGCACGGAACTGACCGACAGGATCGCCGATTCGGGCGCGTTGATGATCGCGGTGAAGTTGCCGATGCCGAACATCCCCAGATTGGAAATGGAGAAGGTACCCTCGCTGTACTCCTCCGGGGCCAGCCGGCCCTCCCTGGCTCTGGCCACCAGATCCTTGCTCTCCCGTGCCACGTCGGTGAGGGTCTTGTTCTGCACATTCTTGATCACCGGGACAACCAGGCCGTTGTCACCAGCCACGGCAGTGCCCACGTTGATGGACCTGTAGGTGACAACCTGGTCGTCCTTCAGGGTGACGTTGATGCCGGGGAATTTCTTCAGGGCCTTGCAGGCCGCCATGGTCAGCAGGTCGGAGACGGCGATCTTTACCTCGCTGGTCTCGTTGAGCTGCCTGCGGAAGGCGGTCAGCTCGGTGGTGTCCACCGCGTCGGTAAAGTACAGGTGGGGCGCCGTGAACTTGGACTGGGCCAGCTTCTCGCCGATGATCCTGCGCACACCCTTGTAGGGAACGGCGGAGGCCACCTGTCGGGTGTCCGACCCGGCGGAGGCAGGCGCGGCCTTGGCGGCCGCGGCCTCCACGTCGGCCTTCATGATCTTGCCGGCGGCGCCGGTACCCTGGACAGCGGCCAGATCCACGCCCATTTGCTGGGCCACCCTGCGGGCCAGCGGGGATGCCTTGAGGTCCTTATAGGTGATCCCGCCCTGGAAGCCGGTGCCCTTGATCTGGGTCAGGGAGGCCGGGTCGATGCCCTCGTCCTGGACCAGCTTTCGGGCCTTGGGTGTCAGTTTCAGAGACTTCATGTCCACCGGCGCGGCAGGGGCCGAAGGAGCGGCGGCGGGCGCGCTTCCACCGGCCTGCCCCTGTCCGGCGGAAGCCAGGGCGGCATCCGGATCCTCCCCCGGTGCGCCGGTCACGGCGATGGGGGTAAACACCTCGGCGAAGGCACCCTCCTCCAGAATGATCTTCAGGAGGGTGCCGTCCTCGGTGGCCTCCACGGGCATGGTGGTCTTGTCGGTGTTGATCTCAAAGAGCACCTCGCCCTTCTTTACCGTCTCGCCCACCTGCTTGTGCCACTTGACCAGCTGGCCCTCGTCCATGTTGAAGCCCAGCTTAGGCATGATGACGACTTCAGCCATTGCGATGCCTCCTTACACCATCTCGCGGATCTTGGCCGCGATCTTCTTCTCGTCGGGAATCAGCGGGAACTCCAGCGCGGGGCTGAAGGGCAGGGGCACGTCGGCGGTGCCCATCCGCTGGATGGGGGCGTCCAGATCGTAGAACACGTCGGGCATGATCCGGGAGGCGATCTCGCCGGTGATGCCGAAGCTGAGGTGGCCCTCGTCTACGATCAGCAGCTTGCCCGTCTTTTTCACCGACCTGATGATTGTCTCGGTGTCCAGGGGCACGATGGTGCGCAGGTCGATCAGCTCGGCGCTGATGCCCTCCTTCTGTAGCTGCCGGACCGCCTTCTCCGCCTTGATGGTCATCATGGAGTTGGTGACCACGGTGATATCGGCGCCCTCCGTGACGATGCGGGCCTGGCCGAAGGGGATGCACACATCCTCCTCCACCTCCGGGACATCGTTGAACTTGGTGGTGTAGAGCATCTTGTGCTCAAAGAACATAACGGGGTCGTTGTCCCGGATGGCGGTCTTGAGCAACCCCTTGCACTCGCCGGCGGTGGAGGGGACCACCACCTTGACGCCGGGGATGTGGGCGGCCCAGGCATGGATGGACTGGGAGTGCTGAGCCGCGGAGGAGCGTCCGCCACCCAGGGGCAGGCGCACCACCATGGGCACGTTGCACTGGCCGCCGGACATGTAAGTGATCTTGGCCATCTGGTTGAAGAGCTGGTCGCCGCAGACCATCATGAAGTCGGCGAACATCAGCTCCACCACCGGGCGCAGGCCGGTCAGGGCCGCGCCAACGCCCATGCCCACGAACCCCTGCTCAGAGATGGGGGTATCCTTTACACGCAGATCACCATACTTGTCCCGCAAACCCACGGTGCACTTGAAGTTGCCGCCGATGACGCCGATGTCCTCGCCCATCTGGAATACGGTATTATCCCGCGCCATCTCCTCGTCCAGGGCCTCCCGGATGGCGTCTCTCACCATCAATTCTCTCATGATCTGAACCTCCCTTATTATCAAACAGATGCGGCGATATCTACAAACACATCCTTGTAGGCCTCGGACACGTCGGGATAATCGCTCTCCTCGGCGAACTTACAGGCCTGGGCGATCTCCTTCTCCACAGAGGCGCGGATCTCTTCAATCTCGCCGTCGCTCAGCAGTCCCTTCTCCTGCAGCACCACCAAGGGCTCGCGGGCCTTCCATGCGGCCAGCTCTTCGGGGGCGCGGTACTCGCCGGGGTCGCCCACGTGGTGGCCCTGCCAGCGGTAGGTCTTGCACTCGATGAGGGTGGGCCCCTCGCCCTTGCGGGCCCGCTCAACCGCCCTGGAGACGGCCTCGTACACCGCATAGACGTCGTTGCCGTCCACAGCCTCGCCCGGAATGCCATAGCCCTCGGCCCGCTTATAGAGGTCGTGCTCCTTGGTCACCCGGCGGATATCCACCGAAATGCCGAAGAGATTGTTCTCGATGATATAGACGATAGGCAGGTTCCAGGCGGCAGCCATGTTGATGGACTCATGGAAGGTCCCCTCGTTGGACGCGGAGTCGCCGAAAAAGGCCAGGGTGACCTGCTCGGTGCCCCGGAGCTTGGCGGAGTAGGCCGCGCCAGTGGCGATGGGGATTTCGCCGCCCACAATGCCGTTGGCGCCCAGGATGCCCTTGTCCATGGCCATGATGTGCATGGAGCCGCCCTTGCCCTTGGAGTAGCCGGTCTTTTTTCCCAGGATCTCGGCCATCATCCGGTCCAGATCGGCGCCTCTGGCCACCAGGTGGCCGTGGCCGCGGTGGGTGGAGCCGATGTAGTCGTCCTCACGCAGAGCGACACACGCCCCGGCGGCCACCGCCTCCTCCCCCAGATACAGGTGCGCCAGGCCTGGCATCAGGCCCCGCTTATAGAACTCAAAGACCTCCTCCTCGAAGCGGCGCATCCGGTACATTACGGTATAGAACTGCTTTGCCAGCTCCTTTGGTTCCTTTTTCGTGCTCATATATTTTACCTCCCAATGTCAGTTGATGACCCGCACTCGTTCAGACAAAGTCAGCGCATCACCGTGCCGCCGTTGATATCCACGATCATGCCAGTGACATAGCGGCTGTCCTCGCTCGCCAGGAAGCCCACCACGTCGGCCACGTCTTCAGGGGTACCCAGGCGCTTCATGGGGACCATGTCGTCCCGATAACCGGCGTTGCGGGTCATCTCGGTCATGATGTAGCCGGGGGCCACCGCATTGACGGTCACCTGATAGGGCCCCATCTCCCCGGCCAGTGACTTTGTCATGCACCAGACCGCAGCTTTGCTGGCGGCGTAAATCGGCGAGGCGGCCAGACCGCCCGTCTCGGCGGACTGGGAGGCCATATTGATGATCCGCCCGGCCTTTTTCTCCTTCATGGTGGGGATCACCGCCTTGCAGAAGAACACATCGCCCATGAAGTTGATGCCGAAGATTTTGTCCCAGTCGGCCTTGGTGTACTCCACAAAGGGCTTTTTCAGGGACAGGATGCCGGCGTTGTTGACCAGCACGTCCACCGTACCGAACCGTTCCAGCACCTTTTGCACGGCGGTGTTGACCTGTTCCTCCTGGGAGACGTCGCACTGCACGGCCATGGTCTCCGCGCCATACTGCCCGGCCAGCTCCTCGGCGGCTGCGACGGCGGCCTCCTGGTTGATGTCCACGATGGCCACCCGCATTCCATCCTTCACCAGCCGTGCGGCGATGGCCTTGCCGATGCCCTGGGCTGCCCCGGTCACGATCGCTGCCTTGCTCATAAGCGCCATGAGAATCTCCTCCTTTTATCATTGCGCCCAGTCCCGCTCCCCCGGTCAGAGGGATTCCCCCCGGCGATCCCCGCCCTCTAAGGCGGGGACAGGCAACCGGGACTGGAACGGTCTTAAAACAGCTCCTGATAGATCTTCAGCACCCGCGCCTCGTCCAGAGGGACGAAGTTGCTGGCCATCAGGCGGCCCTGCTCGGTGACCACGCTGTGGGCGAAGACGGGCAGATCCTCCCTGGTCACGCCGTACTCGTGGAGGGGCCGCTTGGGCAGGATCTGATCCAGCAGCTTCTCCAGCTCGTCATAGACCACGTCGGGCATACAGCCCAGCAGGTCGGCCAGATACTGGTTGAGGACTGCAATCTCCCCGTCCCGGCGGAGCTCCATGTAGTTCTTGAGCACCCCTGTAAACATGGCGTAGTTGCTCTCGCCGTGGGCCACATGATACTTGCCGCCCAGGGGATAGCTGGTGGCGTGGACGGCGGCGCAGCCGGCGGTGCCAAAGGCCAGGCCCGCATAGTTGGAGGCCAGCAGGAAGTCGTTGAGCAGAGAGAAGCGGCTCTCCGGCCCCTTCTTGGCGATGGTCTGATAGCCCCGAATGATCATCTCAATGGCCTTATAGCCAAAGAGCTTGGTGTAGGGGGTGGCCTTGGGGGACAGGGCGGACTCCACCGCGTGGACCAGGGCGTCGATGGAGCTGGCGGCGAACACCTTGAACGGCAGGCCCTCCAGCAGCTGGGGGATCAGCACCGCGTAGTCGGCGTACATGGCGGGGCTGACCAGGCCAAGCTTGGTTCCTATGCGGGTGCGGGCCATGATGGAGATATTGGTCACCTCGCTGCCCGTGCCGCAGGTGGTGGGGATGATGATCAGCTCCCGCTTCTTTTCCAGATCGGGGGCCTTGTCATAAAGGTCGTCCACCCCCTCGCCGTCAGAGACGGCCAGCACCTTGGCGATGTCGATCACCGTGCCGCCGCCGATGGCGATCACCCGCTTACATCTGGTCTTGGCCGCGTCGGCCAGGATCGCATCCACCATCACGTCGGTGGGCTCCCCGGCGCCATACTTCTCCTGGAAGATCACATGGCAGTTCAGGTTCTCCATACAGCCGAAGTAGGGCTCATAGATATAGGCGTTGCTGAGGATCAGGTCGTCTCTGTTGAGGCGGAACGCCTCGGCAAACTCTTTGCAGGTGTCGAAGCCGTACAGAGTCGGCTTCCAGATCATTTCCAGCATAGCAATGTTCCTTTCTCGATTTCAGAGCGTGATCGGATTTCTCCAGCCTCTCCGCCTGGTCACACCAGGCCGAAGAGCATATACAGGGCCACCGTCAGCACACAGCCCAGCGTCGTCAGGCCGATGTTAGTGACGAAGAAATAGGGATAGGTCTCCTTGGGGGTCTGGTCGGTGTAGATGTTGGCCGTCACATAGCCGCCGGAGTGGGGTAGGGAGTCCAGGCCGGCGCCCGCCCAGGTGATGGAGCGGTGGAGGATCTGCGGATCGATTCCCTGCGCCTGACACAGCTGCACATACTGGGGACCAAGGGCCGCCAGGAACACGGACAGGCCGCCGGAGCAGGAGCCGCAGGCCGCAGCCACGATGGCGGTGGCCACGCAGGCAGAGATCAGTGGGTTCATATCCAGGCTCAGTGCGAATTCCTTGACCAGCTCGAAGCCATGGGATCCCTGGACTACGCCGCCGAAGCCGGTGACCACGGCGGTGTTCATCAGGGCGATCAGGCTGTTGGTGGCCGTATCATTGACCGAATCGCGGAAGGCGTGGATCCGCTTGTGGAACAGGGCAAAGGCCAGCAGGCAGCCCAGGGCCAGGGACTGGATGACGATGTAGTTGGTGCTCCAGGTGACAGCGTCCTTCAGCACCTGCTGCATCACAAAGATATACAGCACCACGAATAAGATAGGAATGACAGCCAGACCGAAGGGCAGCATCCCGGTGCGGTCGGAGATATCGATGGCCTCCAGATCGTCTTTTCGTCCAGGGACGAAGCCGATGCCGGCCGCCTTCAACCGCTTGTCGTTCCACTCCAGCCATACCATGCTTAGAGCGAAGATGATGCAGGAAACAACGATACCGTTGAGGGGAGCAGCGTAGGCCGTGGTTCCCAGTACCTCAGTGGGCATGATATTCTGGATCTGTGGGCTGCCCGGCAGGCCCACCATGGTGAAGGAGGCACAGCCGGCGAACAGCGCCGCAGGGAACAGCCGCTTGGAGACGTTGCCCTCCTTGAACAGAACCAGGGCGATCGGGTACAGGGTGAACACCACCACGGCAAAGCTGACGCCGCCATAGGAGAGGACGGCAGAGGTGATAACCACAATCAGCAGGGCCCGCTTGCTGCCCATCAGATCCACGATTTTACAGGCAATGGATTTGGCCGCACCGCTGCTCCCCATCAGTGCGCCGAACAGCGTGCCCAGGAAAAACATCAGGAAGTAGTCGCCCGCATAGTTCTTCATAAAGGTTCCGTAGTGGGTGCTCAGCGCCTCCCAAAGGTCCATGCGGTTGGTGATGACGACAACCAGCGCGCCCACGATGGACGTGGGGATCATGCCCCAGCCTTTAAAGCCCATCATGATCAGGACTGCCAGCCCCAGGACCAGGCCCAGTATGGAGATAATGTCCATGATTCTCCTCCCTCTTTATTTGCAGACTTGTTTTGATCTGTTTCGGGGTCACTGCGTCTCGATGATTACCTTGGTGTCCAGGCCGCGGGCGGCCTTCATGGCCTCAAAACCCGCCTGGACCTCCTCCAGTTTGATGCGGCGAGAGATGTATTTCTTCACGGAGATCCGGCCAGAGGCCATGGCGTTGATAACGGTCTTGAATTCATCGAAGTTGTGGCCCTTGCTGCCACGGAGGAGCACCTGCTTGAGCACCAGCCGCTCATAGTCCAGAGGGAACTGAGCATGGGGCAGGCCCACGGCGGTGGCCCGCATATAGAACTCCGGCTTGAGGGCGCGCAAGCCGGTGTTGAAGGCGCTGGGCACCCCCACGCAGTCAATCAGCAGGTCATAGCCGCCCCCCGAGATATCCAGCAGCTGCTGCTCCAGGTCGGGGGCGTCGGCAGCCACCACATGGTCAGCCACCTGATAGCCCCGGATGATCTCCCGCTTCTGGGGGTTGAGCTCTGAGACGGTGATCTCACTGGCGCCGAAGGTTCTGGCCCACTCCGCGCAGCTCATGCCAATGATCCCGCCGCCCAGGATGAGCACCCTGTCGTTGGGCTTCACCTGACTGACCTGGATGGCATGAAGGCCCACCGCGAAGGGCTCGGCCATGGCTCCCTCCTCGTTGGTCACATTATCCGGAAGCTTGACCAGACTGTGGGGGAACCAGGTGGTGTACTGGCTGTAAGCGCCGGGATGGCCCAGCTCGCCGCCCTTCCAGGTGAAGACCCTGCGGTTGGTGCAGTGGTCCCAGTCGCCAGCCAGGCATGCCTCACAGTGGCCGCAGGGCTCCTGAAATACGTTTTGGGTGTACCCGGCCACCCGGTCGCCCGGCTTGAGGGCCCGGTTGGTGCCTGGGGCCACTACGACGCCTGAGTACTCGTGTCCGATGACCACCCCACGGTATCGCTCGCCCTCGTGCCAGTAAGAGGTATCCGTGCCACAGACGCCAACATGGGTCACCTGGAGCACCGCGCATCCATTGCTTTTCAGCTCTCCTTCCCGGATCTCGAACCGCTCGTTGCCGCTCAAAACGGCATACTTCATCGTGATCGCCTCCCATTCTTTCGATTTGTCCCCGTGAGTCCTGCTCCGCCAGCAAACGGGGACGGTCATCTGCGTACCGCACCCGGTCTTGTTTTTGATAAACACGCAAATGCCATGCCAACTCTTCCCCTCCGCAAACCCTTGAAAAACCAAGGCAAACCGGGACTTCTCTGCCCCAGTGCGCCACAGGAGTGTGCCACATATGTGACAAAAACTGTGACACAGCCGCACATGGCGCACAGTTGTGTCACAGTTTCATTTGTGTCATACGGTATATCAGATCCGATGCGAGCTGTAATCGATGTGATACCGTTGGAGCTTTCGATATAAAGTTCTTCGGCTGATGCCCAGCAAGCGGGCCGCCTCCATGACGTTCCCGTGGGTGCGGTGGAGCATGTCCTGGATCCGCGCCGCCTCGTCCTCCCCCTCGCCCCCAGAGGGGGACTCTCCCGCCGCCGCGGGCACAGCCGGCGAGGGCGCCGATCCCTGGAAGGCCCGGACCTCCGGCGGGAGCTCGGCGGCGGTGACCAGTTCCCCCTCGGCCAGGTAGACCGCCCGCTCCACGCTGTTCTCCAGTTGGCGCACGTTCCCCGGCCAGGGGTATGCCTCCATCATGGCCAGGGCCTCGGCCGTGAAGCCCTCCACCCTTCCTCCAGGACGAATGTCACTGTACTTGGCCAGGAAGAAGCCCGCCAACTGCCTCACGTCTCCCGTCCTCTCCCGCAGAGACGGGATATTGATCCGAAAGACATTGATCCGGTAAAACAAATCCTCCCGGAAGACTTTGCTGTCCACCAGCTGCTCCAGATCCCGGTTGGTGGCAGTTATCACCCGCACGTCGATTCTCAGCGCCTTGGAGGCCCCGATCCGGCGGACTTCTCGGTTTTGGAGCACCCGCAGCAGGGTGATCTGAACATCCACCGGCATATCCCCGATCTCGTCCAGGAAGATCGTCCCGCCGTTGGCCAGTTCGAACTTGCCCGCACAGCCGTCCCGCCGGGCCCCAGTGAAACTCCCGCCCTCATAGCCGAACAGCTCGGCCTCGATCAGGCTCTTAGGCAGTGCACCGCAGTTGACTGCGATGAAGGGCCCCCGGCGACGGGAGCTGGCGTTATGTATGGCCTGGGCAAAGAGCTCCTTGCCCGTGCCGCTCTCTCCGGACAGGAAAACCGAGGCGTCGTTCTGGGCGGCGATCTTGGCCATGCGCACTGCCTCCCCCATGGCCGGAGAGATGCCGATGATGTCCTGGAATCTGAAATGGGCTTCGTTGCCCATAATGTTGTTGACCCGCTTGTGAAGGCTGGACAACTGCTCAATCTGCGCCACATACTCCTGGTGGCCGGTGCTCTCCACCGACAGGGAGATGGTGTGCTTGCCCTCTCCCCGCTCGAAGGAGATGGTGCGGTTGGATAGGGAGGTCTTGATATCCTCCGCCGTGACCGCCCCACATCCCAGCACCTCCAGAAAGTCAGCTCCGCTTAGCTCAGCCGGAGCGAGGGCCAGCTGCCGAGTGGCCTGTGTATTAAAGGCTACCACATGGAGGGACTCGTCCAGCAGACACATGGCCGTGGGCACCGTCTCGATGATAGCGGACAAGTTGCGGTAGCTCTTGGACAGCTGGTCGTAGGCATCTTTCAGCTTCAGCTGCCGAGAAATGGCATCTGCTGCGGCCACCACCATGCCCAGAGTGTGATCGTTCACATGCTCCGCCATGCCGGACAGGCAGACCACGCCGCCGATGTCTCCATCGGGCAGAAAGACCGATGCGCCGGAGCAGGCCCAGTTGGCATGTACCTCGTAGTAGTGCTCCGCCCCAAAGACCTGGAGGGGGATCCGGTCCACCAGGACCGTGCCGATCCCGTTGGTGCCCAGCCGGGATTCGCTGCGGCAGGCCCCCTTGACCAGCCCGTTCTCCCGGGCGGTCCGGGAGATGTCCTCGTCCCCCCGGGCGTAGAGGATATAGCCCTCCTCGTCACTGAATAGCAGCAGAAACTCCGAGCCCCGTATGAAATCGTACAGCCCATCCAGATAGGGGAAGGCCACCTGACACAGACTGTTCCGCCGGGCGATCCGCTCCTCCACGGCATCCAGTGGCAGGATCTCCTTATTCCCGTGCTCCATGGGCACATGGGACCCCCAGCAACGTTTCCACGACCGTAGGATCTCCGGCCGTACCGCCTCCTCTGGGATAGGAGTACCGCTGCGCAGGAAATTCTTTGCCTCTTGGATTAATCGTTGACTCGTCAAGATCGTAAACTCCTTTCTTGCTGTTCCCACGGCCCCATATCCCAGGGTCCCGCTAAAATAATATTATTGTAGCAAGGTAACATATAAAAATCAATGACACTATCTTTATGTATAGCAAAATCGCTGGCGGAAAGGCTGGTGCCAAGTCGTAGTCGCCGACTTCTTGAAAAGCTGAGATGCGGAGGATCGTGATACCTGTTTCCCCCCGCCGCCCCGTCCCCGAAAAGGTCATTTGCTCCAAATCATCGTCCCGGAAGAAGATGCCCTTCAGGTTGTTGAGGACAATCTGGATCGCCCGTTTAGATGTGTCCCATACCCGGGCGTTGTCACTCCCTTTTGCTGGGCAAGTGTTGACTGTACCTGCCCTGCCGGGTCCGGGCCGTATGTCTCCAGGCCGTAGATCACGGCCAGCTCCTGGCTCAACAACCGCGGGGACCTTGTATTTGTAGTGGAGCCGGTCGGCGTCCTTTTCGTACCACTCCCAAAACCATTTATTAAATTCCTCAAACGAGGTAATGACGGAACCGAAGCAGAGGCATTGCGGCGGCTGTAACCAACCTTCTTCTCTACATTGCCCTCTTCGTTGCCGGAAGCCGGATTGCAAAAATCAGCCCGGAAAATGCAGTGGAGCATAAATCGGGTAAAGCCCTCTGTCAGAACACGCTCACCGTCTTTCAATACCTGAGCAACAGCCGTGGTCATATTGTCAAAGCGCAGTCTGATGGGAATACCCCCAATGTACTCAAAAATCCGCTTCATGCCTATCCGCAGGCACTCTTGGTTTTGGGGCTGGAATGCTTACGATACTCCGTAGTTAGATCTGGGGAAATTTGATATACTGGATTTGAGCCATTCGTAACGCCTTTCTGCTACCCCCCCTTATGGTTATCCCACCTAAGAGGTAGCGTTTATTTCAGATGCTGACAATGGCTCATTTTAATTCGCCATTAGGGCGCTCACATTTTGGGTAGCCTTTGCTACAATTTTTATTTTGCCGAAAACACTTTTGGCCATAGGACCCGCCTGAGATACAGGCGGGCCCTATGGCGGTTTGACGTTTAAACAGTAAGGACAAATCAAAGCGGCAAGAAAAAACATGCGGCGCTCGGTTGAGCGCCGCATGTTTTCAGCCTTTTCTCCGCCTATGTTCTATTTCTCCATCCAGGCATATCATCCTACCTTTGACAAAAGGCAGCAAAGTCGATTCCAAGCAAGTATTATACCTCTACCATTCCATACTTGACCTTAATGCGGTCCAGCTTCTCCAGCATGGGCTCTGCCCCAAACCAGAGAAAAAGCCAAGTGGCAGCCGCCTGGATACAGTCGAAGGGAAGTCCGGAGATGTAGTAGGTCAGCAGGACCTTTTCATTGAGCTCTCCCACCCAGGTGAGGGCGGATGCCGGATTCATGATTCCGCCGTAGATCAGTATGGCGGCCAGCGCGCCAAACACGCATAGCGCGCCCCGGTTTCTGCGCAGGAGTCCCTTTCGGAACAGAAGGCCTGCCAGGAAGCCAATAATGCCCATGGCGAACATTTGCCAGGGAGTCAGCGGGCCCTGTCCAAAGAGCACATTGGAGGCCAGCATGGTCATTGCGCCCACTAGAAACCCCGTCTCTCCCCCGAAGGCAACACCAGCGACAATCGTTAACGCCATCACCGGCTTAAATTGCGGCAGCATGAAAAACGCCGCCCGTCCTGCAATGCCAATGGCACACAGGACCGCTATGATCACCAGTTCCCTGGCCTGCGGCTTTCTCCCCTCAAAGATCAGGAAAAACGGCAGCATACACTCCAACAGCACCATCAGAGAGATGAAATAGTATTTTTTATTCCCCAAATAGAACACTCCGATATATAGGGTCAGCGGGATTAGCAGTAAAATCAGCACGGCTGCCACAATGGTCCGCTTAGCCAGCTTCCGCTTGGCCCTGGGCACCTGGAGGACATAATCCTTCCGGTGGGACCGGCGCGTAATGCAGGCAGCAAACAGGAACAACGAGAGAATAAAGAGCGCATACAGAAACATTTGATGGTTTGCCAGCTCTGTCATACCGCCTGCGGTGATCAATTTGGTCAAATCTGTGATGTTCATGAAGGACAGGAACAGGAGGAAGGCCATAGCTCCTGTCAGCGCCGCGCCCAGCTTGCGCCACCAGGTCAGCGGTTTTGGTTTGGAGTACGCGCCGGCCTCCTCCGGCTCCGGGAGCGGCTCCCTGCGATCCGGGAGTTCCGGCACAGGCGGGAGCGTCCCGCCGCAGGCCAGTATGACGTCCTCCGCCGTCACTGCCTCCGGGAGCAGGCCACGGGCCATGCGGTTGGCCGAGGTCGTGTAGAAGCTGTTGCCGGAGAAAAAAGCCCGCGGCGGGGCCTCCGTGACGATGGAGCCGTCGAAAAACAGGGCGCAGCGGTGGGCATACCGGGCGCAGAACTCAATGTCGTGGCTGACCATGAGCAGGGCAACCTCCTGTCGCAGGAGTGTCTGCAAAATCTCAGCGAATGTCTGCTTAAATTCCGCGTCCAGCCCCTTGGTGGGCTCGTCCAGCAGCAGGATTTCCGGTCCCAGCAGGAGCACCTTTGCCAGAGCCGCCCGCTGCTGTTCGCCGCCGGACAGGTCGTAAGGGTGCCGGTCGAGCAGTTCCTCCAGACGGCACAACCGCACCGCCCAAGCGATCCGCTCCTCCTGCGCCTTTCTGGAGAAAGCCCGGCCCTTGAGAATCTCAATGAGGTCCTCCCGGACGGTTTTCTTCACAAAAAGCGCCTGGGGATTCTGCGGCAGCACACCTACCCTCCCAACCAGCTTTACCTCCCCCCGGTAAGGCTTCTGAAGTCCGGACAGCAGCTTCAGACTGGTGGTCTTTCCGGTGCCGTTGCCGCCCAGTAAGGCCAGGAACTCTCCTCGCCTCACCGTAAGGCTCAACCCTTTCACCACATCCGGCAGCTCTTTTTCGTACTTGAACCACAGCCCTTCCGCCGTGATGGCCGGCTCATCCGGATACACATGCCGGGACTCGGCGGGCAGTTCTCCCAGCGGATGGCCGTCAGCAAATCCGGTCAGCCAATCCCGGCCCTCCCGCACCGTGACCGGGCAGTGTCCGCCCGCATCCGGCGCGGATGCCCAGATCCGCATCGGGGTCGGCATGGCCAGGAACATTGAGTGTCCCGCCCCGCGCAGGATCGCCCCCACCTCCGCGGGACTCCCTGTGCAGAGCAGCCGTCCGCGGTCCATGACCGCCACACGGCTGGCCAACGGGAAGGCGTCCTCCAGCCGGTGCTCCGTCAACACGACCGTCGTCCCCAGCTCCCGGTTGATTTTCCCCAGCGTCGCCAAAAAGTCTGCCGCTGCAATGGGATCAAGCTGACTGGTCGGTTCGTCCAGAATGAGCACACTGGGCTGCATCGCCATGATAGACGCCAAATTCAGGAGCTGCTTCTGCCCGCCGGACAGCTCCGTGACGTTCTTGTAGAACCAGGTCTGAATGCCGAAAAAGGAGGCCATCTCAGCCACCCGGCGCCGGATGGTAGGCGTGTCATACCCCAGGCTCTCCAGGCCAAAGGCGAGTTCGTGCCACACCTTGTCGGTGACAATCTGGTTTTCGGGGTCCTGCTGCACAAAGCCGATTCCGGCGCTCTGCTCCCTCTGATCCAGTTCTTCCAAAGGGCGCCCCTCGAAACGGATGCTTCCCAGCCTTCGGCCGTGGGGCGCCAGCACCGTCTTGAGCTGTCGCAGAAGCGTGGACTTGCCACACCCCGACGGGCCGCACAGCACCAGGAATTCCCCCTGCTCCACGGTCAGCGTCAAATCGTCCAGCGTCTTCTCCGTCCTCTCCGGGTAATAGAAGGAAAAATGTTCAATTTCAATACTTGGCTGCTTCTGCTCAGACACACATCCGCCCTCCCCGCCGTAATAGTCTTGTCTGTGCGCCCACGGCCTCCGCCCGGGCTACGCGCCCGCGGGAGGACAGCTCATGGGTCAGGTAGCGCGGGCCAATCTGCTCCAGAACCGGCAGAATGGCGGGGTCTGTCCAGGGGCGGTGCTGATCAATCTGGAGGATATGTTGATAGCTCACTCCAAACCGCTCCATATAGTCCTGCGGCAGTCCCGCCGGTAGTGAACCGGTGTGAGTCTTCACATAGGCCCCGCTCAGGGACTGGTGCAGATGAACGCCCCGCACCCACGTTGCCAGGCTGCCATGCCGGTTCAGCATGCGCCGGATATAGTCCGCTCCCTCTGCCTCACTCTTCAGCCCGGTGCAGGCATTCATCAGGTGTCCGGTATCCAGCAGGATCCCTTTCCCTGCAAAACGGATTCCCTCCAGCAGGCGGACGGTTTCCTCCGGCTCCGTAAACGTAAAGCCGGGCCACCACTGGTTTTCCACAAGGAATTCAAAGGGCCATGTTTCCGTGCCCAGAATGAGGTTTATCACCTCCACCGCCGCATCAATGACCTCTTGATTGGTGTGCAGCCAGTGGTAGGTATACCCTTCCTCAATTGAGACATCCGATACATGAAAGACCACATAGTGGGGATTCAGCCCTGCCGCGCGCCGCAGATCCGCCCGGTACTGCTCCAGCAGTGTCTCCGGCCCTGGACCGCCGTAAAAGCGTGCCGCAGCATCCAGTGAACCGAATTTTCGCTTCAGCGCCCTCCGGTCATCCCGGTAGAAGTCCAGCCAGTCCGGATAGAAGGTGAGGTGATAGCCGATAACCAGGTCTGCCGGCAAATCCTCAGGAAATTCCTCACCGCTCCAGATACCCTCCATGCCGTCGCATCCCAGAGCTGCCAGCTCCGCCCGCAGGTCGCCCCAGCCGTGGTATTCTTCAAAGCTCCCCGAATACAGCGGGAGGCTCATTGTTTGGTACATGGCTGCACCTCGTTTTCTTTGCGCAGCACTCCCCACTCCCGGTCCGCGCGTATATTCAGGATAACCGGCATCAGGCACAAAGCCAGATACACTGCTTGGAGGCAGACGGTCATCGGTGTCAGCGGCACTCCTCTCGCCGTAGGATAATAACGCCAGTAAAAGCCCTTTGCCGCCGCGCCGCAGCAGAGGAAAAATCCGCAGTAGAGCAGCCATGAAAGTGCCGATTGATCCCGGCTGTCAAACCGGTAGATGGAAAATGCTGTCCGTCCAGGCAGCCCATACCCACGGCTTTTCATGCTGTCCGCTGTTTCAATCGCACTCTCCAAGCTCCAGGTCACCATAATGGAGAGGATCGTAATTGCATTGCGAAGCCGCCGGAGCACCCCACCATTAGAGACATCCCGGCCAATACACCGTTGGGCCTCTGATACGACCTGAAGCTGCGCTTGGAATTTTGGTACAAAGCGCAGCGTCATACTCAGGACGAGAGAGAGGGCCGGAATAATGCGCCCGAATAGGTACACGAACTTGTCCGAGGTCATGACCGCCGTATAGCAGGAAAACCAGGTGACAACCGCCGCCAGCATGGCCGCTGCCGCCGCTCCATACAGGATACTCTCCAGCGTCAGGGGATTCCCGGAGGGCAGATAGGTCAAAATCGTGGCTCCCTCGTGGTTGAACGCCGGGTTAACCAGGGCGGCAACCACCATCATGGGGAGCATATACAACAGACTGAAGCGCACTGCTCGCCGTCCGTTCAGGTATACGGCATAGACCAAAGCGGAAGCCAGAGAAATCGCCAGCGAAACCGGGTGCATCAGAAACATGGTAAAAGCAATTACCAATCCAAAATATAAAAAGTTTATAATAGGGTGATAGCTGGAAAATGTATCCCTGTATTGAATAAGGCATCCCTTCCAGACGTGGGGCGCGGTAAGGCGCCGCGCCCCACGTAAATTTTTTATTAGTTTTTCACGAAAATAGCGTGTCAGTTCACCAGAAGTCCGCCCATGAGAGTCAGGTACTCCGGCACTTCGCCGTTATGACTCCAAACTATGGGGCGTCCAAAATACAGCTCCATGGTTTTCCCGCTGTCTCCCCCAAGGACGTTGAAGGAATAGCGCGTCTCCTCCGGCCAGGGGCTCCCGCATGTCCTGATGCAGTTGTCTCACACAAGCTGCATCCGCCTGCGGAATGTGCCGACGTATGGGGAGACTTTTTCCCTGTTCAACAGCTCCGCCATCATCCCCGCCTTCTCTTCCCGCATTCCCCGTATCAGCACCGGAAGCGTTTCATCCGGGGATGGGTGCAGTATACGCGCAAACAGCGTCAGATGGTTAAATTGATGTCAGAGCTGCAGCGGCTGAAAGGAAAAGGGCGGGCAGGACCACCGCGTGTTATAGCTGCTGCACTCCCTGCAAAATCCCAGAAACCGCTCTACATCTACACAGCGTTCGGTATACTCTTTTACAGAAACCTTCGCCTTTCCTGTTTCCACCACATATGGCATAAAGTCAAGCTCGCTTCCGTGTGTACTCAACCGCCGGTGGAATAGAAGCCGCCCACATCCACACCCAGGTCACAGGTGTAGACCCACTCTATCGTATCGCCCTCTTTGAGCTGATAGCGGGAACAGCCATAATTGGGGAACCAGCCGTTCACCTTATACATCCAGCCGGACAGCTCTCCGCAGTCAAATTCATAGAGGTTGTTAATCCCCTCAATATAGGCGGAGTTGTACATCGGTGTATCCTCAAACTCCATGTGGATGCCGGCCTTCCGCATCTCACGTTGGAGCACATTGAACACACTTTCACCCTCGTAGAACGTAACGGTCGTCGCAGGGAATATGACTCCGTCTTCCGGTACCAGCTCCACCTTCTCTGGATCCAGCCAGTCAATGTTGTCCAAAATAGTGTCGCAGCGGACAGAAAGCGTGCAGGTATGGGTCACATCAGAGAACTCCACATCCTGCGGCTCCACCGGCAGGGGCTTTCCCTCCGGCACCGGATCTGTAAGATACTTGTCCTTTCCAGTCTCCGGATTGATCTCCATGCCGTTGGCTTCTGAGTATTCCCTGTCTCCCTTTTCCACACCGGCGGAGGAGCCGCCCGCAATGGCTTCTGCCGCCGCAATTTTTTCCTCCGCCGTCATTCCGCCTTCCAGCCCGCCGGGCCGGGATGCCAGCCCCTCCGGCGAAGGCGTTGGTGTCTCTGGAGCCGCAGACTCCGTGGGTGCAGGAGTTTCCGAGGGCTTCGGGGTTCCCGGAGACGCAGGGGTTTCCAAAGCCCCTGCCGTCTCCGTCGGCTCTGGGCTATTGCCATCTTTCCCTGTTTCCTCTGGTGTTTGGCTGGGCTGTATGCTCTCCAGCACCGGGCTGCTCTCGCGGACGCCTACTGTCCATCCCTGGAGTCCCGGTGCATTGCCACCATACCAAAAGGCCGCCGCCAGGATCACCAGGATAGCCAGCGCCCCGATTACCTTCCCCTTCGTCAGCTTCATTTCTTTTCTTCACCGTCCTCCTGCGGCATATACAGGCAGTAAGCCGGACACAGTTCTCCCATATAGATCCACACGTTTTCGCCCATATCAATAGGTTCAGAGAACGTCAGATTCGGAATCAGGAGCTTCAGCGTAGTCCGTTTGCGCCCACTTATGTTCACACCTTCCGCTGTGGGCGTCTTCTGGAATTCCTCCACTCGTTGGGACAAATCCGGAATTGCCAGCTCCCGTGCAAGTCTGGGCAGAACCTCTTCTTTCCGACAGCACACCACATTATTCTGGTTCCTGAACCAGCTCTGATTCAGCATGGTTCTTTTCACTCCTATACAATAAATTTACAGCAGATTGGCACTGCCTAAAAGGTTGAACAGCATCTGAGCCACCTCGGCCCGGGTTACAGCCTCCAGGGGCCTGATGTTCAGCTCAGCCTGGTTCAAAATTTTCTCCTGATAGCAGAATGCCAGCGGAGCGCGGGCCCATTCGGCGGTACTCATATAATCAGGGAACTGCGCCAGCATATTTCGTGTTGCTGCATTGTCCATTTCTGTCTCCAGTCCGCACAGCTTGGCTGCACGGGAAACCATTACCGCGGCCTCCTGGCGGGTGATCGTGCCGCTGGGGTTGAACCGGTCGTCTGCGACTCCGGTAATAATGCCGCAGGAATAGGCTGTCCCCACATAGGGCGCATACCATGCCTCTGCTGCAACGTCAGAAAAGCTGTTCTTCCCCTCCGGTGTGAGACCAAGCGCCCGCACCACGATTGCAGCAAATTCGGCACGCGTCATGCTTCCCTCCGGGTCAAAGCTTCCATCGGACTTGCCGTCAATAATGCCGCGGGCGGCCAGCGCCTCAATGGCAGGCTGATTTTTATGGGCATTGACCCCGGTAATGTCATCGAATGTTTTGCCCATCTGAGTGATAGGGCTGGAATGGACTGCCGGATCTTTCCCCTCCAATCCCGCTCCTTTGGCAGGACCTGTCGCCGGTCCGTCTGGGATGGTTCGGGCATCGCTCATCCGGTAGAGGCTGTTTCTGCCGTCCTGAAGCCGCTGGGCGGCAATAAGGCCATAGAACGCCTGCTCCGATGCCATCTGATTGGAGCCGGAGCCGTCTGCCGTGTGCAGGAACCCGTTTCCGGGCAGATAAAAGGTCATCAGATTGTCCAGGAGCGTGTTTCCGTTTTTGACAAAACGGGGGTCGTCCAGCGGAATTCCCAGCTCGCACAAAGCTACGATAATCTGGACACAGCTCTCGGAATTCTTAGTCCCCCAAGAGGAAAAACCGCCTTCGCTGTTCTGCTTCTTGGACATGCACGCCAGCGCTTCCTCCGTCGCCTTTGCCACTGCTGGCTGATCCTGATACTTGGCCAGCGCCTGCAGCGCCATCCCTGTGATGTCCGGGTCGGATACGCCGTCTCCGGAGGATGCCGCAGAGGTTCCTCCGAAAAGGCTCCACCCTCCGTCAGGCAGCTGGCACTCCAATATGCGGTCTATGTACATCTGCCGGGTCGCCTGTGTCTCTGCCTCTGGGTTTTCCGGCATGGGGTAATCTCTGGAGTCGAGCGCAATCAACGCCCAGATGGGGCCGTTAAGGCCCTGCCAGATGGTCTTGTCATAGTCGCCCAGCGGTTTAGTCAGGTCATATCCCCCCACATTTCTGGCGTCCTTCCCAATCGAGCTGAGGGCGACAATCACCCGGGAATACTCCGTATATTTCTTATCGTGCAGCTTGCCGTCGCAGGCCTTCACATATGTCTCCACAGTGGCATAGTAGTCCTGATAATAGCTGTCCGGTACATCGTACCCGCTCCGGGCCAGCCCCAGCACAGCCCATTCACCGCCGATAGACCCTACCTGCGGATCCTGTACGGTGCGGTACATATATTCTGCGGTATCCTGCACCGCATCGTTCAAGGTCTCTTTGGATACGGCCGCCTGTGCTCCCGTCAACAGGCCTGTGGTCAGGGACAGGGCAAGCACAAATGCGAATCCGCGCTGTTTCCATTTCTTCATATGACCGAGTCTCCTTCTGCTTTTTCTTCGGAAGGCCCTGCAGGTTTCCCCCAGGCACTGAGCCAATAGCTCCACAAATGCTTCATGGCCAGCTTGCTAAGGACGGGTATGCCCATCAGCTCCATGGCCTTTTTATTGCTGCATCGCTTTTTTTGAAACAGCATCTTGAGCTCCGGCGGGATTCCCTCTTCCTCCGGTGGGCGCCAGCTCTCTCTGACAGATCTGCACATATGTTCCGCCAGTTCTGCATCCTGCTCCGTCAGGGGAGAACCAATCCGTTCACAATACGCCCTGAATCCGTCAGCGGATACCCGCTCCGGCCAGTCTGGCGGCCACCGCTTTTGCTCTTCCAGCCTCTTCCGAAATCCTCTGGCCGCCCAGCAGGCTTTATTGATGTTTCCAAACCGCTGCTTCAAATAAACCTGGCGAATGGGACTGAGCTGATATGTCCGAGGCTTATGCCCCGGATGGTCCATTGTCACCACCACAGCCTCCAAAAGCGCCTCATCCGTATAGCTCTCATAAATCTGCCGGCCAATATTCCCTTTGGGGTCAAAAATTCTCCACAGGTCCGGATCCATCGCCTGTCTGGAAGTTCCCTGCTCTCCCCGGCTTTCCTCGTCCAGCTCTGAGAGCCACTGGCGGTATCCCCGCAGCTCTTTTTCCGTCAGCTTTTGCTCTTTGAGCATTATACCGCTCACCTCAACAAGTAAAGGCACGCTCTCCCATTGGGTGAACGTGCCTTGTATCGGTACATCCCACCCATTTTTCCACAATCAGGTCTTGCCGACTGGACGGCGGGGGCAGGCCCGTACCGGTTTCCCGGAGTTTCACCCAACTGTGTTTTCTGTTTGATTGTGGGCAGGGCCGCCCGGCAGGTCGAATTCGGTCTGCCGGGCTCCTGCTCGAGTAAGGAGGTGCTCCCTCTATCCTTACCGGGGGAGCCCCCATACAGCCCGGCCTGGTTTTGCAGACCGGAGCCAAACGGGGCCTTTATGGTTCTTCCAGAGTCTCAGGCCTTCTCCGCCTTGCTCTCCAGAAGCCGCATCAGAATGGCGGCAACCTCAGCGCGGGTGGCCTGGCCCTGCGGGTCCAGACGATTTCCATCCTTTCCGGTAATCAGCTTCTCCGCATAGGCCCACTCCATAGCCCGGGTTGCCCAAGCGGAGGTATCCGCACCGTCGGCAAAATCTTGTAGACTGGCCGTTTTGCTCACATCCCAGCCTTTGAGCTTTGCATAGCGGTACAGGATGGAGGCAATCTGCTCACGGGTCACGCTGCCCTCCGGGTCAAAGCCCGCACCTGTGCCGCTGACGAGACCAGTCTGGCTGGCCCAATCCACAGCCTCGGCGTACCACGCATCCGGCTTCACATCCGGGAAGCCGGATGCGCCAGACGCCTCAGGCTCGCCCTCCAGCCGCCACAGCGCCGTAACCAGCATCGAGCGGGTCATGGGGCCGTTGGGAGAGAAGGTGGTTTCACCCGTTCCGGTCAGGATACTGTTCTGGTAGGCATACACCACCGCGCCGTAGAACCAGTCCTCCTCCTTCACATCCGTAAAGGGCATATCCACCACCTCGACAGGCAGCGCCACGAAGGTGCTCAAGTGGGTGGTGGTCACCTCAAGAAAGCGCTTTCCGCCAGTCTTGACACACTTGCCCACCAATTGTTCCACAGAACCGTCGTCGCTGATCTGATAGACGACATAGCTCTTGCCCACCTCAAACGCCTTGTTCTCCACCGGCAGATAGAGGGTGATGGACTTGCCGCCGAAAGCGGTTACCTTCTCCTTGCCGGAGCGGATGGTCACCTCGGTCACAGAGCAGTCCTTCAGGGCCTCCTCGGTCACATCCTTCTGTCCCTTCAGCAGCCCACCGGCGTTCTCAGCTTTACCGGCGGCCACCGTCACGGTGACCGCGCCACCCTCCGTCGTTTTGGAAATGGAGGTCAGGACATCTCGGGACAGAAGCACCCGACCCAGATCGCTCTGTATGGATACACTCGCCTTTGTCTCTTCCAAAATAGCATCCACGGCGCCCTTGGGGAATGTGACCTCCAGGCTGGTGGCCTCACTGTCCATCTCGGGAGAGATGGCAATGATCTCCGCCTCGCCTTCCACTGCATTCTCGATCATCGTTTCGATCTCTTTTTCGGTAAGCTCCACCTTGGCGTTGCCGTCCTTATCCACATTGGCCTCCGGCTTCACATCCACGGTTGGAACGTCCGGTTTTTCAGGCTGCTTGTCAAAGTCCTCCTTGGCCAGCGCGGTTTTCGCGCTGTTAATTTTACTTTGGCTGGCCTCAGGGTCCGTCAGAACCTCCATGGCGTCCATATAGACCTCGTTGGCCTCCAGAACCTCGTCGTCGTACTCGCTCCGCAGTTCGGCCACGGCCCAGGTAAGGGAGCCCTTGTCGCCCACATCCACGATGCTGGAACTGCCCCAGGCGGAATTGTCTGCGTTCAAGTCTGCGCCATATCCCCAGACGGTGAACTGCCAGCGCATGACCTCGCCGTCCGACATCTGCCAGCTCGATGCGCCCACGCCGGGGAAGTCGTTGTCCACGCTGTACATCCAGCCGGACATGTTGTGGTAATCAAACTCGCTCAATGTTTTATCGCTGCTGTCACCCATGTTGACGGAGCCGGCATGGTCCAAGATGTACTGTGGGATTTTGGCCTTGGTCTGGTCCACAGGCTTCACACCGGCCAGGTAGAAGCTGTTGGTAATGCTTCCGGTGTTCTCCCAGTCGTAGCCGTTCTCGCTGAGCAGGTCGGTAATGACCACGCTGGCGGGGGTACGGTCATCCACAGTGACCAGGGTCGGCTTAATCAGATAGCCCAGACTCAAGGTGTTTGCGTCCATAGACACCGCCACCTCGATCTGTCCGGCGTGGTCAGCAGGGATGGCCTGCATAGCGGCCAGCGCCTTGTTCAGGGCCGCGATGATGTTATTTTCGATGAAGTCCTCGGCGGGCAGAGCGGCGTTGATATCCGCAATGCCCTGCTCATATGTGGACACCAGTTTTTTCCAGTTCGCTTCGCTGTAGTCGCTTTCCTTATACTTGTTGAATGCTTTTTCCAGGTTGTCCAGGGCGGATTCTCGGTGATACTGCATCTCCGGGTCATCAGGGGCCACGGGGCCGGTGCGCTCCGTCCACTTGGCGTAGAGTGTGATGTCTTTCCCCGGCATCCGGGCGGTATTGGCATCCCACTTCTTGCCCTCGGTACAGGCCGCATCATAGTACCAGCCGCCGAAGGCATTGCCGCTCTTGGCAACACTGGGCACCTTGGACGAATCCACCTCGCTGAGGATGGGGGCGGTCATGGTTTTCAGCGAGTCATCTTTAAACGTGCCGCCCTGGGCGTCAAAGGTAATGGTTGCGTCATCCACCGAGATGTAGATCGCGCCCGCGCCGTCTTCGCCATACATGGCGCTGACGCCGTCTATGACGCCGCTCATAGCGGTCACACCGTCGGGGCGGATTTTCGTGCTCAGGTCGTTGGGATCCTCATTGGGGTCGTTGAAGTCGGCCATAACCTGATAGACCCACTTCTTCCCATCCCACTTGTAGACGTAGCTGCCGTTATAACCGTTGACCGCGAGATAGTTCCGTCCTTCGCCCGAACCGTTGACAAGCGCATAGGGGGTCCCGTCCTGGTCCAGCCCGAAGAATCTGCTCCGGCCACTATTTGCATTATTAAGGTGCAACCCTTCCAGCGACAGCTTCGTTGCGGAGCTGCCATCCCACAGGTACGGGTCATAATTATTTTTCCCTGCCATGAGGAGCAGGTCGCCGCCGGCGTTGCCGCTGGCCACCTCGAGTGAGCCGGAGATGCCTGCGGTTTCTACCTTGCTCCAGGCTGTACCATTGTATTGGTACAGGCCGTCGGCCGCCCCGGCGTAGATCTCCGTGTCGCTCACCCGGTAGAAGGAGTTGAACTCCACATCATTCTCAATCCACTGCATCCCGTCCCAGTGACCCCGGTACTGCCAGACGGTGCCGTCCGAGAGGATGACCAACGCTTCGTTGTAGAGTCTGGGTATGCTATAATCGGGGCCAGAAGAGTTTTTCTGATAATCGGAGAAGCAGGAGTCCTCCACCTGGCTCCAGGACGTCCCGTTGTAGCGGTAGAGGAAATGGCCGCCTCTAACCTGCGTGCCCTCGGGGGCGGAGACATAGCCCGGCGAGGTGACCTTATCGATCTCCTTCCCCACCTCGCTGACAGCGGCCAGCAGGCCGCCTTGTCCATCCGGCCCCACGGCGAGGACGCCAGCCGCGTCTCCTTCCGCGGCGGGCAGGCCGTCGCTGATGCTCATCAGATCCCGGTCCCCGCTGTCCGCCCAGGTGTAGACGCCGTCCTTACCGTAGAAGTACAGTTCGGCCTCTCCGGTCTCCGGATCGGTCCAGCCGGACACCCCGCGGATGTCGGGCCCCGCCTCTGTGGTGGAGCCTTCGGTGCCGGCGGGTACGTTGGGGCTGGTCACATAGGTGAACGCGCTGTTGGCCTCGTTGGCCTCTGTCGAGATCTCGTAGGTCTTCTCCACCGTCTCCGTGGTGCCCGCGTTGGTTCGAACCGACGCCGTCACCGTCAGCTTGTCTGTGTAGGGCAGCGGGTCGATGGGGAGCCTGATGCAATAGGTTTTGCCGGCCTCCCAGTCCTGTGTAATGACGTTGCTGCTGAGAGGCGCTCCCTCTGCCAAGCTGCCCCCGTAGAGCGTGACGGTGAGCTGTCCGTCCGGGATCTTGGATGGTACGCTGAGAGGGAGGTAGAGCTGGGCCCGGCTGCCCGCCGGAAGCGTGTCCCCCTCCTTCTCTGCGAAGGACGGATTGACAGTGATCCCCGAAGATCCGCTTCCCTTCAGATACGCGCCCTCGCCCAGGGTGACCTCCGCCAGCTTGAAGTGAGCGGTAAAGGTCACGCTCTCCATGCCCTCGGCCAGGGCCACCGTCATGGGATTGGCCGTCTCGTCCCAGTCCCGGGTCAGTTCCTCCAGGTTTATCGCCTGAAGGTCATTATTCTCTACGGGAGCGGGGGTCTCCTCCACATCGGGGGTCTCCTCCACGTTGGGGGTCTCCTCCACACCGGGAGTCTCCTCCACATCGGGGGTCTCCTCCACACCGGGGGTCTCCTCCACACCGGGGGTCTCCTCCACACCGGGGGTCTCCTCTACATCGGGGGTCTCCTCTGCGTTCAGACGCAGCAGAGCCGCCGGGGAGGGCACAGCCGCCTCCGCCCCGGTGGCATCCTCCGCCCCGTCCGGGGCGGGCTCGGCCGGCGCGGGCTCTTCTGTGGGAGCGCCCGTCTCCGCCGGCGGCGCGGTCACCTCCGGCTCAGAGGGGGCTGGCTCTGTCGATTCGGCGGGAGGCTCCGCCTCGCCCGCATCTTCCTCCGGGGGCGCGGTCGTCTCCGGCTCGGAGGGGGCGGGCTCCGGCGATTCGGCGGGTTGCTCCGCCTCGCCGCCATCCTCCGGCATATCCTCATCTGGAAGCACCTGCTCCTCCGGCGCGCTGTTTTCCGCGCCGGTTGGGACGCCCTCCCAGCTCCAGTAGTCAAACATATAGAGTTCATCCGGCGTGGCCGTCAGGGTGTACTGATCCGCGCCGTTGGAGGAGTTTACATAGGAAAAGGACGCGGTTCCATGCCCAGCATTCTCAACTGTGGGAACACGGCGATCCCGGAAGTAGGCGGTAAAGTTGGTGTTCTTCGTCAGGTTCACGGTATACGGATTGTCATAAATGCGGTCAGAACTTCCCTCCGCGAGCCAGTAGTCGAACGCGTAGCCCTCCGCCCCCATAGCGGCGAGTACATATTGATCGGCCACGGTACCTTTCAGTGCCTCTGCCGTACCACGTCCCTCCTGTGCGACGGATACGGTCGCGGAATACGTTGATTCAGCCGGTGCTGGAGCGAGGATGATTGTGCTCCCCCCACCAAGCCCATAATCACTATTGAGGATTCGGGACATACTCGTCATTTTGAAAGACAACTTGTTGCCTTGAATCGTTATAAAAGTTTTTTCCTCCTTATTTGAATAAGAAAGGACATATTTTTCCGTATCCTCATGCTCATGCAAATATTGATTCAGCTCACCATTACTTGCTGTCCCGCTAACGGTCCAGCCCTTATATCCACTTGGGGAAAAATCATCTAATGTGACAGTACTAGTGACGATGGATATATAGCCGCCACCACCCTCAGTCGGATATTTTTCATTAACTATATATTCGTTGCGCTCTCCTGCCTTAATCTCATAAGTATTCCCGCTTATCTTAAACTGCCCTGAGACAGCGCCTGTATACGTCCTCAAATCGATCACGATTTTGATCTGTTTCTCAGTTGGTTCAACAGCCAGTGCCGTCGGGGCACAGAGCGAGCATAAAAGCGACAGCACCAACAGTATGGAAAGAAGCTTCCTCTTCTTCAGCAATGATGACTCCTCCTCTAATTCGTCTTCCAGCCTTCGCCAGAGGCCCTTCAACAGATGAATGTCCCCGGCCGCCGAACACGTCGGCGGCCGGGAGCTCACGTTTCTTATTTATAGGGAGCGGTGCTCCGCCTGTTCCCGTCAGTCGTGCACCACATACAGGTGGTTATAGTCATTGCCAAAGACGGCGTAGCCGTTGTCAATGGCCATGCCGCCCAGGGCGTAGGTGTCGCCCGTTGTGCCCCAAACCTTGCTGCCGGTCGTGCCGTCAAAGCTGTAGCAGTAGCCGGCGCCCTTCTGGGCGTTGGTGTTGAAGTACAGGTAGTCGGTGCCGGTGCCGTCGCCCATCACCACGATGGAGCTCTGAACGGGGAAGCCATCGCCCTCGACCACCGTTTTCACGGAAGAGCCGTCGGCGCTGACGCACTGGACGCCGCCGGCATTGAAGCCGGAGTAGTAGCCCACGTAGATGCGGTCGCCCACCTTGGTGGGGGTGGAGGTGGAGGTGGCGCCCAGTTTTTTGTGCCACTGGTAAGTGGGGGCTCCATTGGCGCTGGTCTCATAACACCACAGGTAGCCGCCCTGGGTGGTGAAGTACAGGTAGCCGTCATCCAGCATGATGGTGGAGCGCACATTGCCCGCGTCGCTGGCCACATCGGTCAGATCCAGCACGCCGCCGGTTGTGTCAAAATCCGCGATGCTCCGCCAGTACAGCAGGCCATTGTCGCTGCCGAAGTAGACGTTGGTGCCGTCGCTCACCGCGCCGGCCCAGTAGAAGCCGTAGCTGTCGGGGGTGAAGGTCTTCACCGAGTAGTCGGAGAGCTTGACCTGATAGTAGGTTCCCGCGCGGCTGCCGCCGGGCCAGGTGCCGAAGTACAGGTAGGTCCCGTCGGTGGTGATGGGGGTGTTGATCTGGCCATTGATGCCGGTCAGGACATTCGTCACAGTGGGTTTGTTCTGATCCAGGCCGGTAAGAGCCATAACCTTGCTGCCGGTACCGGTAAGCCACTCACCGCCCTCGTAGTCGTCATACTGGCTGATGGTACCCACATAGAGGGTATCGTCCGACGCGTCGTCGGGGGTACCCTTGTCGTCCAGATAGGGGGTAGACAGTTGGAAGCCGCTCTTGGCGTTCAGAGAGGTTCCCTCCGTGCCGTAGGGATCGGTAGTCCAGACGATGCTGCTGCCGCCGTTTTCCGCGCACCTGATCTTGGCTACCAGCGCGCCGCTGGCTCCATAGCCATCGTAGAGAACGTAAGCATAGGTAGTCCCGTTCACCGTCTGCAATACGGGCACGTTGTCCACGCCGTCCCAGCCGGAGCCGGTACAATGCAGTTGGATGTAGCTGTCCAGGCCGGATTTATCCGGCGCGGTAGGAGCCTCCGTCACCACCGCGTTGTGATTGTTGCTGCCGCCGTAGACGTTCCAGGACGCGAACGCGCTGGTGGACAGCATGCCCGCGGCCATCGCCAGAGACAGGCACACGGACAGAACCTTTTTGCCGTTTTTCATCTTTTGCATGGCTTTTTCTCCTTCAAAATTAAACTTCCTTTGCTCGACCGCCGCATGAGCAGGATTCCCCGTGCGGCATGCACACGGACTCAGCAGCCATAGGCGTGCATGCTCCCATGGCCGCAATCAAAAGACATTTCCCAACCACCCGACCTTTCTAGTTCGTATAAAATTCCCATATCACTTATCGTCACGGCCTGTCCGGCCTGTGAACGCGCCCTTGCGCAAGCACCGGACCCCGTTCCTGCGCTCCCGTCCGCCCCGACGTAGACCGCGTTGTTCGGCCCTTGGCGCGCTCCTCTCCCCGCGCGCTTCCCCAGGCCGGTATCCCCTTCCGATGCCGCTATTCAGTTGTCGGCCGCGCTTCGGCCATTTGAAACGGGCGAAGGCCCGCTGGATTCCTAAAGGAGGCTCGTCATAGGGGTAGCCCCCTATGACGGAAGAAGGGGATCCCCTTCTTCATCAGGATTACTCGCTGCTGTTCTGCTGCTCTGTGTATGCCCGCTCTCTCGCCTGACAGCGGAGCTCCTCCTTGAAGATCTGCCGCTTGGGGAGGGGCTTCTGCTTCTTCGGCGGGACCAGCCCCGCCGCCGTGACCACATTCTTCCAGCAGCCAAAGCGAACCGCGATAAAGTGGCCTCCGATGATCTCCCCGGCGTTGGGCGTCATTCCAAGCCGTGCCGCCTCACCCCGGACATAGTCCAGCAGCTCTTCGTCGCTGGCGTCACCGTGCGTCTGGGCAAACTGAACATTTCGCTGACGAAGCGCTTCCTTGGTGCGCCCAATGAGTTTTTTGCTGAGCTTCTGATCACCGGTGAAATACTTGCCGCTCACAAAACAGCCTCCTGACTTGTGGCACAATCCGGCTGCCCCGCAGACCTCTTGAGGCAATAGAAACAAAAAGACGGACGCATACCGATACGTCCGTCTTTCCCCCGAGCGTGCGAATAAAAAGCGGACGCAAAATATGCGTCCGCTTTTGTTCCCATTTCGGGCAGAAGAGGGCACTCATCCCGTGCCCTCCTCACATTTGGCATTTATCTCAGAGCAGCCCCAAGGAATTGGGGGTAAGCTCCTAGTAGGTCTTCTGACTGATGTGTCCCGACGGGCCTAAAGCCCGCCTGCGCATATCCGCCGCCTTCCCAGCTAAGCCATTACGACCGCCAGTGACCTGCTTTCGCAGAAAACGGATACACTCCACAATCACAGCTATTGAATTGCACGTCCCCGCAGCTTTCGCCGCGGCTCCTGCTGCAAAACATGTCCAGGAATTTCACCTGATTCCCTTGTTCAGAAACAAGGATGCGTGTCCGGTCCCTGACGGGAACCGGGTCGCGCATTTGCCACAAAAGCCGGATTCATATTAAATTTTACGGGAAGGTGCATGCCGCTCTGCCCATGCAGGACTCAGGAACCATTCCCTTCAAAGAACTATCTTTTGTAAAACTTGTACTTTACAAAGGGCTTTCTTTTGAGTTCATTATACAACTTTTTTCTTGAAATGCAAGGGGCAAACACAAAAATTTTCCAAACGCTATTTAACTCATCTCGGCCAAGGAGGCAAAAATAAATTCGGCCTGTGGCCGTCATGGAGTTGGCTCCTTTTCGTGGACTTACTTACAAATAGAGATGGCGCCTGTTCCTATTGCGATTTTTGTCGAAAAGTGTTATAATTTTGGTAATATTTTCATCTGTAAACTTGCAGCTCGCTTTTGGGGGCGCCGAATCAAACTCCTAATCATGCAATTACGGACACCATAATAGGAGCAGGTCTTGAATAGCGGGCTTCTAAACATCTGCTGGTTTGGTCGTCGCACACATGACCACGGTTTCCTGTCCGTGCATTTAAGAGGGGGATTTTTTACAATATTTTCGAAAGAGTAATCATACCGAAAATTGCATCGTTTTGAGATAGAGAGATATGAAACGAGAATACATTCAGAAAAACGTATATGAAGCAGTGCAGGAGCGCTTTGATTTTTTGTTCCGCGAGTTTGAGAACATCTACGTTTCGTTCAGCGGCGGTAAGGACAGTGGGCTTCTTCTGAACCTTCTGCTGGATTTTAAGCGCACTTATTACCCACAGCGGACGGTCGGCGTCTTTCATCAGGATTTTGAGGCACAATATACAGTGACGACGGAATATGTCACAAAAACATTTGAGCGTTTGGAGTCTGAGGTCGATCCCTACTGGGTATGTCTGCCTATGGCTACCCGAACTGCCCTGTCCAGCTATGAGATGTTTTGGTATCCCTGGGATGACAGGCATCCTGAACTGTGGGTGCGTCCCATGCCCAGCTATTCCTATGTCATCAATATGGATAAGCCGTTCGATCATTACCGCTACCGGATGCACCAGGAGGACCTTGCTAAGCAGTTTGGGCGTTTTTATAAGGAACGCCATGGCGGGGGACGCACTGTTTGTCTGTTGGGATTGCGGGCAGATGAATCGTTGCAGAGGTACAGCGGATTTGTCAATAAGAAACATGGCTATAAGGGAGAATGTTGGATCTCCAAGCAGTTCAAGGATGTGTGGTGCGCTTCTCCCCTTTATGACTGGTCTAACAGGGATGTGTGGGTCGCGATTTCCCGGTTTGGCTATGAATATAATCGACTCTATGATCTGTATTATCAGGCGGGGCTCAAGATCGACCAGATGCGGGTGGCCTCTCCGTTCAATGATTACTCCAAGGATGCGCTGAATTTATACCGGGTGATTGATCCGGAGATTTGGACCAGGCTGGTCGGCCGGGTGCGGGGGGCCAACTTTGGTGCGATCTATGGTCGGACCAAAGCCATGGGCTATCGCAGCATCACTCTGCCAGAGGGGCATACCTGGCAGTCCTACACAAAGTTCCTGCTGGATACGCTGCCCAAGCGGCTTCAAAACAATTATGTAAAAAAATTCAAGACCTCGATTCAGTTCTGGCATGAAACGGGCGGCGGGCTCTCCGAGGAAGTCATTCGTGAGTTAGAGGAACATGGATATCAGATTCAACGAAACGGTGTATCCAACTATACACTAGATAAAAAATCCCGTGTGGTCTTTCTTGGACCGATTCCGGATCATACGGATGATATTAAGAGTACCAAAGACATTCCAAGCTGGAAACGGATGTGTTATTGTATTTTGAAAAATGACCACACCTGTCGCTTTATGGGTTTCGGCCTGACCCGGCAAGAGCAGAAGCGGGTCGATCTATTTAAGCGGAAGTATAGGGGGATCATAAATGACAAGTGAACCGTTTCGCAGTCCGGCCTATCGTATTATTGCTGTGCCGTTTGAAAAGATCATCCCCAATACATATAATCCAAACAGTGTAGCGCCTCCGGAGATGAAACTACTCTACCTCAGTATTCTGGAGGACGGATATACCCAGCCAATCGTTTGCTATTACTCTGCCAAACAGGATCTATATGCCATTGTAGATGGCTTCCACCGCTGGCGCGTAATGAAGGAACACCGGGATATCTATGAACGGGAGCAGGGAATGCTTCCAGTGGCAGTGATCGACAAGCCTCTCTCCAACCGTATGGCAAGTACCATACGGCACAACCGTGCCAGAGGATCCCATAATGTGGATCTGATGAGCAATATAATCAAGGAACTGCATGAGCTTGGGCGGTCCGACGCCTGGATCGCCAAGCATTTGGGGATGGACAAGGATGAAGTCCTACGACTCAAACAGATCACCGGCTTGGCCGCGCTGTTTCGAGATGTAAAATTTGGACAGGCATGGCGTCCGGTCGAGGAGGATGAATAGAAAATTGCTTTTATGGTGCCCATATAGCGTAAGCGTCATACAACAGTACTTCAGGCTGGTGTTATGAACAAAAAGGGTTTATTCTGTAATTGGCTAAGAGTAACAAGCAAAGAGATAAACTGGGAGGCAGAGGGCTTAGAAATCATTGTAAAACCGGATAATATCTAGAGTCCACACGCATTTCATTAGCTTTCCAGTCCGCGAAAAACATTACACTAACCAAAAGAGATGTACGCCGTCCGGCTCAGGCCGGACGGCGCATTTTTCATACGGGTTCTCCCAGTCTTCCGCCCTCCAGAGGGCGGATCGCCGTACAGAAGCGCTCACATAGAGCGCGGTCGTGAGAGATAAGCAGGTAGCCCACCTCCCGCTCCTGCTGAATTTCCTGCAACAATTGGATCACCTGCGCCTGAGAAATCACATCCAGCATGGAGGTCGGCTCATCCAGAACCAGAAAAGAGGGGTCCATCAGCATCGCACGGGCCAAGGCAAGCCGTTGGAGCTCCCCTCCGCTGAGCTCCGCCGGAAAGCGGTCCAGGTGTTCCTCATAAATGCCGTAGCGCTCCAGATAATCGCACAGTCCCTGCCGGGTATAAGGCAGATGGAACAGGCGGTAAGGCTCCCGCATACTGTCGATCAGCCGCAGCTTGGGATTGAACGTCACCTCCGGATGCTGAAACAGGATTTGAATCCGCCTTCGGGCGGGCCCCCGGAGGGGATAGGACAACCTCTGCCCGTCCAGCCTCACCTCTCCGGCGGTGGCTGGATAGATTCCTGCCAGGATCTGGCCGATGGTGGACTTGCCGCTGCCGCTGTCACCGAAAATGGCCAGCGTCTCTCCCCGGTCGATGGAAAAGGAGACCTCCACCACCACCATGGGGCCGCGGGGGCGGTATCGCTTGGACAGGCCCTGCACCTCAATCAGCATAGTTCCAACACCTCACCTTCCGCTTCCCCACCGCCATCAGCGGCGGAGCCTTCCGGCAGCGCTCCGAGCGCCATGGGCACCGGCCGTAAAAGTGGCAGGCGCTCTGGGCGTCAACGTCCTGTCGGGGCGGCGCAAAGCCCATATTGGCGCGCAGGCCGTTCTCCGGCAGAGCCTCCAGCATGGCCCTGGAGTAGGGGTGCAGGGGCTCGGCAAAAAAGGAGGGGCTGTCGCCGCTCTCGATCTGCTGGGAGGCGTACATAACCACCACCCGGGAGGAGATGGCGTGTGCAAAACGGAGATCGTGGGTGACGCAGAGCAGGGTACGCTCCCCCAGCCGTTGGAAGGCATCCTCCACCAAGGCGATGCGCCGGCGGTCCAGCCCCTTGGTAGGTTCATCCGCCAGAACCAGATCCGCCCCGGCGGCGATCCCCATGGCGATCAGTACCCGCTGGCGCATACCGCCGGAGAGCTGAAAAGGATAGCTGCGGCACAGAGCTGCACCATGCTCCAGCCCAAAGGACTCCAACAGCGCGGCCGCCTGAACCAGCGCTTCTTTCCGGGTACAGGGCTGATGCTTTCGAATGGCCTCGCAAAGCTGGTGGCCCACGGTATAGAGTGGATTGAGTCCATTCCCGCTTCCCTGCGGAATATAGGCGATCTCTTTCCCCCGGATCCGGTTGAACTCCCGCTCCCGGCAGCCCAACAGCTCGCGGCCGTTGAGGCGGATAGAGCCGGTGACCCGGGCTGAGGCGGGCAGCAGCCCCAGTGCGGCCAACAGCAGGACACTCTTTCCGCTGCCCGTTTCCCCCACCACCGCCAGACGGTCGCCGTCGCCTACCGTAAATGTCGTATCGCTCACCGCCTCAGGGTTGTCGCCGAAGCGGATGGAAACCCCCTCAATTTCCAACATTGGCTTTCTCCTTTCTGCCTCTTCCCCGCACAGGGCCCTCACCGTAATAGCTCAGCAACATAAACCCAAGCACGGAAACCGAGATGCACAGGATGGGCGGCACATACCACCAATAGGAACCGTTGATGATTCCATTGCGGAAAAAGGCATAATGCAGGATGCCGCCCCAGCTCTTCTGTCCGATCACACCCAGACCCAGAAAGCTGAGGCTGGCCTCGGTAAGCATGGCGCTGCCCACCGACAGGACGGCACGGATGAATACGATTTCTCCCAGATTGGGCAGAATATGCCGTATCATGATATAGGGGCCGCTGGCTCCCATGGTGCGCTCAATCTGTATAAAAGGCAGGGCCTTGAGCTGCTGCACCCGGCTGCGGATGATGCGGGCCGTAGAGGTCCAGGCGGTGATGCAGATGGCCAGGATGATGTTCCACACGCTGGCATCCAGAAAGGCCACCAGAATGATGGTCAGAGGCAGAGAGGGCAGCGCCATGGCCACGTTGGTCACCTGCATGATGATCTGGTCCGTCCATCCGCCTAAATAGCCGGAGAGGATCCCCAGGGCTGTGCCCACTACTGTCACCGCCAAAGCCGAGACTACGCCAATGAGCAGGGAGATGCGGGTACCGTAAATCAGCTCGCTGAGGATATCCTGCCCAATGTCGTTGGTCCCCAGGGGGTGCTCCGCGGAGGGGCGCAGGTAGGGTACGCCCAGCTCGTAGGGATCGTGAGGGGCGAGCACCGGCGCCAGCAGGGCCACCAGCAGCACCACGCTCAGAATGACCAATCCCGCCAGCACCCGGCCGTTTAATTTCTTACGCATGGCGGTCCTCCTCCCTCAGCCGGGGATCAATGAGCATATTCAGCACGTCCGCCAGCAGATTAAAGGCCACCACACAGATACCGATAAACAAAAAGCAGGTCTGCAGGATTGGAAAATCCTTGGTGTTGACCGCGTCGTAAATGAGGGTGCCCATCCCCTTCCAGGAGAACACCACCTCCACCAGCATGGAGCCGCCCAGAATATGGCCGAACTGCATGCATACGGAGGTCAGGTAAGGGCAAAGGGCGTTTTTCAGTACGTGGCGGCGGAGCACCTGTCCCTGAGAGAACCCCTTTCCCCGGGCCACCGTGATATACTCCTCATCCCGAATGGTCTGCACTGTACTCTTCATCAGCATGTAATAGGAGGCCGTGCGCAGGATCACCAGGATCATCAGGGGCAGGGCCATGTGCCACAGGATATCCACTGCCTTTTCCAGCCCCGACAGGCCGCCGGAGGTAATGCCGCTGATGGGAAACAGCCCCATCTGGAACGCAAATACCATCAGAAACAGAATCGCCATGCAGTTGGTTGGAATGGTATTCAGAAAGAGCATAATGGGTGAGGCGATGGTGTCCAGCAGGCCGCCCTTTTTCCACCCCGCCCGCAAGCCCAGCCCTCCGCCCAGTACGGAGGAGAGCACAATGGCGGGTATGGTGAGCAGCAGCGTCCAGCGCATGCGGAACAAAACCGTCTCCAGCACCGGCAGCTTGGTACGGTAGGAATTCCCGAAGTCCAGGTGCAGCGTCTTGTTGAGATAGGTTATGTACTGGACCGGCAGGGGCTTGTCCAATCCATACTCCCGCCGGACCTCCTCAATCACCTCCGGCGCCTCCGCCTCCAGACGGAGATACTCGTCCTCACCGATAATGTGTACCACCGGGTCGCCAGGCATAAACCGGATGAGGATGAAATTGATGGTTATGATACAGAAGATGATAAAAACAGCCTCCACCAGGCGTTTTCCCAGACTCGCAAAGCACAAATAGCGTACCCCCTTCCTTTTTATATACAGAGCAGGGGCGCACGTCTCCGCCGCCCCTGCTCCCGGCCCTTGCTCAGCCGATCGGATGCAGATTATACCAGGTCTCGCAGTTGATGACGCCCCAGCCGGGGAAGTTCGTCCATCCCTCGTATTTGTCGGTGCGGTAGGGGTAGTAGGCGGTATCCCAGCACAGGGCAATGCCGATGACCTCCTCCGAGGCAATCCTCTGCAGCTCTTTTACCTTGGCCACATAGTCCTCATCCCCCTGGGCGTTGAGCATATCGTTGTAGGCCTGGTCGAAGTCCTCCAGATCGCAGGTGCCCCACATGCTCAGATCGTCATTGAACATATACAGGAATGGCGTCTTATAGAAGGATACACCCTGGGTAGCATAACAGATGTAGATCTCATAGGCCCCGTCATCCCGGAGCTGCTGCTCGTGGTCGGAATTGCGGATACTCTCCTCATCCAGGGTGCACTTGACGCCAACCTCCCCCAGATTGGTAACGATAATCTCAGCAATGCGCTGGTATAGCGCCGCCTTGGTAGCATTGTACTGGGGTGTGACCAATACATCCATAGGGGTTCCGTCGGGCCGCTCCCGCCAGCCGTCGCCGTCGGTGTCTATATACCCCGCCGCCTCCAGAATCGCCTTGGCCTGCTCCTGATCCTGCACCAGCTTGGGAAGGCTGTCATCGTAGCCAATACCTGCGGGGGAGATGATACCCTCGCCGGGTACCTGCCCGTCCTCACCGCCGATGGTGGTGGCCAGCAGCTCATAGTTCAGGGCATAGCGCACCGCTCTGCGGAATTCCAAATCATCGGTGGGCTGTTTATGAAAGCCGAAGAGGATCTCGAACAGGCCCATGTTCATCCCCTTTCCGGGGTCTACCCCATCCACACCCGAGATGGAGGGCAGCATGGTGGGCGAAATCGGGTTGGAGTAGTCGTACATGGCGTCCACTTCCCCGGTGCGCAGGGCCATCACCAGGGCATCCTGGGAGTCGTAGCTGCGCACCGTCACGCTGCGTACCGTCAGGGCGCGGCCCATGTAGGTCTCCCCAACCGCCTCATAGTGCATGGTCTGCGCCTCCTCATCCACCTGGACAAGCTTATAGGGGCCGCAGCCGATGACAGCATCCTCGCCGGTGTAGCCGGAGGGATCCTCGATTCCTTCCCAGATGTGCTTGGGATACATACGCACAAAGACGGCGGAGTTCCCCAGGGTGAAATAGGCCGCCCCATCGGCCACCTGGAAGTCCACGGTGGTATCGTCTACCTTCTCCACGCCAGTGATCTTGGAGAGATAGCCAGACTTGAGTTTGTTGTTCATCAAATCGACCGTAAAGATGACATCGTCAATCGTAAATGGCTCTCCATCATGCCACGTAATTCCCTGATCCGTGGCAAAGGTAGCCCGGATGGTGCTGCCCTTGTCCAGAATCTCCCAGGAGGTCATCAGGTTGGGCTGCATCTCGTTATTCTCATCCCGCACCAGCCAGGTTCCGGCGCAGAAGGCATTGTAGTTCATGCGGCCGAAGGAGCCGCTCTCCGAGGCCAGCGTCCGCGGAGTGACCTCCTTGCAGATACCGATCTTCAGCTCCTCCACCACGCCGGCGGAGTCCGTCCCCTCCGTCTGCGCCGGAGCGCTCTGGGGTACTCCGCTCTCCTCCGGCGTCTGCGCGGAGCAGCCAAATAGCCCCAGCGTCAAGGCCCCGGCCAGGAGCAGGGAAAGCACTTGTTTTTTCATGCGGAAAATACTCCTTTCATATTCAGATGCCGCTTAACGAACGGGGCGCAGGCTATACCAGGTCTCGCAGTTGATCACGCCCCAGCCGGGATAGTTCGTCCACCCCTCGTATTTGTCGGTGCGGTAGGGAAAGTACGCCTTGTCCCAGCAGAGGGCTTCCCCGATGTACTGCTCCGCATTGATCTGCTGAAGGAGCTTGGTTCCCTCAATGTAGGCCTTCTCATCAGACGCCTGCCGCCTGGTCTCATATGCCTCTACAAACTCCGGCAGATCACAGGTGCCCCAATTGCCATCCAGGGTATTGTCAATAAAGTAATAATAGCAGGAGGTCTGAGACGCCATTCCGGAAGTGCAGTAGCAGATAAAGATCTGGTAGGTTCCCTCCTTGCAGAGCTGATCCTCATATTCCTCATTGGTAATGCTCTGCTCGTCCACATGGGCCTTAACCCCAATGGCATCCAGGTTTTGAACCATGACCTCTGCAATCCGCAGGTAGATCTCGCGGCGTGTGCTACTGTTCTGGGGGGAAACCAGAATATCCATGGGGCTGCCGTCCGGCATCTCCCGGTAGCCGTCTCCGTCCACATCCAGGTAGCCGCCTTCATCCAGAGCGGCCTTCGCTGCCTCCAGATTCTGTTCCAGCTTGGGCAGCGTCTCATCATAGCCGAGATTCGGCGGCGCAATGACCCCCCCGGGTACCTGGGCATCCTCACCGCCGATGGCGGCGGCCAGCAGCTCGTAGTCCAGGGAAAGCGTGACTGCTTTTCGGAAGTTCAGGTCGTCCGTAGGCCCTTTCCGGAAACCGAACATGATCATATAGCTGCCCGTATTGTCACTCATACCGGGCTCCACGTGCTCCACACCCGTGATGGAGGATGCCATAGTGGCCGGGATGGGACTGGCATAGCTATACATGGCGTCAATTTCGCCATTGCGCAGAGCCATGACCAAAGCATCATTGCTGTCAAAGGACCGGAGTGAAACCTTCTTTACCGTCACCTCGCGGCCCAGATAGGTGTCGCTTACGGCCTCGTAGTAGCTGGTCTGAGCATCCTCGTCCAAGCTGACAAAGCGGTAGGGGCCGCAGCCGATGACAACATCCTCCCCACGGTAGTCCTTCGGGGCGTCAATGTTCTCCCAAATGTGTTTCGGCTGGACGTAGAAATAGCCGGCCACCAGTTTGAGCCACTGGTAGGCGCCGGGCTCCTTCAAAACCACCTTGATGGTGTCCTCATCCACCTGCTCAGCATGGTCCACATAGGAGCTGTAACTGGATTTGCGCACATTGATGTTATAATCGAAGGTAAACAGCACATCGTCCATGGTCAGGGGCTCCCCATCATGCCAGGTGATGCCCTGGTTCAGCGCCAAGTCACAGGTGATGGTAGTAGAGTCTTCACTGACCGTCCAATCTGTAACAAGGAATGGCTCTACCTCGCCGTTGGGCCCCGTCTGCCAGAAGGGCGCTGTCACAAAGGAGTTATAGCACATCTTTCCAAATGCGCCGCTCTCCACAAAGGTGGTAAAGGTGTCGTTTGCGGCGGTGGTCCCGAGGTGCAGCTCCTCCACCACGCCGGCGGAGGAGCTGCCCGCCGTTTCGGCAGGAGAGCTCTGAGGTGCGCTCTCCGCCGCCGGCTGCGCAGAGCAGCCGAACAGGCTCAGCGCCAGCGCGCCGGCTAAAAACAGGGAAAGGGCTTGCTTTTTCATTTGAAAACCGCGCCTTTCATACCGCGTCTATTAGACTGCGGGCCGGGTGGAGAACCAGGTCTTGTAGTTGATCACGCCCCAGCCGGGAAAATTGGTCCAGCCCTCATAGTGGTCGGTACGGTAGGGGAAGTAGGCCTTGTCCCAGCACAGAGCCAGTCCCACCACCTGTTCATCGGCAAGCGCTTGCAGCTCCTTCATGGCGGCGTTGTACGCCTCGTAGCTGCCGGCGGTCTTCTTGGCCTCATAGGCGGCGACAAACTCCGGGAGCAGGCAGGTGCCCCAGCGGTTGTTGTCGTTATCCCCGATCATGTACATGAAGGCGGTGTCATACATGGCCACGCCGGGAGAGGTATAGCCGATGTAGAGCTCATAGGTGCCCTGCTTGCGGACCTCGGTGGCGTGGTCGGAGTTGCGCACGCTCTCCTCGTCCATGGTAGTCTGCACGCCCACGGCCTCCAGATTGGTCTTGAGCACTTCGGCGATGCGCAGATAGAGGGCCTGACGGGTCTTGTTGTACTGGGGAGTAATGAGGACATTCAGCTCGCTGCCGTCGGGCATATCCCGCCAGCCGTCGCCGTCAGCATCCACATAACCGCCCTCATCCAGCAGGGCGTTGGCTTCGTCCACGTCCTGAGCCAGCTCGGGCAGCGAGCCGTCAAAGCCCTTATTGGGGGGCGCCACGATACCGGCGTGGGGGATCTGGCCGTCCTCCCCTCCGATGGTGACGCGGAGCAGCTCGTAGTCCAACGCGGCCCGCACGGCCTTGCGGAAGATCAGGTCGTCGGTGGGCTGCTCGTTGAAGCCGAACACCAGTTGATAGTTGCCGGGGTTGTCGCTCATGCCGGGATCCAGCCCCTCCACTCCGGTGATGGAGTCCACCATGGTGGCGTTCAGGGAGTTGGAGTAGTCGTACATGGCGTCCACCTCCCCGCTGCGCAGGGCCATCACCAGGGCGTCGTGGCTGTCGTAGGTGCGCACGGTCAGCTTGCGCACGGTCAGCTCCTGTCCCATGTAGGTATCCGACACCGCCTCTAGGGTCATGCTCTGGGCCTCCTCGTCCACGCCTGTGAGCTTGTAGGGGCCGCAGCCGATAGCGGCGTCCTCGCCGGTGTACTCGGCGTATTCGCCCTCCACCTTGGACCACACATGCTCCGGCCGAAGGGTGACGAAGTTAGCCATGCTGTTGAGCATGGTGAAGGCCTTGCCGTCGGTCAGCGTCAGGGTGGCCGTGGTCTCATTCACCGCCTCCACCTCTGTCAGGCCGCTGCAATAGCTGGACTTGCGGTCGATCAGATATTGGAAGGTAAACACCACGTCATCCATGGTCACAGGTTCACCGTCGTGCCAGGTGAGGCCCTGATCTGTGGCAAAGGTGGCGGTAATGGTATTCAAGTCGCCGCTCAGCTCCCAGCCCGTCATGAAAAAGGGCTGAACCTTGCCATTCTCATCGGTGACTACAAAGGGAGCGGTGACCACCGCGTTGTAGTTGAGCTTGCCGAAGATACCGTTTTCCGTCATAACGTTGGCGCCGTCAATGGCGGCGGTGGTACCGATGCGCAGTTCCTCCACATAGGCAACGGAGGACTTGCCGCTCTCCACCGCTTCCGGCGGGCCGCTTTGGGTGGAAGCCGCCGGGTTCTGTCCCGCGCAGCCGGCTGCGGTCAGCGCAAGAGCGCTGGCCAGCAGAAGGGATGCCAGTCGTTTCATACATGTTCCTTCTTTCCTTCTCTTAAATTTCTATTCAAAACAGGGACGGTCCCCTGCTTTGGTCTTATAATGAAAGAGCATTCCTGTTTTGTCGTTAGAAAACAGGAATGCTCTTTGTCCTGGATATGCAAAAAGGGCACCGCCGTCCCCAGCGATGCCCAGTTAATGCCCCAATGACCGCGATATCCACCGCGGCAGCATCCAATTCTCCCTCGCCGAAAGAATAGAATCCGATAGACATGGCAGGTCTTCTGACTCCAGATCATCCGGCTTCGCTCACCTTCCCGGTTTCCCAGTGGTATTAAGCGGGCCGTCCCTGTTACAGCAGCGGGAGCTGTCGCAGACTTGCACTGCGTTCCCTTTTCAATACAAACGTATCACCATATCCTGCTATATGAAATTATGGATTCAGTATACACCGCCGTCCAAGGCCTGTCAATATGTGTCTAACGGCGCCGAATGCTCTCTACTTACGGAGCCTAGCGGCAACAGGCACATTCCATTCCCACCGGCTCACCGCCGCATCTGCTCTTCGCCGCCTGTAACGGGCGAACCAATCAAGTATAAGAAATCTCGCGTTGAGAGCAGTCACAGGAGATCACCCCCCTTTTCTTTCCGGCCGGGCTGTGCTATAATTCCTTCATATACGTTTTCAGCAAGTGGCCAGACTCCGTCTGGTTAGAGGGAATCGGGTGCAACTCCCGAGCGATCCGGTCACTGTAAGCGGGGAGCGTGCTGCAGATCGCCATTGCATGTTTCACATGTGAGAAGGCGCAGCACGTGACGAGCCGCAAGCCAGGAAACCTGCTTGCTGAATTTGTGGGGACGCTTCCGGTGAAAGCTGCTCCACAGGCCGCCGGCCCTGCCGGTGCGCCTGTCTGCAAGCCGGCTCCGCGTCAGAATACGCGGGGCCGGCGATTTTGCTTTTTCCGGGCAGAGAGGAGAAATGCGCATGCGACAGCCTTTTTTTGAAGATCTGATGACCGCAATGTACCCCTCCGGCCTGCTGCATACCTTTGGCGTAAACGGGAAAATCTCCGGGAGCGTGGGGGCGGTGGGGGAGATGCAGGAGGTGCTTCCGCTCCTCCACAGCCCACGGGGCTGTGGGTTTCACTACCGCTATTCCGCCCGGCGTCGGCACCAGCCCTTTTACAGCGTGCTGACCTCCAATCTGGAGGAGCGGGACATCATCTGCGGCGGGGAGGAGAAGCTCCGCCAGGCCATACGGGACGCCTGGAGCCGTTACCGCCCCGGGCTCATCATGGTGATCCCCTCCCCGATCAGCGACATTCTGAACGAAGATGTGCGCTCCGTATGCGCCGAGCTGCGGCGGGAGGGTATTTCGGTAGTGGGCGTCCAGTCGGAGCTCTTCTCCCACCGGGACAAGAACTACACCCGGAACCGCCTGAAGGAGCTGGCCCGCCAGACCATCACCGGCGACAATCGGCTGGAGATGGAGCTAAAGGGCTGCGGCTTCACCGAGGCGCTCTACGCCCTGGTGGAGCAGGTGATGGAGCCGTCCGCTCAGATCCCGCACAGCATCAACATCGAGACGGTGGGCTGGGGGAGCGAGGGAAAGGCCGCCCTGCGGGAGCTGGAGGTCTTTTTGAACGGCTGCGGGATTCAGGTGAACACGTGGATCCCCAGCGCCCCCCTCTCCTCTCTGGTACACGCCCCGGCCGCGGAACTGAATCTGGTCAAGCGGGTTCGCTGGGCCAGACGCATGCGGGAGAAATTCGGAACCGCATACCTTCACATCGGCGGCGCGGGACGCTACGCCGGACTGGATGGAATCTGCACCTTTTACCGGGACATTGGACAGGCCCTCCGCATGGAGGCGGCGGTGGAGCCCGTCGTCCTGGCGGCGCGGGCCCAGGCCCTGGAGGAGACGGCGGAGGCCCGCCGCCGCCTGGGGCAGGCCCGGGCGGTTCTCGTCAGCCGCAGCATCCAGCAGGCTCCCTTCGAGCTCAAATCCTATGTGCGGGACTATGGCCTGTCGGTCTCCCATCTCTGTGTCATCCTGACCCCGGAGAGCCGTAAAAACCTGAATGTCACCCCCGCGCTGGAGGACAGCCTGCTGGCCCGGGTACGGGAGGCCGCCGCCCTCTACAGCCCGGAGACACAGCTCCTCCTGAACCCGGCAGAGGAGACGCTGCGCGGAATCTTCGCAGAGGCGGATGTGGTGGTGGGCACCGGCGACTTCACCTTGGAGGGGATGGGCGCGCCGCTGATCCCCGCGGTCAACGAAACCACCTCCCTCTCCTTTCCCTCCTATGTCCGCACGGTGCGTAGGATGTGCCGCCGCCTGGAGCACGGGACGGAGCGCAGCAGTCTTCTGCTGGGGAAAATGCCCTTCCAAAGCCGCCATTACCCACTGTACTGTAATCAGTCTAATCTGGCCGCCAAGGAAATGTGGTCCAGAATGTGGCTCAATCGAAAGGGGGATTCCGTATGAGGCCGGCCAGCGGCTGCAAGCTCTTTGGAGCCTATCAGGCTTTGGGTGGAATTCAGGACGGCATTGTTCTGCTCCACTCCGTGGTGGGCTGCAATTTTGGCTCCATGTCCCTCCACGTTGCCCAGGATATGCGGGATATCCGGCAGACCTGCACCGTCATCAGCGACAGCGACGTGGTGTTCAGCGGCGAGGCTTCTCTGGAGCGGGCCGTCCGCTCCGCGCTGGAGCTCTTCCAACCGTCCGTCCTGTTCGTGGTCAGCGGCTGTGTGAGTGAGATGATTGGGGACGATATCCCCGCCGTCTTAGCCCGCATCCCCCATGAGGTGCCGCTGCTCCATGTGGAGGCGGCAGGCTTCCGTGGGGATGCGGCTCGCGGGCTGGAGGCTGGATGGCTGGCACTGCTCCCGCTGATGAAGCCCCCGGTCCCCCGGCCTTATCCCCGGCCCTATCCCCGTTCTGATCCCCGTCCCCTGGTTAATCTGATCGGGCTCGGGATGGATGACCCCCACGCCGCCGACGATGTTGAGGCCCTCCGGGCTATGCTCGCCCCCCAGGCCGCACTAGGCGCCGTGCTCTCCCGCTGTACGCTGGAGGAAGTGCGCCGCGCACCCTATGCCGATGTGAACCTGGTGCTCCGTGGAAAGGGGCGTGAGCTGGCGCAAGCCATGAAGGAGTACTTCGGCATACCGTGGGAGGAACTTGATTACCCCTATGGCGCCGCCGGCGCGGACGATCTCTGGAGTCGGCTGGAGCGCCGCTTCGGTCTGGATTATCATCAGGCCCGGGCGGAGCTGGACCGTCAGATTGCAGAGGGAGCTGGAAAAGCCTACCGCTATTTACAGGCCCTCTACGGCATGCCGGCTGCGATCCTCGCCTCGGGGCCGCGGGCCGACGGTCTGCGGCGCTTTCTGGAGCAGGAGCTGGGGATGGAGGTGGTGTGCTTTGCCCGCCGGGAGGAGCTCTCCGACCAGGAGGACTTCTACCGGGAGCTGCGCGGCTCCGAGGCGGCGCTTCTGTTTGGCTCCTCCTTTGAGCAGGACGGTGCCGACGAGCTGGAAATTCCGCTGATCCGCGTGGATTACCCGGTGTTTGATGAGGTCTGTCTGACCCCCCGCCCCCACCTGGGCGGGCTGGGAACCCTCCATCTTCTGGAGGACATCTTCCGCGGCATCATGAACGGCCGCATCTTGAAAGGGGCGCTCTATCAGTGAAACGCATCTGCGTCTATGGAAAAGGGGGCATCGGGAAGTCCACCGCCGTGTCCAACCTGGCGGCGGCCATGGCCCAGGCCGGGAAACGGGTGGCGGTAGTGGGCTGCGACCCCAAGGCGGACTCCACCCGGGGCCTGATGGGGCGGCGCATCCCCACCGTTCTCGACCAGCTCAAGACCGGCGCCTCCGGGGAGATCGCCTTCACGGACAGCCGGGGCGTCCGCTGCATCGAGGCGGGCGGGCCGGAGCCGGGCACCGGCTGCGCCGGGCGGGGTATTATCGTGGCCATGGAGGAGATCCGCAGCCGCGGCCTGCTGGATGACCGGGATGTGGTGCTCTACGACGTGCTGGGGGACGTGGTCTGCGGCGGGTTCAGCATGCCGCTGCGGGAGCAGGTGGCCGACGAGGTGTATCTCGTCACCACCAGCGACTTCATGGCACTCTACGCCGCAAACAACATCTGCCGGGGTATCCGCAAATACGCCCAGAGCGGTAGAATCCGACTGGCCGGAATTATACACAACGGCCGCAGCAGCGTGGACAACGACGGCCTGCTCCAAGCCTTTGCGACGGAGCTGGGCACCACGGTGGCGGGAAAAATTCCCATGAGTCCCCTCATCGGCCAGGCCGAGCTGGAGCGCCAAACCGTGGTGGACAGCGCGCCGGACAGCGCGCCCGCCCAGGCGTTCCGCGCCCTGGCGTCCGTCCTCCTGGACAACCGCGGCGGCTGCATCCCGGAGCCGATGAGCGACGACGGGCTGGAAGCGCTCTGCCGGAAGGCGGCCCCGCTTTGATTCCGGCTGAGCACCCCTGCCTCTCCGCCCAGGCCCACTTCCGCTATGGCCGGATTCATCTGCCCGTGGCCCCCAGGTGCAACATCCGGTGCGGCTACTGCGACCGCCGCTATGACTGCGCCAACGAGTCCCGGCCCGGCGTCACTTCGGAGGTCATCTCCCCCGAGGCTGCCCTGGACCGCGTGGAGCGCGCCCTGCGCCTGGACAGCCGTCTGCGGGTGGCGGGGGTGGCGGGGCCCGGCGAGCCCCTGGCCAACCCCGCCACCCTGGAGACCCTCCGACTGGTTCGTTCCCGCTTTCCCGGACTCCTGCTCTGCCTGAGCACCAACGGGCTGGTTCTGTCTGATGCTTTGCCCGAACTGCTGGACTGCGGGGTTTCCACCCTGACGGTCACTGTCAATACCCGCTCCGTCGTCTGTGCCGGGCACGTCTACCGGACGGTGGGCGGCAGCGCGGATGCCGGAGCCATGGCAGCCTTTCTCTCCGCTCAACAGGAGGGCGTGGCCAAGGCCGCAGAAGCCGGACTTACGGTGAAAATCAACACCGTCGTCATCCCCGGCGTCAACACCGGGGAGATTGAGGAAATCGCCTGTTGGGCCGCCCGTGCGGGAGCCGCCGTCATGAACCTCATGCCGCTCATTCCCCAAGCCGGCTTTCGGGACAACGAGCCCCCCAGCCAAGCGCTCCTGGATGCGCTGCGCGCCAAGGCCCGTGTCCATATCCCCCAGTTCACCCACTGCAGGCAGTGCAGGGCGGACGCAGTGGGCGTGCCCGGAGAGATGAACTGCATCGGCTGCCTCTGAGATTCAAACGGCAAAGCTCAGCTGTCCTATAGGCTGCCGTCCAGATTTTTCTCTGCTTGTCTGCTCTATGGGGAACATATCAACTGACTGGTATTGACAAAAAAAGAGACTTGCAGTAAAATAAATCGCTCATAAGACAATGGAATAACCTGTCAAGTGCCCAACTGCGGTTGGGGTAAAAGGGAATCGGGTGAAACTCCCGAGCGATCCGGTCACTGTAAACGGGGAGCAAGCTGCAGATACCATTGCCGTGCAGACAATGCGCGGTGAGAAGGTGCAGCGCGCGTCGAGCCGTAAGCCAGGAAACCTGCTTGATCAGGAGACAGACGGGTATCTTCCGCAGAAAGAACTCTGTCTGAAACTGCTCACATACCGTGGGCAGCTTCAGCAGCCTGCTTTCGATGGAAAGCAGGCTGTTTGCGTTCTAAAGCGGCAGTACATAGCGCACTCGAAAAACGGAAAGGAGAGCCCAATTATGCATGTTGGAAAGAAAACCCTGTCGGCCCTGATGGCCCTGACGCTGACCGCGTCCCTGGCGGCCTGCTCCGCCAGTACCCCGGCGGACACCACCCCCGCCGCCACCCCCTCTGAAAACCTGGTACAGACCAGCAGCACACCCTCTGTCGATGAAGAGGGGGCCAAGCGCACCGAGTATCCCCTCACCATCACCACCTATAACTACAACAAAGAGCCGGTAGAGTATACCTTTGCAAAGGCCCCTGAGCGGGTATACGCCTATGCTCAGGACAACATTGAAATTCTGCTGTCTCTGGGGCTGGCCGACCGCATCGTGGCCGCCAGCGGAATGGACGGTGAGATTGACCCCGAGCTGGCCAGCGAGTTTGCAAAAATTGATTACCACGAGGACACAGGCGTGCTGAGCAAGGAGGATCTGCTGGCCCTGGAGCCCGACTTCATCGCCGCCTGGTATTCCACCTTCTCCGACAAACGCCTGGGCGATGTGGACTTCTGGCACGAGCGCAGCGTGGGCACCTATATGGCGCTGAACAGCGGCTGCCGCGGCGGTTCCGGTACCTACCAGCAGACCGTGGCCGACGAATGTCAGGACATTCTGACCCTGGGCATGATCTTTGACGTGCAGGACCGGGCCGAGGCGCTGGTGGCCGAGATCCAGGGGGAGCTGGACAATATTTCTACCTATCTGGCGGACAAGGATCGCCTGACCGTAGCAGTTCTGGAGGACGAGGGCGGTACCTACCGCGTCTATGGAGAGGACACCCTGGGCGGAAACGTGGCCACCTCCGGCGGCGCTGAGCTGGCCGTGGGCAAGCATGGTGACAACGGCAACATCAGCGCCGAGGATCTGATTGCCGCCAACCCCGACGCCATCTTCATGGTCTGGTACAACGGCTATACCGTGAATGATACCGATTATGCCGGAGAGCAGGTGGTGGAGCTGATCACCGAGAACCCTGCGTTTGCTAGTCTGGATGCAGTGAAGAACGGCCGGGTGTTCGCCATCAACCTGAACAATGTCTACTGCAGCGGCATGCGTACCCTGGACGGCGTTCTGGACTTCGCGCAGCATCTCTACCCCGAGCTGTATCAGTAATGCACGGCGCGCCCGCCCATCCCGG
>ERZ773227.245-NODE-245-length-55635-cov-99.503760_pt1 | contig 55635 bp, 79 predicted proteins | sample MGYA00580525_ERZ773227 | MGnify/ENA primary metagenome ERZ773227 (study PRJEB29015, sample SAMEA2737782) | human gut metagenome | biome: human gut; feature: human-associated habitat; material: faeces | place: China | collected 2012 ... | reverse complement strand
GGGAGTGGGAATGAAAGTTAAGAACAAGCCTTGACACAGTTTAAATTACACCCCCCCTCTCACACGTCGGTCTTCGGATGCAGACTTCGGGAGGGTTTCCAATCCCTTGTTTTTTTAGTTTAGTAATCTCATAGTATAAAGGATATTTTCACTTGTAAGTTTAGCCTTACATTCTATTCGTTTTCCTTGATAAGTAGCATGGAATACTTTGAACTGAAAATCATGATGGTTACCTTCCTCAATCCTGTCAAATGTTGCTGTAGGAAACCATTCGTTTACATCGGCTGCAATTTGTATTGTTTCGCTAAGTCTTCTATTTCTAATATTCTTTGCCATCGTTTCAGAAAAGAAATTTCGTCCTACCACAAATTCCTCATTATTATTATTGAGATAAAGTCTTCTAGCCGTTTGACCGTCTGGTAGCTCTACCTCTCTAAATTTTGTTTGCATTGTCTCATTAATGAATTCTCGAAGTCTTGCCCTTACCTCTGGTGAATTCTGTGCAGCTATTTGAACTTGCCTTTGTGACCTTTCAGAGCGAGCGTATTGTGTGATATAGGATGATTGCTTCACCTTGTGTTTATTATCATTTACCCAATTTGTGAAGTTCTTAGGCATAGCATTGCTTGGCTGTTTACCGCTCCAATACTCCTTTTCGCTCATAATTACCGGGATGGCATAGCACATACAATTCACGTGCCAACCAACCCAAGGAAAATAACTCGGATAGACACCTGCAAGCAAATCACACATATCGTGCTTATGGCTAGGATTGTTGGTTGTCTTTATCTCCTTGCCTTTAATATAGTCCATACTAGCCCATCTTTCCTGCTCGGCAGAACGGTAGGCCATGTTTATCTCGTTACGTGCCAGACGCACGCTTCTGTACTCGCAGTTCTGAATGGTTATGGCTTTGCCGTATTTCTTCTTATAGGCTTTGGCAAGTGACGGATAATCATTAAGGTACTTGCTGACCTTCTTGCTGAGTTTAACAGCACTCATACCCTTCTCTATGCCGACAGACAGAGATTTCTCCAGAGCCTCCTTTACATCAGCTCTCTGGTTCCATATTCTTTCTGAAAGACCTAGACCTTTAATCTTTTTCTCTATGAAAGCCTTCTTTGCCGCGTTGTTGTGCTCAAAGTAAGCTTTCTGCTTTGCGTCCGCTATCTTCCTAGTAAAGGTGCCGATTACCCTTTTGGCAAGTAGATCCTGCAGGGTGTTACTATTCTTCCATTCGTCCGATATGCCATTATAGACCAATGCCTGCATATTGTTTGAATAGTAATCCAACAAGGCGTTCACCTTCTTTTCTGTTCTAGGGTAATCATCAAAAGAGAACTCGCCATCCCCATCGAAGTCGGTGGAGGTGGCGATTTTAGCGGACTCCTTGGCAAGAGTCTCATATATGGAAATGATTTTCCTGGTATAAGCGTTCAGTCTCTTGCCAAGGTCTTTATATGCCTTTTTCTGATTAGGCAGTTTTGGCTTTTTCATACAATTTCATTTTAAAGTGTTTGCAGCAATCCCAGTTGAGAAGAACGCTCCATTCTTGATATGGGCATTTGGCTAGGATAGGCTGACCTTTAAGGCTCATACTATGGAAGTCAGTAGCATGAGCACATTCACGGCAAAAGTGAAGCTTTTCTTCTTCCTTCTTCTTTCTCATGGCTATTCCTCCGAGAATAAGTTAGGCATAGAAGCTGCTGTTCTTGTGGCCTCTACTTCCTCTTCTCCTTGAATTTCGTTGAAAGTCTTGTCAGGATCATCGGAAAGACCGGCACGCTGGATAGATTCCTTTTGGCTGACGAGAGGCTTGTTGCCGTTAGCCTTAAGCCACTTGTCAATCTGAGTATTCTCATCCTCCTGGATGAATGGAGTGATAATATGCTCTACAGTAATCTCATCCATTCTAGCTGCCCACTTCGTGTTCATCTTGGAAAGGAACGCCTTTATGACGTTGGCCTCTCTCTCAAAGCCTTCAATCCAGGCACCAGTCTCCTCTCCTATCTTAAGATGGGCATCCATGAGGAGTGTCTTTCTCGAATCGTAGCCGATATTGCCAAGGCTCTTCATATTCTCGAAACTGATGTCCGGCATCTGAGACTGCATGAAGAAAAGCTTGACTAGAGTGTCAACGTGATACTTAAGAGCCTCGATAGCCTGCTGCCAAGACACGTAGCTAACATCGCCGTCTTCGCTGACTCTATACACCCTCTTGCTCTCTCCCTTTCGCTCCATTCCAACGATGGCACCGGCAATCTTCAAGACAGGAGCGGAATTGTATGCCACAACATCGCTGTTTCGGGAAATGGTGTACTCGATATTCTCACGGATAGGTTTCAATCCTTCCCAGCATGGCTTGTGCCGGTACCAGAACACGGCTGGAATCTTGTCGATAGAAATCTCATTATCATCCACCAAATTCCATCCGGACTCTTCGTCGTCTGAAGACAGGTCCCACTTGTAATGATGGTCTGCGGTATAGGTCTCGAAGAAGGTGTGCTCTGTGTCAGTAACCTTACGCTTATACTCGAATGACAGAGCAAGCAAGTCGTCATACTCATCAAAGTAAGGATAGATGTCAACTCCGTCCATTGGAGAGAATGTCTTGCATTTCAGTTTGTACTGACTGTCGAACCCGTAGAGCTTGTTAGGCTTCTTCTGCGTGTACCAAAGTGTGAACATCTGGCAAGAGGCGTAATAGCACTTTGCTCTGTGCATGTTCACGGCATCAATGTGTGCACAGGTGTAGATTTTCTCGATTGCACGCACAATCGTCTTCAGTTCTTCGTCAGCCTGATCATACGTATATACACGCTTGACCGGTATAGCCATTGTGAACTCAGAGATTCTTCGTGTAAGAAGCTTCTCCAATCCGATAGGCAATCTAGCTGCCTTTTCTACTATTCCGTCATCAAGCGTTCTGTCCTGTCTGCCTACGTGGTCTTCTACGATTTCATGGAGCATAGGCTCATACTCAGATAACAGGGTACTCCAAAGTGGAATATCCAACACGCGTTGTTTCAGCTCTCCTATGATGCTGCCAACGTCATTTCTTTTAAAAAGTTCATTAAAATCTATCATAATCTTCGAAGTTTTGATTTGGCAAAATTACGGATATATTCGCATATATTTAATGGTTTTAGTATTTTTAACTAAAATAATCATTAGTATATTTGCATATATCAGAAAATTTTCGTACCTTTGCATATAGATAAAAGGTAGTAGTTTTGACTATTCAGAGCCTACCTTACAAGTTGAACCAATTAAAATTATAAAGATTATGAATAATTCAGTCGAGACAAAGAAGGAAGAGGTTAGAAAGAACATTAAGAATGCGTTCGAGTCAGCCACAAAGAAAATCAGAGACATTATTTCTGTTTGTCCTGATTGGGAGGTAGAGGGTGTTGACGTAGGCTACAAGTCACTTATCGCTCATTTGAATTTGAAAGGAGTAGGAAGAGACATGATGGTGATTCGCTACCAAGCAAAGGTAGGTAACTTCCAGGAAGAGTCATTTAACACCAATGTAGCAAGCTTCGGCAGCTTTGATCTTCTGGAAACAAACGAAAACCTCAAGTACTATACAGCAGTTGGCGACATCCTCAATCATAAAGACATGCTTTCGCTTTTGAAAGAGACAATGGTTTTCTTTGCAAATAAAATTGCAGAGCTACGTAAGGAGTACGATAAGTTAGATAAGGAGGATTAGTTATGACAAAGCAAGAAGAAATCGGTATTCTACAGTCCTTGAAGGGCGATACCTATTTCGCTCAGTTCTTCGGTAGCAAGGACATTGACCAGATGTGTCAGAACATCAATAACGACTTCGCCATTGAGGGAGGATGCGGATTTAGTCAGAAAGCAGAAGCTTTAGAGCGAATTAACGCAGACCTCAAAAAGGAGTTTCAGCAGAAAATCCATGATTTGGGAATGGAGCTTATCAAGGTTCTAGACAAGGGATTTGATGAGGATGCCATCTACCAGTTGGTTGAAGGCGAGGTCGGAATTGATGCTATCATCAAGTTCAAGCGTAAGAACAATCTGGATATTACAGATAAGGAGTTAGATTATATGATATCAAAACTTCCATGATTATGAAGCATATATGTAGTAATTGTATAGCTTCCGAGATATGCTATAGTGAAGGCAAGAAGCCTAATGACACTTGTCTTCATTGGGAATGGAGATATGCAGGTTTATGGTTTGACAATTAAATGTAAGACAATGGGAAAAGAGAAAGTTACAGTAAACGATTTGAAGGTTACACTCTCAGAGATTGGTGTAACATCTGGCTTGAAGCAGGAAAAGATTATTCAACGCCTGCAGGTCAATGGCTGCTTGATTGCAATGGTAACAGATGTATTGGATCAGCTCATCAAAGATGAACAGGGCATGTTTAGGCTGTTAAGCGTTCAGTACAAGCAAGAGCAGAAGATGCACTACACTCAGATGCAGGATGCAGCCAAAAAGTACTACTTCCATTTGAAACCCTTTAATAAGAGTTTCTTCGGTGACGAGAGCATTTGCGCCAACCTGGAGGATAACGCAAATGACATCTATGAAATCATCAAGCTTCTTGCGGACCACACTAACGACCACAAGGATATGGAAGTGATTAAGAGAAACCTCAGAAAGAGAAAGTTGAACCATCATATTTTCGATTAAGATTATGGCATATTATAAAGTTAGTGTAGATGTATCGGATTTATTCGATGATATGCTCGTCCAAGCACAGAAGAGTTTTCTTATTGACAAGTTTTGCTCTTTAGCAACAGACCAGCAGATAGAGGTAGTAAGCGAAATGCTGGAGAACCTTAATGGCGACCAAGTAGCTAAAGTTATAGAAGACGCTTTCGATAACTTGCATGAGCAAGCCCAGGAGCACGTAATCAACTATGTAAACGAATAAGGCTATGATGTCCGATAAACAATATAGAGTTGCTCGCAAGGGTGTTGTCGAGCAACTTAAATTAGCTCAGAAACTTCATTGCAAGCACATGGAGCAGAAGTATAAAGAGGCTTTGGAGAAGTTAGAGAAACGCTTCTTAAAGCCGGATGCCGTGGGCTGCTTCGATTTGGGCGCAAGGGTATCAAATAGTTATTATCATCTTTAAATGGTTAAGGTTATGGCTACAGCAAATTTTGAAATTGGAAATAAAGAGTTTGAGGTACGTTTCATACGAGAATCAGGTTATCCTCCAACAAAGAATGAACGTGGTTCTTCATTGGTTGAGTATGATGTAACTACATACAAAGATAATCAGCCAATGATAAAGAAGTTCAATCAAAAGAGGCGTGTTTATTTTGACCTTGAAGGTAATGTTTATAAGGATAAGCAGAGCAACAAGGTATGGTTCAATCTATATAAAGCAAGCTAATGGTTATGGGAACCAAAGTAGAAGTAAGAACTATTCCTTTGCATGGATTGTTCATCCATAGCAAGTAGGTTTGGCGGTCACTCGGTAAGCTTAGAACTGAAAGCCATTCTACGACAGCGCAAAAGGTGTTTATGAATGAGCATGATACCGAGGTATCAACTGAGAATGCTGATTTCATTGATGGCTTGAAAGTCACTCCTTATGATGGTGAGCTGCCAAAAATATCAAAAAACGTTGGTAGTATGAGTTACTACCAGTATTGTTTAACGCAAAAATTGGTTTAGTTATGGAAACTGAGATTAATATAGTGGAAATTCTAAAGGATAAGCCGCAAGGAACGAAGTTATATTCTTCCGCTTGTGGTAAATGCAAGTTAGAAGAAGTGGATGATAAAAGTTTCAAAATATCCTTCTATAATTCAAAATTTGGTTTTATGAATGGTGGAGAAGGGTATCTTGATAAAAACGGCAAATTGGATGATGATGGAGAATGTGTCGTTTTTCCATCAAAGGAAATGCGTGATTGGCGCAAATTCGATTGGAAAAAGGGCGATGTCTTGGTTAATAAAGATGGGGATGTATATATTATATTTGAAAGATTTGTCGATGATACATATTGCTCTTTCTTAGGGAAATATTATCTTTGGAAAGAGAATAATGATACAGAACAGTTCTATGAAAAAGAACGATTGCTAACTTCTGATTTCCAAAAAGCAGGTAAAGATGCTGTTCAGACCTACATCAGCACCATCGAGGAGCGATTGGGCGGTAATCTCAATCGTGAGACCTTGGAAGTAGAGAAACCTCAGCCTGAGTTCAAGGATGGAGATATAGTAATGTCTGATTCGGGTACAATAGTTCTTGTCAGAGGAATTAGTTTAACTAGAAAGATATATTATCATGCTTATATGCGTAATGAGTATATATATATCAACCAAGTAGAAGGCGAATTTTTTAGTCGTATAAGTCGTATTAAAAGATTTGCCACGGACTCGGAAAAGCAGCAACTCTTTGATGCTCTAGCCAAAGAAGGCAAAGCTTGGGATACTGAGAAGAAACAGATTGTGGATTTGTCAAAGAAGTGTGAGTTCAAGCCTATGGATTGGTGCTTGATGAGAGATATTCGTGGAGAAGAATGTTTTGCTTGGAGTCTCTGCCAGTTTGCATATCAACTTAAACGTGGAAAGTATGAAGCTGTAGGAGGTATGCGTTTTGATGAGTGCATCCCTTACAACGAGGAAACTGCACACCTTCTTGGCACAACTGATGAATGGAAAGGAGGTGAGGGATGAAAGGTTTATGTAGTTACTGCTCCAGATATTTTTTTTGTAGCAAAAGACCCAATCAAAATGAGGAGGATGTAATACTTTGTTCAAGCTTTACCCAGAATAATGATAACGAAGAAAACATTTGGGAGCAGAGAAGATATGAGATAGCAAAAGATGTTGCAGCAGGTCTTGTACAACGTCCTAACTCTATGTATGACAGTGTTGTTAATTCTGCCATCAAAATCGCAGATAAATTAATAGAACGTTTAAAGGAGAAGTAAGTTATGATAGACGATAAGAAAAAAGAAGCTGCCAAGGAAGAAATCTATGAAGATAGATTTCTGTTAAATGGCGAAGAGATAGTCTTCAACAATGATGAAAAGGAAGAAATGTTCTATGAGGGGGACATCAAAGAAGCTATTGGACTAGGTGCTAAGTGGGCTATCAATGAGTTCTTGAACGATTTGAATAAATTGCTTCATCCTGCTAGCGAAGTTCCTAGAAATGATAACGGAAAGATTCTCGCATTCTCAAAAGTGAATAGTAATATAAAGCTCTACGATATGAACGCTATGTTAAATGAAACTGCTTGTGACACATATCAAGAAATGTGGGAAATTAGAGTTAGAGCATATACTTTTACTGATTGGGTATTTGTGGAAGAACTACTTGATTTAATTGTCAAAGGAGGTGAGTAATGAAAGAGCTTAAAGATTTAGTTGAGGGCGATGAAGTACTAGTTACAGGTATGTCTCATAGACATATCGCCAAGGTTGATAAAGTGACAAAGACTCAAATTATTGTTAATAACGCTAGATTTAAAAGAGATTCTGGCTGGCAATGCGGTAGTGATAGATGGAATATTAGAAGAATATCTGTTCCTACAGAAAAGGAAATATCAGATGTTAAAGAAGAGAATCTTCGTAATACTCTCGTCTACGCTATCAGTTCTTTTGATTTCAAACGCTTATCAACAGATGAGTTAAAACAAGTGTACAATATTGTAAAAGGCAAAGAAAAATGAAAAAGAATAAACACTCATTAAATATAAGTCGTAGCTACTTTGGCGATACTACCCTTGATGGTTATCCTATAGCTACATATTCGAATGATGAATTGAAGATTCTAAAGAACCTGCTAGAAAAGGTTCTGTGTGAAGTAAATGAATATATAAAAGATTAGGCGTATGAATGGATTATTATCAATGATTGGAATGAAAACTGAAATGGAGTATCAGATGAGTGATTTCCATTTTGGTCTTCCTAGTTTTAGATTCAATGTGCCGAAAGGAAGCGTTCCTTCTGATAAACAGAAGTGTCAGCCAAAGGCGCAGCATGAGTTCATCATCAAGGGGATAAAAATTATGGCAGCTTCAAAGAAAGATGCTATAAAGAAGTATAATCATCGTAAAAAGTAAAGCATATGAACAAATTAGAATATATTCCAGGAGATATAGTAAAAATTGAATATGGAGAAGCTACTGGAAAAATAGGTTTCGTAACAAGTACTTTTTTAATAAGAAAAGGTTGCTATAGTCTTGTCGTATTTATTGGTAAAGGGTTTCAAGGTTCTTCTAAAGACGATTGGATTCAAACTTATAATGATGAGGTATCTCCGATTCCTATCACTACAGAGATTCTAGAAAAGAATGGTTGGAGAACACAAAACAGATGGTACTATTACTTAGATGTAGCAGAAGGGTTTATTTCTTATATTGGGATAGACTTTAAGCATAAATCTAATAAAGGTCATCTATATGTAGAGGTTGATGGAAATAATATGGTAGAGATACAATACTGCCACGAACTTCAGCATCTTCTCTTCAGTCTTGGTATTAATCAAGAAATGGAGGTGTAGGTATGAGTATAGCAACACAAGTAAACCACCATTGCCCTTTCTATGGAAGAAAATGTTACCAATGCGGTTATTGGAATCGTAGAGGAAATGAGTGTGAGATAATAACTCATCAAGACAGAAAGATTTGATGTTTAACCGCCTTCGGGCATAAATTTTAAAGATATGACTAAAGAAGAATTAGAAGCAAAGGTTGCCAAGCAACAAAGTATCATCAATGATGCTAACAATGAGATTTGGTCTTACGTAAATGATTACATCGAAAGCCTACCATACAAGGTTGGTGACAAAGTGAGCTGTTCTAGATGTAATGTATGTTGGATTGAGACCATCACACCAGAACAATATAATAGTTACTATACAGGCGATATTGTAATAAGAATCAACCCAGCCAAGAAAGATGGCACTCGCTCGAATAGATTGTTTGTACTATTTGGCATGGAAATCGATAGCATCAAGAAGATTGATTAACCATCCTGCAAAGGATATAAATAGATAGTAATATGGAAATAATACCAGCTTGTATCAACTGTAAGCATATAAAACGACAATATGGCGTCTTATATTGTGATGTTGATAAGTCAAGAGTAGAAGAATCTGATTGTTGCGATGGTGATAATTGGAATTTTGAAAGTATATTTAAATAAACTAACCACCCTCTACTTGGCAACAGGGAGGGGGTAAAAAGAAAGAGAATATGGATAAGGTAAACAAAATAATAAATATTGGCATATACAATACCGACATTATGGTTCACTTTGGAAGTTACGACTATCTAAAGGAGGAATTGATTTCAAGATTTGGTTTAGAAGATACTCTATCTATTCTTGGAGGAATGAATATTAATAGCAATATCCTTGGAAGAACAGTTCTTCTTAGTACAGGGAATATTATCTTATGGATGTCAAATGTCCCTAAGACTAACAAAGATAAGGGTACTTTGGCGCATGAGATTTACCACGTTGCTTGTGAGATAATGAATAAGATAGACGTACCTCCTTGTTCTGAAAATGAAGAAGCATACGCCTATCTTATTGGTTACATTACCTCAAAGATTGAGGAGATTCTTACTTCGTCTTGCGCTGACGATGTTCAATAACAGTTGTCTTTGGGTGTTTATCTGCATAATTACGAGTACAGATTTGCCCATTGTCTGCTCTACGGCAGATTTCAACAGTAACTTTTTTAACCATAACTTAAATGTACATTTAAAAATCTGTCAATATCGCCATTAAATTAACAGCAAAAGTTATGCCAAAACAAACAAGAATGTATTATGACAAGAGAAGAATTACAAAATGAACTTGGCGATGCTATCTGTGAGTATTGCAATAAGAACATCATTCCAGGATATAACCTTGGTATAGGTTGGCTTTGCGAAGGGTGTTATTGTGAAGAGGCACAAGACGGCTACGAAGCTGAAAATAACATAGAATTGGAGGATTGATTATGACAATAGAAGAAGCTAAAGAAATGCTGCCAATTATTCAGGCATTTGCAGAAGGAAAGGTAATTGAGTGTAGAACCAAACCGAGCGCATTAAGCAAAAGCTGGCAAGATATGAATGAATGGACGGAAATGAAAGAGCTTGAGTATTGGAACAATATCGAGTATCGAATCAAACAACAAAGCGAAGCAAAGTTCCGACCATTCAACACCGAAGAAGAATGCTGGCAAGAAATAAGAAAACATGAGCCGTTCATTAAATACAAGGTCATAGAAAGCAGTAAGGACGTTTACCTCATTATTCAAAGAATAAAGACAGACGGAATCGAAACAGATGTTGAGCGTCTTGATTTTGAAATGGCTTTTGAATGGTTCACCTTTGCCGACGGAACTCCCTTCGGTGTAAAACTTGAATAGTTATGTTTGGATTCTATATTGTTCTTACCCTAGCTGTTCTATATGTAGCTTTTATGGGTGGAGTTATCGGTTATTTAATTGGTAAATATTGGAAAAAGAAGTAGCTTATGAAAACAGAAAATATAAAGTTTAAGGCTAAAGAACTTGGAACAGGAGAATGGAAAGAAGGTTTTCTTCAAAGAGACATGGATTACAACCTATGTATTCTTATTGCCAAAAAAGAAGAACATTCTTGGTATTGGACTCAAATTGACCCTTCAACAGTCTGTATGTTCACAGGACTGAAAGACAAGAATGGAACACCTATCTATGAGGGGGATATAGTTATGCACAAAGATAACAATGCGGAAAGAAGAGGTGATATTAATTGGGATAGTAAAGCTGCTGCTTTCTGCTTTGGTCAAGATTTCTTAGTTCACTACCATTCTGAAGATATGGTAGTTGTCGGCAACAAATTCGATAAGTAGCGTATGAAGAATAAGATATTAGATTTAATCAAATCAGCCGTTTTGCTCATTTTGATTTTCTTAATAGGTGTAATTGGTTTTAGAGTTTATTTCAGCTTAGGAACTCCACACGAAAAAGAAGAGTTTAATATAAAAATATTCACCAAGAAAGGGCATGACTACTTGTTTGTGGGCAGGGAACATGGAGCTTATGTTATTATCCACGCCAAGAGCTGCCCTTGTCATAAAAAGAAGTAGTATATGAAAGTTAGGTTGGCAAAGAAAATTATGAAGTATCACTCTGGCAGTTTTTTATATGACTTGATGCGCTTGAAAGGCTTGGACATTTCTAAAGAGCTGTCAAAGATAAAGCAATACTGGGAGCCTAGATGGGCTTTGTATTATGCCACTAAAGGTGGTTGTCATGGCAGAGTTGACCATCGTATCGTAAAGGCAGAAAAGATTACTGCAAGATATTCTCGTAAGCTAATGAATTGCCTTGCTAGGTTGGCTGGTAAAAATCCTTTCGATATTAGAGATATATTAGGTAGTTCAAATAAACTAAAAAAATATGATCATGAAACAAGAAATGCAAAAATCAATCTTAAAGATTCAAACAGCAGTCGAAACTCTGACAAGACAGAAAGTTATCGATAAAAATGTGTATGACTTTATCCATGGAGAAATCAAATCTCTTTCGGAAAGTGTGGAGAATATAGAGGAAGTAAGTAACCTAGATGAAACACTCCTTACCTTCACAGATAAGGAGGAGTATGTAAACCAGCATATCAACCTTGCTGATACATCTGTACTTTGCAAAGAGTTGAATAGAAGAAAAGACATTGGTGACGATTTCTTTGTTGTAGCAACAGAGGGAAAATAAGTTAGCTTATGGAAAGATTAACTAAAGTAATGGATAAGTATTTATCAGAAGCAAAGAAGAAGGTTCTTAGCCTCACAGTCAGCAAGGAATGGTTCGATATGATAGTGTCGGGCGAAAAGAATGAAGAGTATCGGGTAATTAAAGATTTTTGGATGAGTCGCCTTCTCCTTATCAAGGATGAGAAATTCAAAGATTTCGATAAGTACGATAAGCTTCATATCGGTAAGACATTTGAAATGCTTATAGACATCAATACTATCAAGGAGAAACTGAATAATGGTACAATGAAGTTCGTACCATTCACCCACGTTCTCTTCAGGAACGGCTACTATGACGATAGCCCAAAGGTAGAGAAGGAGATTGAGAGTATCACCATCGGTAAGCCGAAGAAAGGTCTTTGTCCAGGCAAGTGGTTGGATCATGAATTTTTCATCATCAAGTTCAAGTGATATGATTGCAATTAAAGTATCTTCCGAGAACATCCAAGAATTATGGAAATGCCCGGACGTTTCAGAGTTAGTAAAGACTGTCAGCGGAGACTGCACTAAACAGACATTGATAGTTAGGTTGAGAAATCGAGAGTTCTATGTTCCTGATGGATTCTATCTCGTGAAAGACGAGAATGATCAATGGAGCACACTCAGCCCATCACTGTACGAACTTATAAAAGACAAGGTTCATGGCGAGAAGTGAGGAAGATATCCGGGAATACCATAGAAGGTACTACCAGGAGCATAAGGAACATTTATTGGCAAGAATGGAAGTCTATCGTAAAGAGAACGCTGAAAGGATTGCTGCAAACAGAAGATATAACAGAAAGAGAAAGAAAGCCTTGGGCGGCTTAATGAACCCAGATATAAAATAATGAGTAGAGGAAAACATTTTAGTGCAGAAGAGATTGAGTTCATCAAGGTAAACGCTTTGGTGATGACGACAACGGAGATTGCAAAACAACTCAATCGTAATTATTGGGCCATCCATCGCAAGATGAAGGAAATGGGTATCAGCAAGAGCCACGTGTTTACTGCTGACGAGGATTTCATCATTCGCAGGATGTATGGCAAGTACCCGGTAAAAGCCATTGCTACCAAGATTGGCGTGGACGAGAACGCTATTTACAACCGTTGCAAGAAGCTTAAGCTAACGAAAGGAGGTGCGCAATGATTGTCATAGTTACTGCTATGGATAAGGAATACGACCTTATCAGAGAATGGCTTATGAAGTCGGATATGCAAAACACGGTGTTGTTTAAGACGGGAATAGGAAAGGTAAATGCAGCTATCGGTTTAACCGATTTTCTCTCTTCTGTCGCAAATGACGTTGTTACAAGAGTTATATCGGTAGGATGTGCCGGTGCTGCCGTTGCGGGATTGAAACCTGGTAATGTCGTGATTGGCAATTCATACTGTTACCACGATGTATATTGCGGCGAGCCGAATGCCAATGGACAAGTTCAAGGTATGCCGGCAGTCTTTCCTTCTGATTTCTCCTGGATTGATATGGATGAAAGATTCAGATTAGGAACCATAGCTACGGGAGATAAGTTTGTCACTACGAGGGAGCAGGTATTGGCAATTAAGGAGTTTCTTCCTAATTCTTATAACGTATGTGCTATTGACATGGAGTCTGCTGCCCTCGCGCAGGTATGCTACAAGAAGGGTATTGGTTTTACGTCCATCCGAGTTATTAGCGATAATCCCCTGGAGCCGAACCAGACCGAGCAGTATGCAGGTTTTTGGGATAGTCTTGCCGAAAATGCATTTAGTGTTGTTTGTAAATTATTAGAGAATGATACCAAGTTTTAAAGTTGATCATACGAAACTGAAGCCAGGTCTTTATGTTTCGAGAGTAGATAAATGGGGATTGGAGACTGCTACAACATTCGATATTCGTGTGTGCAAGCCAAATAAGGATATGATGTCACCAGCTGTCGCGCACACAATAGAGCATATGATGGCAGACTACTTACGCAATGATAGCCCTCTTAGCAATTCGGTTCTGTATTTTGGTCCGATGGGATGTCTTACAGGTTTTTATCTTATCCTTAAAGGTACATGGACTTCAAAGCTAATAAAGGAAATGATGGTGGAAGCTTTTAAAGCATGTTCGCTATCAAAGACGATTCCAGGTGCATCGGAAGTGGAATGCGGTAATTATAGGCTCAACGACTTAAAAGGAGCAAAAGAGCTATGTGATATGTTCTCAGTATATCTATCCACAGCTGGACCGGATAAGCTCAATTATCCAGATTAATATTTATATGTAACCATAAAGTATTTAATCATTAAGTATATTTCCTTGCAATATATTTGGTGATTAAATACTTTTTTTATAATTTTGCAGCATTACTTATTGCTATCGCTTCGTACTGGGATATTTCTTGAATTTTATTGTTCAATTAAATATTTAGTTAGAATGAAAAAAAGAACGAAGCAAGTTTTAGTTATTCTGAAACCCAAATCAAAGGCGTTGGGGTTCAGTAGAGAGGAGTTAGAGGGTATTGCTGCCGATGTTGCCAATAACTTAGAACTCGATGAAGAAGCCTCAGACGAGGATGTAAACGCAGAGATTGAAAAGCAGGTTAATGCGGTTCTTCCTTATCTTAAGATTGCGCAAAAGACCGCGCAGCGTACTATCCAGAGTTTTAAGGATAGTCAAGACTTGGATGACGACGAGGTCGATGACGATGATGATGACCCTGCCGGCAACAAGAAACCAATCCGCAAACAGAAGAAAGAGAAAGATGAGCAGGTCCCAGCATGGGCGCAGGCACTCATTACTCAGAACAAAGCCTTGCAGACCGAAATCCTCGGTTTGAAGTCAGAGCGTGAGAATGATGGCCGCCGTTCTAAGCTGAAGGCACTCCTTAAGGACAAAGGTACGTTCGGAAAGACTGTCTTGAAGAATTTCGACAAGATGAAGTTCGAGAACGAATCTGATTTCGACGATTTCTATGATGGTGTTGTGGAGGACTTGGCAGCTATCGATCAAGAGCGTGCTAACGAAGGTCTCGGAAAGCTTGGTGCTCCTGCGGCTCAGAGAAAGCCTAAGAAGGAAGAGGTTGAGGTTATCAAGGACAATGAGATTGATGAGCTTGCCGAAACTATGTAATCTTTAAATTTTAAAAGTTATGTATGGCGTAAGCAAGACAAAAACGTTTGATTCAGGCAAGGAGTCTGTAATCATCAGAAATTACGTGAATGGCATCATGGGTGGTGTCATTCTTGACATGACAGGTTTCTCTGGAGAGTTCATCCAGTGCGGACACATTATCATTCGTGATACCAAGTCAGGTGAGTACAAGCCAATGCCGGTAACAGGTGAGGCTTATGCTTCATTACCGGAAAATCACGAGTATGTAGGTGTCTGCATGACAACTGCTCCTATAGATACCCCTCATGTAGGTGTTATGACGGCAGGTGAGGCTAATGATAAGGCTGTCCCTTATCCTGTCGATACAATCAAGGCAGCTTTGAAAACAGCCGTTCCTACTCTTCAGTGGGGACACGATGCAATCGGTTAAGGAGGTGATTTATGCAACAGAGTTCTTTATTTCTTAAGTATATCTTGAGTTTCTTCCCAATCCTGAAGACCTTGATTGAGAAGATTAACGGTAAGCGCAAGAACGAGATGACGTATCTCCACAAAGATACATCCATTCTCCGCCGTGTTTATTCTACCGACAACAAATGGGAAGCCGACACAGTTGATACCTCTTACGTAGCTGCTGACTACGTGGCAGTGGATTCTCCGGTTCCTTTGAAGTCTCGTGACAAGATTTCAACCGCCAACGGCAAACTGCCAAAGGTTGGTATGAAGAAGTTCTTGAAGGAGTCAGATATTCTTTCCCTCCGACTCATGGAAGCACAGGGCGGTCAGACAGCAGAGATTCGCCGTAAGTTGGCGCAGGACCCGGTAGCTTGTAATGTCGGTGTTGATGAGCGTAATGAGTACGCCCTTCTGTATGGTCTTTCTAACGGCTACGTAGCTGTTCGTGACGACGATAATCCAAATGAGTTGCTCCGTATCAAGTATCAGTACTTGCCAGAAAATCAGCTCGGCATCAACAATGTTGAGAATGGTGTTACAGTTGCAGACTTGAAGGAATGTATCGATCGAGCATCGAATGATGGCAACACCATCTTGATCTTCTGGATTGGAAAGGCTAAGTTTGACGAACTGAAGAAGGCACAAGACGCTCGCGAGCTTGTTGCCAACTATAAGGGTCAGACTTACGATTCCAACACAAAGCTCCCGGTTCCTACTGCCAGCGTATTCCAGGAGGCATTCTTGGATGAGACCGGTGTATCATTCCGAATCATCAACCGTACTGTCCGCTTGGAGCATGATGGTGTGAAGAAGAGCGTTAAGCCTTGGAACAACGATATGATTATCGGTGTCTGCTCACAGATGATTGGTGCCTTCGTTTACGGTCAGGTAGCAGAGGCAACCAACAGAGTGGCAGGTGTAACCTATCAGCAGATTGATTACAAGCTTATTTCTCAGTATTCAACAACTGATCCATTGCGTGAGACTACTGCGGTGCAGGCATACTGCTTGCCTGTCATCGAGGACGTTGACACAATCTATCAGATTGATACTAAGCTGGCAGACCCAGACGTTTCGGTTGATACCGAAAAGGAGAAAGCAGATACAGATGACGCTAAGGTAACAATCTCTGATGTGACCTATAAGAAGCCGGAGGCTATCACAACTCTCAACGCTCTTGGTGCTACACTTCCTAGTGACGCCAGCGACAAGGAGGTTATTGATGCCTATAACGAGCTTCCTCCTGTGAAGAAGAAGGAGTTCAAGGAAAAGGCAGCTAAAGCTGAGGAGTAATCATGAAGACGGTCGGACAAGCTTTGGTGGATGAGGTACACATCCCTATCCCCTATGGTTTCGTGGAAAACGCTTGCATAAAGCGTGACCTCGATATCGAATCAGAGTTCACTGGTGACGTTGCCAGAAGTGACGCCTACAAAGGAACGCTTGCCGACTGTCTGCTTTCTCTCATACAAGCCGTTAGCTTCTCCGAAGCGGACAAATCAATAGGTTCCCTCTCGGAAGACCAGCGAAAGGCTATATTAGTTCAAGTCAATCGTTTATATAACTCTATCGGCGAGGAGGAGGTTTCACTTACTCCAAAGCCGACAGTTTACATTAATTGCTGATGAGTCTATTGAGTTTTCATGCCTCAAAGCTATACCGGCAGCAGAAGGTAGCTGGCTATACAGATGATGATGGAAATTATCACCAGGGCAAGACCGAGTGGAAGTTCTGCTGCACTTGTGATGTAGTTCCTGCTGGCGAGGCCAACAAGTTAGTTACATCTGACGGTTCTATTGATTACTACTCCTACGAAGTGCATAATTTGCCCGTAGGAATTGAAAAGTTCTCTTATGGGGATTTTATCAAGCTAGATATTTTAGGGGCTGAGGAGGTAATTATCAAGGTCAAGGGATTTCATCGTTATCAACTCCAGTGTAAGATATGGGCATAAGAATGACAACCAGCGCTTCCGCTCTCGATGCCTTCCTACAAAGAGCCGCAAGGAAGATACAGCAGAATGTGCTTAAGGCATTGAGCAAGCTAGGAGACGAATCTGTGGTTAGAATCCGTAACAGGTCTGCCAAGGAAAGCTGGATAGACCATACGGGCAACCTAAGAAGTTCTATAGGCTTCGCCGTGTACGAGCAGGGAAGTAAATATATGGAATCAGCCTTTTCGCAGGTTCTCAGTGGCACAGACGGCTCTGCAAAGGGCAAGAAGATGATCAATGACCTTGCAAAGGAATATTCCAGGGTTTATGCTTTGGTTGTCGTTGCCGGAATGGAATACGCAGGAGAGGTGGAAGCCTTGGAAAGCAAGGATGTCCTCGCTTCAACGAAGATATGGGCCACATCCATTGTAGAGCAGCGTGTGAAGACAGCAATAGACTCAGCAGTTAATGAAATAAACAAGTGGAAGATATGAAATCAGACGGAGCTATTAAGACAGATGTTTACCGGTACATCAATGAAAGTGGTTTCATGAACAACGTCAATGGCAAGCTGTCAAAGACGATGAGACCGCATAATTCTCATAAGGAAGATGTCGTTATCTCCATCTTGGCTAATGAGGGAACGCAGCTTCAAACGGCAATTATAAATGTAAATATTTATACACAAGACCAGGACGTAGATGGGCAGTTCGAGGAGAACACTATCAGAGTTGACGAAATCTGCAAACTGGCTTGGAATCTCTTGGAAACGTTCAGAACGAGCGAATATGCTGCCCACGCTATTGAGCAGAGGGTATATGCAGCAAGCACGGGAGAACATGTAATAAATAATCAAGTTGAATATAAACTCATAAACGATTAAATTATGTCAGTAACATCATGGGGCAAATGCACTATCTACGTTCAAGAGGTAGGTAGCAAAAAGAACGAGTGGACTAAGCTCCCAACTCCAAAGGATGGCACTACTACTGTTACTCCAACGAAAGGCGATACTATGACCCAGGTTGAGGAAGGTGGCGGAATTGTTGACCGCAAGACAAAGAAGTCCACCTACGAGGCTGTATATCAGCTCTTCATCAAGAAGAACCAGTCGCAGCCATTCAAGACTATTGATGGTATCATTGAGGGTAACTACCGTTTGGCTATCCAGCCAGAAGACGCCGAGCTTCCTGGCGTTTACATGGGTAATACCACCATCGGTGCCGAGGAGGGCTATACAACAGAAGAAGGTGCTTCCATCACTTATACCCACGCAGCTCTTATCCCAGAGGGTGACGTGGTAGCTAAGACTGTCAATTCAAAGAACGAGGAAGTCTATTGTGCTTACCGTTGGCGTGTCATTACTGCTACAAAGGGAACAGGTGAAAAGTATGCCTTGGCTTTCAAAAAGCCGCAGGATGGCAATACCGCTCCTGCTGAAATCACGGAAACTTACGAAGAGACATAGGCATATCCTAATATCCCTTCTGCCGACTGAGGGTTATCAGCCGGCAACCTACCCAAGTAGCTCAGTTGGGAGAGCGAGACCAAATAGTCCGTCGCATGCAAAAAAATCCAGGGTCTTCAAAAGCTGGTTGAAAGACGCAGGTTCGAGTCCTGCCTTGGGTGCCAACAATTTAAATTCGAGTGATATGGAAGAGTTAGGAATCATTATATCGAATACGCTCACAGATATGCCGATAGGCTTTGATACTGAGCACGCTCACGTTAACATCTACCCTACTACACTGGGCATGATGTACCTAACGTCGCAGTTAGTAGATAGCTTGGAGCTAGACAAAGAGTTACTTCAAGCTGATCCATTCTTGGAAGCATTGCGAGTTGCAAACACCAAAAGGGAGACATGCTGCAGATTGATTGCATATCACTCACTCAATACAAAGAACGAAATACTAGACTCCAAATGCGTAAGCAGGCAGACGGAGTTAATCTTCAAAGAATGTTCCAACGAGGATATAGCCACTCTCCTCATCATTATCCTTAAGGCTAACTCATACCAGACAATAGCCAAAGAGACAGGAATGGAAGAAGAAGCGAAGCGTATGGCAAAGGTCAACGCAGCAAAGAAGTCGGAGAATAGCTTTATCTTCGGAGGCAAGACAATATGGGGAACACTCATAGACGCTGCTTGCGAAAGATACGGATGGACTTTCGATTACGTGGTATGGGGAATATCGTATAACAACCTGACTCTCATGCTCAAAGACAAGATTACTTCAATCTATCTGTCTGACGAGGAGAGGAAGAAAGCCCATATACCGGCAGCAGGGGAAGAGGTCATCGATGGCAACAACAAGGAGGCGGTCATGAAGGCGGTGATAGAATCAGAGACCGAGATTTAACCGAAGTCTTCCTGCGCACGCACGTAGAGTTCACATATCGAACACTCGTATTTGGTATTTCTCCGGAGATTCTTTATAACAGAGTGTAAATTCAAGGAAAAATAGAACATTATGCCAAGCATTAAATTCGATACAATAGTCGAGACAGCCAAGGTCGTTTCCGGTTTTCGAGACATTCAGAACGCAGTTCATCAGACTGCTAAGATGGTTGAGAAGGACGGAAATTCTATTGACGATGTAATCTCGAATATACAGAACAGTATGAACATTGCCATTGGCGGTTGGAGCATTGGCAAGTTCGTCAATCAGATGATGCAGGTCCGCGGTCAGTTCCAGCAGACAGAAATGGCATTCAAGACGATGTTGCAGTCTGAGGAGAAAGCTGATGCTCTCATGAAGCAGTTGATCCGCACGGCAGCCGTCACACCTTTCGGGGTTGAAGACGTTACAGAGGGAGCCAAGCAGCTCCTTGCGTTCAACGTAGCAGCCGAGGACGTCAACAAGACGCTTATCGGATTGGGAGACGTTGCAGCAGGTATGGGTATGAACCTTAAAGACCTCGTGATGCTTTACGGCACCACCATCGCCAAGGGCAAGATGGACACGATGGACCTGTACCAGTTCCTCAACCGAGGTATTCCTATCGCAGACGAGACAGCCAAGGTTATGGGTCTTGACGTTATCAACGCCATCAAGGAGGTCCAGAAGCAAATCAAGGCAGGCAAGGTTACCAGCGATATCTTCATCCAGGCAATGCAGAGCATGACCGCCGAGGGTAGCAAGTTCGGTGGCTTGATGGAAGCTCAGTCCAAGACTATTACCGGTCAGATAAGCAACATAAAAGATGCCATCGAGCAGATGTTCAATGAGCTGGGCAAATCCCAGGAGGGTGTTATCAATACCGGATTGGGAATCGTTTCCACCCTCGTTGAGAATTGGGAGACGGTAGGCAAGGTACTCATGACCGTTGTTGCAGCGTATGGAGCATACAAGGCTGCGGTGATATCGATGATAGCAATATCTAAGGCACAGGTAGCTTGGGAGAGTGCGAAAGCATTCTTGTCTTTAGCGAAGTCTATCACAACCGCCAAGGATGCCATGGCTCTGTTCAATTTGGTCTCTTCTTCAAATGTTCTCGGTCTGGTTCTTGGTGCAGTAGCAGCTGGAGTCACGATGTTCAATCTTTTCGGAAATAGCGCTGAGGATGCCGCTACCAAGACCTCAAAGTTTACCGAGAGTGCAAATGAAGCATCAAGCAAGGTCGAGTCGCTAGTCTCCATTCTGAAGACTGCAAAGGAAGGCTCCAAGGTTTACAAGGACACCATCAAGGAGCTGTCAAACATCTATGACAACTACGGGATTGCTATTGACAAGATCAAGGATGACGAGAGCAACCTTGTGGATGTTAAGCAGCAGGAGATAGACAAATCTAAAGAACTCGTCGAGCAAATCAAGCTGGAGGCTACAGAGCGCAACAGAGCCAATGCAATCTCCAAGGCTAATGAAGAATACAACAACCGTGTTGATAGCGCTCAGCAAGCCCTTTTGGGTAAGTTGAAGGATTATGGAACCTCTAGCAGCGGTATAGCCGTCGGCATACAGAACATTGTATCTGACTCGGTTATCAAGCAGTTTGATGACCTAACACAGAAGATGGCTGGCTTGAATGAGCACTCCAAGGAGTATCAGACCTATCTGAAGCAATACAATCAGTTAGAGGCTTCTTTGATATCCGAATCTGAAAAGCTAGCTAATGCCTTTGGTTTTACGGGTGACAAGACAAGCGATGCCAGGAAAGCTATGGTGGGCTACTTATACGAGTTACGTGCAGCCAAGAAGATACATGCCGAGGAAACCGACAATGTTAACAAGGGAGCAGATGCAACTGAGAATTTTGGCAACAAGGCAACTTCTACCAAGGATAGGATAAACGCTTTGCAGAAGCAGCTCCAGGGTGCCGGCGAGGATGTACACGTTCTCTACAACCGTGTCAAGGAGTTCATGCAGAACTATTCGGAGAACAATATCAACTTCCACGTCAACTTCGATGCCAAGATACCATCTTGGATGCAGAATATGAATATTCCGGAACTGGGACGCTTAGGTAAGTACTTTTCCGCTTTGGCACGCGACCTTGCAAACAACAAGAAGTCTGGTGCGCTAGTCAATGGCAAATGGATGTCAACCAACGATATCGCCCAGCGAGGATGGGATTATACCAATGCGGCGAATACCAAGCAGACCAAGGCAGATGACAATGCCAAGAGGAAACAGCGTGAGAAGGAAGAGGCAGAAGCCAATGCCAAGAAGAACGCTGCCAAAGCCAAGAAAGCAGCCGCCGATGCCAAGAAGCTAGCAGAAGACCGTAAGAAGGCCCAGGAGGAACTGAACGAAGATTTGAAGCAGCTGCAGCAGGAAAATATCGACACCGATATATCTCAGATGCAGGAAGGCACGGAGAAGAAGCTTGCTCAAATCAAGAACGACTATGCTAAGCGCAATGCCGAGATTGACAAGCAGGAAGCAGAGTTCAAGAAGAAAAACAAGGAAGCTGGAAAAAAGGCAACCCTTACCTCTGCTCAGACCAATGCCCTCAATAAGGCAAGAGACCTCGCTACCCAAGAGTACAATAAGAAGCTTGATGAGGTCAACAGGGAAGCCCTTACCTCTATGCGCGACTACTTGAAGGAGTATGGTTCTCTCTATCAGCAGAAGCAAGCCATTGCTGAGGAGTACGAGGAGAAGATTGCCAAGGCTCAGACGCAGGGCGAAAAGCTCTCTCTTCAGCAGCAGAGAAAGAAGGACCTCCAAACCATCGAGATAAATGCCATCAGACAGAACATCGATTGGGGAAGCATCTTCGGAGACTTCGGAGCTATGTTCAAGGACCAACTGGAGCCTACCATTGAGAAGCTGCAAGAACTCTCCAAGAGCACAACAGATGTTAATGAGCAGAAGACCATACAGGAACTTATCTCCAAGTTACAAGGCTCTGCCACCGTCTGGGATAGTGACATTTTCAAGAAGGTCTCTGACGATATCAACTCCTATCAGTCAGCCATGCAGGGCTATATTGACGCACAAGAGCGAGAGATTGAAGCCACGAAAGCCGTCACCAAGGCGCAGGAAGACCTCGCTAAGGCTAAGAAGAGTGGTGACAAGACAAGTATCAGCAAGGCTGAAGCCAACCTCTCTAGAGCGCAGGGCGTACTTGCTACCGCATCTAACAACGTTTTGGAGTTCGGTTCATCAGTTCAGAAGGCATCATCAGACTTGCAGACATCTGCACAGAAGGAAGTTTCTCAGTTTCAGCAACTTGAAAATGGTTTGCAGGGTCTTACATCGGGGTCGCTCAAAGGCATAGGAAACTCCATTCTAGGGCTTGACAAGCTTTTCGGTGGCTCTATGCAGAAGGACGTTGCCAACACTCTAGCAAAGGGCATCCAAGGGTTGCTCGGTAAAGATAGTGACGCAGCCAAATCTCTGACGAAAGCTTTAGGGGATAGCGGTATGGCAGGTGAAATAATCTCCGCAATACTCGGCATCCTCGATATTCTGAAAGATGGCTTCGGAACGCTCATCAGTAACCTCATGGACACGGTCTTTGGCGCAGTAACGGGCATCCTCGATGATGCTTTATCGGGTGACATCGTTATGAAGCCATTGAAGAGTATCGGGAACAACGTTTCTCATATCCTCAACACGCTTTCATTCGGTGGCTTCAATAGTCTGTTCGGTGGAGATGGAAATGCAAAGAAGGTCAATGATACCATCGAAAGGCTGACGGATAGAAATACCCTCTTGCAGCAATCCATCGAGGATTTGACTGATGCAATGGAAAATTCCTACGGCTCCAAGGCAACCTCATACTACGAGCAAGCCTACAAGAATCAGCAGGAGACCAATCAGAACTACCTCGACATCGCAAAGGCACAGGCAAGCTATCATGGTTCGCACCACTCATGGAACGCTTATTGGGGCGGCTTCGGTAGTGACGAGATGGATTGGATCAAGAAGAACATCAAATCAGATTTCAATGGCGACCTCTTCTCCCTCAGCCCAGAGGAAATGAAGCTCCTCCGTGGCAACGTTGCCATCTGGGAGCATATCGAGAACACTGGCAAGGGTAACTATGGTGGGCGTCTGACGGAGAAGCTGAATGACTACATAGACCAAGCGGGCAAGCTGGAAGAGTTATCAGACAAGCTGAAGGAAAGCCTTACGCAGATTTCCTTTGACAGCATGAAGGATAGCTTCGTATCAGACCTCATGGATATGAGCAAGTCAGCGCAGGACTTTGCAGACGATTTCGCTGAAATGATGCAAAAGGCTCTTCTCTCCTACTCTATGGAAGACCTTATCAACGGCGACTTGAAGAAGCTCTATGATGATTGGGCGAAGGCTATCAAGGACAACGATGGCAAGCTTTCCGAAACAGATATTGAAGCATTCAACAAGCGTTACGATGATATAGTCCAGGAAGGCTTGAAGAGACGTGACGAATGGGCAAAGGTAACTGGCTACACTGGTTCATCATCCGCATCACAGACCGCAACGAGCGGAGGATGGTCTTCTATGGGGCAAGATACCGCCGATGAGCTGAATGGTCGCTTCACCGCCCTGCAGATTGCAGGAGAGTCCATCGCTCAGAACATGACTACCACCATATCTCAGATGGAGAGCATCGTTACACTCGGTATCTCAACCAATGGCGCGGTATTGGAGATTAGAAACTTGATGATTATGACAAACAGCTACCTCGAAGACATCGTTAAGTATTCAAAGCTTACCTACAATGACTTCGGAACCAAGCTGGATGACATGAACAGAAGATTAAAGGATATTTGACCTCTATAGGCTTTTCGCTTGTCAACCCTTACAACTATACTCAACAATAGCAAAAGCGGCTTACAGCGAAGCCTATGAGGTTATTTAATGATTAAATAGTTATGCTTAAGGGACAACTTTACATCAATGGCAATGATGCCTACCTTACGTGGGGCATCTTCCTAGACGAAACCGCCCTCAGTACGCTCATGACCCCTGCACCAAACAAGGAGTTCATCAGCAACAAGTATCGTTCAAAGGACGGAAAGTCAGTTATCAAGCACAATCCTAGATTGGATGAGAGGGAGATAACGCTGCCGTTCAATATGACCGCCAAGGACTCAGATACGTTCATGACGAACTATGCTAGGTTCTGCGAGGAGGTTCTTGCCAAGGGGGAGTTGGTTATCCGCACCCGATTTCAGCCTAATGTGTGGTATCGGTGCATCTATCTCTCCTGCACTCAATTCAGTCAGTTCATTCGGGAAATGGCAAAGTTCAGTCTAAAGCTCAACGAGCCAGACCCTAGTGACAGAGGTGAAACAAGTAAATATACAAGCTAATGATTCAGATTAAGAGAAATAACAAGGTATTCTTCACGCTAGAGGACTTCGGTGAGGGTTCTAAGCTGTCATATCAGCTTATGGACCACCACTACATCATCTTGAAGTTCACTACGGCAACTCCTATCTATTTCGAGATTGGGGACTCCGTGGAGATTCCCGACTTCGGCTACTTTGAGCTTACATCATCATACTTCCCTAAGCACAATGATAGTGATGGCTACGACTACGAAATGCAGATGGATGCCTACTATATGTCTTGGAAGAATAAGCTTTGCAAGTATCGCCCTCAGCACGGAGCAAACGAGACCTCCTTCAAGCTTACCACAACGGTAGGCGTACACATGAACGTTATACTCGGCAACCTCAAGGCGCTAGGTCTTACGTACAATGGCAAGGAGTTCTCTGTTGACTACACTACTTACAACAACAAGGCTTTCGATGTTCAGAAGAGATTCTTGATCGAGTACGGCTCCATCAGTATTCTTGATGCTCTCAACGCCATCTGTTCCGAAGACGCACTCAACTGCGAGTGGTGGATAGATGGCTCCATTATATACCTTGGATATTGCGAAATGGAAGGACAGACAACATTCGAGCAGGATGTTAATGTTCTGTCTATGTCCTATTCGGAATCCAAGTCAACTTATATTACGAGACTGTACGCATTCGGTTCAGATAGGAATATTCCGAAAGGATATTTCACTGGTGCCGATGCGGACGTCACCACCGATGGTGTTGCTACTGATTACCTCATGCTCCCTAACAAGGAAGTAGATAGTGATGGGTTCTATGCCAAGAATGGTTACCTGGAGAATGTGAATGTCGTGAAGAACGACAAGCAGGCTATCGAAGGTGTCGTGATGTTTGAGGAGGAATATCCAAAGGTGGAAAGTGTAGTCAGCAGTATCAAGACCTATGATAGCACCGTTGATAACGAAGACGGAACGAAGACTACACAGACATTTTGGCAGGTCACTTCTACAGACTCTTTCACTAATAACTTCAAGGAGAGTTGGATAAAGAGTAACCTCACCTTAGGCATCAAGTTCACTAGCGGTGCTCTCATGGGTATGGAGTTCGATGTCAGCTTCAAGGTTATCGACAAGGTTAACTACTTTGAGATTGTGGCAAACGATACCTACGGAAGAACTCTTCCCGATGGCGTTATGTGCCCAAAGGTTGGTGATAAGTACTTTCTGTTCAACTGGGACGCAACCAAAATTACAGATACGGACCTCATCCCTACTGCTCAGTTGTCTCTGTTCGATAGATCGAAGCAGTACTATCAGAAAACCATGATCAGCAACTCAAACTTCACCTGCACGATGGATGGCGATAAGTTCTACAATGATGGAACATACGATTACCATCCTCTCGGTGAGCAGGTAAAGCTGATTAATGATATGTTTGCGCAGGTGGACGCGGATGGCAAGCACTACCGAAACTCTCGTATCATCGGAATGGAGATACCTTTGGATATCCCTTACGACCACCCTCAGTACACTGTAGGAGAAAAGGCTGCAACAAGCCGGTTGGGTAAGTTGGAAGACAAGGTTGATTCCATCAAGGTGAATGGAATGCAGATAGGCGGCACGGGAAGCGGTAATGGTGGAGGTGTCTATGTAATTGGCATGAACGATACCACTCCTGCATCCGATAGTAACGTTTATTCTGCTAGACGTTCTAGGATGGAGTTTGTATCTAGGCTGCTGGATAACACAGCAAAGGGCACTATCACTTGGGAGAAGGTACAGAAGTTCCTTCAAGGCATCCTCATAGGCAATTCCAACGCATACAGCATTGATGCAAATGGAAATGTAACCATTAACTTACTCAACTCTGCTGATTACGATGATGCAACTCAGTCAGGTTTCGGATTCTATAAGCGAAAGGACGGGAAATACGGATTGAATGTTACCGACATCAGTGTATGGGGAAAGGCATACTTCAATAACCTTACCATCCGTGAGCTGACCTATGTAGGCGGCAATCTTGTATTCTCTCCTTCTGCCGGAAAGATATTCGAGGTAAGAGAGATAACAGATGCTCAAGGCGAAGTAACAGGCTGGAAATGTTTTCTCTTAGCAGATGATGGTACAACCGCTACAACGAATATGTTTGAGGTTGATGACCAAGTACGCTGTGAGACGTTCAACATCAAGGCTGGCGTATATGAGGACGTATCGAACAAGTTCTATTGGCGTAAGATTACTGATGTGTCTACGGATAATGAAGAGATAAGGGATTCTAACAACAATATCCTCTATGACGGAAAGAAATTCTCATGGATAGTTATCTCTGCAAGTGATAAGGCAGAAGGTAGTGATAACCCTGCTGCTGGAGACACAATCGTTCTCATGGGTAACCGCACGAACACAAACCGAATGAGCTTCGTGGTTAAAGAAACCTATGGTGATAACGCTCCTAGAGAGGTCGGCTACACTAACGTCCACAGCTACACACTCGGCAATGATAACCTTGTTTATGAAATAAGTCCGAAGAAGGTGCGGTTCTACTCTCAGTACTTCGAGATAGTAACCGTTGAGGGTTTACCTATTAAGACCATCAACTATCGTGGCGATTGGAAGCAAGGAGATACCTACGTGTACTACGACCAAGTGACGCACAACGGAACGACATGGCTCTGTGTTGCACCCGAAGGAACAAATGTAACGAGTGAACCTGCAAGGGGTAATGATTTCTGGAAGGCGCAGAATGCCATCCTTGATGCTACACTCAATATTACGCAGAGCACAGGAGAATGGATAGACAAGGGCGAGACAAACCATGTAGAATGTTCCGTGATACGTGGTTTTGAGAATATTACAGACCAAGTAACATCGTGGAACATCGTGCGAGATAGTGGTGATGCTGTCAATGATGCGGCTTGGCAGAATAAGGATAAGGTCAAGAACTTTGATGGAACGATAGATATAGCATGGACGGATGATGATGATGACATCGGTGATTCTACTAGCTGTATCTTCACCATCACTGCTTTTTGGGGTAATAAAGTTGAATTAGCAAAAGGAACGATAAGCGTATGATGTATGTAATATTAGACAAGGTGCAAGCGTTGGGTCTCGGATTCAACCTGCATACCCACATAACTGCTCACGGCAAGATGATTCTCAACGAGAAGGAAGTGTTGATGAGCAACAATATTCAAGGTGATACCTTGGATGAGCGTGTTAAGAATATCGGTGGTAAGGCTATGACCGAGCAAGAGTTGGAACAATTTAAAAATACGGAGGAATAAAGATGGCATATACTAATTACTCAGCACAAGGTTGTATACCTGTACGAAGAGTTCGTAACAACGATTCTTTGTCAATCTCAATAGAGAGCACACAGCCTCTATTTCAAGGCGTGGATGCAAATAATGACAACGCTACACCCTTCCCTAACTGGGAAACTGATGATACGGCTCGACCTATCCTTACCCCTGTGGTTAAGAGTGCGAAAGGTAATATCGTATCTCTCAGCAACCATCATTGGCAGTATGGTGATACTCTGCTTGTGTTTAGCGGAAGTACGAGCGGTACGTTTCAGCTTACAGGAGATGGCAAGTTCGGTATAGATGCAAACGGAAGGTTGAAAATATTCAAGAACCTTGCATCAAGCAGTTCTACAAGCTCAGACACACTCACATATACCGGAACTGCAAAGATTGGTGATAGCAGCACTCAGGACGTTAGCGGATTCGTTACTATTCTCATACAGCCAATGGGTAACAACTCATATATGGGATGGATAACAGCTAACCGCTCGATACTGACAGATGCGCAGAATGAGAATACGGCTACACTTTCGGCAAGATTGTGGTTATCCACAACGGAACTTACCGACTTCTCTGTCAAGTGGAAGAACTCGGCAGGTGAAGTACTCGGAAGTGATAAGACACTCACGGTTACTCGTGATATGGTGAACGGCTCTACCCTCATTACTTGCGAGTTCTACCACAAAGATGCTCAGAATGCTTGTTTCCGTGCTGGTAAGGTAATGACCGATAATGCGGACGAATACGTCATTGTCGGGGAAGTATCAAATCTCATAGGCGATAAGGCTGCAACGATTACAGGGCGTATCAAGAACACAAGAACAAATGCTATTGTAACGCCAACCAACGTTGCGTGGAACGCCAAAGCCTACAAGGACAACAACGAGCTTATCAAGGAAGTAAGCTCTAATGTTATCACAATCGCAAAATCTGAGAGTGATTATGGCGGTACAGAGCATGATGCTTATGTTTTATTCACGGCAACTTGGTAAAATAGGAGGAATGAACTATGGCAACAAACAGCGCAGTAAGAATTAGAAGGTCTTTCGCTCCACTCAATACAGCACAATCAATCGTGTGCGTATCGGGTGGTTCTCCTACCACGCAAGTATATAACGTGGTTAACAGCAGCTACGAGCCGAACCGAGCCAACACACCTTGTGTCTTGCACCCAGACATTACAGCTTACGCAAGCGATGGTACATGGAAGTATCAGCAAGCCAATGCGGTACTTGCAAACATGGTGTGGCTCGTTAATGGCAAGGATATAAGCAAGGTGTGGGCAGCATCGGACTATTCCATCAATCAAGATGGTGCTACACGTGGAGACCTCACCATCTTTCGTAACGTTGCAGTAGCAGAACGATTTGCATTGAGATTCAAGGCTGAAATCGTAGACTATCGAACCAACGTCAATGTTCCTATCCTTACCGATGAGGTGGTACTGAACACGGTATCTAAGAGTGATGATGCTTATTCAATGGCATTGGATGATGATGAGACTATCATCTATAATCCGATGTTAGATAGATTGCTTCTGTACGACTACAAGGTAGCTCATAAAATGATAGCTGCATCCGATGCAGTTAGGAACGCTTGCATTGATGAAAAGGCTTATCTGAGAAAGATTCCTCTCCATATCTACAAGGGAGCAAAGAGCATTACTTCTGGCTACACTATCAAGCTATACAAGATGAGCGGTTCTTCGATGGTTCAGATAAGCGTAGGAATGAATGAGGTGGTCGAGATTAACACCAGTTATATAACGATTGACCTAAGACTTATTGATTCGGCATCATACGTTATCAAGGCTTTTGTAGGCGATACGGAAGTATGCAACAAGCAAATCTCTGTTTCCCGAACGTACCCTAAATACAGCGTGTCGGCAGGTCAGAACGTTGATATATCTCCTGGAGTTGATAACCGACAACAGATTGCTCTTGTCAACTCTGAGGGCAACATCGTGGAATGCCCTGCTAATGTTCTGAAACTTAATTGGAGCACGATTGCAGAGAATGCTGGTGCGACAACGACAAGACAATGGCAAGAAGGCGATACGGCAAGCTTCAATATCTCTGATACAGGTCTTGGAGAAACCGCTGATGATGAGCTGGAGATAAGATGTGATGCTGAATACAAGCCAAGCTTCGATTTCTTTTCTGATGGCTCTGAACCTCTTGTTGATGAGAATGGAGATTATCTGATAGGTAACTGAATTTTAAAATAATATAAAATAAAAAAATATGAAAAATCTAGCAGCAGTAGCAGCAGTATCATCAATGATTAAGGATGATACCTTATTGATAGAGGTTGGCGGCTCGCTCAGACGTATCAAGCTGTCTGATTTGGCTAAGTCTATTCAGACTAACCAACTTGACCTCTCACTGATAGCTTGGGGTACTTATCTTAAAGAAACAAGTGATACGCAATGGGGAGTTTGCGGCAACCAGACAAAGTGGAACGAGTTCAAATCTTCGCTCGGTCGATACTTGCTCACTAACGATGGAAGAATGGCTAAATTGTCTCGCAGCAACTCTGCTGTATTCGAAGATGGCACAACCGTTGACGAGAGCAAGGGGCATGTAATGTTCCATACTCCTCATCGTCTCTACTATCTTGTGAAGTACGATGCGTCAGCAGGATGCAATATTCTGTGGGGTTCTACTTATCCTATCTCTGAGCATTATATCGACCATCCTACCTTTGGTGCATATATGGCTAGTATTGTTAGCGATAAGCTTGTAAGCCGTAGTGGACTTGGCGTAGCGAACAATAAATCAATCAGTGAGTTCTTTACTTATGCCCATAATAACGGAAAGAATTTCGGTCTGCTCGACTATGAGACATTGAAGATTATCCCTATGCTCGTTCTGTGGGAAAGCGGAAACAGCAACGCACAAGCTAAGTTTGGTTGTGGTCCTAATGGTAGTACTAACACATGGGATAAGGTTAATGGTCTTGTAACGGGTGCGACAAAGAGCCTTGGAGATAACAATGGTAAAATCAGCTTGGCAGAATTGACAGGAAACGCAGACGCATGCCATGTTAACCTCTTCGGTATCGAGAACCCTTGGGGATGGTACTGGATGATGATACAAGGCATTTACTTCGGTAATAGCGGTAATAGCGGTCAGACTGGTTCTGAAGCATTCGTATACAAAGGTAACAGAATGCCTTCTGATTCCGAGATTAAAGCGCATCCTGTCGGAGATTATCGCACATTTACACGAAATACAAATAGTGGATGGATATTGAGCCTTGTCCTTGGAGACTTCTTCGACATCATGCCAAAAAATGTTGGTGGTAATAATAGCGCAAACTACTATTGTGACTATTCATGGGCAAGAAGCACTGGGCAGTTGCTCCTCTCTGGTGGTGGCGCCTGGGCTGCGCTAGACTGCGGCTCGTTCTGCGTCTCTTCGAGTGACGGCTTCGGCTATCGCAGTGCGATCTACGGTGTGCGTCTCGCTTTTTACGGAAATCCGACATACGTAAACGGCGCAGACCTGTAGGGTCTGCGCTACCCGATGTGGAGCTTGCTCCACCGAAGCAAAAATAGTAATAAGAAATATAAAATAATAAAATAAAAGGTGGCGAGAGACATTTTGCTCCTCTTTGGTGGTAACGCCAGGAATGCGCTAAACTGCGGCTCGTTCTACGTCAATTCGAATAACGACTTCGGCAATCGCAATACGAACTACGGTGTGCGTCTCACTTATTTATAATCGCTGAATCAATAATCTATCGTGTATGGATATATGAAGAAGCGAGTCTCTCAAACCTTGACGTGGGCTTTTAGCCTAGTCAGAAAATAACAGCGGAAAGGCTCTCTGTATTCGCTGAATGGAGAGCAAGCGTGGTGAAGTAATCTGCTCAGTTGTACGAACAGAACAAAGTCACGGGCAAAGCGGCAAAAAAGCAATAGGCTTTAATATAAGACACTATGACAGCAAAGGCAAAGAATCTGATGAATGAACTCATAAAGAGGGAAACATTGGAACAAGGCGGTGATGATGCTTACAATGCGTTAGATGATAAGAATACGTGGTTTGCAAGGAGGTATATCCGAGAAAAGGACAATATTATCGACCGCATACAGAATATGCTCATCCTCGGCATTTATCCTAAAAAGGAATATAAAGAGGTTGACATAGTATCAGAGAATAAGGCAAGAAAGATATGTCCCATGCACTTCGACCCTTGGAACGTTCTCTTTCATGCCATAAAGATAGTGCTGGAACCTATAGTAGAGCGAGTGCTCATATATGATTCAAGTGCTGGCAGAAAAGGTAAAGGTCAGGTGTTCGGTGCATTGAGAACTCAACGAGCTATCAGAAGGCATCCGAAATGGGCGTATTATGGGAAAGGAGATCTCAGAAAGTACTATCTGACAATACCTCATCCTGTTCTGCTTATGATACTTAGGCGATATGTAGACGATGATTTATTCATCGAGCTTATATATCAGACCATGCTCGATTATTCTGTAGATATAGAACCTCTGATGCTTGAAGAATATGAGCGTAAGCAGAAGTACTGCATTTGGGCAGACAAAGGTGGAATAAAGTATCTCGGGTGTAAGCGTGGTGTAACGCTCGGTAATCCTATCGGTCAGATGTTAGGTAATCTCGCTTTAAGTCTGGTAGACTATGCTATGGTTCATATCGAGCATGCAAAAGGTTATCATCGGCATTGTGACGATATTACCTTCTTCGCTGAAACAAAGGAAGAAGCTGTTCGGTTGCTCGGAAGATTAGACTACTGGTGTAACCAATATGGTCTCTGTCTGAAGGCGAGCGGTCATGTAGCAGAATTGCATGACGAAAAGAAATGTGTAAAAGGAAGATGCCTAGACTTTGTCGGTTATGTATATTCTCGCAAGAACATGAGGATGCGCAGACGGACAAAGGTAAAGGCAGCAAAGGCTTTCGGTAGAGTTAAGAGCCGTAAAAGGCGGCAGGAACTTATCGGAGCTTATTGGGGAATAGCAAGATGGGGCAAGTGCAAGCATCTTTGGAAGAAGATTGTTGGAGACTACCCCGATAATTATAAAAAAGAATTTAAAAGGAAAAAGAATATGAGTTTCAAGGATATAGGAATTGTATCACCGAAATACTCGGTAGACAAAAACGGAAAACGTATATTTTCCGTACAGGAATACAACCAAGCCCTATTGTGTCAGAATCATACCATCATCAACATATTAGACTTTGAAGATGATGTAGAGGTCAATGGCAAGGGCGGTCGCTGCTGGGTTCTGTACGAAATGAAAGATTGCCCAGGAACAGAGTATAAATTCTGCACTTCATCAAAACTCATAAGGCAGAAACTTATGAAAGTAAGGGAGAAAAATCTTCTGCCAGTCAATGACACATTCCTGTTCAGAGTAGACAAAAGTGGCAGATATACTTATGATTTAGATTAACAATTTTAAATTATCAGATTATGAAGATACAATGCACAATGGCAGAATTGCCAAAGGATAATGTGAAGGTTTCTGTTTCTGGTAACTACCTTCAAGTAGCTTATGATTTTGTTCGCATCGAGCAGAAAGTGGATGATGCGAATGGTAGTATGCGCATGGCAGTAGAGAACTCTTGTCAAGGTGAATACATCGAGCTTCGTGGCGGCATCCGCAGCTATGATGCAATAGCGTCAGCCATCATCGAAGACAAATACCCATCTGACAAAATGGATGCAATTCGCCTTAACTTCGAGTTGGCTCAGAATAGTGCTGTGGCATCTATTGCATTGGCTGACAGCAAGCGTGAGGAGTATATTGCAGAGTACAAGGCGATGCAAGAGTGGCGCATCCACGCAAAGGAAATAGCTCGAAAGGCTGTTGACTTAATTAGCAATGAATTGAAATAATTAAGAAAGGAGGTATACTATGGCTGGACATAGTGCGCAAGGTGTCGTAAGGGTAAGCCGCAAGCCAAAGACAGCTAGTGAGACGGAGATTGTCCGTCTCATTACTGCTACTAATGAGAGTACGCCTATCGGGAACTTCTCTCAGTTGGTTAAGGATTTGGAAGCGGCAGGTATTGTTATTAGCGGAAATCAAGTTGCTATTAAGGGCGATAAGGTAACTATATACAATCAAAATGAGGTTGCTCTCTTTGCCCAAGATGGCAAGCTCAATGCTAACCTGATTGATGCAAAGACTATCGTGACAGAAGCTTTGAAGGCTGGAAATATTGAAGCTGGTGAAGCGGTTGTTGACAATCTGAAAGTTACGAATGCAGACGTGAGCGGCAAGATTACTGCGACCAGCGGACAGATTGCAGGTATGAAGATTAGAGGCTTATCTCTTACTAATCAGGATTTCAATAATGACGCTTGCATTATTCTGCAAAATAGTAAATGCAATACTTTTGCTGGTATAGGAGGTAATGTCGCTTCTCTCTCAACAGGATTGAGAACCGTTGCAATGTTTATCAATGGCGAAAAGCGATCTGTGTTTGAGACGAATTTCGCAATGACAGTTGGAGCTTCTGGAGCTGGTACTAATATTGCAATCGACATAGAAGGTGGTTTTATTAATGGTCTTAGAATCCGTACAGCATATTTAACTGTTGGCGGTAAAAATATCTCTACTCCGACAAAGATACAGAAGGGGATTAATTCTGTAATTCTTGCAGGTGAAGGATATTATGAGCTTCCGGCAATGGATCAGAATGACGACGGATATGTTATTTTCGTCAAAAACGAATATGATGGCAGTGTACATATAGGAGCATCACAGGGGGTAACTGTGGATGGAAGTTCTAAGAATGCGTTTATACTCTACGATAGAGGCAGCATAACTACAAACTTGACAATAGTAAGTCGAGGCGATGCTATGATTTTTGTTTATCACCGTGATGTATCTCGTCAAAATATCAGCTCTGAAAGTGGTTGCTGGGTTCAGTATAAGTGTCCTCGTGACTGGTAATTTAAAATATTAATTAGATATGAAGATAGAATTAGAACACTTGGAAGTATTTATGACACTCGACAAGAATCAGTGTCAGGTAGTTAACGCACGCAAGCAGATTGCTAACATCATCTACTCGCAGGGAGCATTATTTGGGCTGGCAGGACAGGCTCTTGCAGTGAAAATGTGGAACGGAAATGACGAGACCGAGTACACAGACGATGAAGTGAAAATCATCAAGGAACTCGTTGAGCGAACTACCGCTCCCTGCTTCATTGACGCAGTGAATGCCGCTATCAGCAATTCGGCATCGGTAGAAGCGATAGAGAGCATAATGTCATCATTAACAACAGAGGAGGTATTATTCTTATGACTAACAGTAGTGCAGTGGATATAAAGTTGCCGAAAAACCCTATGACGGGGCAGATGCTCATTGTTATACAGGGTAATAGCAGGATATATTTCGACCCTGTTGTTTCAGGCAGAAGACTATATTGCTGCGGCAAGATACATACAACATCAGATAAGTTTTATTCTGATGATGTGGGGCAGTTTAATTTTCTGATATGTGATGGATATAATTGGCAGTTGCAGTATACATATCATTAACAAAACATAAGACTACGAAGATAAATCTAGAAAGAGTAGAGGTCTTTACTGACCTCAGTAAGAAACAATGCGCAGTAATGGATTGGTGTATAATTATTAAAAAGCAAAATAAATATGAAAAAGAATTTTAATGTACCTTTCAAGAATTGGAAGGGTGAGGTGATAGTTTCACCAGTTAAGAATGAGAATGGAGAGGAAACCTACAAGACTCAGATTATTGGTGATATTGTAGGTAAGGTACTCTTCGAAGTGATAGACCGTCAGGATATGCAGTTATCGGGCGAAGAAAAGCTACGTGCTTACAGGATAGCCTGCAAGATAGGCAAGGATGCGGAGAACGTAGACATCGAAGCTGAGGATATTATTCTTGTTAAGAAGATTCTCTGTCCTGTCATGGCTGTAGGTGGATATGGTCAGATAGTTGATTTGCTCGAAGGATAAGAACAGATAAGGCGGTTCACTACATGGTAGCCGCCTTGTTCTTTTCTCGTCCGTCAGGGAAGTGTGTTGCATCGAACTTCTCTATAGGCTCTGTTATCATGTCAGCGAAATATGGGAGCATCAGAGCCACCGAAAGATGGAATTAAATCACTAAGATAGCCATATCTACCTTTTCTTCGTTCCTCCTCTGCTTGCGTTACTAGACCTTTCTGCATTATAACAGCGAAAGGAAGTTTGTTGAAATTAGAATGGTTTATATCGTTTTCCCAATAATCGGTTATAGGAATAAAGCCTTCCTTGCTAATCTCTAAAGCCTCCTCAACAGACAAAGGATTGACTATTTTCTCCTTCATCTTCATTTGACTTCTGTCTCTGAATGGTATCTTCATTTTCATAATCTTAATGTTTTGATTTATGCCGCAAAGATACGAAAATTAAGCCACACGAAACTTACGGATTGATACTTTTCGCAAAGTTTAACACAAAAATATTCTCATTTCCGATGATTTTATGCAAAAAAGCGTATCTTTGCACCATCATTTAATTTAAATCAACGCTTATGAATAAAGAAGACGAAGACAACCTATTAAAGTGGTTGAAAGACAAAGACGTCAGTGAGGTTATGGATTTGCTGATGCGACACGGTAATCGGTATAGCAGAAGAATTTTGAAGTTCTTCCGTTGGTTCTGTAAGTACGTTCCTATTACACTTATGTGCTTTCACGCATACGGCATTTATGAATTCTCTCAGCATCCTCGTGAAATGTTCATCCCTTATGCGGAGAATGCACCTTGCTATCTCTACATATATTTTATGGTGTACGTTCTGCCAATGGTTTTGATATTAGCAAGCCGATTTTTCTTCTTGTGTTGGAGATACCGCATTCCCTTCTTCTACTTTGCAAGCATCAATGCGGCTCACATTGTGGAATGGAGTTGGTATACAACCAAAGATATGGTAGATTCTTGCTATACGGTCATGGTGGTAACGGCAATATTCTATCTGTACTCTTTTGTGGATTTGTTTATCAGTCGAAGTAAGTTAGGACGTAAAATCTGTGCGTGATTATGGGAAAGATATTAAGTTATAAGTTGCTAGGTACAGCTTTGAAGTCGTTGGCTGACGCTTGCTTTAAAGCAGACGAGCAACAGCGAAATGGTGAGGTCATCACCGCTTGCGGAATGAGCGATGATGATTTGGATAGACTATGTGACATCATACCCGATATGCTCAACCCGATGATGAGCACCGAAGAGGTCAAGGAAAAATTGCGAGTTTCTGATGCTACCCTTAACAGAATGGTGGCTAGGGGCGATTTGCCCCATGGCGAATGCAAGAAACGTGGGCACACCCGATATTGGAAGAAGTGGGATATACTACACTACATTAAGAGCAAGAGAAAATCATAACGTATAAGCCCTATCGCAGTACGGATAAGCGAGAACGTATGAGTATTATTATGGATTATATGTTTTGTACTTTGATTATAGTAGCGATACTAGTAATTATCAACTGCACGTTCATAGCATACCTGTATCTTTCCTATAAGTATAAAACGATAGATAAGTTCTTCATGGCTTTGGTGACATCATCAACTATGATATTGATAATGTGGTTCGGGGAAGGATTGTATCTGTATCTAACAAATTAATGATGAAAAATTTTGTGGTTTCGGAATTATTGTCTATCTTTGCAATGCTTTTTGAGCATCGCATATTTGAGCATCGCATTTCCGAGCAGGAATGTGATATTTCCCCTATACTATTGGCGTGGTATAGGGGATTTTTGTTTCTACTTCTATCCTAATAGTTGAACATGTAAGTGTTCCTTACAAGTTGAGTAAGAGAGGTCAGTGATTGCCTCTCTTTTTGTTTTCAATCCTTTCTAATCTTGCAAACATTGGAAAGAATTTTAATTCCTTCGATTTCGTGGGTTTTAAAAATACAATATTTCGATAAAATTATATGCGATATTATACAATATTTATGCAAAAATATATATTCGTTTATATGAAGGCATAAAGTTTTGCACTTTTTCGCAGAATCTATTTGATGATTAAATATTTTGTTGTATATTTGCAGCATTATTATCTAATCATAAAATAGTTATCGTATGGCAGATAGAATTAAAGATATTGTTGTAGGCGTAGTTCTTGCACTCCTCGCCTATCTTAAACCGATTGAAGGCGAGTTGTCTTCGCTTATGATCGTCTTCACCCTCAACTTTATTTTCGGTTATCTTAGTGGCATGATTGCAAAAGGAGAGAACTTCGAGTTGAAGAAAGCAGTTGTGTGCATCGGTCACGCTACCGTGTTCTTCGTCCTTTGTGCAGCAGTATATGCAATCGGGCGATTCAAAGGACAAATGGAAGGTTCCGTTCAATGTGTTTCTTTTATCTCGTATCTAGTATTGTGGTTCTACGGATGCAATATTCTGAAGAACTTGAAACAGATATTCAAGAAGGGTACCCCTCCTTGGTATGTAGTGAGTTTCCTCTATTATCTCATGCGCTTCAAATTTATCGAGAAGATTCCATATTTGTCAGACTATCTAAATTACACGGAAAAGGAGGAAAAGATATGATGTTAGCGATTATTATGGTGGCAGCTATTATAGTAAGCATTATTGTATTTGGCTGCATTATTCAAAGAAATGATTATAGCGAGGAGGAGAAGTAAACATGGCTGATTCTAGTAAACTCGTTCCGTTTATCCTCAGTTGGGAAACGGACAAATATACAAATAACAAGAAAGATAAGGGCGGTCCAACAAAATATGGCATTACCCTTGCTACCTGGAGAAGAGTCGGGTACGACAAGAATGGTGATGGTGTTCTTAACGAAGAAGACGTGAAACGCCTTACTGAGGAAGACTTTCATCGAGTTTTTAAGCAGAACTATTGGAACGCTTGCAAAGCGGACCAAATCCAAGATCAGAGCGTAGCCAATATGCTGGTAGACTTTGCTTATAACAGCGGAGTTAGTAAAGCTGTAAAACATCTACAACTTGTATTAGGTATCACAGCAGATGGTATTATCGGTAATAAGACGCTGTATGCCATTAATAAATCCAATGGAGAAAGACTATTCGAAGCCTTCAAGAAGGATAGAAAAGCTTATCTAAAGAGAATCGCAGTCGGTGACCAGAAATGTTTTCTTAAAGGGTGGCTTCGCAGACTTAGCTACATTACGTATGGTAATCTAAAATTGAATAAATGATGAAATGGTATGATATAAGATTTTGGAAATGGGAAACCATTACCCTAGTGGTAGGTTTTGCGCTTGTTTCTGTCTTAGGGTGCAGTACTCCTAGAGCAGTAACTACACAAACCTTCATCACAGACAAGCAGAGTGAAAAGAAATTCGATTCCCTCTTCACTACCCGATTGTCTTATGCCTTCGAGCAATGGCAACATATCCAAAAGCGAGAAACAGAAAAGGCTACAAAAGATAGCAGCTATGTAAAAGATAGCACAGCAACCCGATATGATGCGCAAGGGAATAAGATTGGTGAAGATCGTTTTCATTACGAGAGTCACTATTTATTTGAAAAGGAACGAAGAAAGCTACTCGATACCATCAGTACATATAAAGCATACAAAGATAGCTTTATATATTACAGAGAAAGATGTGACTCATTATCAAAGATTGGTACCTCTCAGTTCTATAAGATTAACGCTCCTTCTATAAAAGAGAAATCTCTGTCAAGTATGCAGAAGATATTCTTAAAAACGGGGCAGATGTTTTGGTTCTGCTTTATACTCATAGTTATGTACTTATTATATATATCAAGGAAGAAAAAGAAATGTTCTTAGAAAAGTTGTTTAATTAAGGTTTTAAGATTTATTATTGGATAACTAGGGCGACTACTCGTGATGAGCGGTCGCCCTTTTTGTTTGCAAAGTAAATTCTTCTGTTCTAAGAGGATAAAAAATGAGCCTACCTACTATCACCATAAACCACTGATTTATAGCCACTAACGAAAACTATGATAGCCTTATAGCTTATTTCAAAACAATTTTCTAACTTTGCACACGTAACGTTACAAATAGTGTTAGTTAAATATTAAGGTTAAATTAAAAATTCGGGATATGGAAAGTAAAACTTACGTGTTCAATCCAGAGAGCGGCACAAGCGGCACAGGCTCTAATGGAATCTTGGCTATGCTTCCTGCACTCATGCAGAGACAGGGTGTTGACCCAGGTCTTATTGCACTCTTGAACAACCGTGGAAACGGAAATGGTTGGGGTGAAGACATCTTTGCAATCCTCCTCTTGTTCATCCTTATGGGCAATAATGGTATGGGGTTCTTCGGAGGTAATCGCTGCATGGGTTCTAACGGACAGGGCGGTGTTGTGCCAATACTTAACAATGATGCCAATACAGCCGTTATCATGCAGGCTGTTCAGCGCAATGGTTTCGACGTTCAGAGCTTGGCTACAGCCCTCAACACATCAAGTGACGCAGTCATGGCTGCAATCAATGGCTTAGGTCATCAGATTTGCAACCTCGGCAATCAGATGGGCATGAATGCTAATCAGATTTTGACTGCTATCATGCAGGGTAACAATGCCATCGCTACTCAGTTGGCAGAATGCTGCTGCAAGACCAATAACGCCATAACTGCAATGGATGGCAACCTCAAGTTGTCTATCTGTCAGCAGACCCACGCCATCAATGATACGGCAAATGCCAATGCTTTGATGCTCCGTGACAAGGCTGATGCTAACAATCAGTCTGTCTTGGCTAAGTTGGATCAGATGCAGACACAGGCAATGCAGGATAAGCTCGATGCTTTGAGAGAGAAGAATAGTGCCCTGCTTGCTCAGATTTCAAACGAGCATCAGACACAGGCTTTGCAGGCTTATCAGGCACAGGTTATCACACCAGTAAATGCAGCTTTGGCTGCACTGCAGGCAGAGGTGGCTGGCATCAAGTGCAAGTTGCCTAATACCATCAGTGTTCAGTACCCTCAGTACGGAGTATTCAACAAGGACGTTTATACTGCTGCCGCCATGGGAGCTTATGCAGGTGATGTAGCGGCTTCTCGTTCAACTGTAGGATGCGGTTGTTAGGAAAGGAGGTAACTATGTTCCCTTTATATCCATTCAATCCATTTATTCCAATCGGTCAGAGAAACCAAATCAAACTTATTGATGTAGGCGGTATCTATGAGCTGAAGACAAATGCTCAGCAGGTCACAGATGCTAGTGTAGATTATGGTATCAATCCTTGCTACTACAATGCTTTGCCTTGCGAGTGCATTGTACTCTTGAAGATACATCAAGGAGTTGCCGCTGCAAGTGCGACACTTCCTGTTACAATCGTAACTCCAAATAGTGGTTCGACCACTGTTAACGGAACTGCTAACACTAGCGGAACTACTTCCGGCACAACAAAGGTGCCAGTTGTTGATCATGTGGGAAAGGCAGTGACGGGAGCTAACGTTTCTGAAACTACGGAGGCTTTGGCATACATCAATAAGAAGAGCGGTATTATCCGACTGCTTGGGTTTCAGCAGCCTACAGGCGGCTAACAGAGTATTAACTATGGGACAGACTGAAAAGTCTGCCCCTTTAAAAGAGAAAGAAAATGTTTCAAGGACTAAGACAGTCTTCTCTCTTCTACATCTTAGACAAGGGAGGAGAAAAGCCGACTCTAAAAATCGGTCAAGTAATATCGGTCAGCAATCCTCAGCAGAAATATCCTAGCTATATGCCAGGACAGACTCCGACATTGGAGACGACCGTTGATGTTAAGGTGCAAGTAGAGGACCAGCAGGTCAATTTCGAAAAGCTGCCATCTACGGCACAGATAGTGAACTTCGGCAATGAAGGTGTTGTTGTCAGTGACAGCAGAGAAGCTATGTGCGCAGAGATTGATGCTATGTTGCGACATTCAAAGGGAGTCGTGGAAAGTGTAGATTACCACAATGGAGTCATAAGCTCCTGCGAGGAAATGCTCACTAGAATCAACCCGCAGATTGCCAAGGAAAAGCAGCAGGAGCAGGACATCAATAACCTCAAATCAGAGGTTAGCGGTATGAAGGGAACGCTATCCAATATTGAGTCCATGCTGTCTAAGGCTTTGAGCAGTGGTAACAATTTTAAAAAGTAATTGCTATGGGATATATGGTAGAAATTACGGAAAACAAGTTCGATGAGCTTGTTGACAACTGCGAGGAGATGATTCGTGCAGGTGGTAAGGTTATGAAGTGCTTGGATAGTTTGAAGCGCGAGCGTATGGGAAACCGTATGCCGATGCCGGACTATCGTGACAAGTGGGACGATGAAGATTGGCGAGACGAAGACCGCTATGGAGAGCGACGCTACTATGGTCGCCGTGGCGGTGGACGCTACTAATGTTTAATTCGGTGGTGGGGATTTTCCCTGCCACCCTTAAAAGAAAGAGCTATGGGAAAATGTAGAATGCCTTTGGATGCTTACGATATGAAGCCAGAAGGAATGATAGCATATCTGAGATATAATGGCTGGCACTTCAACAAGAAGGCTTGCGAATGGGCAGTCAGTCAGATGAGAAAATACAACCCAGTCACCAAAAAGGATGAGGAGGTTGACTATATAGATAAGGAGAAGGTTGAATCCATCCTTAACAAGCAGGGAGTGACACTTGAAAATAATGTAGGCTATGATCATGTCTATGTGGCAAACATGGTTAAGGCTGATTTCTATAAGTCTTCCATCGAGGACGAAGCTCACATGGCTTTGTTCGTGAAAGATATGGTTGATGATACCGATCAGAAGGATGGCTTCATCTTTAACAGATTCTATGCCGATTGCAACCATAATGGCATCGGCATTCCATGGGATGATATTTTATGATAAGTCAAGAGATATATCTAGAAAAGTACGATTGGAAAGTTCTTGTGTTTTACGGTTTGGAATCATCAGATACCGATGAGGTATGCAACTCCCTTGTGCAGATAGGCTGCACAGAAAAGGCAGTCGAAAGCGCAAGGGAGCATTGCTTACGAGGAATACCGAACACAGGTCTAACCTACTCCAATCTTGCAGGTAGGAAGAGCGTGGTTGCTATTAGCAGGACCACATCAGAATATGAGTTCGTGAATACTGCCACACATGAAATGTTTCATGTTGTCACTCATATCTGCGAATCACTAGGTATTGACTTGAAAGACGAAGAGCCTTGCTATATGATGGGATGGCTCTGCCAGGCAGTTAGTAGGATATTCATTTAAAATTTAGAAATATGACGGACATTAAATTAATGGTGGATGCTGCAAGGCAGCTAAACCAAACTTGGAAAATGAGTAGTAATGATTTGGAGACAGGAAATATCCCAAACGATGTGTATAATGCTTTGTGCGAAGTGGATGAAGCCGTAACCAATCTGATTGACAAAGTCGGCGAAGCTACAAAAATCATTACATTAAGCAGTATCTACAAAAGCGTATAACTCTTTGATACTCAGTGAGTTAAATTTAGTATTTTTAACTAAAATAAAGTGTGGTATATTTGCATATATCACATTTTTTTTGTACCTTTGCATATAGAAAGAGTGGTTATTTTGACTAACCACAGATTATGTTGAACCAATTAAAATCTTAAAAAGATGAAAGAAATTAAGGAAATCAAAAAGAATTATGAAATGGGATTCATTTCATCACAAGAATTTCTTTGTGAATATGCAGGTGTCCTTTCTAAACTTGGAGCGCAGGGTGAACTGATTGATGCTATGAATACAGTATTAGTTCCGCTTGCAGATTTCATAGTGAAGGACATCTTGAATGCCAGCGATGACGAGAAGAAACAGATTAAGGACTTCTTTAATTTTAAGTAGATATGGAAACCATTCTTTTAATAAACGGATTAATTTTTCTATTTGTCGTAGCGATAGTAGATTTAGCAATGAAACATTAATAAAATAAGCCCTCGACAACACGGTCAAGTCACTTATATGAAAGCTATTAAAGTAGCATTATTCTTTGAAATGATGAAGAATATGATGATTCAGTACTCATGCGACGAGTTGCAGGGCACTACTTTCAGAAGTCATTTTGGGGCAGTTGGGTTAGGTGATGCACAGGAACGAAACGGTTTCTTCCTGGCAGTCTATATCACAGACAACTCAGTATCACAGGATATTTTTATGGATTGGGTAAGAATGTATCTTGATGACGCAGTTGTATATAAGTATGATTCTCCTTATCAAGAGAAGGATGTTCCAGAGAAAGAATTAATGTACATAATTGAGATTAAAAATGAAGACTAGTAGCTTATATGTTACCCGCGATGATTCAATGTATGACACAAAGAGCGGGTTTGAGACTTACGAGGAGGCCAATGCCTATCGTGAGGAGTGTCAGAGAAGTTGGATCAATCATGCCGACTATGTTTTTCTTATAACAAGAGACTCTGCCGGGAATTTTGTCAAAGAGACAAACTTGACAAAAGCAACAAAGGAAGAGAGAATCAAGCTTCTTGAAGAAGCAGGCATTTCATTGAAATAATTTGTAACCAATTAAAATATTAAAGATTATGACAACAGCAACAAATTTGAGTAAGGCTGCCGAAGATATGGTAGCAGTTCCTTCTTCAGTTAATGAAGACAAGTTCTTTGATTTCGAGAAAGCCAAGACTCAGGCAATCACTCTCGAACAGTTGAGTCGTACACACCGCGAGGATGATGTTTACGGAAATCCGCTCCGTGGCATCTATCACTTTGACCTTTTCAATAAGGTCATTGATGAGTGTACAGAGCTCGGCTACAATGTGGAGGTTTATGATATGTTTGCAGCACAGAACAGAGACCGTCAGTCGCCTGGAGTGGTTCGCCTCCCACAAGTGGAAGCGGTCAAAGGTCAGCATGCGGTAGAGGCGCATATTCTCCGCCGAGTTTATGCCAATATTCGTATCACTGATTTTGATAATGATGAGACTACTACTAATGTGGCCGTAGCCTTCCATCAGAAAGGTATTCAGATTGGATTCGGTCCGAATGTGATGATTTGCCACAATCAGTGTATGCTCTCTCCAGAACTGTATATGTCCAGCTATTCCGAAAAGGGCAAGAAGGGTTCCGGTATGGAAGTGGCAGCAATGCTTGATACATTAAAATCATGGCTTGTCGATGCCCGGCACATCATCGAGACTGATCGTGAGCGTATTGCCAAGATGAAGGAGACACGCATTACTGCAGAACAGATGTTCTTGCTCATTGGACTGATGACAGCTACCAGAGTAAAGGCAGATACATCACGAAAGTCTATTCGTGAGAATATCACCTACCCTCTCAATCAGTCACAGATTACACTCTTCACAGAGGATATGCTGGAGGCCTATCACGATAAGGAGTTTGTAACTGCCTGGGATATGTATAATTCTGCTACCAACTTGTATAAGGCTAACAGAATGGATATCCCTGCCCTTTTGCCACAGAACAGGGCAATGGTGAACTTCATGAGAGACAATGGTCTGATTATTTAATTGGTTCGAAAGGAGCTTCCAAGGGTTAGTCCTTTGGTTGCTCCTTATATAGAACGTAATCCAATACTTTTCTATTTGCAGCGTCTATATTGGCAACACTCTTGTCAATATAGATAGCTGTTGTCCTGTTTCCATGGGAATGTCCCAATGCTTCGGCAATGATTTCTTCGGGTATTCCTATGGAGAAGGCTATTGTTGCCCACGTATGCCTAGCCCAATACAGAGAGATATGATCAAACAGAGGATTATGCTTTGTATGATATTCCTTCTGAAAATCATGAGCTTTCTTTTTCTCGTTCCTTTCTTTAGTGACAGGGCCTATTGCCTTTAGTCCCTTGTTTGCCTTGCACACAAATTGCTTGTAGTTTCTCATGTTCTCTGAGAAATTGACTAGCTTTGTCTTTCCTCTATACCTATTTATTATCTGTATGGCTTCCGGTTCCAGTCTGATGCTATACAGTCTTCCGGTCTTCTTTCGTCTATACAGTAATCTTCCGTCTACAACATTCTCATCCGTACAATTAAGAATATCGGCAGGGTTTATCCCGATCAAGAAGAATGTAAGCTTGAAATAGTCCAAGTACTTCTGCTGCCATGGCTGCACATTATAATTAAATAAGGTACGTAGTTCATCTACAGAAAGAGAACGTTTTTCTGTCTGTTCCGGATTTATATCGAATGTTCTCATCGGATAATGGCTGGTTATCTCATTATCGATAGCATCGTTGAAAACGGCACGTATGTTTCTGAAATGTATATTTCTGGAGTTCTTCTTTAACCCTTGTCTTACCAACTCGGCATCCAACCTTTTCAGCCAATCCTTTGAGATATCTTCAAAAGCGTAGGTATCTACCTTGCTATCGAAATCGCGCATCTTCTTCAAAGTGGTTGCATATATTTCCCTGGTCCTTTGTGCTGAACGACTATTCATATATTCTATATACCTATTTATAAATAAGTCTTTCTTCTTAACATCAGGGTCTAGATAGGCCACAACCTTATTCTTTATCTGCGTTGAAGTCTGTTTAGTAAGTTCTCCCTTCATCTGCAGTTCCAATATAGCATTTTCAATCTCTACCAATTTGTTCTTGACAAATATTTCCAATCTCTGCTTGTTTGGTGCATCAACTATTCTTTGTTTCTTGACATCCCATTGTTCCTTTTTCAATTTGACACCAAGAGGAATATAAGCTGCCTGTCGCTTCTTCGTAATGGCAACTTTGAGCGGTGCAGGCTCTCCGTCCTTGACCGCTCTTGTATCTAAGTATAGTTTCGTTGTTATCATTTGCAAGCTATTTGCAAGCAGAATTGTGCAAAAATGTGCAAAAATGTGCAAGAATGTGCAGGATTCTACTTAGTTGGATAAAATACGATGTTTTGGAAACACCTAATTTTCAGTGATTTCTGCGGAAAGAGGGGGATTCGAACCCCCGAACCGGTTTTGCCGGTTACACGCTTTCCAGGCGTGCCTCTTCAGCCACTCGAGCACCTTTCCATATTCCGAAGAACTCTTCTTAATCGCCACAACATGCTGCTGCAACAATTTCGAAGTGCAAAATTATTGCTTTTCCTCCGAAATACCATAACTTTCATTGTTTTTTTATGTTTATTTAAGGAGTTTTGAACGCTTGCGTCCTATACTTGCGATACGGATAGCGGAAAAACCCGCTCTGCATTGAGGTTGGTCTGCCGGGCAAACTCCTCTTCGTTTACGCCATAAGCCTTGGCGAGCGTCTTCATCACTTCTACCACGAAGGCGCTTTCGTTGCGTTTTCCGCGATATGGAACGGGAGCCATGTAAGGAGAATCGGTCTCCAGAACGATGCGATCCAGAGGAACTACAGCAGGCAGGTCTTCACGCAGATGGCTGCTCTTGAAGGTGGATACACCCCCGATACCCAGCACGAAGTTATCGAAGGAGAGCAGTTCTTCTGCTTCCTTCTGATTGCCCGTAAAGCAATGGAAGACGCCACCCGGCAGTTCTTTCTCATACTTTCTGAGCAGATGCACCATCTCGTTCTGCGCCTTGCGGCAATGAATCATCAGCGGGAGCTGGGTTTCTACCGACCATTTTACCTGTTCCTCGAAAGCCTCGAGCTGCTCGTTTTCGAACTCACGGCTCCAGTAATAATCAAGTCCTACCTCTCCGATAGCAATCAAGTCAGAAAACTGAGGAGAACCCGCCTGACTGGCATTACCGGTCATGCGATGCTCCTCCAGTATCTTCCGGAGTTCAGTCAGCTGTTCCTTCCAGTCAGCCTTCACCTCTTCAGGATGCAGACCAATCATCGGATAAGCATAGCCTGGATATTCCTTAGCCAATGCCAGGACCGCGTGTGTGGTCTTCACATCGATGGCAGGCAAGAACACCTTACCTACCCCCGCTTCCTTGGCACGGGCGAAAGCCTCCGCCCTATCCTCGTCAAATTCCTCCGCATCGAAATGCGTATGTGTATCTATTACTTTGAACATAGAACTGTCAACTTTGAACTTTATGATTAGTAAAGCCGATGAATTTTTCACTCTTCGTTCTTCACTCTTCACTTCAATTAGTACTGTCGCTTCATCATTTTCTGAGCATACTTTGCCAATTCCTCCTTACGCTCAGCAGGCACATTCACGGCATCCAGATACTTCTTGCTCTGCTCGAAGTAATAGGCAATCTTATCCTGCGCCATTTTGTCGATACCTATCTCGTTGTATAGACGGGTAACGGCAGCCACCTTCTCCTTGCGGTCGAACTCCTCGGCATCAACCCATTTCTGGAGTTCTGCACGCTGAGCGTCGTTGGCATGGTTGAAGGCATTGATAAGCATATACGTCTTCTTGTTGGATGTGATATCGCCACCAATCTCCTTACCGAACACCTTGGTATCGCCGTAAACATCGAGGTAATCATCCTGCAACTGGAACGCCAATCCAATCTGCTCGCCAAACTTATACAGGTTCTCTGCATCCTCATCAGAAGCATCGGCAAGGATAGCACCCATCTTCAAGGCACAAGCCAGGAGAACGCTGGTCTTGAGGCGGATCATCTCGATATATTCCTCCTCCTTCACATCGTTACGGTTTTCAAACTCCATATCAAACTGCTGACCTTCACCAATTTCCAGGGCAGTGGTCGTAAAGAGCTTCAACACCTTGGCAAGATGCTTTTCATCACATTGAGCCATACGTTCATAAGCCAGAACGAGCATGCTGTCGCCCGAAAGGATTGCCGTATTGGCATCCCATTTCTTATGAACCGTTTCATGACCGCGACGCAAATCAGCATTGTCCATCAGGTCATCATGCAGCAAAGTATAGTTATGATAAGTTTCCAGGGCAACGGCATTCATCAGAATCTTCTCAGGATTGTCCTTGAAAAGATTGTAGCCCAGAAGCATGAGCGTAGGACGAATACGCTTGCCACCCATAGAAAGTACGTATCTGATAGGCTCATAAAGAGACTTTGGCTTTCTTTCGTAAGGCAAATTAGCCAGAAACTCATTTACCATGCTTAAAATTTCATCTGCTGTCTTCATAATAATGTATAATTTATAATGTATAATTTACAATGAACAATTTATAATTTATAGCTGGAACACTACCGGGATGGCAATCATCGTGCGACAGACCTTGCCTTTATCGATGCCCGGTTTCCACTTCGGCATCATCTTCATCACTCTCAAAGCCTCGTTGTCGAGCAATGGATCTACCGAAGTGCTTACCTTGATATTGGCAACACTTCCATCCTTGTTTACGATAAAGGATACCACTACGGTTCCCTGAATCTTACTCTTCTGGGCAGCTACAGGGTACTTCAGGTTCTTGGTAAGCCACTGCATGAAGGCAGACCAGCCACCAGGAAACTGCGGTATCTTCTGCACGACGGTCAGTTTGATAGGAGCCTCAGCTCCCGGATTCTCAATGGGAGTTTCAGGAACCGCTTCCTTCACCTCAGCTCCATCCACTACACCCGAGCCGTCGCCGATAACCAGTTCGCTGGTTGTAGAACTTATTTTCTGCGGTGCCTTCTGAGTCTGTTGCTCGGCAGCCTTCACTTCCTGAGTAATTGACTTAGAAGCAGGAGCCGAAACAGCCTCTGCACTCACCATATCTTTCTGGTCGGGACGAGCTGACATTTCCAGATCCTGTGAGAGATCTTCCATCGATTCCGACAAGTCATCATCTCCCTGCTGACCTCTCTGATATTGGAGTCCTACGAAGATGAAAGTAAAAGCCAGCAGCAAACCTAGCAGGAAAAATGTAACCCGCTTATCTTCCAGTTGTGCGCTATTTGATTTCTTAATTTCCACAATAAAAACCGTTTAAAATCGTTATTTCCTACGAAAACATTGCAAAATTACTTCTTATTATTGAAAAAAGCAGTATCTTTGCCAAAGAATTAGAAAATTTAAATGAAAAAATATGTAATTTCCGCAATATTGACGCTTTTTGCGACAATTATTGATGCTCAAGAGAGCCAAACGGGGTATAATTTCCTTCGCTTGCCGGTGAGTGCTCACGCAGCAGCTCTGGGTGGCGACAACATCACCTTGATAGAAGATGATGAGGCACTCATATTCCATAATCCGGCTCTCCTGTCATCAGTAAACGACAAGACGGTCAATCTCAATTATATGAACTATATGTCGGGGGTGAATACTGCCTCGGCTAGTTTCAACCGTATTGTCAACGACAAGGCTTCGTGGGCTGTTTCGGCTCAGCTTGTTGACTACGGCAAGATGAAAGAGACGGACGAGAACAACATCCAGATGGGTGAGTTCTCTGCAAAGGACATTGCCGTTGCGGGTTACTTCTCTTATATGCTCGGTGAGAAATTCGCAGGTGGTATTGCCGCCAAATTCATCACCTCGTATATTGGCGATTACAATTCTATCGCTGTGGGAGTGGATCTGGGCATCAACTATTACGACCCTGAAACGGAATGGTCGGTTTCATGTGCGGCAAAGAATCTGGGTGGACAGCTGAAAGCTTACGACAATGAATATGAGAAGATGCCGATCGACCTGCAGTTGGGTGTGACGAAACGCTTCGCCAACGCACCGTTCAGGGTATCAGCCACACTGGTCAACCTGAACCATTGGGACAGCAGTCTTCGTGATCATGCCGTAGTAGGTGCCGACATTCTGCTTTCGGAGAGCCTGTGGATAGGTGCCGGCTACAACTTCCGGAGAGCCAACGAGATGAAAATCAGTACCTCAGAAGATGAGGAAAGCAGTCATGGAGCCGGTTTCTCTGTGGGTGGCGGTATCAACCTGGAGCGCTTCCATCTGAACGTTGCCTACGGCAAATATCACGTCAGTAGCAGTAGTCTCATGCTGAACGTAAGTTACAGATTATAAATTATACATTAAAGTTAGTTCGAAATTATGAAGAAAATAACAATAGCAATAGACGGATACTCTTCTTGCGGTAAGAGTACGATGGCAAAGGATCTTGCCAAGGAAATAGGTTATGTTTATGTAGATACGGGCGCCATGTACCGCTCGGTAACTCTCTATGCGCTGCGTCATCAGCTCTTCGAAGCAGATGGAGCCGTAAAGACTGAAGAACTGCAGAAGGAGATGAAGAACATCAGCATCTCATTCAAGTTTAATGAAACAACCGGTCGCCCAGACTGCTATCTGAACGGCGAACTGGTAGAAAAGGAAATCCGTTCGTTAGAGGTTTCCAACCACGTTAGTCCGATTGCCGCCGTTCCTTTCGTCAGAGAGGCGCTGGTAGAGCAGCAGCAGAAGATGGGCGAAGACAAGGGCATCGTGATGGATGGTCGCGATATAGGTACCACCGTGTTCCCAAATGCCGAACTGAAGATTTTCGTTACAGCCAGCTCACAGGTGAGAGCACAGCGCCGTTTCGATGAACTGAAGGAAAAAGGAATGCCAGCCGACTTCGATGCGATTCTGAAGAATGTAGAGGAGCGCGACTATATCGATACCCACCGCGAGACTTCCCCACTCAGAAAGGCTGATGATGCCATCACGCTCGACAACAGCAACATGACCATTCCTGAACAGAAGGCATGGCTGATGGAACAATATCAAAAGGCAATAGCAGAATAAGCTACAGAAAAGAGACTGCCGGGTTATTTATGCAAAAATGCGTTAAATATACTACTTTTGCCGATAAATTTATTTTATTCGATGAAAAAGATTTTGGAAAAAAACTTCAATGTAGTATCTTTGCAACCATATTAACAAGGTAGTAATGATATAGATTATAAATTTTGAGTTAATTACTGTTTTTTGAAGGTGATAGGTCTTCGGGAGAAGATTTATCACCTGTTTTATTTTCAGACAGTTTATAAAAGATAAACCCATTTGACGTTGTAAAACACAACGTCAAATGGGTTAACTGATTAATAACCAGCATATTAAGTTTTTCAATCAACGATAAAACTACCCTCTACCCTTGATACGGCGAAACACCGCACCAAGTATACCAAGTAGCTGATAATCAATATTTTAACTCTTATTACAAAAGAGCAGAGTTTTCCTTGATAATCTTATCCTTGCACTCTTCCATCAGCCACTTCGGCGTACTGGTAGCACCACAGATACCTACCGTTTCCACATCCTTGAACCAGTTCATATCTATCTCGTCGGCACTTTCTATCTGGTAGCTGTTGGCATTCACACTCTTGCATTCCTTGAAAAGCACCTTACCGTTCGAACTCTTTCTGCCACTCACAAAGAGGATGACATCATGCTTGCTGGCAAAGGCAGCGATGTTAGGCATGCGGTTAGCCACCTGACGGCAGATGGTATCGAAACTCTTGAAGACAGCGCCCTCAACAATATGCTCCTGGCAGTATTTGATGATGCGGTGAAACTCATCGAGACTCTTGGTAGTCTGGGAGTAAAGATAGATATCTTTAGAGAAATCCAGCTGACCGGTTTCCTTCAGCTGCTTCACATCCTCAAACTTCTCTACCACGATGGCATGACTCTCCGTCTGCCCCACCAGTCCGAGCACCTCAGCGTGCCCGTTCTTACCGAAAATCACGATTTGAGCCTCCGGATTGTTGACATACTGCTTCTTGATGCGGCGCTGCAACTGGAGCACCACAGGACAGGTAGCATCGATGATTTCAATGTTGTTTCGCTCGGCAAGGGCATAAGTTTCAGGCGGTTCACCATGAGCACGGAGCAAGACCTTTACGCCCTGCAGTTCCTCCATCTGCTCATGGTCTATCGTGATGAGTCCCGCTTCATGCAGGCGCTCCACCTCCATACCGTTATGCACAATATCGCCCAGGCAGTAAAGTTTACCGCCCTTAGCCAACTCCTCTTCAGCTTTCTTGATGGCAGTGGTTACGCCAAAGCAGAACCCACTGCCGTTATCTATTTCTATCTGCACGATATTCGTTTTTAATTCATTGTACATTAATCTTCACCACCACCTTAGCATGGTCAGGATCATTCGTAATCATGAGGATACGAGGGTGTCTGACACGCGATTTCTTCAAGTCGGCAGCCACAGCTGTCACCTTCATCTTAACGGTCTCTCCTGGCTGAATCTTACTCTTCTTCAGGTTCACCTGCAAGCCCATCGTAAACATCTGCATGCTGCGGATATCCAGTTCCGACTTACCCTTATTGGTAATCAGAATCTCACCCTTCAGCTTCTTCTTTCCATTGAAACTACCCAGATTGAGGTCGGTGGCAGACATCTCTATCTTCGGAGCAAGTGCCTTCCTGGCTGGAGTCATGTTCTCGAAACCAGGAAGAAGAACGGCTGATACCACGATTTCCTTCTCAGGCGCAATCTTATCGCCAGGACGCTCACCGAGATAAACCGATGTCTGGTTCAAGCCCAGGTCGCGCAGTTTCTTGGAATCCAGCACGAAACTGATTTCGGCAGAATGACGCGGAGCTACCTTGGAAGGCGATACGAAAGCATGAAGATAGGATGGCAGATGCATCACTACCGGCTCCAGTAATTCGTCGGTAGGATTGAAGATATGGATGCGCTGAACCGGACGGTCGCCACGGTTCACGTCATCAAACTCCACCTCCTGGGCATCACTCTTGATGACACCCAGCATCTCATCGTAAGAACCAGCGAAATCTACTACGCTGCCCACTACCTTTCCCCTCATAGAGAGGATGAACGGCTCTTCATCCGCATTGGTATAGAGGCAAACCTGCTTGGTGAAAGTACCCATCTGCTTGGCATCGTATACCGCCTTGATGACGAAACTTTCGCCGGCAGCAATGCTCGTCTTCGGATAATCTACCTCCGTACAGCCGCAGCTTTTCAACACATTGTTGATAACCAAAGGCTTGTGCCCGTCATTCTTCAGCACGAATTCGGCAGTTACAGGCTTGTGGAACACCACCTGTCCGCAGTCTACCACCTCGTGCTGGGTTGTAATCTTCTGTGCTGATGCAGGCAGCGCCAACAGCGCTGAGAGCATCCATATATTCATCCGTTTCATACTATTCTATTTTAAATTATCAATCTATAAACTATCAATTGTTAACTTTCAATTCATAAGTCTCTGTGCGGCCACCAAACTCCGGACTGTAAGTACACTCAGCGGTGCAAGTTCCACTCTGATAGTCGCCCTTTCTATCCACGTAATACTCCATTTCTACGATGTGCTTACCTTTAGATAAACGATCGAAATAGAAATTTGTTGCATAATCTCTTGGAGAAACATAGCAGCCTATGCCCCACTGATAGCCACTCTTCTGGTTGACCGGCTCCAGACATGCCGCACGCTTATCCGTAATCTGCACAAAGTCGTAGTCGCGGTCGGCGGTGATGATGAGCGTTACCTTCACCTTCTCGCCTGCCTTCGCCTGCGCCTTGCCCTTACCCTCAGATTCGGCAGGAACGATGACACGGCGCACCTTGATGCCCGACTCAATGGAACCGATTTCGCTGACAGGCTGCTTAAACTCTGCATAGACAGCACCCCAGCTGGTATAATCGCTCTTTTTGTCGATGCTCAGCTTAGATGCCTTGCCCGTCTTTTCGGTCTTCACATAGCCCAAAGTAGTGGAATCCTGCGGCATCGGCAACTGCTTTCCGTCCAGTTTCAGAACGGCATTCTCAGCCTTCCTGCTCCAGTTGCTCTCATTGCCCTTCATAAAGGCGTAGACGGCATCCACGGTGTTCACTGGCGTATCCCAAACCTGGGTACGTTTCGACATCAGGAGCCAGCGCTGCAGTTCCTCTATGGTCTGCTTGTCGTTCGGTTTCAGCATCTGCATCGCCTCTATCACAGATACCTGGGTAGGAATCTTGTAGTTTCTCCAACTGTAGAGTGCCTTGCGGGTATCGTAGTAGCGGCCCATCTCCTCGCGGTAAACGGCATATTCGTTCACGCTCTGCAGATATTCGCCTGCCTTCTCGCGGTAAGCAGCATTCTGCTGGCTGTTTCTGGCGAGAACCACGGCAGCACGCGCCTTGCCATAGATGGAGAAATCACCGGTCAACTTCGACATCTTGTCCAGGAGATAAGCCTTATCCTGCTCCAGATTCTGCTTCATCTTTCTGCCATCCATCGAAAGGATGTAGAGATAATGCAGCGCCTGTTCACTAGGATTCACCTTCTGCTTTTTCTCCTCCTGCTTCTTCATTTCTCTTACTTCCTGTGCTGTCTGCCAGGAGAGATAATCAATGGCGGAAGTCAGCATCTTGGCGGTGGATTTCTGCACACCTGCGATGGCATTCAATCGAACCATCATTTCGGCTACCGATGTTGTCATATACCGGCTGCCCTTCATGCCTTTCCACCAGGAGAAGGAACCGTCAGCATTCTGCAACTTCTTCAGTTTCTCCACCTGATTCTGCAGGCGGATGCTCTCCTGAGAGAGATTTTCCAGCGAGAGATGCTTCTGGATATGGGTGGTGATGGTATTGGCGTAGATAGCAGACATCAGCGAGATGGCGTTCTCCTCATCCGGATTACTGATGGCTGGCAGCGCCTTCACCATCAGCCAACTAGGATTGTTGGTGTACTCGATGGTTA
>ERZ773227.235-NODE-235-length-56881-cov-4.262010_pt1 | contig 56881 bp, 75 predicted proteins | sample MGYA00580525_ERZ773227 | MGnify/ENA primary metagenome ERZ773227 (study PRJEB29015, sample SAMEA2737782) | human gut metagenome | biome: human gut; feature: human-associated habitat; material: faeces | place: China | collected 2012 ... | reverse complement strand
AGATGCAGCTCCAATGGCTATTGTACAATTCGTGAAGTAGTAGTTACTACTTCACTTTTCTTTTAAGGAGCTTAAAAAAATATGAGTGATTTAGAACAATACGCAAAAGAACATCAAGTGCCTATCATGATGGATGATGGACTATCCTTTTTATTAGAAAAACTTCAAGAAAATCAATGTCTATCATTTTTAGAGTTAGGGACTGCGATTGCTCGTACATCGATTGAAGTTGCTAAGTTAGATCCTAGAATGAGAGTTGTCACAATCGAAAGAAATTCGGAAATGATTGTTCAGGCAAAAAAGAACATTGAAGAAAGTGGATTATCCAATCAAATCACATTAATTGAGGGCGATGCTCTTGAAGTGAATGTGGATGGTATGTTTGACTGCATTTTTATAGATGCAGCTAAGGCACAATATCAACGTTTTTTTGAGAAATATTGTATGCATTTGAATGAGAATGGTATAATTGTATCAGATAATATGAATTTTCATGGGCTTGTACAACATCCGGAATTGACTCAAAATCGTAATACACGCCAATTAGTCCGTAAGATCCATGATTATCATACGTATTTGGCAAATCTTTCAGATTATGAAACCGCATTTTATGATTATGGAGATGGAGTTGCCGTAACAAGGAGGAAATAACTATGAAGCTTTTTAAGTTTTTATTAGGTGCTGCAACCATTACAGTGGGGGCTTGTGCAGTTGCGGGTAAGGTACGTCGTGACAAACAAAGACAGGAAGAATTAGATGAATTCTTATGTCCAGACATTGATGAACCTATCGAAAAAGAGATTAAATCAAATGAAAGTCCATTAAAACATATGGAAGCAGATATCATGGGATTTAAAGAAGCACAAGAAGATATTCTTCCAGTAACTTTAACTTATAGTTTTGATTCAAAAGATAGCGCAAAACAATTCCAGACAGAAATTGCAAAGAATGGCTTAACTTCTTCTTATGATGATGAAGATAAAGTTGTAGATGTAATTTATCATGATGGTGTAAATGAGAGTGATTTAAAAATCTTATCCGATACACTTGTAAATGCTTGCACAAATGCGAGTGCTGAATATAAAGGATTTCATTTTAATAAATAGTGGCTTGAGGGTGCTCAAGCCATTTTAATATGGTATAATAATTCCGTTTATGGTGGAGGATATGTGATGGAAGCAATTGAAGTTTCACATTTAACTTTTTCCTATGATGGGAAAAATGATATATTAAAAGATGTTTCTTTTTCAATCCCAAAAGGAAGCTATACAACGATTATTGGACATAATGGTTCTGGTAAGAGTACAATGGCAAAACTAATCATTGGTTTGTTGGAGGCGAAAAAGGGAAAAATTCAGATTTTAGGTAAAGAACTAAATGAAGAAAGTGTTTATGAATTGAGAAGTCATGTTGGAATAGTATTCCAAAATCCGGATAATCAATTTATTGGTTCTACAGTGGCAGATGATATTGCCTTTGGTTTAGAAAATCATTGTGTAGAACAAGAAAAGATGCAAGGTATTATTGAAGATGTCGCAAGTCGTGTTGGTATGACGGATTTTTTAAGTGCAGAGCCGACTAAATTATCTGGTGGACAAAAACAACGTGTTGCGATTGCAGGTATTTTGGCCATTGAACCTGATATCATTATTTTTGATGAATCAACAAGCATGTTAGATCCTCAAGGTAAGGCGAGTATCAATGCGCAGATTCGCAAGTTACATGAAGAAAAGAATATCACAATTTTATCCATTACCCATGATATGGAAGAGGTAGCTCAATCTGAAAATGTCATAGTATTAGAAAATGGTGAGATTGCGATGCAGGGAACGCCAATGGAAATTTTTAAACAAGAGGATAAATTGGCTAAAATGCAGTTGGATATTCCTTTTGCGTTAAAAATTTCGAAGGAATTAAAGAAGCGTAAAATCTTCAAAGAAAATGTATGTCGTTTAGATGAGGTGGTTGAAAAGTTATGTCGATTGAAATAAAGAAGTTAGAACACACATATAATGAAAATACACCTTTTTCACATGCTGCATTAAAGGGTATCGATCTTTCAATTCCGGAAGGAAAAGTTACAGCTATTATTGGGCAGACTGGTTCTGGTAAATCTACTTTAGTTCAGCATTTAAATGGTTTGTTGATTCCAACAGCGGGTACTTTGGATATTTGTGGTTTCCATATTCAACCTTTGTTGAAAATTAAGGATGTTAAACAATTAAGAAAGGAAGTTGGACTTGTATTCCAGTTTCCTGAATATCAATTGTTTGAAGAAACGATTGGTAAGGATATTGCGTTTGGACCAAAAAACTTTGGAACAAGTGAAGAAGATGCTTCCCAACTTGTAAAGAAAATATTGCCTGTTGTAGGTTTGGATGAAAGTTATTTGGATCGTTCTCCTTTTGATTTGAGTGGAGGACAAAAGCGTCGTGTTGCGATTGCGGGGATTTTAGTATTAAATCCAAAAGTCTTAGTTTTAGATGAGCCAACAGCAGGGCTTGATCCTCAAGGTGCTCAGGAAATGATGACTTTGTTTATGAATCTAAATAAAAAAGAAGGAAAAACGGTTCTTTTAGTTACGCATGATATGGAGCATGTCATGAACTATTGTGATCATGTAATTGTGTTAAGTCATGGTGAAGTAACGCAGGAAGCGGATGTGAAGGAATTTTTTAAGCATCCTGAATATTTACAAGAGATTGGTATCAATCCACCTAGTATTGTGCGTTTAAAAATGCAATTAGAAGAAAATGGATTTGAGATGGATCCAGATATTATGGATATGAATTCACTTGTGGATTCAATAGAAAAGCAGGTGAAGAAACATGAATAATGTTGCGTTAGGACAATATATGCCATTAGATTCTGTGGTTCATAAGATGGATCCTCGATCTAAGATTATGATCATGTTGTTTTTAATGGTTGCGATATTTATTCCTGCAGGAGTCCTTGGATATGTGATTATAGGTATTTTTATTTTATTGAGTTTGTATTTATCAAAATTAAATATTAAATATGCCTTAAGAACAATGAAACCCATGTTATGGATGATGGCTTTCTTGTTGGTTATTAACCTATTGGTTATTAAAACAGGAACACCTTTGTTTTCGATTAAGGGATTTACAATTTATAGCGATGCCGTAAATCAAACTTTGTATATTGTGGTACGTTTAATGTTGATGATTATTATCACAACTGTATTAACAGCTACAACGAAACCTTTGGATTTGACTTTGGGAATTGAAAAATTGTTGAAGCCATTTGAAAAAATTGGTGTACCAGCTCATATTATTGCGATGATGATCAGTATTGCACTGCGTTTTATTCCTACATTAATTGAAGAAACACAGCGTATTATGAATGCGCAGGCAAGTCGTGGTGTGGATTTAGAAAATGGTAGTATCAAAGAAAAAATCATGGCTATTTTATCTTTGATTGTTCCATTGTTTGTTTCTGCATTTGATCGTGCAGATCAACTTGCGAATGCGATGGAAGCTAGAGGGTATGATCCTTCTAGAAAAAGAACACGTTACAAAGTATTAAAGATGCAAACTATCGATTATGCTTCAATGATTTTAAGTGTTGTCGTTCTTTGTGCTTGTATTGGTATTTGGGTATTATGATCGTAAAGGCACTTGTTAGCTATGATGGTTTTAACTATGCAGGCTGGCAAAAACAAGAGAATGCCTTAGGTATTCAACAAGTGATTGAAGAAGCTTTGTATAAGATCACAAAAGAGAATGTAGATGTTGTTGCGAGTGGAAGAACGGATGCGGGTGTTCATGCGTTGGGTCAAGTTTTTCATTTTGAAACAAGTAAAAATATTCCGGCCGTTCAATATGAAAGAGCTCTAAATGCATTGCTTCCTAAAGATATTCGTATTTTAAAAACGGAAGAAATGCACGATGATTTTCATGCACGTTTTAGTGCTGTAGGCAAACGTTATGATTATTATTGTTCGTATGATATAAAGAATCCTTTTAATTATAAGTATCGTAATTTATTAACTAAAAAATTGGATATTGAGGCGATGAAAAATGCGTCAAAAGTATTCTTGGGATCTCACGATTTTACGAGTTTTGCCTCAAGTAAAATCGATCCTAGAAAGCCAAGAGTTAAAACAATTTCAAATATTGAAATTTTAGAAGAAGGAACAGATGTACACTTTATTTTTGAGGGAACGGGTTTTTTAAGGTATCAAGTTCGAATGATGACGGGTACTTTAATTGCGGTAGGCCAACATAGAATTGAAGTGGATGATGTTCAAAAAATGTTGAACGCGAAGGATAAGTCGGCATGTCGTTATAATGCGTCTAGCTGTGGGTTATACTTAGTGGAGGTAAAATACAATGAGACAAACTAATTTTCATACTCATACTTCACGTTGCCATCATGCGTATGGTGAGGATGAGGAAATGGTTCGTGCTGCCATTCAAAATGGTTTTGAAGTATTGGGTATTTCAGATCATACTTGTTGGAAATATGATTCAAGCTTTGTAGCGCATATGCGTATGAAGTTGGATGAATTCGATGATTATAAAGATAGTGTTTTATATTTGAAAGATCGATATAAGAAGCAGATTGAAATTCGTTTTGGCTTAGAGGCAGAATACTTTCCTAAGTATATGGATTGGTTGTTAGATTTCTGTATTGAAAATGAAATTGATTATTTGATTTTTGGCAATCATTATTATGGTACAGATGAGGATCATATTTACTTGGGTGGTGCTAAAGGTAAGTATATTAAAGGATATTTTGATACTTGTGTTGAGGGTATGAAAACGGGTATGTATGCATACCTAGCTCATCCTGAATTGATTTTAAGAGATACAGGTGGTTTTATCACACCTGAAATTGAAGAGGGATTTCACCGTATTTGTAAGACCAGTCAAGATTATAATGTTCCATTAGAATTTAACGTATTGGGTATGCAACACAATATGCGTATGGGGTACGAGGAGTATCCACACACTAAGTTTTGGCAAATCGCTGCTCAATATAATGTGAAAGCAATTCTAGGTATGGATGCGCATAGAATTGGTGATTTGGATCAAAAATTATATAATTTGGCTTTGGAAAAACTATCTAAATTTGATGTAGAAATCATTGACGACATACCTTCAATTGATTATAAAAAGATAAAAGAAAATAAAATCAGAGTTTAGCTAAAATAAAGCTAAACTTTTTCTTTTTTTCATTGACTTTTATATGGATATTGCATATCATATTAGATGGCTAAACTCTGGCCTTTTGAGCCCCGGTAAACGCTCAAATCAAGGAGGAAATTAGATATGCGTCAAACTACTATGGCAAAACCTGCCGATGTAACACGTACATGGTATGTAGTTGATGGAAACGGACAAACTTTAGGACGTTTGGCTTCAACATGTGCTCATGTATTAAAAGGAAAACACAAACCTACATATACACCAAATGTTGACTGTGGTGATTATGTAATTGTGATCAATGCTGACAAGGTCGAAATGACTGGAAACAAGTTGAATACTGAAAAGTATTACAACCACTCTGGATACTTTGGAGGTATGCGTGTGCGTACAGCTAAAGAAATGAAAGAGAAATACCCTGTTGAATGGGTTGAAAGAGCAATCAAAGGTATGTTACCTCATACTAGATTAGGTGATGTACAACGTGGACACGTATTCGTATACGCTGGTAACGAACACCCACACGCTGCTCAAAAACCTGTTGAATTGAAGGTAAGAGGATAAGGAGGAATAGAATATGAAAAAATCTAACACTGTTCAATATCATGGCGTTGGACGTCGTAAAAAATCTGTTGCTCGTGTCTTTTTACGTCCAGGTACAGGTAATATCGTAGTCAACGGAAAAACTTTGGAAGAATACCTTCCATTGGAAACTTTACGTATGGTTGTTAAATCACCATTAGAAATCACTAATACAGTTGATCAATTTGATGTGATTATCAACGTACAAGGTGGAGGATACACTGGTCAATCTGGTGCTATGCGTCACGGAATCACTCGTGCTTTAATGGAAGCTAGTGAAGACTACCGTCCAGTATTAAAAGCTGCAGGATTCGTTACTCGTGACCCTCGTGCTAAAGAACGTAAAAAATACGGTCTTAAAGCAGCTCGTCGTGCTCCACAATTCTCTAAACGTTAGTATTTTACTACTTAAGAGAACGCAAAAGCCTTTATATAAAGGCTTTTTTCTTTTGCCTAAACGCTATAAAACGGTGTGCGAAGGACACACACAGGACACTTACAGGACACACAACTTTATAGACTAAAAAACCTCGAAGAATATCACTTCGAGGCCATTTTTTTATATTTTATTGATTGCATCTAATAACATTTGATAGTCCATGTGAGTATATACTTTTTCCGTTAAACTCATAGCACCTTTGTGGCCAACAATCTTCTTGATCGTAGTTGGATTCACATCCGCTTTTGTCAGTAATGATATACAAGTATGTCTAGTATCATGTGGAGTGTGTTTCATATTCAATCGTTCCATGATTGGATCCCAATACGTATCTCGATAGTTTTCATACGAACAGTGCAAGTCATCCTTATTACAAATCAAGTACTCACAATCATGTTTCATCCATTGTTCATAGAAAGGAAAAACTTTATCTGCGATTGGAACTACACGAATACCAGCTGCAGTCTTTGCGTCCACAATATTGAACACATGATGTTCTAGATCCACATCTTCTTTCTTCAAATTCAACAGTTCAGATACACGAACTCCGGAATATATTAACATGAGTATAGCTTGTACATAAATATCATCTGAATCCTTCCAAAGCTTCTTGATCTGTGCATCTGAGAACACAGTTCGATTCAATGCATTTGGATTTCTGTCCTTATACTTAAGTATATCCACAAACTGAGAATAGTCTTTCGTGATGATATCATATTTCATAGCATACTCACAAAGTTGTCTTAAAGTTGTTTTAATGGATTTTAAAGTCGGGTAGTTCTTACCACACTTATCAATGATCTTTTGAAAGTCATTTAGTTTTAATTCGTTAAAAGGAACATTATATATTGATTCAAATACTTTCACATTACCTTTGAATCTGTTTATATTGTTCTTTTTCTTCTTTTCATACTCATAAGGTTCAAGGTATTCCTTATAGTAACGCTCATAAACTTCGTAGAATGTTGTTCGAGTTTCGTTTAGATCCAGTGGGTGATGATGGTATTCAGCCAACATCTGAATTGCTTCTTGACGTGTTTTTGCATACCCAATAGTCTTACGAACCTGGTTGCATTTCATTGTTTCCATATCAATTTCCCAATCGGTAGTAATTCGAACACGATATGGTTTTCTTCGGTTTCCTGACAGTTTATAAATTGAACCATATCCACTAGGTAGTCTGAAATTTTTTTGTGCCATTTTATTTTCCTCCTATTCGTGATAAAATGAGCACATAAAAGCATTGATTCGGATTCATACTTTTATGGCAGAGTATTGGTAGTACTCTTAATCGTCCTGGATGTTGGTAGCATCCAGGATTTTTATTTTTTAAGTTGTTACATATTTTAGATAAAAAAATAGGAAGATGTTGCTGGGCACCACCTTCCCGGAAAAAGATTAACTTTTTTGTTCTTCGCTAAGATTATACACTCCAGAATCTAGAAAATCAATTATTTTTAGAATGAAATTGTATGAAGAAACAAGAAGCAAATCTTGTTTAAAGTAATCTTGATGGCGTAAAAATCTATTTTGAAATAAGTCATGTAAATCGCTATATATATTCCTTTTCATGGCTTCACTAGTGCAAACGTGGTTAAATAGCATAAGTGTAGCAATGAAATCATGTGTCACAGGATTTGCCAACATACGTTTCTTTGCATTTTTGCTTAACCCTTTTATTTTGCTGATTTCTAATTGCAATGCTTTAGTAGGCACGATTTTATTATTTTTTGACAAATGTGTATGTACATAAGGATGCCTTAATGAATTCAACAAACAATTATTATGGGCGGCAGCATTACGTATGAATTTAGCAGACCATAGTAAATCCATTTCTTTTTTAGATTCTGAATCTGGATATTTAGTATAATAAAATCGAAATAATTTAATGAAATCGCCGAAAGAAAGAACTTCAACTATGGCCCAAATTGGCCAATTCGGATGATATTTACATATTAAGTCAGCGCATGCAGAATCTTTTCTTTTAGTGTCTATATTTTGAAGAATAAACGGATATTGATTTATAAAATCAGATATGATGCTATATCCATCTTCGTTTGGATTGTTTGTAAAGTCACGTATTAATTTAGTTTTTAAAGAATGTTCTATTGACAATGACAAGTTCATAATAAATTGTCTTAAATGGGCATCTAATGTAGACAGTTCTACCAAATAAGCGAAATCTAGTTTTAAATAATTGCTACATGTATTCATAGTTTGAAATGATTTAGCATATGACTTTAATTTAAAATAATAAGTTCTTGTTGATAAGAAATCTTTAGCCTCGTCTTCACTCATTATTTGAAATTTAATATTTTTTGATTTCATATGATCGATTTGTTCATCAACGGTAATTTTATTCTTCATCTCTATCCCTCCTATTTCTTCTCTTTCATCGCTCTTTCGTATTCCATTTGCGTGACTGTATCCACTGTATATGGTGAATGAGTATTATGCTCATTCACCATTAGCTTTTTTTAATACTTCGATATAATCACATCCTACAGCCTCGCAATAAGATATAAGGTCGTTTATAGTTATTTTTATCTTTCCTAGTTCATAATAAGAAATGGTGTTTTTACTCTTACCAACCTTGTCAGCTACTTGTTGGATCGTCATTCTATTAAGCAGACGCTTGTTTCTTAGTTCGAAGCCTATTTTTTCATTAAGGTTCATAAAGCACCTCCTAAGTCATATTTTAAATGAAAAAATCCTAATGTCTAGTAAAAAATCCTAAAATATTGTAAAAAATACTTGCAAATTATATAAATGTCCTATATTATAGGATTAGTCCTAAGCAATAGGACAGAAAGGACTGAAAAAATGGATAAATTATCATTAGAGGCTTTACGTGTTAACGCAGGTATAAGCAGAGAAGAAGCAGCTAAATTAATAGGTGTTTCATTAGACAGATATAATCGCTTGGCATCGGGCGAAAGCAAACTATTAGCAGTTGAATTTATTAAGATTCATGAAATTTATAACATTGCATATGAACGTATTGAAATTAAAAGCTAATTTTTTTTGCAATCATAGTCCTATAAAATAGGACTTATTTAAGAATACTACCAACGACTACCACAGAAAGGAAAATAGTATGGATCATGAAAGAAGAATAAAAGACCTCGAAGATCGAGTTCGAAGTCTTGATAGAAATATTTGCCTAAATTCAATCTCAATAATTTTAATTGTTTTAGGCTGTTTCATCCAAATGCATAAGATCGGCGGAATCTACACTAAGATTAGTGAGCTCATTGGTGTCAATAATCAATTGATTGATTTCCTGCGTGAAGTTATCCGTAACATTTGAATTATCTGATTAATGGATGGTGCGGTACTTGAGGGAATTAATTTAGGAGATATAGGATGATTAAGCTAAATGAATTAACAAAAAAAGAACAAGAAACCATCTTGAAAGATAAGAATCTTGCTCAATGTCCAAATTGCGGAAATGTCGTTCAGAAAAGTGACAATTATTGTGGTGCTTGTGGGAAAAGGCTTTTCTTAACTGTGTCACTTAAAAATCAATAAATGTCTGTATGCCATAAGCATACAAAGAAAATTGGTGCGGTACTTGAGATGTCATTTCAGAACTAGAAAGGAAGAAATTCCATTAGTACTCATTGCTATTGTCAAGAATCACGATTTAGCTCTACCTCCCCATTCGCTTGATCTAGATTCTAAAAAAATGATATCCCCCTATCATTATCAAGACATAGCAAAGTCTGAATAACATGAAGAGATCTCTTTTCGCAAAACTTTGATAATAGGCTCATTGTTTCGTTTTTATCATAAAAAAAATGAGGTGATTAAAAGCCTCCAAAACTACTCTATTAAAAACAGTAGCCTGATCATGTTAATTAGAAGAAGTGGCATCTCAAGTGCTGCACCAGAACGGAGTAGAAACGTAGTAGAACGTAGTAAAACGTAGTAGAAAGGAGTATAGAAATGCCAGGAAAAACAAAAAATGTTAAACAAACTGATGCAGAGTTAGCTCCGTTTGCGAACAACTCGCATGAAACGGAGTATACAAGAATGATGCATCGTTATGCTGATCTCGATAAAAGAGAAAAAGCATTGCGTAGAAAGCAATGCTTCGCAAACTGGATGTTATTCGTAAGCGTTGTTTTGGTGATTGGGTGTGTAATCGCAACTGCGTTTGTTTGCACAACAATTAAATCAATCGGTTTATAGAAAGGAGGTTCCTATGGAATTTAATGGAACAAAGGTGCCAATCGATGCGGCTGCAGCTGCATTGCATGTTACGCAGGATTTCATTCGTATTGGAATGCAAAAGGGTGTGCTTCCAATTGGATCGTGCTTCAAAATGGATGGGTCTACTAAAACGATCTACTATATAAGCCCAAAGTTACTATATGAATATTCGGGTTTTGCGTATGAGCCGAGCATAAAAAAAGACCACTCATATGAAAGTGGCCAATCAAAAATGAACAACTAAATTATAAACAAATAACTCAAATCTTGCAACCTGGGTATTGCCGTAAGTGACGTGGTCTGCTAAAGGATCATTCTTTTCACAATTCAGTACCTACTTAAACATTGTCATAAATAATGCAAGCACGTCAGAAAAAAATTCCATAATTGTAACTTGTAAAACTTCCTAAGATAAAGCAAAAAAAACACGTTTGAATTTGGGCATAAATAATTAGCAGATTGCAGTACCTAGGTTGCAGGGTTTGAGTAAAAGGTAAAAAGGAGAAAATCAAAAATGAAACAATTTGTATTGAAAAAAAGTGGGAATGAATTCGATGAAGAATCGAAAAAATATGAAAGGATGAATGACAAGCTTAATGAGCTTTATGAAAAGCTACAAGGTGATGTATCAAAAGAAGAGGGTGACGCAATTATAGAAGAATTCCAGAATCTAATTAAGAATTGCGGAGCAGCATTTGAATTGAGAGTGATTCCTGGATTCGATACTCCAGTTGTAACTGGTGAATCAAAAGCCGGTGCTTTAATCTTTGGAATTACTACAAACATGAAGCCTGATCTAATCACTGAATGCTTCAAAGCGTGTACGCAGGCTTTTTCAAAAGAGCTTGAAAGACAAATCAACATGAACAAAGTTGATCATCAGATTCATTAGAGGGGGGAGACATTAATATGGAAAAAAAGGGACACCGCGAGCCTATAAATGCGAGCTTAGAGGAAATTCTTGAAAGAAATGCTCAAATCGATGAAATCAAGGAAAGATTCGATAAATTAAAGGAAGATATCGCAAAATCTAACAATCCTGATGATCTTGCGAAACTCAAATCTGAACTTAAAGAATACCTGGAATCTTTAGACAGTGCGTATGAAGTTAGAATTTCGCCTATGCTGGATATTGAAGCACATGCAAATCCTAGTATATATGCAATTGGATCTATATTCGATCTAGAAGCAGATCAGATAGCTGATTGCTTCGAAAGTGTAGTAGAAGCGTTCAATGCTATGATGAATCAAAAACTCAGAAGTTATTGCAAAATCAACAGTGGAAAGAGAAGAGGTAAGTGCTATGTCCATTAAGGCACGTAAATACAATGTAGAACTTCGTGAATATGAAGATGTTCTTCTTCCTGATGAATGTAGAACGTATGAAGAAGACATGGAAAAGATGGTGCCATGTGCACAATGTGGCAGATTACACAAATATGGTGAGATGTACACATCGAGAGAAGTACATACTGCATATGGATTTGGATTTGCGGTATGTAGAGAATGCTACGATGGTGAACTGGACAGATCTCTAAAAAAATGTGCACCTACTCAGGAGAACGAGTAATGCCATTCTTTAAAGACATCGATGACTGGAGAGAATGGAACGACAATCGTTACATCGATGATCCAGGTGAACCAGAAGAAGAAAAAGAGGATGAATCAAATGAAGATGAATAAAGTAATCAAGCATAAGTTACCAGCTACTCATGAAGAGTGGGTGGACAATCGTCTAAAGGGAATCGGTGGATCGGATGCCGGTTCTGTTCTAGGCATGAACAAATACAAATCGGCTTATGCACTATGGTGTGAAAAGACTGGCCGAATCCATAAGAACATTGACAATGAGCGTATGCGATTTGGTCGAGATGCGGAAGCTTATGTGGCCAGACGTTGGGAAGAAGAAACTGGCAAGAAATGTCGAAAGAGTGGATTTTCATTTCAATCTGTAGATCATCCATTCATGTTGGCCAACGTTGACAGATTGGTTGTTGGAGAAGACGCAGGTCTAGAAATCAAGACCACGTCTGAATACAACAAAGATATGTATCAGAAAGGAAACATTCCACCTCAGTATTATGCACAGTGCATGCATTATATGGCGGTTACTGGTCTTTCTAAGTGGTATATAGCTATTTATATTCCTGGAGTTGACTTGTATTGCTACGAGGTTCTTAGAAGCGATGATGAAGTCAATGCACTGATCGAGCAGGAGAAAGAGTTCTGGAACTGTGTTGAGAAGGATATTGAACCGCCAATCGATGGTTCGGATTCCACTGCACAAGCAATCAGTGAACTTCATCCGGTTGAAAACGATGAAGACAACATTGTGGATCTAACTCCATTGCAGCAGGAACTGGATGCATTGAAGCTTGTAAAAGATAAAATCAAGGAGCTTCAGGAGATTCAGAAAAAGCATGAGAATGAAGTAAAGAACTACTTAGGTGATTCTGGTATTGGAACATCCGACAAGTTCAAAGTTACATGGAAAACATCGGTATCAAATACATTCGATACTAAAGAATTCAGAAAAGATGAGCCTGAACTTTATGATCAATACTTAACTCAAAGAAAAATGAGAAGATTTTTAGTCAAAGAACAGTAGGAGGATAAATATTTATGACAACAACAAATCAACAAGGAATGATTGCAAAGACGCAGTCGAATAAAGTGGCAAAAAAACAGCCACAAACAATTAAAGATTACATTTCTGTGATGTCAGGAGAAATCGCGAAGGCATTGCCTAGTGTAATGACTCCAGAACGATTCACGCGAATCGCATTATCAGCAGTATCTAATAATGCCAAGCTAGCATCATGTACTCCACAGTCATTCTTGGCTGCAATGATGAATGCAGCACAATTAGGATTGGAGCCAAACACTCCGTTAGGACAAGCCTATTTGATTCCATATGGTGGAGCTTGTCAGTTCCAGATTGGTTATAAGGGATTGATTGACCTGGCATATCGTTCAGGCGAAGTCAAAATGATTGATGCTCAAGTCGTTTATGAAAATGATGAGTTTGAGTATGAGCTTGGAATGGATCCAGTACTTAAACATAAACCTGCAAGAACAAATCGAGGCAAGCCGATCTATTATTATGCAACGTTCAAATTAGTGAATGGTGGCCAAGGATTCCAGGTCATGTCGTATGAAGATGTTCTTGATCATGCGAAAAAATATTCTAAGTCATATAGCAGCGGCCCATGGAAAACAAACTTTGATGAAATGGCCAAGAAAACAGTTTTAAAGAAATTGTTAAAATATGCTCCTTTGAAAACTGAATTCGTTAAGCAAATGAATACAGATGAATCAATCAAGACAACGATTGAAGAAGATATGGCAGATGTTCCAAATGAATTCTTTGATGCAGAATATCAGGAACAACCTGGTGAAGATCCAGTAACCGGAGAAATCAAAGAATAATGCGTTATCAGTTTGTAGTACCAGGAGAACCGGGGTCCAAAGGACGACCTCGATTCTCTAATCGTGGTAAGTATGTAAGTGTGCATACACCACCTAAAACAGTTGAATATGAGAATCTAGTACGATTAAGCTTCATGGAACAGTGTGGCACTCCAAGCATGCTGGAAGGGTCCCTGGAAGTGAAGATTTTCGCGTATTTCTCACCACCTAAGAATGTATCAAAAGTGAAACTAAATAAGATGCTCGCAAATGAAATCCAACCACAAAAGAAGCCAGATTCCGACAACATTGCAAAAGTTGTACTGGACTCTTTAAATAAAGTGGCTTTCGAAGATGATAAGCAAGTGTCAGACCTGCATGTCTTCAAGAGATATGCGCAAAAACCATGCGTAATGGTAGTTATAAATGAAATAGAATCAAAAGAAGAATAGAAAGGATTGCATATGTCGGAAATCAAGGATAATAGCAAAGTTTATTATTGGATCAAGTTGAAGACTGATTTTTTCGAAAGTGACGCAATCGATTTTCTTTTATCTCAGGAAGACGGATGTAAATACGTAACTCTATACATAAAATTGTGCACCATGACATCAAACACAGATGGTGTTTTAGCTTCAAAAATTGGCAATATATTAGTTCCATACAGTGTCGATAAAATTGCACGTGACACAAAGTTTTTTTCCGCAGACACAGTCAGAGCGGCCCTTGAATTATTCCAGAATTTAAGACTGATTGTATCTGAGAACAATGTGATGAAGATTGCAAATTATGAATCGATGATTGGATCAGAAACCGGATGGGCACAAAAAAAGAGATTGTATCGTGAAAATAAACAGAAAAATCCGCCTGAAAAGAGTCCTAAAAAAGGCTCAAAAAACACTCGAAAAACGAGCTCAAAAACAGAGAAAAAATCGAAGGACAAAGTAGAGGACATTGTCCAGGACAAAAAAAGGACATTGTCCGATAAGAGATTAGAGTCTAGAGATAAGAGTCTAGAGTCTAGAAATAAGTCAGTCAGTAGTCAGAAGTTAGATAGTGTGGCTGCGTCAAAAAGTGCAACAAACGAAACTGTGCAGACTGACTGGACTGACTGTTTTGTTAAACCGTCCATTTCAGAAATCGTGGACTACATCCAGGAACACAACTTGAACGTAGATGCCAAAAAGTTTTGGAAACACTACGAATCCACCGGATGGAAGACAGGCAATGACCCTATCAGGGACTGGAAAGGACTTTTGAAGAAATGGATTTTGAAGAAATGGAGCAAAGCGGAACGCGAAGAAGACAATCCAGGAATCAAAGCGATCCAGCTAGATGAGAAATTCTATGCTAAACCAGTCCAGATGTCAGAAGAACAACTGCAAAGCGAATTAGCGCAGCTGCAGGAAAAAATCAAAAATGGAGAACTGTGAAAATGAAAACTAAAAAACAAACCGAAAAGCAAGAACTCAAATACGCTCCTGGTGATAAAGTCGTTTATCACTGTGCTGGAGTGGACAGAGAAGGACTTATCGCATACGTTGACGATTCAGATAACGTAGCACCATACCGAATCGGTGGCATGAATATTCGTGAATCGGATATCGTTGAGGAAGTGGCAAAGCGACGTGGAAGACCCGCTGCCAAAAAGCAAATCGAAGAAAAAACGGAGGTCGTAGTCAATGCAGAACCTAAGCAGAAACCAGAAGAACCTAAGGCGGTTGAATCCATCCAGGAAGAAGAACCAGATGTCGAGCCGACACTTGTTGAGAAGTATCAAGCTTTCAAGAGCACGATCAACATGGCGGAATTCAACGACCTGGTCGACTTGGTTACTGCAGATACAAAAAAGATGCGTCAGATGATGGCTGAATCTATGCAGGCAATCGCAAATGATTGCGGATTGAAAGCGTGAGTTTATGCAGGATATCAACAGAGTCGTTCTGATTGGCCGATTGACACGTGATCCAGAACTCAGAAAGACACAAAACGGAACAAGCGTGTGTTCGTTTACCTTGGCAGTTAATCGAAGACAGAATCAAGACGGAACACAAGAGGCAGACTTCATCAACTGCGTTGCATGGAACAAACTGGCTGACAACATCCAGCTGTACCAGAAGAAAGGCAATCAGCTAGGCATCGAAGGCCGAATCAATACACGTTCATACGACAACCAGCAAGGGCAAAAAGTATATGTCACAGAAGTTGTTGCAGAGAATGTACAGTTTTTGACACCTAGAAATGATTTTAACGAGCAAAACACTCTAGGAGTTACAAATACCTATGGTGCTCAAAGTTACGCTCAGAATCAATCGTATGGAGCTCAGACAAGGAATTACAATCAATCGAATGTGCAGTATGCGCAAAGCTTGACTCAACAAGCCGAAGTTGATGCTCTTGAGATTGCATCAGATGATTTGCCTTTCTGATGAAGAATGGCGAAGTTTTAAAGGAGGATTGAAAATGCAAATTGTAGTAAGAACATATCCTGACAACTATGAAGCTCTTAGTAAAGCACTTGAGGCAGGATATGAAGTTAAATTTGCAACTCAAATTGGCAATATGATCGAATACATCTTAGAGGAAAATGTCAGACTACCATTTTGATAATCAATAAAAAATGAGAAGTCTCAAAAATGATTGTTTTTGATTTATAGATACTGACGATTTACGTGAGAGTTTAGGAGAAAAAATGACAAAAGAAGAATTAGAAGAAATGAAACAGAAATACGGATTCACACTGCATCCAAGAGCATTCAACGGCAAGCCAATTAAGTATGTTTCAAAAGAAGAGTATGAAGAAAAGATTAATAAAATATGGAATCAAATATATGAAGACGATTCGAACGAAGGGGATGATTTTTAAATGGGAAGAAAACCTATTCCTAAAAACATTCGTGAACAAGTCTATAAAAAATACAATGGTCATTGTGCATATTGTGGATGCGATTTAGCTTATAAAGATATGCAAGTAGATCATGTAATATCTGTATACGGAAAGGATGGTAGTAACGATTTAGACAACCTTATGCCAACGTGTAAAATGTGCAATTTCTACAAAAGCACATTCTCTATAGAAGTGTTTAGAAAACATTTAGAAACATTGCATGAAAGGTTGCAGAAACAATTTATATATCGTTTAGCACTAAAATACGGATTGATTACAGAGCATAAAGATAAAGTCGTGTTTTATTTTGAAAAGGAGAATTTAGATGAATAAATATCAATATGCGTTTGATAAACTGTCAAAGTTAACTTCTCCAGATATTGAACAAAGTTATGAATTGGAAGTGCGTGGTGCAGACTATTATCACGAGTTACTTGATACTTTATACGATCTCGTTGAAAAAGAAACAGCAACACAACCTGACATCGAAGGTGATGGATATTACAAAGGTGAGCTTGTGTATGATACGTGGATTTGTCCTCGGTGTGGCACTAGATATGAAATCGGTTATGACGAATATGAGTATTGTCCGAAATGTGGCCAACATATTGATTTGGATAGCTTAGAACAAGAATGTGAGGATGCAGAGGATGAAGAATAAAGAGTTATATTACCGTGACAGAGCATATCAACTAGTTGATGAAGGCGCTTACGAAGGATTCGAGGAGACGAAGTGATGAGCTTAACTGAATATGAAATTCACAACAAAGAAATCAAAGATGAATGTGATTCATTGCTGAATTACTTTCGTTTCGTTCGAAATGCAACGAAAGACAAATCGTTTGACCTGGACAATAAATTGGATCACGTCATTGATTACATCGCAAAGCTTGAGCGTGAGAATCTAGGATTGAAAGAGTACAAACTACATCAGGAAAGAGCAAATGAACGTAGATATCGTAGTGGGGAAGAGTCCTGGCACAGAGGGTCAGTTGTCGCAAAGAAGAAGTAGGTGGTTAAATTGAACAAATTAAAAGTAAATCAAATGTTGAATGACTTGAAATCGGCTAATTATTGCTGCTATCGAATTATTGAATTGAACGAAGAACTTGAGGTTCTGAATCATAAGATGTTAGGACTAAGTCATAATCCAATTAGGTTGACAAAGGAGCAGGAGAAATCCAGTGCTCCTATGCCGACCTTTCATGGTTCTTATACAAGTCCTTTAGGAATGATGGAGGAAGAATCTCAAAAGGTGGCAGAAATTAACTATTATCGTAGACGCTTGAATGAATGTAAAGCGATAGAACTTCTATCTTTGCGTGATCAGAATATTTTGTTTGATCTATACTTCTGGAATATGAATACATATGATGTAGCCGATAAATATGGATATTCTAGAAAAGGGTTATGGAAACATATAAGAAATGAGATACACAGTTTAGTGTAAAAAAAGTTAACCCATACAAAGTTAAAATAGTAACTTTAAAAAGTTGACATATTAATTTTTTATGAGATAATATCTATGGGCATTAGAGAAATGATAGGAGGACTGCTTTATGCTTACAGCGTTTGGGAAGGAAGTCAGAAAAATTCGTTTAGATCGAGGAGAACTATTAAAAACAATGGCGGATAGTTTAGGTGTGAAATCATCGTATTTATCTGCGATTGAGCATGGAAAAAAAGCAATTCCAAAATCTTTTATTAGTTCATTAACTTCTTTATACAGTCTTTCACAGAATGAGATAGAAAATCTGGAAAAAGCAGCGGATTTATCTAAACAGAACGTGAATATAAATCTGATTGGGAAAGATGCTGATTTAGCGGGCTTAGCCAATGCTTTTGCTCGAAAGTTTGATTCATTAACAGAGAATCAAATCAAAGCTATTGAAAAAGTATTAAAGGAGGATTAGTTGCTTATGAGTACAATGTGCCAGGCGGATGGTTTGTCAAGAAATGAGATTCGATTAATTGCTAAAAGACTTAGAAAAATTTTCAATATTAAGGGATATTGTTTTCCGATAGTTAAGTTTCTTGATGTTGTGTTGCCAACAATTGATGAAGAATTTTCTCTGAGTATTGTTGAGCCAGATGAAATCACACCTGGACATTACGCTATAACATATCCTGATACTCATGAGATGGTAGTGCGGTCAGACGTTTACGAAAAAGCAATTAATGGAGACGGGAGATCTAGATTCACGTTAGCGCATGAATTGTTTCATTACCTTTTCCATACGGCGAATCACATTCGTTTTGCAAGAGCAAACGAAGAAATTCCGTTCTATATAAACCCGGAATGGCAAGCAAATACATTTGCAGCTGAGCTTTTAGTTCCTATGGATTTAGTAAAAAATATGAGTGCAAATGATATCGTGAAAAATTGTAAAGTATCTTGGCAATGTGCAAAGATACAAGTTGAAAATTTTAAAAAATAGACTACATTCAATGTTCAGCTTTTTTTGAACATTGAATATAAAAAAAGAATCAAGCTGCAACTTGATTCTAAAATCTTGAGATGAGCACACAAAATGCGGCTAAACTCTTCAATAGATCAATTGAATTGTATCATTTTGCGACGCTCCTTTCAAGATTGTGAAAGGAGGAATGTAATATGAAGCAACAAAAAGTTATTTTTTGTACTCACTTTACACGTGATGGCGTAACGTATTACGCAAAAGATTACGGTAAGAAAGCTTTTAGATTTTATGTTGATCCGAAATCAAACAAGATTAACTATACAATCTAATTAGAATAATATTATATATAAAGAATAAGTTCATATATATAGCCGGTAAATGGGCTTTTATTATATTGGTGCACACTGTGTACTTGAATAAGTGGTAAACTAATATCATAAGAAATTATGTCAAGACAGAGGTCTTGGCTTTTTTTATGCAAGAAAGGAGGCGTTTTATGGCTAAACTGACTGAAAAGCAAAAGCTTTTTTGTGAGAACTATCTGATAACAATGAACGCAGTGGATGCTTATTTGGAAGTTTATAAGAATTGCAAGAGCCGAGATAATGCATCAAAGCATGCATCCAGGTTATTAGCTTTACCGCATATCAGAGAATATGTGGATGAGTGTCTTGAGAAAGCGCACAGTAACAATGTGGCAGATGTTCAAGAAGTCATGGAATACCTCACAAAAGTAATGCGAAGAGAAATGAAAGAATCTGTTGTCGTTACAGTGACAAAAGAACATTCAGAGTATGTCGATACAGGAGATGGAAAGCCAAGAAAGAAAACTGTCAAAGAAGAGGTTCCTCAAATCGTTGAGATTCCTGCAAAGCTTTCTGATGCAAATAAAGCTGCGGAATTGCTTGGAAAAAGATATGCATTGTTCACAGATAAGGTTCAAGCGGAAATTGTAGTTCCTAAGTTCGAAGGAGAAGATGAACTTGAAGACTAAGACTATCAGGTTACCTGAAATAGTTGGAAGAGGATATAAGTCTTATTGGAACTTTAGAGGACGTTATGCTGTATGCAAAGGCTCACGTGCTTCTAAAAAATCGAAAACAACTGCATTGCGTATCATATACAACATGATGAAATACGATAAATCGAATACATTAGTTGTACGTAAGACTTATCGAACACTTAAAGATTCGTGCTTTACGGATTTAAAATGGGCCACAAAAAGGTTGGAAGTTGAGAACTTATGGGAATTCAAGTATTCACCTTTGGAAGCAACTTATCTTCAAACTGGGCAGAAGATTCTGTTTAGAGGTCTTGATGATCCATTAAAAGTAACATCTATTACTGTAGATTATGGATATTTGTGTTGGGCATGGTTGGAAGAGGCCTATGAGATAACAAGCGAAAAAGACTTTGATACATTAGATGAGTCGATTCGTGGTGAGCTGCCACCTCATCTTTGGAAACAATGGATGATTACATTCAACCCTTGGAACGAGCACCATTGGCTTAAAAAAAGATTCTTTGATGCAGAAAATGACCCTGACATCTTAGCAATTACAACAAACTATAAGTGTAATGAGTGGTTGGATGAAGCCGATTTAAGATTGTTTAAAAACATGAAGAAGAACAATCCTAGACGATATCAGGTGGCTGGATTAGGAAATTGGGGTATTGTTGATGGATTGGTTTATGAGAATTGGAAAGAAGAAGAATTTACACTAGATCAGGTTATTGACTGTGAATCTGTAAATGGTATTGACTTCGGTTATACAAATGATCCTGCTGCAGTTTTTATAGGTTTCATTGATACAGAACATAAGAAACTCTATGTTTGGGATGAAATTTATAAAAAAGGCCTTTCTAATAAAAGGCTTTATGAAGAGATTGAAAGCTCACATTATCAAAAGAAATCTTTCACGGCAGACTGTGCAGAACCTAAGTCAATTGATGAACTTAGGGGGTATGGTCTTCGTGTTGAAAAGTCACAAAAGGGAAAGGATTCCATCACACATGGAATTCAGTATATTCAAGATTTTGAAATTATCATTCATCCTAGATGTGTTAATTTCATAACTGAAATAGGAAACTACACATGGGATGAAGACAGATTGGGCAACAAAATTAACCGTCCAATTGATGATTTCAACCACTTAATGGACTCGATGCGTTATGCAGTTGAAAAATATGCATTTGGACGAGTTAAAGTAAGGACATTTAAAGGAGGACTTTAATGAACGCATACATTATTAAACCGGATACGATATTTAAATTATCTGACGACAAAGACATCCTTAACATCGAAGTGTTGAATGGATTGATAACAAAGCATAAATCATTAATCACAGACAGATATAAAAAGCTATATGATGCCTATATTGGAGATTATCCAATCTTGCATCAAGCCAACAAAGAAGCCTATAAACCCGATAACCGTGTGGTGGTCAACTTTGCGAAATACATTGTTGATACATTCAACGGTTTTTTTATTGGCGTTCCGATCAAAGTGTCATCTAAGAAAAAAGAAATTGATGATTATATCAACTTGCTAGATAAATACAATGATCAGGACGACAACAATGCAGAACTATCTAAGATTTGTAGTGTTTTTGGAAAAGGATATGAATTGTATTTCAATGACGATTATGGAAATCTAGGAATTACCTATTTAGATCCAAGAGAAGGCTTCATGATTTATGATGAATCAACAGTTCAGAAACCTAGATATTTCGTAACATATCAGATTATAGACGAGGTTATGCGTGGGTATATCTATGACAAAACATATAAGTATGAGTTCAACGATAAAGGCGGTATTCATATATTTAATGGCGTAGAGCATGGATTCAACGATATTCCGGCCACTGAATTTATTGAAAACGAAGAACGTATGTCTATTTTTGAATCAACATACAGTTTGATCAATGCCTACAACAAAGCAATGTCAGAAAAAGCAAATGATGTTGATTATTTCGCAGATGCCTATTTAAAAATCTTAGGTCCTAAGTTGGAAGAGTCAGATTTGGTACACATTCGTGATAATCGAACAATTAACTTTGAGTCAATGGACGGAAGTGGTGATGGAATTGTAGTTGATTTCATGTCAAAGCCAAATGCAGATGCAACTCAAGAGAACCTTATCAACAGATTAGAGCGTTTAATCTTCCAAATATCAATGGTAGCCAACATCAATGATGAGAACTTTGGGACATCTTCAGGAATTGCATTGAAGTATAAACTACTTTCTATGTCCAATTTAGCAAAATCTAAAGAGCGTAAGTTCACGTCCGGTATGAATCGTAGATATCGTGTTTTATTCAGTAATGCAATCACTCATTTTTCTGATAATGATTGGCTAGAAGTTGAATATAAGTTCACACAAAACTATCCTGCTAACCTGTTAGAAGAAGCTCAGATTGCTGCACAATTATCAGGAATCGTATCACATGAAACTCAGTTATCCTTTATCTCAACGGTTGAAGATACGAATGCCGAATTGGAACGTATCAAAAAGGAAGATGAGAATGATATGGTAGAAACTGAAAACCGAATCTTCCAAAATAACGAGGATTCACAAAACGATGAGCAGTAAAACATATTGGCGAGATCGTGAGCTTGAATGGAAAAAGAAACGCTTAAAAGATGAACAGGAATATGCAGATGAAATACAAGAAATATATGCAAATATGATGGATTCGGTAGAAAAAGAAATCGAATCCTTTTTTAGTCGCTATGCAAATAAAGAGAAAATCACTATGGCAGAAGCCAAGAAAAGAGTTTCTAACATAGATATTAAGGCATATCAAAGAAAAGCTAAGAAGTATGTAAAGGAAAAGAACTTTTCAGATGAAGCCAATGAACAGATGAGACTTTATAATCTTGCAATGAAAGTCAACCGATTGGAACTTTTAAAAGCAAACATTGGATTAGAGCTTGTGGCAGGCCATGATGAATTGAAATCGTATACTGGTGATAAACTAGAAGGAGCCTATTTAGAAGAGATCAAACGTAATGCTTCTATCTTAGGTGATACAGTGATTGACAATGCGAAGACGGCCAAAGCAGTAGCAGATTCATCTTTTAAAAACGCAACCTTTTCAGAACGAATTTGGGTCAATCAAGATCAGCTAAAAAACAGTTTATCCAGTGTTCTATCCAACGCATTGATTCAAGGCAAGAATCCTAGAGAATTTATTCCGCTCATTCGTAAAAAGTTCGATGTATCAAGATGCAATGCAGAAAGATTGTTGCGAACAGAAATAGCACGAGTTCAAACACAAGCGCAGGCAGAATCTTACGAATCAAACGAAATAGATGAGTATGAATATGTGGCCTGTGGCTTAAAAGATGTGTGCCCGTTGTGTAAAGAAATGGATGGTAAAACATTCAAACTTAAAGATATGAAAATTGGTGAGAACGCTCCACCTTTACATCCGAATTGCCATTGTGCGCTCGCACCTTATTCAGACAGAAAAGTGTACGAGCAATGGCTAGATGGATTAGCAAATGGAAAGCATGATCTAAGGTTTGACGAATATATACAATTAGAATTTTCAAGAGGATTAGCTATTCGAAAAGGAAATATATATAACATTTCTACTAAAGGTAGCAGCAATATTTCTTTGAATACAACAAAATTAATAGATTCAACTATGCACAAGTTATTTAAAGATGCCAGAATTAAAAGGAAAAATAAATGAAATAATTTTTGATGATTTAGGTAAGGATATTGCCAGAGCGTCTATTAATAAAAAGTTTCAAATGAAATTAAAACTTAATACGAGATATTTTGAAAATGAAACTGTTTTAAATGAAGTATTACAAAATACACCAGATACATTATCGCCTAAAGATGGATTATATGGTTATCTGAAACACGAATATATACATTTCTTGGAATATCAACATTGTATACGGAAAGAAAATGACAAAAAAGACGCTTGGCAAGCAATCGAAAGCGGTAAATATGCAGATGAAATTCTCAAAGAGGCATTAGAATATTGTAATTTGCCTTATACAAATGATATAATCGAGTCGAAGATAAGTTATTTAGCAACAATCAATAGTTCAGAAGCTATCGCTGAAGCTTACTCTTGTTACATAGATAATCAATTAACAAAAACTATAAAGAAATTGGTAAAAAAGAAATGGAGATGATCTTTTATGCTTATGATACCGCCAAAGAAAATTAAGGATAAGGTAAGATATAGTAACAATGATGTTATTGTACGTGATGGTGTAAAACTAACTCCAGAAGAAGAAAAAATATATAACGCTTTTAGAAAAGAACTTAAAGAGGCGTTAGATGACAGATTTAGATAACCGGCATAAGTCGGTTTTTATCTTTTTTAATTAGAATCAAGTAAGATGTTTAAAAACCACTTTAACGGAGGTAGTTACTATGGCTGATAATGATTTCTTTAAAATTGTGTATATAATCCTCTATGAGTTATATGAAACAAAAAAAGAAGGAAAACTGGTAAAAAAAGAAAATATTGACTATAAAAGGTTTAAAATTCCTTATAGCTATTATGCTGATATCATATCTGAATTATTTGAAAATGGTTATGTCAGAGGTGTAAAAATTGTTAATACAAAATCAGGTAGAATTTTAAATATTGATGATATGTACATAACTATGAAAGACATCGAATATTTGCAAGACAATTCAAAAATGAAACAGGTTTATAGCGTTTTAAAGGAAGTAAAAGATTGGATTCCTGGAATGTAAAAAAATTAAGAATACTTTGAAAGATGTTAAGGACATTATTCCAGGATTCTAAATAGTTAGGTCACTCAAACGAGTGGCCTTTTATTATGCAAGGGAGTGATACTATGGATTATTATTTCACACGTGGTGAAGATAGATCAGAACAAATTAAGAAGCATATAAAAGAAGCAGCACAAAGTATTATTGACCATGCAGATGATATTGTGGATCAATATGATTTGCTAACAGATTTAAAGATAGAAATGAACTTGAATCCAGATAACAACTGGCTTCCAAAAGTGCAAGTTACTTCTAGCTTTCTATCTGAAAGAACTATTGTGTTAAAAAAGAATAATGAAACAGGTGATACTATGTGATAAAAATTAAGATTAAACAGACAGAAAGTGATTGCCTGATTGAAGTGCATGGCCATGCTCGTTACGCTCCGATAGGAAAGGATATCGTCTGCAGCGCTATCTCAGTACTATTTTTGACATTGGCCAATTCAATCGACGAAACATCCGATGCACTTTGCAGATATTACGCACCTGATAAAGATAGCAAGACGTTGTATATCTCGGGTTTGGACCTTGCTGGAGAATTAGCAATTAATTTCTTCAGAATAGGATGCAAAGGTACAGAAGAAGCATATCCTGAATGTGTGGAACTGAAAGATGTGTAATCACAAATATTTGGAGCGTGTCGAAAAGGTTTATTTTGATCAATGGCTAGAGTGCATCGTTGAAGTACGTAATCAACGGTGCATTTTTTGTGGAAAAGCCAAGACTTATAAAGTCTACATATCCACACTACCAAACAAGACCAAGCATTCACGTCGTTAAACTGTATGGGTTATAGGCCAAGCATTTAAGCCTTAAAAAGATATGGGAAATTGACAAGCAAAGTCAGAAAAATAGGAGGAAATATATATGAAAAAATTCGATGACAGACTACCTTTTTGCTTACAACTTTTTGCAGATGAAACTTCCGGCGAAAATGAGAGTACAGGAACAGAAAACACTCAATCAAATCAGACTCAATCAAATCAGACTCAATCAAATCAGACTCAATCAAATCAGGAACAAGACAACCAAGAAAAAGACAAATCATCTGAAAAGAAATATTCAGATAAAGATTTGGATGCGATTCTTGACAAAAGGTTTGCACGTTGGAAAGCAGATCAAGAAAAAGAAAAAGCAGAAGCTAAGCGCTTAGCCGAAATGAATGCACAAGAACGAGCAGAAGCAGAACGTGACAAGGTACAAAAAGAGCTAGATGAATTGAAAGCAAAAAACGCAATCGCAGAAATGACAAATGAAGCACGTAAAATGTGTGCAGAGCATGATATTAATGTTGGTGAGGAACTTTTATCTGTTCTAGTTAATCAGGATGCAGATAAAACAAAGAAAGCGGTTGATGCATTTGTTAAGATGTTTGAATCTGAAGTAGAAAAAGCAGTTAAAGAAAAACTGAAAGGTAACGGCCCTAAACGTGGAGGTTCAAACAAAGGGGTAACTCGTGAATCAATCTTGAATATCACTGATCCAATGGAAAGACAACGTATGATTGCAGAAAATATGGATTTATTCCAGTAATAGAAAAAGGAGAACTAACATATGAAAAAAATTTATAAAGGTATGAACTTGCAAATGTTTGCAGCACCTGAAGGATTAACGAAAACAGATAACATCCAGGTGAGAGTACACGAAATTGATTTTGTTACTAGTTTCGGAAAGAATATCCAAGCTTTATTGGATTTATTAGGAATCATTCGTCCAATTCGTAAAGCGAACGGTTCTGTTTTAAAAACAAAGAAAGTAACAGGAACATTACAGGATGGAAAGGTAGCAGAAGGTGAATCAATTCCATTAAGCGAATACAAAGTTGAAGAAGAAGTGTTCGATACAATTCGAATTGAAAAATTCCGCAAAGCCGTTTCTATTGAAGCAATTGCAGAGAAAGGATATGAAGCTGCAGTATCTGATACTGACGAACAGTTCCGTATTGATTTGCAAGATGACATCACTGATCGCTTATATAAACAGTTGAATTCAGGTAGTTTAGTAGGTCATGAAGCTACTTGGCAAATGGCTATCGCAATGGCAATCGGTAATGTTAAACACAAATTCCAACAAATGAAACGAAATACCACTGGTATTGTTGTATTCGTAAATACTTTGGATGCATATCGCTATTTAGGAGAAGCTAAAGTATCTATGCAGACTGCATTTGGTTTAACATACATTAAGGATTTCTTAGGAGCAAATATTGTATTCTTAACAGACCGAGTTGCAGAAAAAACAGTAGTTGCCACTCCAATGAACAACATCATTGCATATTATGTAGATCCAAGTGATTCTGAATTTGTTAAAGCAGGACTTTCATATACTACAGACAGTACTACTGGTTTCTTAGGATTCCACGTGGAGGGAAATTATGATCGTGCTATTTCTGATATGTTCGCTATTATGGGATTACGTTTAATGTGTGAATACCAAGATGCAATTGCACACTTTGCAGTAGGTGAAGCAGATACCCAAACTTTACGTGATTTAACATTGACTGCTTCTGAAGGTGAAGAATCAGGAACTACAAAAGTAGCAGTTGCAGAACAGTTACAATCCATGAAGAACAAATTCAAATATAAGGTTGGAGCTTCTGAAGATACTGTTGCTTATGGTGCAGATGTAAAATCATGGAAGAACTTCGAAGAAGGAGCAGATATTAAAGCAGAAGCAACTAATCACTGTACTGTAGTTGAATGTGATCAAAACTATAAAGCAGTTTCAAAAGGCGATGTAGTTGTTGATTTAAAGGCATAGGTGATTGAATATGTCGACAACAACCGTATTAAATGATGTAAAACTGCTTCTTGGTTTGCAAACTGATGATGAAAAGCTAGATACCATTGTAAGACTTACGGAAAGTCGACTCAAAGCGCTTCTAAGCGTCCAAATCATACCTGACGAACTAGAATATATCATTACTGAAGTGTCCATCAAACGCTTTAATAGGATTGGTTCTGAGGGTGTTCAAACACATTCAGTTGAAGGGGAGTCAATGTCATTTAATGATGATGACTTCTCTTCTTTCTCTTCTGAGATTCAATCCTGGAGAGATGAGCAAGCCAATCAAAATAAAGGAAAGGTTCGGTTTTTATGAGGTACGATAAACCTATTTACTTTCAAAGATTTGTGCAAGGTTCTTATAACGAGAACACAGGCAACTATGAAGATGGTTCACCTGTAGAAGAAATGGTAATGGCTTCCGTAATGGATACAAAAACACAAACTATGATGCAGATATACGGACAAATCAGACAAGGAAGCCTTACTTGTCATATACAGAACATCTATCAAAAGCCTTTTGATCATATTCGAATTGGTACAAAGAAATACAAAGTTGATTATTCAAGAAGACTTCGAACAAAGGAGTCTTTTATTCTGTCTGAGGTGAAATAGCTATGGCAAAAGTTGAAATAAGAGGATTAGACAAACTGCAAAAGAAGCTCAAAAAGAATTGTTCTTTGGAAGATGTGAAAACAGTAGTCAAACAAAATGGTGTTGAATTGCAAAGTAAAACTGTTAAAAACGCTGTATTTACAAAAGGGTATTCAACAGGCGCTACGAAAAGAAGTATCAGAGGTGAAACACGTGATAGTGGATTCACATATGCAGAAGGGCCAACAACACATTATGCACCTTACGTGGAATTTGGAACACGTTTTATGGATGCTCAACCTTTCGTCAGACCAGCGTTTAAACAACAAGTGCCAATGTTTAAGTCAGATATGAAAAAGCTAGTTAAGTAGGTGATGATATGGATTCGCAGCAGGAATTATTTAGTGCGTTACTAGTGCAATTAAAAAAAGAGTTAAAGAGTAAAGGAATTAGTGTATATGATACGTTTCTTCCAAGTGAAGGGACACCATATCCATATGTATACATTGGTTCAAGTCAATTGGTAGACGATTACGGAAATAAAACAATGATTCTAGGCGATATTACACAAGTTGTGGATGTATGGCACAACAATCCTAGGAAACGTGGAGAATTGTCTGAAATTATGCAAATCATTAAGAAAGTGGCTAGACAAATTAACCACACAAACAACTTTGCTTTTATGATCCAAAATATCAACCAACGGATATTATCGGATTCAAGTACAGGAGCACCATTGATGCATGGTGTTCTAGAGTTGGATTTTAAAATTACAGGAGGAAGAAACTAATGAAATTTGATTTACAAATGTTCGCAGATGAAGTAATTGAAGCAGTAAATGGTAAGCAGCTTATTTATCTTTTCAGAGTTGCAAAAGATTCACAGAAAGAAAATGCTAGTGCAATTGCTTTCCCAACAGAAAATGAACGTAGTGTTACTAAAGATGCAGATACAACTGCTACAAAAGATGGAGCTATTCGTACACCATCAGTGGCAGAAATTGAAATCACATCGACATCTATTATGCCAAAAGGTGATGCAATCATTGATAAATTAGAAAAGGCTATGTTGTCAGATGAACTAGTCGAATGTTGGGAAGTAAACCTAGCGGAAGAAGGAACTGAAACAAATGCTGGTAAGTTTAAAGCCAAATACTACCAAGGATATTTAACAGAATGCTCGATTTCATCTGAAGCAGAAAGCTCTGTTGAAGTTGATTTAACGTTTGGAGCTAATGGAAATGGTGCAGATGGATATGCGAGTGTAACTAAAGAACAACAGGAAATCGCATCTTACGTGTATAAAGATGTAACTAAAGAAACAGGAAACGTATAGAAACATAGGGGCAGAAAAGCCCCTTTTATATTTGTATTTAGAAAGTGAGGATTTTGAATGAGTAAAAACATGGAAATTGAAGTAAATGGAGAAATTTATCAACTAGTAGCAGGATTTGGGTTCTTGCACGAGGTAAACAAAAAAGTAACTGTAGATGTACCTAATACAGGCAAGAAAAAAGAAGTAGGCTTGAAATTTATGGTTGCAAGCATCATTGACGGTGATATTGATGCATTAGCAGATTGCATTTTCTACATGAATGTAGGACAAACCCCAAGATTAAAGAAAGCGGATGTCGAAAATTATCTAGAAGACGTTGATGATATCGACAAAGTTTTTGAGGATGTAATCAATTTTTTATCTCAAGCGAATGCGTGCAAGAAAGAAGTGAGACCACTAGTGAGCACGCAGGAAGCAGAGAAGAAGTAGAAGAAACATTCAATGAATTTTATGAACGTGTCGCTATGACTTGTTTTAGGTATCTAGGATTCAAAAACTTGGATCAGGTAGATAATATTACTCCTTACGAATATCGTCTTTTGATGAAGTCTAAAGAACTTGAAATTGTAGATAAACATTACGAATTATACTTGCAGGCTTATTTGAATATGGCAGCAAGTGCAAGGAAGCCAGTAGGCAAAAAAATAAAACCTGTATATACGAACTTCAATAAATTCTTTGACTATCAAAAGGAGTTAGACAGAGTTATGGGCATTAAGAAAAAAAGCAAGTTTGATGGTTTAGCACAGTTCATACAAGAACAAAAGAAGGAGGGATAACAATGGCAGAAAGTTTTAGTGTTGAGGCTATATTGTCGGCAACCGACAAAAATATGTCTTCAACAATGAAAAAAGCTATCGGAGCGTGTCAATCTTTTGGCGATAGAGTTAAATCTATTGTAGCGGGCGTTGGAATCACCAAAGTAATAGGCGCTTCTATGAATGTTTTAAGTTCCTCGTTAGATGGGGCAATTAACAGATTCGATACCATGCAATCCTATCCAAAAGTTATGAAGTCTTTGGGGTTCGCTGTAGGGCAATCTCAAAAGAGTGTTGCAAAATTAAATCAGTCTGTACAAGGCTTGCCTACATCATTAGCAGATGTAGTTACAACATCGAAATCGTTAGCGGCCGTAACAGGCAATATTGATAAGGCAACTGATACTACAATCGCATTAAACCATGCGTTTTTAGCAAGTGGATCTAGTTCTGAAGATGCATCACGTGGGTTACAACAGTATTCACAGATGCTTGCTAAAGGAACGGTTGATATGCAGTCATGGAGAACCTTGCAGGAAACAATGGCACCTGCATTAACTAAAGTATCTAAGAAACTAGGTATTGCAAGTGGAGATGCAAATGAATTGTATGAAGCGTTGCAGAATGGAACGATTACATTTGATCAGTTTAATGATGCAATGATTGAATGTGATACAGAAACTGGTGGATTTGCAGAAACTGCATTAGAAGCTTCCAAAGGTGTTAAAACATCCATGACTAACATCAAGAGTGCGGTACAGAACCTTGAACAAGGCTTTATGTCGGCTATGAACAATATGTTGAAGTCGAAAGCTATGGGTGGATTAGTTGATAATCTAGAAAAGATTAAATCAAAAATCTATGATTTCAGAAATTCAATCATGGAAACTAAGGACGATGGTTTGACATGGGACTTTAAACCAGAAGTTATGGAAAATGTATCAAAGGCTATGGATTGGTTGGCAGACAGAGCAAACAATGCTAAAGCTATGATCCAACAATTCTATGATGGATTCATGAAAACAGATGCAGTACAAAACGCAATTACAATGTTCGATAAAATCAAGGATGCTATTGGTAATGTAATGGATAAGTTACAGGACAGTAAAGTCTTTGAACAGTTAGGACATGATATCGGAAATATTGTATCTAAAGTATCAGAAGTAACAGGCAAGATTGCAGATTTTATAGCTAATCTAAAAACGGAAGATGTTAAGAAGTTTGCAGGTGCAGTCAAATTATTGGCAGGTGCGTTTGTTGGTATTAAAGTTGGAAGCAAAGTATCTAGTATGATCAGTGGAGTTGTTGGCTCTGCAAAGAGTGGATATTCAAAACTTCAATCAATCGTTAACAAGATAAAAGGCATCGGAGGAAAAGAAGGGACCCCAACTTCTAGTCCTTCTTCAAGTGGTGTATCTGATATTGGAAATGCAAGTATACAAACTGCACAAAAAACATCTAAAGCAGCGCAGATTATTAATTCTGCGTTTGAAGGGATTTCAAATGTTATTTCTTCTGTGTGTGAAGGAGCAAAGGGAATTATTACCAGTCTAGGAGATGCAATCAGTAATGTATTCGAAGGACTTGGAAATGGAATTAAATCCGCATTAGAAGGAGTCGGTACTGTTATTGAATCATTTGGTACTGCAATCAGTACAGTAGCACAAGGCATTGGACAAGGTTTAGCAACTGCATTTACAGGATTAGGAACTGCAATTGCAATGGTACCACCTACTACATGGCTTGCGTTGGCAGCGGCTATTCTTGCAACTGGTGCTGCTATGGCATTGGTCGGTTCACAAGGTGAAGGTTTACAAATGGTTCTTGAGGGAGTTGCAGATGTTGTATCTGCGTGTGGCCCAGTTATTAAAGATGTTTTTGAAGGAATTTCAAATGTGATTCAATCATTTGGTGAAACAGTAAGTGGAATCTTAAACTCAGTATCTGGAGTGATTAAATCTATTGGTCAATCTGCATTAAATGCAGGAAAAGGTTTCAAGCAACTAGCAAATGGAATCAAGATTATCACAAGCCTTAACTTAATTGATATGGGTGCAAGTCTAGGAGCGGTAGCAGTAGGAATTGGAGCTATTGCAACTGCATCAAGTGGAATGGGCGATATTGGCGCTCAAATGATGGCATTAGCAACCGCATTAACAATGATCGTATCAACTCAAGCAGGTATTGAATCATTATCGGCAACAATTCCATCATTATCAGGTGCTTTAAGCTCATTAAGCGGAATTTCAGAACCATTAACAGTTGCAAGTGGAGCTATGACTGCATTTGCAGGAGCTATTGCACCAGTTGCAAGTTCTGTAATGGCTACTGCAACAAGTATTGCGGTGTTGGTTACAGTAGCATCAACAATTAGCAGTGCATTTACAAGTGCATCTAGTGCATCAGTAACGTCTATTAACGCGATTGTTACTGCAATGACAAATGCAGAAGCAAAAGCAACGACATCAGGAACCGCAATGGGTACTAAGTTTACATCAGGACTTAAAGGTAGTATGTCAAAGAGTGTTTCAGTAGCACGATCTTCGTGCAATAACATCATTAGTGCATTCAAGGCGTGCCAGTCTAAATCTTATTATTGTGGACAGATGATTGGTCAAGGTTTAGCAAACGGATTAAGAGCGAGCGAAGGTTCTGTTAGAGCAGCGGCCGCTAGTTTAGCATCTGCAACAGATGCGGCAATTCGTGCAAAAGCTAAGATTGGCTCACCATCTAAAATTGCAGATAAAGATGGTATGTGGTGGGGTAAAGGATATCGCAATGGTATTTTAGGAATGGTTCCTCAGGTTAAAAAGGCTGCAGAGAAGTTATTATATCTTCCTATGATGAATACACCTAAAATGGCTTTTGGAGGCATTGTGAGCGACTTGAACTCAGAGTACGACTACACAAACAATGCTGAATTAACCATCGAAACCCCTCTTTACATCAATGATCGTGAATTTGCACGTGCAACATATAGAGCAAATCAGAGTGAGTTTGATAAACGTTCTAAATTCAATGAAAGATTGCGAGGTAACAGATAATGTATGCATTCGTAAATACAGTAAATAGTGGCATCGTCGGTACTAATCTACCGACAGAAGCCATGTCATATAATGGCGTATATTTAGAAAATGAAATAGATGGATATCGTACACTTTCTGTAACAGGACGTGAGTTGATGGAATCAGAAGTAACGCATACTGAAATTGATGGAATGGATGGTTCTTATTACAGATATAAAACAACTCCAGCAAGAACGATTACTGTTAGGTACCAGTTGAGAGCTAGAGGAAGCAGAGAATTTCGAGAAGCTTACAACAAGATGAATAAATTGTTGAGTGGCGAGCAAGTAAAAGTCATTTTTAACGATGAAAGCGATAAGTATTTCATTGGAACAAAGGCTTCAAATACACAGGTTGATGGCGGAAGCAACAACGTGATTGGTGAAATCGAAATCTATTGCTCAGACCCTAGGAAATATTCAACCACAGAAAAAGTATTTACTGCTACTGATGGAGTCTTGAACATTGTCAATGAAGGAACTGTACCTGCAAGTATTGATTATGAAATTCAAACAACATCTGAAACCGGATATATTGGTTTGGCGTCAGAAGAAGGAATCATGCAATACGGAAAAATTGAAGAATTGGATGGAAAAACTTATCAAAAAAGTGAAGTGTTAGCTACAATTGATGATTTTATTAATTGCAAAGATGATACAAGTGGTACAGATGTAATGCATCCACAGTATGGTGCTAATGGTACTTGTGCTACCTATGATTGGTTTAATCAAAAATTCATTGGCTTTGGTACAGTCGGCACAAAAAAAGGTAGTTCTAATGGAGGCTTAAGAACCTTAGAAATACCTGCAGATTCAAATGGAATTAAAGGCGCTAAGAACTTCTATTCGTATTTTCATTTAGTGTTTTGGGCAGGCATGATGGGCCAAACAGGTGAAATGTGTATCAACTTCTTAACCGCAGATAATAAATTGATTTGCGGTTGTAACTGGTACAAGATAGATACAGTAGGCAATACAGGACATTATGAGTTTTTAGCGAATGGTAAAATGTTGAGACAATGGGATTACACAACTTCACATTTACACACACAAAACCCTTGGTACTGGGACTGGGGCCACTGTGACATCTTAAAGGAAGACGCAAATATACGCTTCTTCTACTGGGGTGGTTACTACAATTATTACATTCCTGAAATTGAAAATATGGAGTGTACTAAGATTCAAATTGCATTTAAGCAATGGGGAGATAGAAGCGGTAATAAGCTGATGTCGAAAATGGGATTTGATGTAATTAACTTCACAAAACACAACGTATCAAAATGGAAAGATATTCCTAATAGGTATCCAAGCGGTACTAAGATTACTATTGATGGTAAATCATCTCACGTTTATGTGAACGGCATGGCTAGACCGGAAGATGAGGTGTTAGGTACTCAGTATTTCAAAGCACCAGTCGGAGCATCGGAAGTTAAAGTTATGTGTTCAGAATGGACAAAATCTCAACCAACAGTTAAAGCTAAAATAAGGGAAGCGTGGTTTTAATGGAACAAATAAGAATTGCAATATTAAATCCTTACAATAAAGTTCTAGCGTTTCTAGACAATACTGTGCCTAATGCAATGCATTACTTTGATGAAATCTTGCATACTTATTTAAAAGGCTCATCTTATACATTTGAATTTACTACAATGACTGCACATGATGATGCAGTCTTTTTAGTTGAAGGAAATAAATTGAGCTTTAAACGCAAAGGTAAAGACTACCATTTAACAATCGTGAGTGTCGAAAAAGGTGATTATACTACAAGTGTTACCGCCTATGGCCTTTGCTTAGAATTAACAAATGAATATGTAGATGCGTATAAAGCTCCTAGAGCTATGTCTATTGTTGAATATATTCATGCATACGGATTTGAGCAATCGTTTGTAATTGGTAAAAATGAATTGACTAACAAGCATATCACACATGAATGGACAGGTACCGATACAGTACTAGCTCGATTGTATTCAATCGCAAATGTATTTGATGCAGAATTAGAGTTTGTCACTGAATTAAATGATGATTATTCTTTGAAAAGAGTTTTGCTAAATATTTATCGTGCCCATTCAGACGGCGCTCAAGGCATTGGAAGTGATAAACGCAGTACAATATTGAGGTATCCAAATGATGTATACGGAATCACTAAAACAAGTGATATTACTGAGCTATATACTGCAATCAGACCTACAGGAACGAATGGATTACAACTTAACTCAATCAGTGGTCGAGTTATAAGGGATTCAAACGGAAATGTTTTATATAAAGTTAATGGAAATATAATTCTAGCTCCTCAATCAAGAGATAGATTTCCAAGTACATTATTAACAAATCACTCAAATGATATGTATGCAATGCAAATTTGGTCTTATGAAACTGAAAATGTTGAAACATTATATGGTCAAGCTTTAGCAGAATTGAAAAAGAATTGTGTTCCTAAAGTTACTTATGATGTGGATGCCTATATTGATGCGGATATTGGTGATACATTCACGATTGAAGATGCAGAGTATAATCCTACATTGTATTTAGAAGCACGAATCACTGAACAAGAGATTTGTTTTACAGATTCAGAGAAGTGCAAGACTATTTTTGATAACTTTGAAGAAAAACAATCACAGATTGGTTCGGCTTTAATTAGTGAAATGAACAAGATGATTGAATTAAAAAAAGTTTATGAAGGTTCAATCGTATCTTCAAATGGAGTTCTTTTTAAGGCAGATTCAGATTCAACTAAATTAACTGCATTGGTAAAGGATGATGGGGTTGATATTACATCTAAGTATTCAATCATTTGGTATAAAGATGATGTACAAATATCAACGAATCAAACCGTTACAATCAGTGCATTAGACCTATCAGAAAAGGCCGTATACCGATTTAAAGCAATGAGTGGTGATATACTAAAAGCCACTGCAGAAGTCACTTTGATGAGATTGCAAGACGGTCCAAAAGGTGAAGATGCGATAATGCTTTATATCGACTCTAGTAATGGCACAACATTCAAAAATAGTGATGTAGCTACTATATTTACGGTTAGCATTTATGTTGGTGGAATAGTAATTGACAATTCAACCAAACTCAAAGAAATATTCGGAGAAAATTCATATTTGCAATGGCTTATTAAAAAACATGGTGAAAAAGATTTTACAAAAATACCATTAGATGATTCAAGATTGAATGATAATGGATTTATATTTACACTTTCAGCGAAAGATGTAAAATTCAAAGCAGTATTTAACTGCGAATTAAATATTTAGGAGGAAACAAAATATGGCAATTAAAGCAGTCAATCAGATTGACGTAATCGACTTAACGGATGGATATTCCGTTGTTTTAACAAATGATAGTTATACATTCTTAGGTACTACTAGTGCTGTAAACGGTACACAGACAACTACTACACAGGTGATGGCATTATGCGGTAGTGAACAGGTTCCATGTACGGTAGGAACTATTACATGCCCTACAGGAATTTCAGCAGTTTCTGATGGTAAGACACCAATGCCAACGATCACTATCACCGCAACATCGGCATTAACTAAGAGTGGTACTATCACTATTCCTATCGTTGTCGATGGTGACATCACTATCAACAAGATTTTTAGTTACTCAATTGCATTCAAGGGTCAGACAGGACAGAATGGTACAAGTGTTACTGTAAGCTCAACTTCTGTAACATATCAGGTCGGTGCAAGCGGCACTACTAAGCCAACTGGAGAATGGAAAGCTGAAGTACCTAATGTGCCAAACGGACAGTTCTTATGGACAAAAACTGTAGTAAAATACTCTGATGGCAAATCAACAGAAGCCTACTCAGTTTCTTATAAAGGTACAAATGGTACAAATGGTTCAAACGGTACAAGTGTTACTGTAAGTTCAACATCAGTTACATATCAAGCAGGCACAAGTGGCACTACTCCTCCAACAGGAACTTGGAGTCCTACAGTTCCTAATGTAGCAAATGGCCAATATCTATGGACTAAGACAGTAGTAACATATTCAGACGGAAAGCATACTGAGTCATATTCTGTATCTTACAAGGGTACAAATGGAACAAATGGAAAAGATGGTAAAGATGCTATTACAATGGCAATCACATCTAGCGGAGGTACTATCTTCAAGAATACCGCAATTGCTACAACTTTAACTGCTCACGTTTATAAAGGTGGAGTTGAAGTGACTGGCTCTGCTTTATCTAGTTTAGGAACTATCAAATGGTATAAAGATGGAGGAACTACTGCGGTAGCAACAGGTTCGACTTATACAATTGGTGCTGGTGATATTTCGAACAAAGCTACATTTAGTGCTCAATTGGAGGGATAGATATGACAGTTAAAGCCGTTGCTTTAATTACATTAACTAGAGTAAATGATGGTGCAACAGGCCCTCAAGGAGCAGCGGGAACTAGTGTTGCTAGTATGACGCAACAGTATTATATGAGTGATTCCAAGACTGAACAAACTGGAGGCTCATGGGTTGAATCAATGCCTACATGGTCAAATGGTAAATACTTATGGACTAGATATAAAGTTATTTATAAAAATCCAACATCAACAGTTTATACCACACCTGTATGTGATAGTTCATGGGAAGCTGTAAATGAAGAACGCACTGAGCGACAATCTGCGATTGAGACTAAGGCAAATGAAATTACTTCAAAGGTTAGTGAAACTTATGTATCAAATTCTGCATTTGAGCATTATCAAAATACTGTATCAACTCAGTTCACTCAGACGAAAAAAGACTTTACATGGTCAATCAATCAATCGGTAACTGATGCTAAGAACGAGATGAGTGGTCAAATCGACAATGTAAATGGTCGTGTTGATGGATTAAAGCAAACCACAGATAACGTAAATAGTTACATGAGCTTTGATAATGATGCATTAACTTTAGGTAAATCGGATAGCACATTTAAAACTCAAATTACGAATCAGGAATGGGCAATTTTAAAAGATACTGAAAAAGTAACTTATATCAATGATAAGACCATGTACATTACAGACGGTCAATTTACAGAGTCGTTGAAAGTCGGTAACTTTGGATTTGTACCAAGAGCTAATGGCTCATTGGACTTTAAAAAGATAAGGTAGGTGATTGAATGGCACAGTTTAGTGGAAGCATAGGAATAGGCACAGGACAGACTGACAAGTATTCGTTATTGTTGGATGTTTCTGAAAAATCTTATTCAATCGAAAATAATACATCTCAAATTGCATGGACGGTTGGTATCCGTTCAAATACTGCATATCATAGTCACTATGGGTTGTCAGAAACGTATGTAGTTAATATCAATGGAACAATTGTGCACAATGCAGTTCATACACCTACAGTTGGTAAGGGTGCTACTGTATGGGTAGCAAGTGGAACAACTACTGTATCACATGATTCAGATGGCTCAAAATCAATATCTGCTAGTGCATCATTTAGTTGTAATGAGGCAGGTGGTTATTCGCCCAGAAGTGGTTCTTGCAGTGGTAGTTTATCTTTAACAACAATACCGCGTGCTACTAGTCCTTCTATTGATAGTCCTAGCATTGAATGTGGTAACGCCATTAACATTAGTGGTTCTAGTGCTTCAAAGGACTTTTCGCATAAAATATACGCAACATGGAACGGCAAAACAAGTGAATTAACAACGATAAGTGGGACATTAACACCCACTTTTTCTTATATCATTCCTACTGCATGGGAAAAGGACTTACCTAATTCGACAAGTGGAATTGCTACTTTTACTTTAGAAACATTCAATGGTTCAATATCAGTTGGTTCAAAATCAGTAAATGCAACTGTTAAAGTCAGAAGCAGTGTAGTTCCTTCAATTGATAGTATCAAAGTAACCGATGCAAATTCAGTATGTGCAGGAATTGGGCAGATAGTTCAGTCACAATCTAGGTTGAACTATGCGATTACATATAGTGGTGCACAAGGTTCAACTGTTACATCTGTATCAACCAAATTTGAAGGACAGACATACGCTGGAAGTTCTTTTACCACTGGAGTCGTGAAAAGTAGCGGTACATTATCGTATACAGTCACAGTTACAGATTCTCGTGGTAGAACTGCTACTAAGAGTGGTTCAGTAAATGTAGTTGAGTATAATTCGCCTAGCTTAACAAACGTAAGTGCAAAGCGTGCTAATTCTAGTTATGTGGTTGATGAAGTAAATGGCACTTATGCCTTATTGCACTTCAGTGTAGGCTTTACAAGTTTAAACAGTAAGAATGTAACTTCATTCTATATTCAATATCGAAAAAGTGGAGCTACAACATGGACTAAGATAAATTCATGGGATAACAATTATACACTTACACAAGATTACAAAGCGGGCAATTTATTTACTTCAACAACTGATACATATGAAATTGCATTTGGTGTTAAGGACTCTTTCATGAGTGATTATTCTTGGCAAATCGTAACTGTAACGTCAACTTACACATTGATAAACTTTGGTAAAGATGGTAAGTCGTTAACTTTCTTCGGTCAAGATGGTAACAGTGCGAATACTTTAACAATCAATGGTAATCTAGCAATTAATTCTGTTAAAGAAAGCACGTCCTCAACTAAGCTATTAGTTAATGATGGTAGTAATGTTATGTATCGTGATTTGGATAAATTGGTAAGCTCAATTAAGAGTGCAATGTATCCAGTAGGTTCAGTTTACATCACTTACAACAATGTCAATCCTGGCACATTCCTAGGTGGTACTTGGGAACGATTTGGCCAAGGGCGTACATTAATTGGTGAAGGTACTGGTGATGATGGAACAGATAGCCAGACGTTTACTGCAAATTCAACTGGTGGTGAATATAAGCATTACCATGCAGTTCAAGTAGGTTATACGATAATGTACGGAGCTGTTACGAATGGAAATGAAACTAAAGCCATAATGGTTGCTAAATTAGCAGATGACAGTGGTTGGGCCGAAGCCGTAAACGATACAGGCTACGGTACTACAAAAAAAATAAATAAGAGTATTGAATCTGGTTTTAAAGACATTAGCAGCTATGCAAGTGCACGCTCATCTACAGGAACGACTAGCAATTCGAGTACTGTCCAACCTTATATCACAGTATATTTTTGGAAAAGAACAAAATAGGAGGAAAATATGATAAAAACACATGAAATTAATTTAAATACAAAGTTATGGAATTTCTTTACGGAACATGACTTTATCATTCTTGATTTGACAGATAAACAAATCAATGAACAAGATTACGTGTTATTCAAACAAGTATCTTTAGACGAAGGAAAAGAAACCGATACAGGTTTATTCCGTATGACCCAAATTCGTGGCATCACATCTAATGATGGATTCAAAGATGGTTATGTGATGTTGAATGTAACTAAGCTTTAAATAAATCGACCTTGTGAAGTCGATAAACTCACACATGGTACACTAGACTGCATCTTAGCTCGTTCAAGCAGTCTTTTTTTGTATCTAAATAGAAAGGAGAAATTGTATATGAATTTTGCATCTGCATTTATTTCGATGACTCGTGGTCACAAGGTGGCGCGTAGTCACTGGAGTGGATATTGGCATATCATCGATGGAATCATCATGATGCATACGAAAGATGGTATTGATTTAAAATTAACGGATTCAGACGATATTGTATATACAATCAGCAATTGTGCGTGCGATGACTGGCACATTGTTGATAACTATGGAGTTAGCAAGGAGAGATAGAATATGGAACAATTGAAAAATGCTAAATGGTGGAGTGCAGCATGCACACGTTGCTTAAAAACAATGTGTCAGACTGCGATTGCGATGATTGGAACGTCACAAATGATGGAACAAGTGGATATTAAAGTTGTAGTATCAAGCACTGCTTTGGCTGGAATTTTGTCATTATTGACATCCTTAGCCGGATTACCAGAAGTAGAGACACCCTATACTGAAGATGAAGAAACGAAAGAAAATCAGTGAGGGCGCTGGTAATGAACTTTGTGATTACTAGTGAACAGATTGTCTGGTGTCTTACTTTTATTGGTCTTGTCTGGGCCACTGTTAAGATTATCAAGGAATTAAAAAAGCCTAGCGATGATCTAAAAGCTAAAGTTCAAAGACACGATGAATTGCTTCATAAAGATAACGAGCGATTAAATTCGCTTGAAAAGATTACTCTAAACCAAGAAGGAATTAATCGCAAATTAGAGGAGCATACTCGGTTATTATCTGACCATGATGGTAGATTGGATGAAGATAAAGAAAGAAGTAATTTGTTGCTTAAAGCAAATATTGCGATTCTAAATGGTCTGTTATCAGATTCAGATAAAGAAAAATTAGTAGAAACTAGAAATGAAATTCAAGATTTCTTAGTTGAAAAAAATTAAAAAATATCAATTAACGCACTGGATCACGTGCGTTTTTTGTTTATTTTTGCAAGAAAGGATGATTTTTATGGCAACAATTGATGAATTTATTGCCTATGCACAAGGCAAAGTATTCAATAGTCAAGGAAACGTAATGAATATTAACTATGTACAGAATAGTTATCCATACGGAGGACAATGTGTTTCATTAGCTCAAGGATTTATGAAATACTTTGGATGTGAAGTTAGAGCAAGAGGAAATGCTATTGATTGGTGGAGAAATTTTAATTCAAACGGTTTAAGTGCATACTTTACTAAGTCAGGAAATCCTGTAAATGGTGCATTATGTATTACTAATGGAGATCCTACATTTGGTCATATTGGAGTCTATTATAATGGAAGAATGCTACAGCAAAACTATGCTGGAAGCCCATATGCTAGATTATTACCGATCATTGGTACTGTTTATGGATATTTAATTCCTAAATTCTCAGTTAGTTCTAATTATAATGACTCTCAATTAATTAATGAACATGCTTATGCTACTTTAAAATACGATATTCAAAAACGTAGAGATACTCCAACTGGTATGGCCGTTGAAACTTTAAAGACTGGCAGAAAATTAGAGTATACTCAGAAATGGGTTGGTAACGGTCATAGATATATTAGTTGGGTTGAGCATCAATCAGATGGTGCAAGCTATCGTTATTTTGTTGCTGTTAACGGAAATGAAGCAGGTACAGAACCTTGGGCAGATTTCTCACCAATTGAAGAAAGCAAGCCTGAAACAAAACCTGCAGATTTAAAATTAACACAAGAAGATGGTGTTGCTACGTTCACTGTTGATGGTATTAGAGCACGTTATGACTCCCCAACTGGTGATATATGCAAGACATATAACAGTGGAGATAAAGTCAGATACTATTGGAAGTATGTAGGCAACGGACATCGTTACGTAATTTATAAAGATGGTGATAGAAAGATATTTGTCGCAGTATCTGCTACTGAGGATAGAAGCCAAATGTGGGCAACATTTTCAGAAGTAAAAGAAGAAATTAAACCAGTAGAAAAGCCAATTGAAAAAGTTGATTATACAAAGAATATCAAAGGATATGGAGTTGATGTATCAGAGCACAACACAGATATTAACGTATCAAAATATGATTTTGTAATTATCAGAGCTTGCTATGGTGATAACACAGATAAGAAGTTTGAAAGTTTTGTAAAAGCTTGTGAAAATGCAAATATCCCTTATGGTGTATATTGTTATGATTATGCACTAAATGATGAACAAGCAAAGGCAGAGGCTAATTACATTTTAAATTTAATCAAAGATAAGAATGTACAACTAGGTGTATGGTTCGATATGGAAGATGCAGATGGCTACAAAAGGAAAAATGGTGTATTAACAAAAGAAAGATGTACCAACTCATGCAAGGTATTTTGCGATATTCTAAAAGAAAAAGGATATTATACAGGCGTGTATACGTCTACATCATGGATTGGTACGTATGTCGACACAGACTATCCTTTATGGATTGCAAATTGGGGTACAAATGATGGAACGATTCAATCAGACCAATCTAGTGTATGTGTTATCCATCAATATACTTCGAATCCACTTGACAAAGATGTAATCTATCATGATGTGAGCTATTTTGCATCGAATCCAATCAAAGAAGAAATTAAAAAAGATGATTCAAAAAATGATAAAATTAATGTAGATGGAATCAATCGGATTATCGCTTTGATTTTAAAATTATTAAAAAAGGTGTCGAAACTATTTAAATAACAATAAAGCCTACGTGTAATGCGTAGGTTCTTTTTTTGTGCTACAATTAATGAAGGAAAAAGCCAAGTTAGTCAAATGGCTTTTGATAAATAATATATCTATTGACGAATATTTATATTGATTATATTTTCTTGCAAAAGAACCTAGCTAGAAATAAAAAAAGCAGATGTTTAAATCGTAAGACTTATGTTTTATTCCACTGAATAGAGTACATTCTAGAAGTACTTGAAAGGTGGTCTTTTTTTTATACTCAAAAAGTATGCTCGTAGCATAATGCTAGCAATAAATTAATTGTTTTTCTTTATTATAATATTGTAAGGACTCCAAGCATTAAATATAAGCGCAGTTTCTGCACTTTTTTATTATTTAAAGTGGTGGCATATTTTTTCTTTTTTATTGGCATGGTTTTCGGCATAAATTTTTATAAAAAATAAAATAAATGGAGAATTTGTAGAAAATCAAATATAAATATGAGAATATAATAGTAGCTAGAGACATATATATAATATAGAGAGATTTTTAATTTTTTTTAGTTAAAAGTCTCTTTTTTTTCGTATAAGAGTATATGAAAATAAGCAGGGAAGCTATTTTATGGTATGCCATCCAATATGATGGAGATTGGAAAAAAATTGGTAATGCGATAAAGGCACATGAAAACTATTCCATCATTACATATCCATACGCATATTTTACAATTGTAGATGATGAGTATCCAGATGCATTTAAAAAGCTTAGGTATCCGCCATGGATTATTTTCTATCAAGGAGACTTAGGCTTATTGAAAGAAAAAGGAGTAGGAATTGTAGGTGCAAGAAATTGTTCTTTACAAGCGCTACAAAACACAGATCTTATTGTAAAGAGATTACAATCAAAGTATGTGATTGTCTCTGGTCTTGCCAAAGGAATTGATGCTAGAGCACATCAAAATGCAATAAGGACAATTGGAGTGCTTGGATGTGGTATTAATGTAATTTATCCAAAGGAAAATACATTTTTATTTGAAAGGATGAAATATACAGGACTGATTATTAGTGAATATCCAATGCATGTTAAACCTTTGGCGTATCATTTTCCATGGCGCAATCGTTTGATTGCTGCATTAAGCTATAGTCTGGTAGTGATTGAAGCTGCTTATAAAAGTGGTACGATGATTACAGTAAATGAGTGTTTAGAATTAAGTGTACCAATTTATTGTGTTCCTACTGCTTTTCAGGATGAAAAACATCAAGGATGTAACTATCTGATTAGTAATGGCGCCAATATTTTAGTGGATATAAAAGATGTTGATGATATCTGAGGATTGACAAAATGAATTTTTTAATGTTTTATATAGCGTGAATATGGGGGAAACAAATGAAAAAACATTTAGTTATAGTGGAGTCGCCTTCTAAATCGAAGACGATTGAAAAATATTTAGGAAAAGAATACAGAGTTGTTTCCAGCAAAGGCCATGTATGTGATTTGGCAACAAGCGGAAAAGAAGGTTTAGGAATTGATGTTGATCATGATTTTGAACCTAAATATAAAATTAGTAAAGAGAAAAAGGAAGTTGTAAAAGAGTTAAAAGAATATGCTTCTAAAGCAAAAGATATTTATCTTGCAAGTGACCCGGATCGTGAAGGGGAAGCTATAGCATGGCATTTAGCTCGTGTTTTAGATTTAAACATAGAAGACAATAATCGTATTGTATTCCATGAAATCACAAAGCCTGCTATTCTTGAAGCCATAAAAGAACCACGAAAAATTGATATGGATCTAGTGAAGTCACAAGAAACACGTCGTATGCTAGATCGTATAATTGGATTTAAATTGAGTAAATTATTACAAAATAAAATTCAATCTAAATCAGCCGGTCGTGTACAATCTGTAGCGTTGAAATTGATTGTCGATCGTGAAAATGAAATCAAGGCGTTTAAGCAAGAAGAGTATTGGACGATTCATGCACAATGTAAAAAGCAGAATAAAGCATTTGAAGCGGATTTAGTGAAGGTTGAAGGTAAAAAGCCTAAAATCAAAAATGAAGATGAAGCTAAGGCATTATTAGAAAGATGCAATGGAGAATATATCGTTTCATCAATTTCTAAAAAGCAGAAGAAAAAACAACCAAAGCTTCCATTTACAACTTCTACAATGCAGCAGGAAGCAAGTACAAAATTAGGTTTTGGTGCAAAAAAGACAATGAGTGTTGCACAAAAAATGTATGAAGGTATTGATCTAGGCGGAAATATGGAAGGTTTGATCACGTATATGCGTTCAGATTCAACACGTTTATCCGATATTTTCGTTTCAGATGCCAAGGAATTTATCACAAATACATATGGTAAAGAATATGTTGGGCATGTACATCAAAAGAATGGTAAAAATACGCAGGATGCGCATGAAGCCATTCGACCTACAAATATCAAACGTACACCAGAATCAATCAAAGATCATTTAACGAATGATCAATATCGTTTATATTCATTGATTTATGCGCGTACTTTAGCATCCTTAATGAAAGATGCTGTTTATGATGTGACAAGTGTTAAAATCACAAACAACGATTTAGAATTTAGTGCGAGTGGGCAAACTATGACTTTTGATGGTTACTACAAAGTCTATTCTAAATATGAAAAACAAAGTGATGCCTTACTTCCTAAGTTGGAAGAAAATGAAGTTTTAAAAAATGTAACTCCAACTTCAAAGCAGCACTTTACAGAACCACCAGCACGTTATACAGAAGCACGCTTGATTAAAGATCTTGAAGAAAAGTCAATTGGTAGACCAAGTACATATGCGACCATTATTGATACATTACAGAAACGTGGTTATGCCTCATTAGAAAAGGCAAGTGAAACTTCAAAAACAAAAGTCTTTTTCCCTAGTGAACAAGGTATTTTGACAAATGAGAAGCTTCAACAGTATTTTTCAAGTGTTATCAATGTAGAATATACAGCGGACATGGAAAAAACATTAGATGATATTGCTGAAGGGAATGAAGATTCAATCTCTTATATGCATAAATTCTATGATAAATTTGCACCTTTGGTGGAGGATGCCTATGAAAAAATGCCAAAGAAGGAATTGGAACGTGTAGGTCGTACATGCCCAGAATGTGGTGGAGAACTTGTATATCGTAATGGACGTTTTGGTAAATTTATTTCATGTATCAATTTCCCAACTTGTCGCTATACAGAAAATAACGAAGAAGAACTTCCAGAAGAGGCCAAAGAAGAAAAAATCTGTCCGAACTGCGGTGCTAAAATGGTTATTAAAAGAGGACGTTACGGTCAATTTTGGGCATGTTCGAATTATCCTGAATGTAAAACCATTGAGTCCTTGAAAAAGAAGGCAAAACCTGAACCAACAGGAGAAATGTGTCCAGAATGTGGTCATGAACTAGTTAGAAGAAAATCACGTTTCGGGACTACTTTTATAGGATGTTCAAACTATCCAAAATGTCACTATATTAAAAAAGAATCTAAGAAAACAGAGGAAGATAAATAATGGAACAAGTTACGGTTGTAGGAGCAGGGTTAGCCGGATGTGAGGCTACGTGGCAGCTCGTTAAAAGAAATATTCCTGTTCGATTAATTGAAATGCGTCCTAAAAAGGAAAGCCCAGCTTTTCATACAGATCGATTTGCTGAGTTGGTATGCTCAAATTCACTTCGCTCAAATGCGATGAATAATGCGGTAGGAATCCTAAAAGAAGAATTACGTCAGTTGGATTCTTTAATTATGAAATCAGCTGATATGCATGCAGTCCCTGCAGGAAGTGCACTTGCTGTAGATCGAGAAACATTTTCTCAATATATTACAGATACAATCAAAAATCATCCTTTGGTAGAAGTTGTTACTGAAGAATTCACATCTTTACCTGAAGGACCGTGCATTATCGCAACAGGACCATTAACTAGTGATTCTTTAGCTAAAGCCATTCATGATTTTACTGCAGAAGATACATTTCATTTTTACGATGCAGCAGCACCGATTATTGAAAAGGATTCTATTGATTTTAGTAAAGCATATTATAAATCTCGTTATGACAAAGGGGAAGCAAGTTATATTAACTGTCCAATGAATGCGGATGAATTTGAAACATTCTATGATGCACTTGTTCATGCTGAATGTGTGAATTTGCACGATTTCGAAAAAGAAACCTATTTTGAAGGGTGTATGCCAATCGAGGAAATGGCTCGTCGAGGAAAAAAGACTATGTTGTTTGGTCCGCTAAAACCGGTTGGACTTGAAAAAGATAAAGATTCCCATCCTGTTGCCGTTGTTCAATTACGCCAAGATAATGTAGCTGCAAGCATGTACAATATTGTTGGTTTCCAGACACATTTAACTTGGCCTGAACAAAGAAGAGTTTTCTCTTTGATTCCTGGATTGGAAAATTTAAAAATCACTCGTTATGGTGTTATGCATCGAAATTCATATTTATCAAGTCCAATTGTATTAAAAGAAACGTATCAATCAAAAAAACGTGACGACTTATTTTTTGCAGGACAATTAACGGGAGTTGAAGGTTATGTTGAATCTTGTGCATCCGGATTGATTGCTGGAATCAATATGGCGTTATATACGCAGAATAAGGAGCCAATTTGTTTTGGAAATACATGTGTGATGGGTTCACAAGCTTACTATATTACGCATTGTGATCCAAAACACTTCCAGCCAATGAATGCAAACTTTGGCATAATGCACTTAAATGAAAAATGCAAGAAGCATGAGCGTAAAGAAAAGTTTGCCGCTCAGGCACTTTCTCGCATTCAAGAAATCAAGGAACAAGTCAATGGATGAATTGATTGATCGTTTTCTAAAATACATATATCGTAAGAATACGCAATCTGATAAAACTATCGAATCGTACAAACATGATTTGATCCAATATAAAGAATATTTATTAAGTCAATCTATTGATTCTTTTGAATCGTGTGATAGATTGACTTTTATGAATTATCTAGCTACATTGGATCATTTAAAATCAAGTTCGATTGCACGTAAAATGAGTGTATATCGTTCTTTCTATGCGTATTTGGCGGAGTATATGGGAATTATCGAGAATCCATTGATTGGAATTCAAACTCCAAAAAAATCTAAACAAATACCTGATTTTTTGTTTGTGGAAGAAATTCAAGAATTTTTGAATTCATACAATGATTCAAAAGATGATGAATATCGAGATCGCATATTATTTACGATGATGTATGCGTGTGGCTTGCGTGTAAGTGAATGCGTGAATCTTGAATGGAAACAAATCGATTTGATGAATCGTATTGTACATATACGTGGTAAAGGTGATAAAGATCGTATTGTTCCATTTTACAAAGGCTTTGAAAAAGAATTGAGCGACTATAAAAATCATTTTTGGGCCAAATATTCTATAGATAATCACGTGTTTGTAAATTTAAAAGGAAAGTCACTTACTTCTAGAGGCATTCAATATTTAATGGATAAGCATGCGAAAAAAATCGGTATGCATATGAAATTACACCCACATATGCTGAGACACAGTTTTGCAACACATTTATTAGATAATGGAGCGGATATACGAGTTGTTCAAGAATTATTAGGACACTCATCTTTATCAACAACACAAATTTATACGCATGTCACAACCGCACAGTTAGTGAAGGCTTATAAAAAAGCACATCCTTTTGAAAAATAATATCTTGCAAGTTAAAAAGGTTATTGCTATAATTTAAAAGCGCGTGATTGCGCTTATTACACACATCATGGATTCGTGTGCCCGTGCACTAAGGTGTTGCATGCGTCTGAAATGATGGAGGAGAAACGGAAAGGTAGGACTATTATGTCAATCGTATCAATGAAGAAAATGTTAGAGAACGGTGTTCACTTTGGTCACCAGACTCGCCGTTGGAACCCAAAGATGAAACCATTCATCTACACAAGTCGCAACGGGGTTTATATCGTAGATTTAAACCAAACACAAGCACAAATCGAAGCTGCTTACAATGAATTAAAAGCAATTAGTGAACGTGGAGGAAAAGTATTGTTCGTAGGAACAAAGAAACAAGCTGCTGAAGTTGTTGAAGAACAAGCTTTACGTTCAGGATCATTCTATGTTAACAAACGTTGGTTAGGTGGTTTATTAACAAACTTCCGTACAATCCAAAAACGTATTAAACGTTTAGTTGAAATTGAAGAAATGGAAGCTAGTGGAAAAATCGAAGTTTATACTAAGAAAGAACAAGCTAACTTACGTAAAGAAAAAGCTAAATTGGAAGGTTCTTTAGGTGGAATCAAAGAAATGAAGAAACTTCCAGATGCATTAGTTGTTATTGATCCAAAAGAAGAACACAATGCTGTCGCTGAAGCTAAAAAATTAGGAATTCCTGTATTCGCTATGTTAGATACTAACTGTGATCCAGAAGATGCTGATTATCCAATCGCTTCTAATGATGATGCAGTTCGCTCAATTAAATTAGTTACAACAATCTTAGCTGATGCTATCGTTGATGCTAAGGGTGGTCTATTAGAAATGGCTTACTTAGATGAAACTGAAGATGATGTAACTATGGAAGACGTAATCAAAAATGTTGAAGCACAAATCGCTGAAAACGAACGCCGTCGTCGTCAAAGAAATGAAGAACGTAGAAAACGTAACTTCGAACGTAAAAACCGTCGTCCTTTCAACAAAAAAGGTGATGACGTAAAACCAGCTGCTAAGGCTGAAGAAGCAAAAGCTGCTGAATAATTAAAAATATAGGAGGATGCTAAAATGGCTATCACTGCTGCTCAAGTAAAAGAATTACGTGAAAAAACAGGTGCTGGTATGATGGATTGCAAAAAAGCCTTAACTGAATGTGAAGGTGACATTGCAAAAGCTGTTGACTGGTTACGTGAAAAAGGAATCGCAAAATCTGCTAAAAAAGAAGGACGTATCGCTGCTGAAGGTTTAACTCGTGTTGCTGTTAGTGGAAACACTGCTGTATTATTCGAAGTTAACTCAGAAACAGACTTCGTAAGTAAAAATGAACAATTCTTAGGTTTGATGAATACTTTACAAGAAGCAATTCTTGCAAACAAACCTGCTTCAACTGAAGAAGCTTTAAACATCCAAACTGCAGAAGGAACTATCAATGATTTAATCATCAACGCTACTGCTACTATCGGAGAAAAAATTTCTTTCCGTCGTGTTGCTGTTGTTGAAAAAACTGATGATGAAATTTTCGGTTCTTACATGCACATGGGTGGATCAATTTCCGCAGTTGTAGTTTTAAAAGGAACTGAAGATGCTACAGTAGCTAAAAACTTAGCAATGCAAGTTGCAAGTATGGCTCCAAAATATGTATCTCAAGCTGAAGTACCAAGTGAAGAAGTTGAACACGAACGTGAACTTCAATTACAGATGATGAAGGCTGATCCTAACATGGCTAGCAAGCCAGAAAAAGTATTGGTAGGAATCTTAAAAGGAAAAGTTGACAAACACTTTAAAGACCAATGCTTATTAGATCAAGAATTTTTCTTAGAACCAAAAACTAAGGTTTCTCAATTCTTGAAAGACAACAAAGCTGAAGTAGTAACTTTCGTACGTTTCCAAACAGGTGAAGGTATCGAAAAACGCGAAGAAAACTTTGCTGAAGAAGTTGCTGCTCAAATGGCTAAGTAATTTAAACTATGCTTTTAACCCTTGGAAATTCCAAGGGTTTTTCTTTTTCTTTGCGAAAAGATAGTGTATAATTGTTATGATAATTCAATAAGGAGCAATATTATGTATAAACGTGTTTTATTAAAATTAAGTGGAGAAGCGCTATCTAGCCCTGAATCTGCTTTTGATCCGGAAATCTTAAAAAGATTAGCAAAAGAGTTAAAAGAAGTTCAAACATTAGGTGTTGAACTTGCAATCGTTGTCGGTGGTGGAAACTTTATTCGTGGTAAAATGATGGCTGAAATGGGAATGAATCGTGCTCAAGCTGATTATATGGGAATGTTAGGTACAGTAATCAATGCTTTAGCTGTTCAAAATGCTTTAGAACAAGAAGGAGTTCAAACTCGAGTTCAAACAGCTGTTGAAATGCAAAAAGTTGCTGAACCATTCATTTTAAGACGTGCATTGCGTCACTTAGAAAAAGGAAGAATCGTTATTTTTGGAGCTGGAACAGGTTCTCCATACTTCTCAACGGATACAACAGCAGCACTACGTGCATCTGAAATTAATGCGGATGTAATCTTAATGGCTAAAAATGGAGTTGATGGAGTTTATGATTCAGATCCTAAGAAAAATCCAGATGCAAAGAAATATGATACACTGAACTATATGGACGTATTAAACAAGGGCCTACAAGTTATGGACTCAACAGCTATTAGTATGTGCATGGATAATGATATTGATTTAGTAGTATTCAATATGAATGAACCAGGTAATATTGTTAAAGCTGTGCGCCGTGAAGTAAACGGTACTACAATCACAAAAAAGAAATAAGGAGAAGAAAACATGAGTGATATTTTATTAAATGCAGAAGAAAAAATGATGGGGGCTATTGATAATTTAGAATCAAATCTTCGTCAAATCCGTACAGGACGTGCTAGTGGACAAATGTTAGAACGTGTACAGGTTGAATATTATGGAGCAATGACTCCAATTAATCAAATTGCTCAAATCTCAGTAGTAGAAGGAACTCAATTAGTTGTTAAACCTTACGATCGTTCAATCGTTAAAGGTATTTCACATGCCATTCAAGCTGCTAACTTAGGATTAAATCCACAGGCTGAAGCAGATGTTATTCGTATTCAAGTTCCTCAATTGACAGAAGATCGTCGTAAAGAATTAGCAAAAGATGCTCAAAAATATGGTGAAGAAGCTAAAGTAGCTATCCGTAATGTACGTCGTGATGCTAATGATGCAATTAAAAAAGATAAAGAACTTCCTGAAGATGAAAAGAAACAAACTTTAGAAGAATCACAAAAACTAACAGATAAATACATTAAAGATATTGATTCAATTACTGAAACAAAGAAAAAAGAAATTTTAAATGTCTAAGTCCAAACTTGATTTGGACTTTTTTAAAAAGGAGGTTTATATGGCACCAAAAACAGTAGCTATAATCATGGATGGTAATGGTCGTTGGGCCAAACAAAGAGGTTTACCAAGAACAGCAGGACATAAAAAGGGTGCAGATACAATTCGTACTGTAGCTTTAGCTGCACAAGATATGGGGATTCAAAAGCTAATTTTATACGCTTTTTCAACAGAAAACTGGAAAAGACCTGAAGATGAAGTTTCTTATTTATGTAAATTGCCGGGCCTATTCTTTAATAAATTTATTAATGAATTGATGGAAAAGAACATTCGCGTTACGTTTGCTGGTGAGTTAGAAAAATTCCCGCAAGCAACACAAGATGTAATCAATAAAGCTGTAAATATGTCAAAGAATAATACTGGTTTAGAATTATGCTTAGCTATTAATTATGGTTCTCGAAGAGAAATGCTTTTAGGTATGAAAAAATATGCTGACGAAGTTGTTCAAGGAAAACGTTCAAATGATTTAACCGAAGAGGAGTTTTCTAAATATTTATTTGTTGCAGAAGATATTGATTTGATGATCCGTACAAGTGGCGAATTACGTATATCAAATTATTTGTTATGGCAACTTGCATATGCTGAATTAATTTTTACACCAGTCGCATGGCCAGATTTTGATGAAAAAGCATTAAAAGATTGCTTAGATGAATTTGCCTCAAGAGATCGAAGATTTGGAGGCTTGACATCATGAAACAAAGAATTATTACCGCTATAGGTATTATTCTTGTTGTTGCTCTGCCTGTTGCGCTAGGAGGATATTGGCTAGAAGCGTTAGCTTTGTTTATTGTATGCGCTGGTGCATATGAATGGATGCATATTCAACCTGATTTTAAAAGTTGGCCAAAATATGTAATGCCATTAAGTGCATTGGCTGTCATACTAACAAGAGTCTTACCTGACAGATACTTTTTTGTTGTTGTTACGATTGTTGTTGTATTCTTGTGGAGTTTAGTTGTATTTGTTGAGAATTTTTCAATCATGAATGCCTTTGTGTGTATCTCATACATAACCATTTTTTCACTTGTCTACCATGCAGTAGGACAAATTTCAGGTGTACACCAGTATTTATGGACAATTGTATTTTCAACTTACGGTAGTGATACAGGAGCTTATTTTGTTGGACGAGCTATTGGAAAGCATAAGATGAATCCTAGAATTTCTCCTAAAAAAAGTTGGGAAGGTTTTGTAGGAGGTATTGTATTTGGCTTTATATTAAGTTTAGCGGTAAGCTTTAGCTATATTTCAAATTTGAATCCAGTATTGAACACATTCCTATGCTTATTGTGTCCAGTTACAGCAGAACTAGGTGATTTATGTTTTAGTGCTATAAAACGTCATTTTGCGGTAAAAGACTTTTCAAATCTTTTACCTGGACATGGTGGAGTTTTAGATCGTGTTGATTCACTCTTGATAAATATCATGTTGTTTAGCGTTTTATATACAATCATTCTCTAAGGGGGATTTTAATGGATTTTGTTATTGGATTAATCGCATTTATTCTAATGCTAAGTGTGATTGTCATTTTACATGAATTAGGACATTTTTTAGTTGCTAAACATTTTGGTGTATTCTGTAAAGAATTTTCTATTGGTATGGGCCCATGCCTGTATCAAAAACAAGGAAAAGAAACAGCTTTTTCAATTCGAGCCATTCCTTTTGGCGGTTATGTTATGATGGCTGGAGAAGAAGATGGCACACAAAATGAAGAAGATAGCTGGTTAAAAGATGTACCTGAAAATAGACGATTAAATGGTATCGCAAAATGGAAGCAAGTCTGCATTATGATTGCAGGAATTGTGATGAATATACTTTTAGCATGGATCATATATATGGGTGTTGCTCTTGCACAAGGATATGTAGTGGAGGAAGCTAAGCCTATTGTATATGTTGTTGAAGAGAATTCCGTTGCTCAAAAGGCTGGACTTGAAAAAGATGATCACATCTTAAAAGTAAAAAGTGAAGATGGGAATAGTGTTAAACCTAAAACACAGTATGAGATTTTAGAGTTTATACAATATCATCATGATACACTTACATTAACTGTAAAAAGAGATGGTACAACATTCGAAACGACATTAACTCCATCTTATGATAAAGATATGGAAGGTTACACATTAGGTTATAAAGCTATTGCGTATGCTAAAAAAATTCCATGGTATCAATCATTATGGGTTGGATGTCAAAATACTTGGGATAGTGCAACAACTATATTTAAGTCTTTAAATATGATTGTTCATGGACAAGGATTAGAAAATTTATCGGGGCCTGTCGGTATATTAAATGTAACTAGTAAATCAGTACAATATGGTTTGGATATGTATTTTAGTCTATTTGCGATGATCTCATTAAATATTGGTATCTTTAATGCTCTTCCAATTCCTGCCTTAGATGGTGGAAGAATTTTGATATTATTTATTGAAAAATTGCTCGGACGAAAAGTATCTGCCAAAATTGTGGAAAATATTATTTTGGCAAGTTTTGTACTGTTAATGATTCTCTTTGTATACGCTACATACAACGATATACTTAGAATGTTTTAAAAAAAGAACCTATATTTTGGAAAGTATATTTCCAAGATATAGGTTTTTTATTATTACATAAAATACAAGATAGCTAACAAGTGACAAATGCTTGCTAAGATAATGAAGATGTGCCATATAAAATGGAAATATCTTTTTTGTGGTTTTGAATAAAAGAAAGTTCCAATTGTATACATTACACCACCTAGGGCAATCAAAATAATGAAGATGGGCTGTGTTTCTTTAATCAATGTTGGCAAAATAAAGATAGCTAACCATCCCATAACCATATAAATTGTCATCGATAATTTTGGATATGCTTTTGTCGCAATTGATTTTAATAAGATACCCACAATTACCATAACCCATTCAATAGCCAATATAGTATATCCTTTCCAGTTATTCATTAATTTTAAACAAATAGGCGTATAGGTACCGGCAATCGCTAATAAGATCATAATATGATCTAGCTTTCTAAATACATACTTGTGTGTTGTTTCGTGCGGCATGCCGTGGTAAAGACAAGAACCTGCAAACATAAATAGTAGACAAATCAAAAATATGGCTGTTCCAAGTGTCTCTACAATTCCACCCCTTATATAAGCGCGAACACTGTAGTATGGCAATGAGAACAGAATTAGAAGTCCCATAACTCCATGTGTTATGCAGTTTCCTACTTCTTCACCAAAACAAAGTGGATAAACATACCGCATACTATCTTTCTTGTTCATATACACACTATAACATAATATTAAATAATATACAATCTAGAAATAGAAACTAGATATATTTTGTGTGCATTTTTTGGTATAATACTCTAGTTAGAGTGGAGGGTCTTGATGTTTTTAAAACGTATTGAATTACAAGGCTTTAAAAGCTTTGCGGACAAAACAGTGATTCAATTTGATCAAGATATTACTGGTATTGTAGGACCAAACGGATGTGGTAAAAGTAATGTGAATGATGCGATTCGTTGGGTACTAGGTGAACAAAGTGTAAAATCACTTCGTTCTGGGACTAATATGTCAGATATTATCTTCTCAGGAAGTGAATATAGAAAACCTGTAAATATGGCACGCGTTACATTGGTATTTGACAATTCAACACGTGTTTTTGATTCGGATTTTGATGAAATCGAAATTACACGACAAATACTTCGCGCAAATAATGAAGCAAGTTATTTTATAAATAAAACCCCATGTCGACTAAAAGATATTAATGATTTAGTTATGGATACTGGTTTAGGTAAAGATTCCTTAAGTATTATTACACAGGGAAATATTTCTTCTTTTGCGGATGCTAAACCAGAAGACAGGCGTTCTTTGTTTGAAGAAGCAGCGGGTGTCGCAAAATATAAAAAAAGAAAAAAGGTTTCACTGTCTAAATTAGAGCAGACAAAAGAAAACTTAGATCGATTGCAAGATATTCTTGATGAACTAGAACGACAAATTGGTCCTTTGGAAAAACAAGCAAAAAAAGCTGAAAAATATATTTCTTTAAGAGATAAACTATCTAAAATTGAAATTAGTGTATTGGTTGAGGATATTGATCAATATAATGACAAAATTAATCAGATCAATAAAGAATTGTTTGATATCCAAGCCATGCATACATCAGAAAATGCGGAGCTTTTAAAGCAGGAAAATCGCTTAGAAAGCATTCGAAAAGAAATGTATGCTCTAGATAAACAAATCAATGAGCTGCAAGGAAAATACACAAACGCGATGGAAGAAAATTATCAGCTTGAAAGACGTAAAATTGAGCAGGATGAAAAGCGAAAGTATATGTTGCAGGT
>ERZ773227.226-NODE-226-length-58286-cov-104.192973_pt1 | contig 58286 bp, 32 predicted proteins | sample MGYA00580525_ERZ773227 | MGnify/ENA primary metagenome ERZ773227 (study PRJEB29015, sample SAMEA2737782) | human gut metagenome | biome: human gut; feature: human-associated habitat; material: faeces | place: China | collected 2012 ... | reverse complement strand
ATAACCAGTAAACTTTCCTCATTCTTCTCTCAAACACTTTTTATATGTACTTTCCGATGTCAAAAAATGGGGTGGGGCGTCTTTATTGTATGGACAAAAACGATAAACTGGTAAACTGTTTAAAAAATAAATAATATGATGAACAAACGGAAAATCATGATCATGATGGCTGGGATGGTTTTGCCAATCCTTGCACCTCAGGCTTCAGCTGCTGCAGAGCACCATGACTGGGAAGACCAGCATGTGCTTTCCATCAACCGGGAACCGGCACGGGCTGCATTCATGCCTTATCAGGCAAAGAAGGGAGATAGCCAGATGTTGCTCAACGGTGAATGGAAGTTCAGATGGACGAAGACGCCGGAGGAACGAATCGTGGATTTCTATCGTACTGACTATAGCTGCAAGGGCTGGAAATCGCTCGCGGTACCAGCCAACTGGGAGGTGAATGGATATGGTGCACCTATCTATATATCAGCAGGTTATCCCTTTAAAATCAATCCTCCTTATGTGATGACTACACCCAAGAAGGACTGGACCACCTACGAGGAACGCAATCCTACCGGACAATATAAACGTACCTTCCAGCTGAAGGCAAACTCGCTGCTGTTCCGCCAGGACCGTCAAACCTTCCTGCGTTTCGAGGGCGTGATGAGCGCATTCTATGTATGGGTGAACGGCGAGAAGGTGGGTTATTCGCAGGGTTCGATGGAGCCGAGCGAATTTAATGTGACTCCTTATCTGAAGGCTGGCAAGAACGAGATAGCCGTGGAGGTTTACAAGTATAGCGACGGCAGTTATCTGGAAGATCAGGACTTCTGGCGCTTCGGTGGCATCCACCGTGATGTGTGGCTCTATTCCACACCGAATGTCCGCATCCGTGATTTCGCCGTTCGCACCCTGCCGCAGCTCTCTTCCGCTACATCCTCTCCTTGTGATTTCACCCTGCAGATCAATCCGCAACTGGCGGTGGCAGCAGGCGAGAAGGGAGAAGGTTACCGGCTGATGGCGTGGCTGGAGGATGCTGAAGATAAAGGCGTGATGCTGAAACTGCCGGGAACTGACAGACTGGAGGCTTCTCTGCAGGCTTCTGCCGACGAGATTCTCGACCTGAATCATAAGGCAGCCCTGATGAACGAATGGTATCCGCAGCGAGGTGGAAGAAAATTCGAACGTATGGAGGGAGTAGTGGAAAAACCGCATGCCTGGACTGCTGAGACACCTTATTTATATACCCTGAAACTGGCACTTCTCGACAAGCAGGGAAGTGTGGTGGAACAGGTGCAGCAGCGCATCGGATTCAGATGGGTTTCGGTAGAAAACGGACAGTTGATAGTGAACGGAAAACCTATCAAACTGCGTGGCGTGAACCGGCATGAGCATGATCCGAAGTTGGCACGAGTGATGACCGAGGAGATGATGCAGCGCGATATCCTACTGATGAAGCAGGCGAACGTGAATGCCGTCAGAACCAGTCATTATCCGAATGTTTCACGCTGGTATGAGCTGTGCGACAGCGCCGGCATCTATGTGATGGACGAGGCAGATTGCGAGACCCACGGACTCCGTGGTACGCTCACCTCTACTCCCGACTGGAATGCCGCCTTTCTGGACAGAGCCGTGAGAATGGCAGAGAGAGACAAGAACCACCCGAGCATCATCTTCTGGAGCCTGGGTAACGAGAGCGGTTTCGGTGCCAATCATGCAGCCATGGCAGGCTGGCTTCATACCTTCGACCCAACGAGACTGGTACATTATGAAGGTGCTCAGACGCCTTATCAGCCAGCGAAGGGCTTGAGCGAGCAGGACTTTGATGAGACTGACCCGGACTGTGTGGATGTCTTGAGCCGTTTCTATCCCCGTGTAAAGGCTGAGTATCTGAATCCGGGCGTTCCCGAAGGTTCTGACAAGGAGAGAGCGGAGAATGCCCGATGGGAACATCTGCTGGATATTGCGATGAGAAAGAACGATAATCGTCCTGTGCTTACCAGTGAATATGCCCATTGTATGGGTAATGCGCTGGGTAATTTCAAGGAATATTGGGAGGAGATATACAGTCATCCCCGCATGGCTGGCGGCTTTATCTGGGACTGGGTTGACCAGGGTATCTATGCTCCGGGAACCAACCACGTGCTCTATGGCGGTGATTTCGGTGATAAGCCTAATCTTAAAGCCTTCTGTCTGAACGGCGTGGTCTTCTCCGACCGCTCGGTATCGGCTAAGTATCAGGAGGTAAAGCATGTTTATGCACCGGTGTGGATAACTCAGAAAGGGGATGAGGTCTGGGTGAAGAATCATCATTCTCATCTCTCGCTGGAGGGCTTCAGTTGCCAGTATCAGGTGACGAAAAATGGGGTTGTCGGTCAGGAGAGTGTGCTGAAAATGCCTTCAGTACAGCCGGGTGATAGTGCAAAGTTATGCAGCTTGCATGATTTCAAAGCGTATAAAAATACGGATTCCCGATTGAATATCTCAGTTATTTCCCAGCAGGGAGTAGAGGTAGGAAGGGAACAGATAGCCCTCAGCGATAACTTGTATGAAGCTGGCTGGAAACTGGCTGCGGATGCCATGAAGCGATACAAGTCTTCCCGCCGTTTGGCAACTCTGTCAACTGCCGAGTTACTGGCACGCAATATTTCCGTGATTCCTCAGTTCTTCCGTGCGCCAACCGACAACGACAAGAGTTTCGGCAACTGGATAGCGAAGGATTGGAAGAAGACTCATCTCGACAGCACGCTCTCTGCTATCCCGCTGAAGGATGGGGAGTATGTATATCATTATGGTGAGGATGGGGCATCAGATAAGGCTGGTTCTTCGGCATCGGCTAAGTCTGGCGGTAATATCCGTCTCCGTTTAGAGGTAGCTCCTCAGCAGGACGGCTTCGTCGATGTGAAGGCTACCTATAGTTTTGAGGGCAATCTGCCTGAACTTCCTCGACTGGGCCTGATGATGAAGCTGCCAAGAGTGGCTTACGATCAGGTGAAATGGTATGGCAGGGGACCTTGGGAGAATTATCCTGACCGCAAGCAGTCTTGTCCGATAGGATGGTACGAGAGTAGCGTGGAGGATCAGTTTACCCACTATCCCCGTCCGCAGGACAACGGCAACCATGAGGACTGTTCATACATCGAACTGACCAACAAGAATGGTAAGAATGCCCTGCAGGTTATCGCAGTCGGCGATACGCCTTTGAGTTTCTCAGCCTTGCCATACAGCGTGGCAGACCTCTATGCCGCCCGGCACGATTTCGAACTGAAGCAGTCTGATAATCCTAACCTGCGCTACACCTATCTCAGTCTCGATTGTGCCGTTCTGGGCTTGGGTAACAGCAGTTGCGGACCTGGTGTATTGAAGAAATATGCCATCGACAAAACTCGCAGTTATACCCTGCATTTCAAGATGAGAATACTATGAAGCATCAGGTATTTGGGGATGCCGTTTTGAGGTAAATTAATAACTTGTCGGAAAAGGTGCGTAAAAGTTCTTTTCCGACAAGTTTAGTTTTATCATCTGCGAAAGTTGATGTTTTTTGATATATTTTCGCAGCTTATCTCGAATTATTTGTTTTGCATTATGCAATTTGCATAATTTAATTTGCATAATTCGAGAAATCTTATTATCTTTGCCGCCATAACCAATGATTTAATTAGGTAAAGAGTATGGAGAATCCTTTTATTATCACAGGCAAGATTAAGCCAGAGTACTTCTGCGACAGAGACGTAGAGGCAGAGAAAATCATCCGAAAGGTAACTTCGGGTGAAAATATTGTGTTGATGGCTGCACGGCGTGTGGGCAAAAGTAAGCTTATCGACTTTTGTCTCGACTCGCCGATGGTCAAGAATGATTTTATCGCCATTTCCATCGACATACTCCGTACTTCGAGCATCCAGGAGTTTGCCTTCGAACTAGGTAAGGCTGTTTTCGAACAGGCGGCTCATCGCAGTCAGAAGATGCTTAAGATGGTGGTCAGCACATTGAAATCTATCAATGGGTGTTTCGGCTATGACCCCATCTCGAACACGCCGACCTTTAACCTTTCGCTAGGTGATATCTCCAATCCGCTCTATACCCTGGATGAGATATTTGCCTGTTTGGAGCATGCCGACAAGAAATGTATCGTGGCGATAGACGAGTTCCAGCAGATTGGCTATTATCCAGAGAAGAACATGGAAGCAATCTTACGCACTTATGTGCAGAAGTGCAGCAATGCCAACTTCATATTCTCTGGTAGCGAGCGCCATCTCATTACGAAGATGTTCTCCGAAAAGGCGCATCCATTCTACAATAGTGCCGACATGATGAACTTGGAGGTGATACCATACGATAAGTATTTGGAATTTGCGAAAAGTTTGTTTGCCAGGTTTGGGAAGGACGTGGAGGAAGAGGCTGTGCGTGATGTCTATGATACGTTCGGAGGAAATACGTATTATATGCAGAAGGTGTTTCATGAAGCTTTCAACCAGACGGATGTAAAGGGCAAGGCTGACAAGGCGATGGCGGAAGCCATCATCCACATGATGATATTGGACAACGACCGTAAGTTTAGTGAAATCTTGTCGCGTCTCACGCTCCCTCAGAAGGAATTGCTCTATGCGATAGCCAAGGATGGCATTGCCAAGCAGATTACTTCCACTGTTTTTGTAAAACGGCATAATCTACGCTCTGCCAGCAGCGTTCAGTCTGCCATCAAGAAATTGCTGGAGTATCATCTGGTATCTACTTCGTTGGGTACGTACTATATTGATGACCAACTGATGAAGCTGTGGCTGAATTAGCTCTATAATCTGCGAAAGTTGATGATTTTTGATATATTTTCGCAGCTTATAGGCGTATTTCCGATTTGCTAAATAGTTACAAAATCTGTGTTTATGAGTCTTTATTGATGAATAACAAAATGAATATAAACAAATACGGAATAAACAATATGTATCTAAAACAAACGTTTTTAATAATAGCTTTGGGGGCGATGGCGATGACTGCTGCCGCACAGGCTAGTATTGATACACAGCGCCAGTACCTCTCGGGACATGGATGTGATGATATGGTGAACTGGGACTTCTACTGCACAGGTGGTAGAAATGCCGGCAAGTGGACCAAGATTGGTGTGCCTTCCTGCTGGGAACTGCAGGGATTCGGTACCTATCAGTATGGCATGCGATTCTACGGAAAGGCTACTCCGGAAGGTATTGCTGACGAAAAAGGAAAATATAAATATGAGTTTACGCTGCCACAGGAGTGGGAGGGCAAACAGATAGAACTCGTCTTCGAAGCCGTGATGACTGATGCCAAGGTGACCATCAACGGCAGAAAGGCGGGAAACGGCTTGCATCAGGGCGGTTTCTATCGCTTTACTTATGATGTGAGCGACCGCATCTTCTTCGGAAAACATAAGAACAGACTCGAAGTGGAGGTGAGCAAGGAAAGCAGCAACAGTCAGGTGAACATGGCGGAGCGCCGTGCTGACTACTGGAACTTCGGTGGCATCTTCCGTCCTGTATTTATCGTGGCAAAACCTGCTCAGAACATCAACCGTGTGGCGATTGATGCCAAGGGTGATGGTCATTTTATGGCAGATTGCTACCTGAACCGTGCTATCAAGGGTGCGAAGGTGAAGACTGAGATTCTGGATGAGAAAGGAAAGGTGGTGGCATCGAACGTGGCTGATGCTAGAAACAGCGATGAGGCGCATGTCGACTTCCAGGCAAAAGCACCTAAGCAGTGGACTGCCGAGACTCCGCATCTCTATACTGCCGTCTTCACACTCCAGGATGCAGCAGGCAAGACGCTCCACAGAGAACGTCAGAAGTTCGGCTTCCGCACCATCGAATACCGTGCCAGCGATGGCGTTTATATCAATGGTCAGAAAGTTATCTTCAAAGGCGTGAACCGTCACAGCTTCCGTCCGGAGACCGGTAGAACGCTGAGCAAGGCGAAGAATATAGAGGATGTGAAACTCATCAAGAGCATGAACATGAATGCCGTGAGATTGAGTCATTATCCTGCCGATCCGGAGTTCTTGGAGGCTTGCGATTCGCTCGGTCTCTATGTGGAATGTGAGTTGAGCGGATGGCACTGGGCACATCCTACCATCGTGGGCAAGCAGCTGGTGAAGGAGATGATTACTCGTGATGAGAATCATCCTAGCATCATCTTTTGGAGCAACGGTAACGAGGGTGGTTTCAACTACGAACTTGAGCCAGACTTCGCTCTCTGGGATAAGCAGAAACGCTTGGTACTCTATCCTTGGGCTAACCGCAACGGCTTTGAAACCAAGCATTACCGCTCTTATGGCGAGACCCAGGAGTATATGCGACAGAAGGAAATCTTTATGCCTACCGAGTTCCTGCATGGTCTGTATGACGGCGGACATGGAGCAGGACTGAAGGATTACTGGGACATGATGATGGCAAACCCTCGCTGTGCCGGCGGATTCCTCTGGGATTTGATGGACCAGGGTGTGGTGCGTACCGACAAGAACAATTATGTAGACTGTATGGGTAACTTCGGAGCCGATGGTATCGTGGGTCCTCATGCCGAGAAGGAAGGCTCTTACTATACGATTAAAGAGGTATGGTGCCCGGTACAGTTGACTTGGAATGATGTGGAGAAAGGTGAACTCACCTTATCTAATCAGTATAACTTCGTGAATCTGAAGGATTGCCGCTTCTCTTATCGTCTGTTGCAGATGCCAGCGATGGGCAGCACTCAGGTCAAGGTGTTGAAGCAGGGCAATCTCTCTTCTCCTGATGTAGCTCCGGGCAAGGAAACCCAGGTGAAGATACCGATGATGGCGAATGCTGATGCGGTAGAAATCAAGGCTGTGAACCATGAAGGTGAGGAAATCATGATATGGAGCAGGGGAGTGAAGAGTGAAGAACGAAGCGTGAAAAATTCAAGTGCTCCAAGTACTTCAAGTGCTTCATCTGCTGCTTATGCTGACCAGGCTGATGCTGTAGAAGTGAAGGCGGGTGGCAGAACTTATCGCTTTGCCAAGAAAGATGGCAGACTGATGGGTGTTGAGGTTGGCAGCAAGGCAATCTCGCTGAGCAACGGACCTCGGTTCATGGCTGCCAGAAGAAGCGACCGCAGTCTGGACCAGTTCTATAATCACGACGATAAAGAGGCTGAGAAGAAAAAGACACTCTATACCGAGTTTGTTGACCAGGGCGCTTTTGCCGGTTTCGAATGGAAGGAAGCGGAGGCAAAGCTGGTGGCTACATATCAGCATGGCTCACTCGATGAGGTAGACTGGCAGTTCCTTTCTGACGGTTCGGTGGCTGTAACCTGTCATTACAATTTCGGTGGCGTAGTAGATATGATGGGCATGGCTTTCGACTATCCGGAAAGCAAGGTTCGCAGCAAGGCTTGGGTGGGCAATGGTCCTTACCGGGTTTGGCAGAACCGCGAACAGGGTCCGCAATACGGCTATTGGCAGAACGACTATAATGACCCGATTCCAGCCGAAAGCTGGGATTATCCAGAGTTTAAAGGCTACTTTGCCAACGTGAAGTGGATGCAGTTCAAGACTGATGAAGGAAAGATCGGCTTCTCTGGTCTGACTGCCGATGAGCACATGGGCGTTTATACCCCTCGTGATGGTAGAGATGGTCTGCTCTATACCTTGCCACAAACCGGTCTGGCAGTCTTCAAGGTGATACCTTCAGTAAGAAACAAGGTAAATACCACCGACCTCAACGGACCTTCAGCCCAGCCAAAATGGCTGAACGGTAAGGGTAAGACTGTGTTTACTTTGAACTTTGAGCTTTGAACTGTTAACTTTAAACTGTTAACTTTTAACTGTTATGAATAAGAAAAAACGATATACGGTGATGGCATTGTCGGCGCTTCTGGTAGCGTCGACAATGGCTCATAATGACGAGGCTAAGCCCTGGACCTTCTGGTACTGGATGTATGGCGCCGTTTCCAAGGCTGGTATTCATGCCGATCTGGTCGGTATGAAGAATGTTGGTTTGGGCGGTACCTATCTGATGCCAATCCGTGGTGTCAGCGAACGTCCGGAGTATCAGGGCGAGGCGGCACAGTTGTCACCTAAGTTCTGGGAGATGGTGGATTACTCTTTCCAGCAAGCCGACTCCCTGGGCCTTGACATGGGCATTCATATCTGCGACGGTTTCGCCCTGGCAGGCAATCCGTCTATCCTTCCTGCCGAATCGATGCAGAAGGTGGTATGGACCGATACCATTGTGGGTGGCGGTAAGAAGATAGAAGGCATGCAGATGTGGCAACCCGAAAGTTATAAGGACGGGAAGTTGCAGCCTGCTGGAAGCGAGGGTGGATATTATCAGGACATCGCGGCTTTTGCCATCCGATGCAAGGAGAAACCCCAACTCTTCAAACCGGAGAAGATAGAATATACCGAGGCTGTTTCTACCGCCAAGGGCTATTATCTGGCAGCGAAACCTGCCTCTATCATCTATTCGTTTCATAAACCCGTCACGGTGCGCAGCATGCGTGTGGTGCCTAACGGCAACAACATCCAGTCGCAGCGCCTCCTGGTACAGGCTTCTGATGACGGCATCAACTTCAGAGATATCAAGCAGTTGGTGCCTCCCCGTCAGGGTTGGCAGAACACGATGTGTGATTATACCTTCAGTTTGCCGACTACCACCGCCCGCTATTTCCGATTCTCATGGACGCCGGAAGGTACAGAGCCGGGAGCAGAAGACCTGGATGCAGCTAAATGGAAACCGCTGCTGAAACTGGAGAATATCATCTTGAGCAATCAGCTGATGATTAACCAGTATGAGGGAAAAACGGGTGCCGTATGGCGTATCGAAACCGATGCGGCAGCTAAGAGCGAGACCGTGGCGATGGCAGATGTACTGCCTTTGAAACTGGAAAATGGAATGGTGATGGGTGTCATGGTGAACGGCAACCTGATGAATAAGTTGCCTAAGGGCACCTGGCGCCTGTTGCGAATGGGACATACCTCAACAGGACAGACCAATGCAACAGCCGGAACCGCTAAGGGACTCGAAGTGGATAAGTTCTCACCGGCAGCCGTCAGGAAACTTTTCAATTCCTGGTATGCATTGTTCCTGAACCGTCCGCACAGCGATGTGGTGAAGTATCTGCACATCGACTCCTGGGAGTGTGGCAGTCAGAACTGGGGCTATCAGTTTGCCGAGGAGTTCAAGGCACGCCGCGGTTACGACCTCATCCCATACCTCCCGATTATGGCAGGTGTTCCGATGGAGTCGGCTTCCAGATACGAACAGGTACTGAAGGATATCCGTCTCACCATCAATGACCTGGTAAACGAGAAGTTCTTCAAGACCTTTACCGATCTGGCTCATGAACAGGATATAGAAGTATCTCACGAGAGTATTGCACCAACCTTCCCTGCCGATGGTCTGCAGCATTATCAGTATGCCGACAATCCAATGGGAGAATACTGGCTCAATTCGCCTACTCACGATAAACCCAACGACATGCTCGATGCCGTGAGCGGTGCACATATTTATAATAAGAACATCATTCAGGCAGAGGGATTCACTGAGGTTCGTGGTGTATGGAATGAGACACCAGCCATGCTCAAGCCGATGCTTGACCGCAATCTGGCGCTTGGCATGAACAAACTCTTCTTCCATGTAACTGCCCATAATCCTTGGATGGACCGCAAGCCTGGTATGACGCTTGATGGCATCGGTCTCTTCTTCCAGCGCGACAATACCTGGTATCCTGAGGCACGCGGTTTTGTGGATTACATCACCCTGTGTCAGAATTATCTGCAGCAGGGCAGACCGGTGGTAGACATCGCCGTGTTTACAGGCGAAGAGATTCCGAGCCGTTCGCTTACTCCGGATAAACTCGTTCCGATGCTTCCGGGTGTGTTTGGCGCAGAACGGGTGGCTAGTGAACAGAAACGTATGGCTAATGTGGGCATTCCGATGGAAGAATCGCCTGTGGGAGTAACTCATTCGGCGAATATTCTCGATCTGAAAGACTGGTGCAATGCCCTGCATGGCTACAAATATGATTCGATGAATAAGGATGCCTTGCTGAAATGGAATTTCGAATACAGTCCGAAGGGCAAGTTGCCAGGAAACCAGGACTACCGCATCCTGGTGGTTCCGCAGCCGGCAAATACCCTGTCTGCCGAGGTAAAGGCGAAGATAGAGGAGTTGCGCGAGGAAGGCATCATTATCATCGACAAGCCTTATCAGGCAAAGGACTTCTCTCAGTATGGCATCGAACCGGATGTCGTTCTGCCCGAGAATATGGATTATGCTCACCGCTGTGTGTTGGAGGCAACAGGCAGAAAGGACATCTATTTCCTGACTAACCAGGAGGATAAGGAACGCCAGATTACGGCAACCTTCCGTACCAGAACTTCCAAAATCCGCCAGATTGTGAAATTGAGTCTGCCTGCTTATGGTTCCGCTTTCGTTATCCTCTCGAACAAGGAAGACATGCAGGTTATCAGTCAGACAGGTCATAAACTGGTTGAAGAAGAAGGTGCAGGTTTTACAGAAAACTATCCTTCTGTGCTGGCTGTAGCCGATAAGTGGAAGGTTCATTTCGATGATATCCGCAAAGATACCACCGTTACGCTTCCTTTCGACTGGTCGAAGTCGGCAGATGAGAAGATGAAGTACTACAGCGGTCACGTAACCTTTACCTCTTCTTTTGAATGGGGCGATTCTGTTCCGGTTTCAGCAGAAGAGAAAATGGAAGTTCCAGCCGAGAAAACGAAGACGGCTCCTTCTAATGACGGATTCATCAAAATCCAGTTGGGCAAGATTGGTGATGTGGCACGTGTGCTGGTCAACGGCAAGCAATATGGTTATGCCTGGACAGCTCCTTACGAGGTGTATGTTCCGAAGCGCGACCTGAAGAATGGCAGCAACGAAATACAGATTGTTGTAGCCAATACCTGGCACAATGCGCTGCAGGGTGCTGGCGAGGGAAAGGCTCCGTTTAAGGGAATCTGGACCAATGCCAAATATCGCACCAAGAGCAAGGCGCTTCTGCCTGCCGGATTACTCTCCACGATTAACATCGTGTATTAGTTTATAGTTGATAGTTAATAGTTGATAGTTAATAGTTGATAGCAAGACTGCTCATTTAACATTTAACACTTAACATTTAACATTGAATAAAATGAAGAAACTGTTATGTTCAGCTCTGCTGCTTGCCATGACTCTGGCAGCGCAGGCAGAAGTGAAACTGCCAAAGATCTTTGGCGACAATATGGTATTACAACAGCAGACGGAATGCAACCTCTGGGGTACTGCTGATGCCAACAAGGTGGTAAAAGTGCGTGCTTCCTGGAACGGCAAGACCTATAAGACTCAAGCCGATGCCCAGGGAAAATGGGCGATGAAGATAGAAACGCCTCAGGCTGGCGGCCCTTATGAACTGAGTCTGAGCGATGGAAAGGAACTGAAACTTCACAATATCCTGATTGGTGAGGTCTGGATCTGTTCGGGTCAGAGTAACATGGAGATGCCGATGAAGGGATTCAAGGCACAGCCTGTTGCGGGCACTCCTGAAGAACTGATGCTGTGTAAAGACCAGCAGTTGCGCCTTTTTACGGTTCAGCGCAATGCCCAGTTGCATCCTGTTGATACGGTGGCTGGCGACTGGAAGGAAGCTGATGCTGCAAGCGTTCGTGAGTTTAGTGCTGCTGCTTATTATTATGGTAAGACGTTGCGCCAATCGCTGGGTGTACCAGTAGGTCTGATTGTTACTTCCTGGGGCGGTAGTGCCTGTGAGGCATGGATCAACGGCAATCTCATCAAGAGCGATTGGCTCAAGGCATTCCCTAAACTTCATACACCTTGGAATGAGGCTGATGTGAAGAAATATCAGCAGCGCTGTCCTTCGGCTCTCTATAATGGTATGCTCCATCCGCTCATCGGTTACACTATGAAGGGTGTTATCTGGTATCAGGGTGAGGATAACTGCAATCGCTATGCTACTTATGCCGACCAGATGCAGACCCTGGTAAACAGTTGGCGCAAGGAATGGAAGCAGGGGATTTTTCCGTTCTATTATTGTCAGATTGCACCCTACGATTATAGTCTGATAAAATGGAAAAACAACAGTGCCCTGATTCGTGAAAAGCAGATGGAGGCAGAGAAGCGCATCAGCAACTGCCGTATGGCTGTATTGCTTGATGCCGGTCTGGAGTATGGCATCCATCCACGTAAGAAGAAGGAGGTGGGCGAGCGTCTGGCTCTGCTTTCTCTTGCCAATACTTATGGTCAGAAGGGATTGCCTGATTTCGCTGTCTACAAGAGTGTTGAGTTCAAGGGCGATACCGCTGTAGTCAGCTTCGACCGCAGCAAGGAGTGGGTTTACTTCAACAATGGTCCTAAGAGCGACAACTTCGAGATTGCCGGCGAAGACCAGGTATTCCACAAGGCACAGGCTTGGATTTCACGCAACAAGGTTTATGTAAAGAGTGAGGACGTGAAGAAACCTGTGGCTGTGCGCTATGCGTTCAAAAACTGGGTTGTGGGCGACCTTTTCCACGATGGTCTGCCTGTCAGCTCTTTCCGTACCGACGATTGGGAAGTGAAGTAATAGTTTATAGTTAATAGTTTATAGTTAATAGTTTATAGATGAGATATTACATATTGATGGCTATGATGCTTTTGCTGGGCGCAGGCTCGGCAAAGGCATCGGCTTACGATGATACATCGGTGGCGGGTTTGTTTCCTGTCAGCAACCAGGGACGCGAGGTGTGGAATTTCAATCCCAACTGGCGGTTCCATCTGGGTGATGTGCTGGGCGCAGAACGTGCCGACTATGATGATACAAGCTGGGGGGTAGTTTCTACCCCTCATAGTGTGAAACTGGAACCTGCTGAGGCTTCGGGTTGCCGCAACTATCAGGGTATAGCCTGGTATCGCAAAACCTTTATCGTGCCGGGCAATCGCTCTGAAATCTATTTCGAGGCAATAATGGGCAAGCAGAAGATTTATGTGAACGGCAAACTGGCTAAGGAGCACTTCGGCGGTTACCTGCCTGTTATCGTCAACCTGAAAGAGCAGGGACTGAAGAAGGGCGATAAGTGTGTGGTGGCTGTGATGGCTGACAACTCTAATGACAAGAGTTATCCTCCTGGCAAACCGCAGTATACACTCGACTTTGCTTATCATGGTGGTATCTATCGCGATGTATGGCTTATCAATAAGAAGGAGATTTCTATCACCAACGTGATTGAAGCCGACCGCCGTGATGCCGGCATCTTCGTTCATTTCTCGGATATTTCAGAGAAGCAGGCGAAGGTGTTTGTTGATGTCGACTTGCAGAATGTGGGCGGAAAGGCACGCAAGGTGAAGGTGGAGCAGAGTCTGCTGGATGCTTCGGGCAAGGTGCTCAAGACCATTTCGCAGAATGTGCTCCTGGCAGCTGGCGATGCACATCAGACCGTCAGACAGATGTTCTCTGTCAGGAATCCGCATCTCTGGTCGCCGGAGACACCTTATTTATATAGTGTGGTTACCCGCATCAAGGATGGTAAGCAGGTATTGGACGGCGGAAAGACCAAGTTAGGTATCCGCAGCTTCGAGTTCCGTGGCAAGGAAGGTTTCTGGCTCAACGGCAAGAAATACCGTCAGTTTATCGGTGCCAACCGTCATCAGGATTTTGCTTATGTGGGCAATGCACTTCCCAACAGTCAGCAATGGAGAGATGTGCTCCGTCTGAAGAATGCCGGTTTCAACATCATCCGTACTGCCCACTATCCTCAGGACCCGTCGTTCATGGATGCCTGCGATGAACTCGGAATCTTCATCATCGTGGCTACACCGGGCTGGCAGTATTGGAACAAGGACCCTCAATTTGCCGAGCGTGTGTTCCAGACTACCCGTGAAATCATCCGTCGTGACCGCAACCATCCTTCGGTTCTGATGTGGGAGCCTATCCTGAATGAGACCCGCTATCCTAAGGATTTCGCCCTGAAGTCGCTGCAGTTGACCAAGGATGAGTATCCTTATCCATACCGTCCTGTGGCTGTTGCCGACTGGAATTCGGCAGGTGTCAAGGAAAATTATGATGTGGTTTACGGATGGCCGGATATGGATATGAGCGGCATCAGCCAGTGTGTCTTTACCCGAGAGTTTGGTGAGTATGTGGATGACTGGTATGCGCATAACAACCTGAACCGTGCCAGCCGCAGCTGGGGTGAGAAACCGATGCTGACCCAGGCTTATTCTCTGGCAAAGACAACAGAGGAGATGCACACACCGGGACAGTTTATCGGTGGTTGCCAATGGCATCCTTTCGATCATCAGCGCGGCTATCATCCAGATCCTTACTGGGGCGGTATCTATGATGCATTCCGACAGAAGAAGACTGCTTATTATATGTTTGAGTCACAGCGCAGCGACCAGCCATTTGTGCATATCGCTCACGAGATGACCCAGTTCAGCGATGCCGATGTGACGGTATTCTCTAATTGTGACAGCGTTCGTCTTACCACCTATCAGGGTGCTCATACCTATACTTTGCCAGTTCTTCATCCTACGGCAGCCGCCTTTAATGCCCCTGTGGTATTCAAGAATGCCTGGGATTTTTGGGAGGCTCGCGAATACAGTTATAAGAAGAAATCTCCTCAGATGGTAGTGATGGTAGCAGAGGGATACAAGGATGGCAAGGTGGTTTGTACCGACCAGCGCATGCCTTCCCGCCGCAGCACCAAACTCCGTCTTTATGTTGATGAGATGGGCAAACCGCTGGTGGCTGATGGCAGCGACTTTGTGGTTGTGGTAGCCGAAGTGACCGATGATAACGGTCATGTTCGCCGTCTGGCTAAAGAGAATATCCGCTTTACCCTGGAGGGTGAGGGCGAAATCATTGGTGATGCCAGCATCAATGCCAATCCGAGAGCTGTAGAATGGGGTAGTGCTCCTATCCTGGTGCGCAGCACGATGAAGCCGGGCAAGATTAAGATTCATGCCGAGGTTCAGTTCCCGGGTACTCATGCTCCTACTCCTGCCGACCTGGAGATAGAGAGCGTAGCTTATCAGGGAACCATGATGATGGGTACAAAGACTGCCAAGTCTGCCACTTCATCATCTGTTCAGAATGCTTCTTCTGCCACTTCTTCTTCTTCTCATGAGTTTACACCCGAGCAGAAGGCAAAGATGCTGAAAGAGGTAGAAGACCAGCAGGCTGATTTCGGTATTAATAATTAATAATGCGTAACCGGAGAGTTCTTTGCAGAAGATTCCGTTTACGTAATCGTTATCGTCTTGAAATCTTCAAAAAACAGAAAGATTATTGGAGATTTCAAGACTTTTTTTGTACTTTTGCATACGTGAAACGATATTTTACCATACTTCTCTGTTCGCTTTATGCCTTGTTGGGTATGGCACAGAACAATATGCAGGTAGCTCATTATTCTACGAAGGAAGGGTTACCTCACGACATCGTATACTGTTCTCTGAAGTCGAAAGACAGTTTCCTGTGGTTTGGAACCTGGTTCGGCTTATCCCGTTTCGACGGTTCCCGTTTTGCCAATTATTCTGATGCTTACAACTCTTCTTCCGACCAGCCACCCCGTAAGGTAGAATGGTTGGCAGAAGATGCTCTGGGCAATCTCTGGATCAAGACGCTCGACTGGAAACTCAGCGTCTTCTTCAAGCAGACCGAACGTTTCGAAGATGTCTATGAAGAACTGAAACCTTATGCCCGTAATCTGCAGGTCATCAAGATTCAGGCAGATGGTACCGGTAAGATTCTCCTGCTCACCAAAGATAAGAACCTGCTTCTTGCAGAAACATTAAAGGATGGAAGCATCCGTATCCAGACGCTGGTAGATGCCCGGAAGTATATCAATACGTTCAATTATCAGTTGCGCCAGGATGTGGTACAGCTGAAGGCTTCGCGTGCCAACTATGTAGGAAAGAATTATCAGATTTATTCCGTTCCTGTTACTGCGAAAAACAGGAAGTGGACGCTCGGCATGTGGCAGCAGTATTTCGCCCGTAAATCGAAGGAACATTTTGTTTATCATACCCCGAACGGATGTGTGTGGCAGTTGGATGAGTCGCATACCGCCCTGGTGTGCCGTAATCCGAAGACCGGATGGGAGCGCCGTTATCCGGTTTCGGGCGTAGGTAAGGTGGTGGAGCCTAAGTTCATCGCCACCTCTCATCATGGTTACTTCTATCTTTCCGGTGCTGGCGAAATTATCTATATTGATCCGCAGACGATGGAAGGCGTTAACCTGGCTTTCCTTCCTAAGTTCCAAGACCATAAGCCAGATAGCCACTTCTTGAACATGAACCTGGACAAGGACGGACTGTTGTGGCTCACTTCTGCTGATAATGGCATTTACCGTGTCAGTTTCACCCCCAACCAGTTCCGTGTCATCCCTTTGCCGGATGGTGATAAGAGTGGAGTGAAAGCCATCTGCCAGTTGAAGAATGGTGATGTGCTGGTGGGTGCCCGCAGCAAGAATGTTTATCTGTTGGATATGCAGGGCAGGGTGAAGCAGGTGTTCGATTATGCCCATCATCAAATCGGCAGCATTTATCATGCCATGTGTGATGACAGGCAGAATCTCTGGCTCTCTACTAAGGGAGACGGATTGGTAAAACTGACTCCCGATTCCTCCAGACCAATAGGGTATCGCATCGCTCATTACCGTCATGATGCCCGGGATCCTTATTCCATCAGCGGCAACAATGTCTATATGACCTGTCAGGATTCCCACCATCGCATCTGGGTGGCTACGCTGGATGGAGGTCTCAATCTGCTGCAGGAACAGGGCGGAAAGGTGCGCTTCTATAATAAATATCATGGTATGAAAAACTATCCCGGTTACGGACTCTACATGGATGCCCGCAACCTGGTAGAGGACAGTCATCAGAGAATGTGGGTAGGAACGATGGACGGACTGATGTCTTTCAAGACAGATTTCAAATCGGTAGGCGACCTGCGCTTCGAGACTTATCGCAATACCGATATCAATACCCGTGCCAATAGTGACATCTACGGACTTTACAAAGATAACAGCAGGCAGGTTTGGATGTGTACCTTTGGTGGAGGTCTGAGTCGTCTGGATGGTTTTGATGAAGTGACGCATCTGCCTATCCTTACTTCTTTGGGAGCAAAGGAAGGTTTGCATAATGATGTCATCATTTCGATTTTAGAGGATAAGATGGGACGCCTTTGGCTGGTAAATGCCGATGGCTTGTCGTGCTATGATTATCAATCAGACCGCATCCAGCATTTCGACAATTCCGACGGTTTCCCTGATGTCCAGCTTGAGGAATCTTCTGCGGCTTTGATCCAGAATGGGGAGATATGGCTGGGGTGCAAGGAAGGAATCCTTGCTTATCAGCCGGAACGTATCCATACCACCCGTCTGCAATATCCTATATATATAATAGGTGGAGAGGTGAACAACCGCGACATCCGCAGTTACAATCAGCCAGCCATCCTGGAGAAATCGATGGTTTATACCGATCATCTCACCCTGCGTCATTCCCAGTCGATGTTCACTCTGGAGTTTGCTGCCCTGAATTTCTGCAATCCGGAGCGCATCAGCTACCGTTACCGGCTGAAGGGTTACGACCATGATTGGCATTATGCCGGCAAGAACCGTCTGGCTTCCTATACCAATGTGCCGTCGGGAACCTATCAGTTTATCGTAGAGGTAATGGATGCCACCAATCCTGATTCTCACAGCACGAGAGAGCTGACCATCACCATTCTTCCACCCTGGTGGGCTACGTGGTGGGCTTATCTCATCTACATCATTCTGATATCCGTAGCCAGCTACTATGCTTTCCGCTATGCGAAGTATCAGATTCGGCTGAAGAACAATATCTACATCCAGAACCAGCTGGCAGAGTATAAGCGCAAGTTTAATGCCGAACAGCAGGATAAGCAGTTTGCCGACAAGGTGCGCCGGTTTATGGAAGCCAACTTGACTAATGCCGATTTCGAGATAGATATGCTGGCACAGGAATTGGGCATGAGCCGTTCAGCCTTCTTCAAGAAGACGAAGGCTGTGATGGGCTGTTCGCCAAGCGATATGGTGAAGGATTTCAAACTGAGTCATGCCGTAGAATTGCTGAAGCATTCCGGCCTGAGTATCACAGATGTAGCCTACAGTTGCGGCTTCACCGATGTAGGCTATTTCGGCAAGTGCTTCCGTAAGAAATATGGCATGTCGCCAAGAGAGTATGTAGCGCAGCAGCAGGAGAGTGAAATAAAAAAATAAAGTTTTTTATAAAAAATCTCAAAAAAGGTGATTACAGCGTGAACCAATGTGCGTCTTTTAGGCAATTGAAACAAACAAATTAAATGTTGACTAATCATTTTTACCTAAAAGGCTAATGAAACAACTGTCTTATCATAGTAGGTTTATATTGGTTCTGTTATTTACGTTGTTGAACACTTTACCAATATGCTCACAGGCGGCAACTCCTAGGTACAGGATAGCTGCTTGCGACTGGATGATGCTGAAACGTCAGAAGCTGGGCGAGTTTAAACTGGCTCATGAATTAGGAGCAGATGGCGTTGAGGTTGACATGGGCGGATTGGGTAAACGCGTGTTATTTGATAATCAGCTTAGAGAACCACAACAGGCAGAAAAGTTTCAGGCTGCAGCCCGTCAGTATGGCGTAGCTGTTCCTTCTATGGCGATGAGTGGCTTCTTCGCTCAGAGTTTCCTGACTCGTGATAATTATCAAGACCTTTTGAAAGATTGTTTCCAGACGATGAAACTCTTTGGCAGCAAGGTGGCTTTCCTTCCACTCGGAGGTAGCGGAAAAGACTGGCAGCAGGAAGGCTGTGCAGCATACCAGCAGATGGTTTCTCGCCTTCGCACAGCCGGTGAGATGGCAAAGCAGGAGGGTATCACCATCGGTATCAGAACCGGAATGGGAGCTAAGTTTGATAAGAAACTGCTGAAGAAAGTAGGCAGCAGTCAGATTAAGGTCTACTACAATTTCCAGGATGCAGCCGATCATCATCGTGATATCTGCAAGGAACTCCGGAAGTTGGGCGCCCAGCGTATCGTCCAGATACATGCTTCCAATACAGATAGCGTAAATCTTCAGGAAGACCCGGAGATTAATCTTCCGAAAATCAGGAAGACGCTTGACAAGATGAAATGGAGCGGCTGGCTGGTGGTAGAGCGGAGCCGTGATGTAAAGAGGGTAAGAGACGTGAAATATAATTTCGGTAGAAACATCGCTTACTTAAAACAGGTATTTCAAGAGCGGTAACAGTTTCGGGGAATAACTGGCAAACTACTTTTTTATAATTAGGAAAGTGTAAATCGTGTTAGAAAAGAAATAAATAAAAATATAGTTAAACCTAAAAAAGACAATTATGAAGAAAAATCATTTCATTGCGCGGAAAGGACTCTTCTCTCTGGCACTTGCTGCCGTAGGAGCGATGTTCTTGGGTTCGTGTGCCGTTGATGGTTTTGATGACAAAGAGAAGTTTGACGACGGCGTGTCTGGAGTGAAACTTGAGTCACCTGAAATCTCGACAAAGACAGTTGCTGCTTCTGATGGTTCAGATAAGTTGCAAGTATCATGGAAGGTAGTCTATGGCGCTGGCGGTTACGAGTGTAAGGCTTATAATGTGGATGATCCAGACAATCCTGAGGAGGTGGCGAGTGATACCATTGATGGTACTTCTTTCCAATTCAAGATAGCTGAAGATACCAATTATAAGATTGAGGTACGTACCTTGGGAAACAAGGCAAAGAACAATACTGAGGCTGATAAGCCAACAGTTAAGTCTTACAGTACTTTGGTTCCAGCGACGACCATTCCTACAGGTTCTGACATCTCTGATTTTATTGCTGCCAACTTGCAGGAATCAGATAAGGAGCAGGCTTTCGAGTTGGAAGCAGGTGGTACTTATACCTGCAATAACTCAATTGATTTCAAGGGCAACAAGATGACCCTTCGTGGTAACAAACTGAGCCATGCTTTGGTTACTATGGGTGAAGGTGCTGCCATCTATACTTCAGCTCAGCTGAAGGTGAAGTTCATCAATTTCGACTGCTCTGCCACAACTCATAAGGGTGGTATCATCGAGATGTCTCCAGAGCCACCTGCATCTTGCTCTGCAGAGTCTCAGGGCGTTGGTGCTGGCAAGAATGGTGGTAAGCCTGCCGATGTATATATCCTGCAAGACCCAATTATCATTCAGGATTGTGCCTTCAAGAATGTCATCGACGGACTCTTCTCTGTAGGCCAGTGCTCTTGGGGTATTGCTGATGTACGTGTGATGAACAGCGTGGTTCAGATGCGTAATGACGGAAAGAAGAACTCTAATGGTGCTATCATCTGCGGCTTTTCTAATGGCTTCAAGGCTCCTAGTGGCGGTCAGTTCTGGTATGGTGGTATCAAGAGCATTACCATCAAGAACTCTACTATCTACAATATTGAAAGCAATAGTAAGAATCGTATGTTCCGTTTCAACAACAAGGATTTGGACCATGCCTTCCCTACAGCAGGTGGTTCTTGTACCATGATGGATAATACCTTTATCCGTGTATATGACAAGAAGGAGTTCGGTAACAATACTCCTAATCGTAAGGAATATGTGATTACTTATGATAACAATATCTTCTACGACTGCTTCCGTTTGCAGAAGTTCATTCAGGGCAACTGTAAATTGGAATATCACCAGAATCTGAATACTGTCTGGGGTGTCGGCAGTTCAGTAGATGGAACCGATAAGGGTAAGCTGGCTACTGAAGAGGATGCTGGATTTGCTGAGGCAGAGACCAAGAAGGAACTCGATTTCACCCAGCCTAACTTCGGGCTTAATTTCAAGGCTACCGGTGCGATTTCAAGTACAATCGGTGATCCACGTTGGAAATAATTTAAACTATCTAATCTCGAAACAAGATGAAACGTAAATATATAAAGACATTGGCCTTTGGTATGGCACTTACCTGTGCTGTGCCTGCAATGGCTCAAAATAAAGTAGTGCAGGGTACTGTACTCGATGACCTCGGTGAACCTGTTATCGGTGCTACCGTAAAGGTTGCCGGTACCAAGACTGCTGTGATTACCGATATGGATGGTAACTATAAGTTGTCTGTTCCTAAGGGTGGCAAGGTTACCGTTTCTTATATCGGTTTTAGGGATGCTACTACCAATGGTGGTACTATCAAGCTGGTTGCTGACGACAAGACTCTTCAGGAGGTGGTAGTCGTAGGTTACGGTACCCAGAAGAAGGCTCACCTGACCGGTTCTGTAGCTAACATCCCAACAGATGAAATCCAGGACCTTGCTAATGGTGGCTTGGCTTCTTCTTTGGGCGGTCTGGTTAACGGTTTGAGCGTAAGTGGTGGTGAGAGCCGTCCTGGTGAGAATGCCCGTATCATGATCCGTGATACCAACTCATTGGGCGAAGTTGGTTCTACAGCCCAGCAGCCTCTCTTCGTTATCGATGGTTATATCTATCCTAACGATGTAAAGGTTGGTAACAGTTACCAGAACCTCGGTGCTGAGGCTTTCAATAACCTGGATGCCTCTGAGGTAGAGAGTATCTCTGTATTGAAGGATGCTTCTGCTGCCGTTTATGGTGCCCGTGCTGCCAATGGTGTTATCCTCGTAACTACCAAGAAGGGTAAGATGGGTGCACCTCGCATTTCTTATAGCGGTTCTTTCGGTTTCACCGATGAGGTTTCTCGCCCAAAGATGCTGAATGCTTACCAGTATGGTCGTTTGTACAATGCTGTAACAGCAGCTGACCCAACCAATACTTCCCTCAATAAGACTACTGCCCTTTTTCAGGCTGATGAGTTGGAGGCTATGAAGGGACTGAATTACGACTTGCTCGATAAGTATTGGGAAACTGGTATGACCCAGAAGCACAGCGTAAACGTAAGTGGTGCTACCGATAAGGTGAACTATTTTGCAGGTATATCTTACTTCGATCAGGATGGTAACCTCGGTAAACTCAACTATAACCGTTGGAACTATCGTGCCGGTGTGGATGTAAAAGTAAGCAAGTGGTTGGGCGCTAATCTGACTGTTAGCGGTGACTATGCTACAAAGGAAAAGCCATTGGTAAAGGTGGGTGGATCTGGCGATGAGAAGGACTACAACCTCCTTCTGACCCGTCCTACTTACATGCCTGAATCAGTAAATGGTTATGATCTCCTGGCTTATGGTCCTAGCAATACACAGAAGAACCAGAACCAGCAGTATAACTTTGCTACTTTGCAGAACAATGGCGACTACCGCAAGAACATGAATTCTAACCTGAATATCAGCGGAAGCCTTGATTATGATTTCGGTTGGAGCAAGATTCTGAAGGGATTGAAGTTGCGCTTCTCTTATTCCAAGAGTATCAATACCGATAAGGGTAATGAGTATGGTTCAAACTTCACCCTCTATCAGATGTTGACTCGTTATGGTAGCGGTAACCACCTTTATACTCCTACCAGCGGCGATAATGCAGATTTCGATTACCTGGCAGCGTCTAACTTCAATGGTGTGACAACCGCCAATGGTGACTATCTGGCTCGTACCATGGTTCGTACTGATAACTATCAGATGAACTTCACAGCCCAGTATCAGCGCGATTTCGGTCAGCATCATCTGGGTGGTCTGTTCTCTATAGAGAAGTCTGAGGCAGAGAGTGAGTACTTGCAGGGACAGCGTTTGACCCCGTATCCTTTCACTACCGGTCAGTATAACTCTGCAACAGGTGAGATGACTACTATGTTTACCCGTAGTGAGAGCGGTACCCTTTCATATATCGGCCGTATCAACTATGCCTATGCCAACAAGTATCTCTTCGAGGCTCTGGTTCGTTCTGATGCATCAACCAAGTTTGCTCCAAAGAACTACTGGGGAACTTTCCCTGCTTTCTCTGCAGGTTGGGTAATCTCAGAGGAGAGCTGGTTCCGTAACAAGGTGAAGGGAGTTGACTTCCTGAAGCTCCGTGCTTCCTGGGGTATGACCGGTCGAGACAATACAGCGGCATGGCAGTGGATGCAGGTTTATGCACAGGATGCCAACCGTGGTACAGTATTCGAGACTGGTAAGGATTCTGGCAACCGTATCACCATCAACAAGAACAATTCTGCTGTAAATTCAGACGTTCATTGGGATAAAGACTACAAGACCAACGTGGGTATTGATGCACAGTTCCTCAACAACCGTCTGGCTGTAACCTTCGATTACTATTATGAGAAGAACCGCGAGATGCTGATGAATATCAAGCAGACTGTTCCTTCTACCGTAGGTACACAGAGTGCTGCATCCAACATCGGTGAGATGGATTCATGGGGTGGTGAGCTTTCTGTTACATGGAAGGATAAGATTGGTAAGGACTTCAAGTATCGTATTGGTATCAACACAGGTTGGTCTGACAACAAGGTACTGAATATGGACTGGGTTACAGACTATCTCTACCGTCAGATTACTCCTGGTCACCGTACAGACGTAGGTCTCTGGGGTATGCAATGCATCGGTATGTTCCGTAGCTTCCAGGATATTGAGGAATACTTCACGAAGTACAACATCTCTACTTATATGGGTCTGACCAAAGACCAGGTTCGCCCTGGTATGTTGATGTATAAGGATGTTCGTGGTGCTTACGATCCTGAGACAGGTACTTATGCCGGACCTGATGGTGTCGTAGATGTAGACAACGACCAGGTAGAGTTAGGTCACCGCAGCAGCAACCTCTATGGTTTGACCATGAATTTGGGTGCAGACTGGAAGGGACTTTCTCTGACAGCTCAGATTGGTGCAAGCTGGGGCGGTTATGCCACACTTCCTGGTGCAGCATTGAAGCCAACTGGTAATCTGGAGTATTGCAACATGCCTTCATTCTGGAATCCAGACAATATGTATGTTTATCAGGATGTATATGATGGCTCAGGTAATCTCGTAGTAAAGGAGAATCGTGAGGCTTACTATCCTAACTTGAAGTATACAGATGTGAATGCTGTAGCATCCAGCTTCTGGAGAGTGAGTACAGCACGTGTGGCTCTGAACCGCTTGACCTTGGCTTATACTTTGCCAAAGAGCTGGTTGGGTAGCATCGGCATCAACAGCTGCCGTATCAATATTACCGGTCAGAACCTCATCAACTTCTACAATCCATATCCAGACAACTTCATGAATCCTATGTCGGGATCATACGGAAGCTATCCTAACCTCCGTAAGTGGACTGTGGGTGTGAATCTCTCATTCTAATGAGATACTTATATAATTTTAAAAAGAAAAGAACAATGAAAACGACAATAAAATTATTCAGTCTTGGTCTGGTTTCAGCCTTGGCTTTCAGCTCTTGTAGTGACAGCTTCCTGGAGGAAAAGAAGAACTATGACAATGTAAATAAAGACATCTACAACTATTATGAAGGATGTAATGGTCGTCTAAACGATATCTACAGTTGGTGTTTGCCAACAACCAACGATTTGACCTGGAAGTATCCTTCTATGGGTAATGCGGATGAGGCTGGTAAGTCTACTGAGGAATACAGTGGTCTCAGCTCTTTTGTAGACCCACAGGTTGAGCTGAGCTCTACCAGTTCCACAAATTCGGTTCCTGATTTCTTCATGGGCGACCAGTCTAATATCCAGGCATCTGTATATGGTAGAATCCGTAATGTCAATGATGTAATCCAGGGTATCAGCGGCAGCACTCTTTCTGAGGAACAGAAGAATGAATTGCTCGGTCAGGTATATTTCTTCCGTGCATGGTGCTATTACAACTTGTTCAAGTGGTATGGCGGTGTGCCTCTGGTTAAGGAAACACAGGATCCTTTAGAAAGTTCTGTTACTCCTCGTGCTACATCTAAGGAGACTTACGAGTTTATTCTTGATGATTTGAATAAGGCTGCTGATATGTTGGCTGCCAAGACAGAGAATGGCTCGGGATGGTCGGAGAAAGGTCGTGTTACTTCTGGTACTGCGTTGGCTTTGAAGGGCCGTTTGATGCTTTTGTGGTGTAGCCCTCTCTTCAACCGTGCAAACGATGAAAACCGTTGGAAGACTGCTTATGAAACCATGAAGTCCGATTTGGAGCGTATCAACAAGTGTGGTTATCACCTGTATACTGCCAATGACAATGTGAATGGTTCTGCCTTTGCCAAGATGTTTACCGATGGTGGTAATAATCCTGAGGCTGTGTTCGTTACCTTATATAATAATGTAACAGGTGATGGTCTCGATAATCAGAAGAACAACAACTGGGAGCGTCAGATTCGTCCGGCTAATACAGGTGGTAGCGGTAAGAATGCTTCTCAGATGCTGATTAATATGTTCCCGATGTCAGACGGTAAGCTTCCTGAGAGTTGCGATACTTATACCAAGTTGGCACGTTCAGAGAAGACTTTGGATAACGTGACTCCATTCCTGAATCGTGACAAGCGTTTCTACCGTACCTTCGCTTTCCCAGGTTTCCGTTGGGCTTACGATGGTAATGCGTCAGAGCGCGATGCGAACAACCCTTCGGATGGTGCCAACTACGTACTTTGGAACTATGTATGGTATACCAGCATGAATGATGCCGGCAACCCTGAGAGTGGTGAATCTTATGGTGCAGACAACCTGTTGAAGAGTCGTCAGGGTGTATATGTACGCAAGAAGAGTGATGATTTGGATGTTAATTCTTCTCCTCTTTATAAGTACGTAGCTCTTGATACCAAGGGTGCTGCTCCATTCTATTCTGCTGCTCCGTTGATTGAACTCCGTTATGCTGAGGTTCTCCTGAACCTTGCTGAGGTTGCAGCAGGTGCTGGCCATCTGGATGAGGCTGTAGGATATGTTAAGCAGATTCGTGAGCGTGCTGGTTATTCAGCTGCTAATTCTGAGGATGATGGTATCACACCTGCAGCTTACAATGATCAGGCAACCTGTATCTCTCAGATTCTCTATGAGCGCCAGATTGAGTTTGCTTACGAGGGTAAGCGTTTCGATGACCTCCGCCGTTGGATGCTCTTCGATGGTGGTATTGGCAAGGTAGAGGGTGCTCCTTCTACATGGACTTTGACTGGTTGGGGTGGCAATACCTGTACATGGCTTGGTTTCAAGGCGTTGAACGGTCAGCGTCGTGAGAATATCCAGTATCGTGTTGCTGATAAGTATGGCGTAGGTGGTACAACTTTCAATTCTGACCCATTGTTGAAAGCTGGTACTGAGCGTCCTGATGGTGTTGATCTCCGTAAGGATGATTTGAATACTCAGCTCGAGAACTTGTCTACATGGTATAAGGACAACTTGGTAATGAAGGTACAGAAGGGTGACGGTTACGATTCTAACAAGAATCTCCTCTACATGAACTTCCGTCCTAAGTATTACTTCTTAGGCTTCTCTTCTGGTACATCTAACGCCAACAAGGCTTTGCCTCAGACCATCGGTTGGGGTGATTACAACAATGGTGGTGCCAATGGTACCTTCGACCCATTGGCTGAGTAATGTCAAGAGAGGAATGACGATATAGTCATAACATAATATATTAAGGTTGCGGGGTGTGTTCTCTTTTTAGAGAATGCACCCCGTTTTCTGTCTCTGATATTTTCTGTAGGAGAGTGTGTCTAAGTCTGGATAATAGTTGGCGCACAACAGTTGATCACCGCATGCACATCACCTGTTGTGCGACCGGAGATACTAACTATCTCGCCAATATATCCTATCTTTTCCAGCAACATATCCTATGTTTTCCAGCAACAAGAAGAGAGGGTGTGCCGTAAGTCCATAATACAGGCTCGCAAGTCCGTTAGGCGTAATAAGTAACGCGAGTCCGCTAGGCGTTCCTGCGGATTTGCAATCCGCAGACAAAAAAGGCTCGACCTCTTTATTGGGGATTTGTAATCCCCAGCCGTAGGCTTTTCATATCTCCAAACTATATTTGCATTTTCGCTTGAGGCGGATTGCAAATCCGCCGGAACGCCTAGCGGGCTTGTCCTCAACTTCTGCCAAGAAGTCTGTTCGCTATAATATGGCTGGCCAGCAGGTGAATGCTTCTTATAAGGGTCTCGTTATCGAGAATGGCAAGAAGTTCGTTCAGAAATAATCTGACGTTATTCGGTTAGAATTTTAAGATAAAAGAAACAATCATAAAAGGGAGCGCATCACTAATGGTTGCGCTCCCTTTTTTGCATCTCTCAGGATGCTGAGTTATATGAAAAATGCACTTTCTAAGGTGCAGATTGCCTTATTGTATGCAAGTTTTCTTCGAACTGATTACCTTGCCATCCTTCAATGCCTTGATGATATAAACACCTGATGGGAGAGAATCGAGATTCTTGCCTTTTCTCACCTTGATACCTGCAGCATTGTATACCTCGTAGCTATCGGCTGCGATTGAGGTCTGAATGTTTTGAATGCCTGTTGCAGAACCATCTGTCAGATAGAAATGGAAGGTGCGGGTATAGGTGCTGATGTTGTCATCATCGCTTACCTTGACAGTATAATCTACGAGCGCCTTTCCACAATCTTCGTTGGCGGTGAAGATATATTCATCCTCGTTGGCACCCGTATCATGACTCATCTTGCTCATCGCATCACCCTTAGCCTCGCATTCAAACTGAGGATTGTTGGTGTAGCCATCTGCGTTTTCATCGGCATTTCCATCACTTACGCCTTTTACTTCCTCCCACCAGTCTGGCATTCCGTCCTGGTCGGTATCCGGGTAATAGCGATGTGGAAAGTACGTTGCAGGGAAGCTACCTGGTCTTTGTCGGTTGCCTTCACCTTGATGTCGATGAGGCAGTCGGCAGCCTTCTTGTTGAGGCTGATGGTGAGGATTCCCTTCTTATTGAGTTTCATCTTGCCTTCCTGTGGCTGGATACTGCTCTCCAGGGTGAAGACTGGCTGCTGGTTGTAACCTGCGAAATACTGCTTCAGGTCGATAGTCAGCTTATTGCCTGCTGAGGTGACGAAATGAGGCTCTGCAAGCCAGTTGAGATAGCGCTCCAACTGGGTATATTCGCCATCGGTCAGCTCGTTGTTGTCGGCAGCTGACGGGTTGGTACCAGCCAGCTTCTCCCACCAGTCTGGCATTCCATCCTGGTCGGTATCCCAGTTGGCAGGGCGACGGTCGGTGAGTGCTTCAAACTCCTTCCAGGCATCGTTGCCGGCATCCAGGTTGTCATCTATCAGTCCTTTCTTGCCGGTCTTGGAACCAACATATTTATAGGTTCCGTTCAAGGTTTCTTCTACCATGCGCTGGTCGTGCTGGTCGATGCAAGGCTGGTTGGCTCCCACATCGCTCAATACGTTCTTGAAGGCAGCGCGGGCACTTTCTACCTTGGCATAGGATGGGAAGAATGGTTTGTCGGTAAATACCTTCCAGTTGACTACCTGTCCGTGAGAAGTGGTATATTTGTAGGTTTCGCCTTCCTTGTCGCTGACCAGTTCTCCATGCTTTCCTACCACAGCTCCTGCATTCTGTTTCATATCGCCCACATAGTTCTGGCGGATATTATCGTGCATGTAGTAAGCCTGACTTCCCTGGCCGGTACCTTCCAACTGGGCATTGAGGATATATTTCATGCTGGTGGCTGGTCCCATCTTGTAATAGTTGCCAACAAAGTTTACTTCGTGGGCTCCTCCGTCGCAGGCACGGTTGCCCCAGTTGTATACTACATTATTAAAGAGATCGAGCTTTCCGGCATAATATCCGGCTCCGTCCAGTCCGCCACCCATACTCCAGTTTCTTCCTTCGTTGTTGGCAAGCAGGTTGTGGTGGAACGAGCCTACATTACCACCGATGGTTGCAGCATAACCATGCTTGGCGTTGACATAATTCTGATGACCAGCCTGGTTGAGTGCTTCGGAGATGAGGTTGTGCTGGAAAGAGATGTTCTTGCCGTTGCGGCTGGAGAAAGCCTCGTCGATGGTCCAGCCTACCGAACAGTGGTCGATGATGGTATTGTCGCAGCCTGCAGCACCCAGTCCGTCGAGGGTAATGGTCTTGCCGTTTTTATCGAGATATTTTCCCAGTCGGAGACGGATGAAGCGGAAGATGCCTTCTGAGCCGAAACCGAAAGGATGCTCACGGAGAAGGATTCCCTTGCCGGGTGCAGTCTGTCCGGCTACCGTGATGAATGGATCGGAACAAACCAGACGGTCTTTCAGGTCGATGATGCCGGCAACATCGAAGACGATGGTACGAGGTCCCTTAACCTTTGTGATTCCGTATCGGAGAGAGCCTGGCTGCGGATTCTCAGGGTTATCTTCTAAAGAGGTAACATGATAAACCGAACCGCCACGACCGCCGATAGCAAATCTTCCATATCCCTCGGCACCTGGGAAGGCGAGACGGCGTGGACGGAAGTTCCATACTTCGCCCTCTGAAACCTTGCCGTTGGCATCTACCTCGTCTACACGCCAGTAATAATCGTTGGCGCTGCTGAGACCGGTGACTTCGAAAGCGGCTTCTTCTGTGGTGGCAACCTTCTTCAACTGGTCGGCGCGCTGTCCTATATAAATAAGGTGTTGCTTGGCACCTTCGCCGGCTTGCCAGCGAAGAACAACCTTGCCTCCTTCTGCATTGACGTGAAGATCATCATCGGCAGGATAAGGGTTGAGAGCAGTGGCTTTCGGGTTGGTTTTGTCGAATACCAAACCATTGATGGTGAGCGTGTTGTTTGCGTTATCCACACCTTGCAGCTGATAGTGGATAACTACAGGCTGGTCGTCGGTTACATCAAATTCAATGTACGACTGGCCGCTCTGCGATGCCTTCATCTCCCTTACGGTCTGCTTAATATCCTGTGCAAGAATCTCCTGCATCATGCTCTTCTGCTGGATACGTTTCTTGCCCTTCTTCACGGTGATTATCTGTTCCTTCTCTCTGGAAACCTGGATAGAAGGAATATTGCCGGTAAGTCCGTCTACGATGTTGTGATAGGCAAGGAGAGAGTGATGCCCCGGTTTCAGACCTCGGATGGTGATGCGGAGCTGGGCATTATCGCCTTTTGACGGATATACTACGATACCATCGCTGGTGAGTCGGTCGCCCAACTGTATGCCCTGCTTAAACCAGTTGGATTTGATAATCTGGTCTTTTACGGGAGTATCGAGTGTAATCTCCAGTCCACCTAGAGCAAACTGGTATGTATTGCCCTTCTTCACGCCAACGGGAGTGAAATTGAGTGCTGTAACTTCAGCAGCCTTTCTGCTGGCGATATTGAAATCAAATTGCTGCGCCTGGCTTGAAAGCGCCATCAGCGAAGCGGCAACTAAGGGGAAGCATCTTCTGTTCATCATTTTTCAACTTTATGTTTTTTGTTTTATGTTTCAATAAAATAATAGATAAGTAACTTTCGTTTATATATTATAGGTGTAAGACGTTCCTGCGGATGAAATGTCCCCACCTGTTCCCGGAAAAATGCGCATGTTCATTGAGGACAAAAGAAAGGGAAAGGCGTCTTTAAGATATAACGAACAAACAATATTAAAACAATGCAAAGAAGTAAGAAGATTTTCGCTGCGATGGCATTGACTATCTTGCCAGCAGCAACTTTCGCTCAGTATCCTACTATTACAAAGGAGGCTCAGGCGAAGATTGATTCTATGCAAGCTGCATGGACTGCCCATTCTGATTCTGCTTGGGCTGTGGCTTTCCCTATTGTAAAACAAGAGGCAATGGCAGGACGTCCTTATGTGCCATGGGCTTCCCGTCCATACGATTTGCGCCAGGCTAAGATTCCTGCATTCCCAGGTGCTGAGGGTGGCGGTATGTTTACCTTCGGTGGCCGTGGCGGCAAGGTGCTGACTGTGACCAATCTCAATGATGCTGGTCCTGGTTCTTTCCGTTGGGCTTGCGAACAGGGTGGTGCCCGCATCATTGTCTTCAATGTATCGGGAAATATTGTATTGAAGACTCCAATCATTGTCCGTGCTCCTTATATCACCATCGCCGGACAGACAGCTCCTGGTGAGGGCGTGATGATTTCGGGTGAATCTTTCCAGGTTGATACCCATGATGTCATCGTTCGCCACATGCGTTTCCGCCGTGGTAATACCCATGTATGGTATCGTGAGGATTCTTTCGGTGGTAATCCGGTAGGTAACATCATGATTGACCACTGCTCTTGCGAGTTTGGTCTGGATGAGAATATCTCTTTCTACCGCCATATGTTCGATTTGCACGACGGTAAGCCAAAACGCAAGGTGCCAACGGTGAATGTAACCATCCAGAATACCATCTCTGCCAAGGCACTCGATACTTGGAACCATGCCTTTGGCAGTACAATCGGTGGAGAGAATTCTACCTTCATGCGTAACCTCTGGGCGGATAATACAGGCCGTAACCCTTCTATCGGATGGGGTGGTGTGTTCAACTTCGTGAACAACATCGTTTACAACTGGGTACATCGTACAGCAGATGGTGGTGAGTTCTCAACCATGAGCAACTTCATCAACAACTATTATAAGCCAGGACCTCTTACTCCGAAGGGTGCCATCAGCTACCGTATCGTGAAGAGCGAAAGCCGAAGCAACAAACTCTTCCCTTGGGCTCAGTATGGTCGTATTTATGCTGAAGGAAATATCGTAGAAGGCAACGAGGCTGTAACCAAGGATAACTGGAACGGCGGTATTCAGATTGCTGATAAGGATCTTCCAAATGGAATACCTGCAGATGTAAAGGCTCTGATGCGTTCTAACGAACCATTCGCCATGCCACACATGACCATTATTCCTAAGGACCAGACTTTTGATAAGGTACTTGAGAATGTGGGTGCAACCATTCCTTCCCGCGATATCGTGGACCAGCGCATCGTAGAAGAGGTTCGTACCGGTCAGGCTTACTATGTAAAGAAACTGCCTAAGAAGAATCCATACGGCGACTTCTGGGGATTGGCTGACAAGTCGAAGGCTGAAGATGGCAGTTTTAAGTACCGCCGTCTGGACAAGGAATCCTATAAGTTGGGTATCATCACAGACATCTGCCAGGTTGGTGGATTCCCTAAATATAAGAAGGTGAAGCCTTATGTAGATACAGATGGCGACGGTATGCCTGATGAGTGGGAGATTGCCAACGGCCTGAATCCTAACGACCCTAGCGATGCCAACAAGGATTGCACTGGTGACGGATATACCAATATCGAGAAGTATATCAATGGTATCAGCACCAAGGAAAAGGTGGATTGGACTGACATGAAGAACAACCACGATACTTTGGCTGAGAAGGGAAAACTCCTGTAAATCAGAAATGAATGCCCGGAGTTGTTTCTTCGGACTCATTTCTTAATGCATGACATGAATATGAAAAAACTTTTGAGAAATAAGTTGTTAGGCGCAGCCTGTCTGCTCTTGCTTCCTTTGGGAGCAGGAGCACAGGTACAGCTCGACAGCGTGGGGCGTGATGCCAAGTATGTGAACAACATCATCGCCCGTTCGCAGAAAATCGTGGATGCGCTGCAACTGACTGATAAAAGCAGCAAGCAGAATGTGCTCCACATCATCTGTAACCGTTATTTCCTGCTGAACGATATCTATGAGAAGTTCGGCAAGAATAAGGCTGAGCGTGATGCGGAACTCTATAAGCACCACTTTGAATTTGCTGCCAATCTGGAAAACTATCTCTCAGAGAAGCAGGTAGAGCAGGTGAAGGATGGTATGACCTTCGGTGTCGTTCCGAAAACCTATCAGGCTCATCTGGAGATGATTCCTTCTCTGAAAGAAAACGAGAAACTCCAAATTCTCAATTGGTTGAAAGAAGCTCGCGAGTTTGCCATTGATGCCGAAAATTCCAAGGCTAAACATGGCTGGTTCGGAAAATACAAGGGACGCATCAATAACTGGCTCACTAAACGGGGCTACGACCTGAAGGCAGAGCGCGAGGGTTGGTATAAGCGTATTGAAGCGGCAAAGAAAAAATAAACAGTTTCCGTAAGGTTATAAAAACTCTGATGAAACAAGAGGTATGAAAAGATTATTTTCTATATGGATATTTACGTTAGTAGGGGTTGTGCAAATCTTTGCGCAACCCTTCGCGTTTGATTTTAGCTACGTGGGCTACCAGCAGAGCGAAAAGGAGATTCCGGATGCGGACGTTGTGGTCTTCGTGAAATGGAAAGAAGGCGACCAGAGCGCTCGCATACAGAAAGCCATCGACTTTGTTTCTGCCCGCAAAATGGATAAGAAGACGGGACTACGAGGGGCTGTCTTGCTCGACAAGGGCGTATTCGAACTCTCACAGCCACTTCGCATCCAGACTTCGGGCGTGGTGCTGAGAGGTACTGACCGCAACCAGACGGTGCTATATAAAAAAGGTGTAGACCGTGGGGCGGTGGTGTATCTGGAAAGCGAAAAGCAGATGCAGACATTGGGTGACCCTATGAAACTTTCTGCTCCCTGGAAGTTGGGAGAGCGGAAGGTGACGCTGCCTGTCGGCTGCAAGATGGGCGATGAGATACTGATAGTACGTCCTTCTACCAAGGAATGGATTCAGAAGATGGACTGTGCTGACTTCGGTGCAGGCAAGGACCTGGGCTATTGGGGCTGGCATCCGGGAGAAATCGATGTACGCTGGACCCGTAGTGTGGTTTCTGATGGAAAGGGAGGATTGCAGTTGGATGCTCCTTTATCCATGTCGCTCGGTCAGGATGATGCGGAATGCTTCGTTCAGCGCATCGCCGGTAATGACTGGCGCTTGAAGAATGTGGGTGTAGAAAATCTCACGATAGATTCTGAATATGATACTACCAATCCGAAGGATGAAAACCATGCCTGGGAGGGTGTATATATTAATAAGGTGAAAGATGGTTGGGTGAGAATGGTGAATTTCCGCCATCTGGCTGGTTCGGCTGTCGTAACCCAGCGTGATGCTTCCCGTATCACAGTAGAGGATTGCATTTCTCAGGCTCCTGTCTCAGAAATCGGTGGCTACCGTCGTCGCACCTTCCTCTGTATGGGCGAACAATGTCTGTTCCAGCGTTGCTATTCTGAACAGGGCATGCACGATTTTGTGGCTGGTCTCTGTGCGGCAGGTCCTAATGCTTTCGTACAATGCGATGGTTATGAATCGCTGGGTTATAGTGGTGCAGTGGGACCTTGGTGTACAGGATTGCTCTTCGATAATGTGAATATCGATGGCAATGACATCAAGTTCTGCAATCTCGGTCTCGAAGGTTACGGCATCGGATGGAATACAGCCAACAGCCTCGCTTACCAATGTACGGCTGCCGGAATCTTTGCCGACAGCATTCCTGATGGCAGCAACAACCATGTGTTTGCCTGTTGGGCGCAGTTTAACGGTTCTGGCGATTTCCAGCAATGTAACAATCATGCCAAACCATGGAGCCACTTTGCATCTCTTCTGAAGAAACGCCTGGGTAGGGATGTCTCTGCTCAATGTCGTGTGCTGGAGAGAGAACGCAACAATGTGAGCAACAATCCTACCTATGATGTGGCACAGAAGATGGTGGAAGAGGCGCGCAAACCTCGCATCACCATGCAGATGTGGATAGCAGACAGCGCCCGATTCATGGCTTCTGTTTCTCCTGGTAGAGCTATGGATGTGGATAAAATCAAGGAGTCAGCTCTTTACCGTTCTAAGAAAAAGGCGGATCAAGTTCCTGCCGGGAAGCCTGTCTTCGCGATAAAGGAGGGTAAGATCATGGTGGCTGATACGCTGTTGAAGGGTGCAAGAATGAATACCCCTTGGTGGAACGGACGTGTTCGTTACTCGGCTTTCCCTAAGATTGCCGATGCCGTGACCCGTTTTGTGCCGGGAATGGAGGGACAGGGCACTACCACCCGTGTGGATAGTGTGGTGGCTCATCTTCGTGATAAGCATGTGGTGCTCTTCAACCAGAACTACGGCTTGTGGTATGACCGTCGCCGTGATGACCACGAACGTGTGCGCCGCCGTGATGGAGATGTCTGGGCTCCGTTCTATGAGCAACCTTTTGCCAGAAGCGGACAGGGCACGGCTTGGGACGGACTGAGTAAGTATGACCTTACAAAGTTGAATCCGTGGTACATCAGCCGCATTAAGGAATTGGCAGAAAAGGGAGCCAAGAATGGTTTGCTGGTTATCAACCAGCACTATTTCCAGCATAATATCCTGGAGGCAGGTGCCCATTGGGTAGATTGTCCATGGCGTCCGGTCAACAATATCAATGGTACGGTGTTCCCTGAGCCTGTTCCTTTTGCCGGCGATAAGCGTGTATGGATGGCAGAATACTTCTATAATATAGATAATCCGGTGATGCGCCAGCTGCATAAGCAGTATATCATGAAGATGCTGGATGCCTTTGCTGATGAGCCGAACGTGATTCAGTCGATTGGCGAGGAATATACGGGCCCCTATCATTTTACGAAGTTCTGGTTGCAGACCGTTGCCGAATGGGAGGCTAAGACGGGCAAGCATGTCTGGGTGGCTTTGTCGTGCAACAAGGATGTGCAGGATGCCATCCTCCAGGATCCGGAGTTGAGAAAGGTGGTTGACATCATTCATATTGAACAGTGGTATTATACCCAGAAGGGACTTTATGCTCCTGAAGGAGGCAAGAATCTGGCACCTCGCCAGTATCAGCGTCGCCTTCGTCCGGGCAAGGTTACTTATGATGATGTCTTCAAGAGTGTGAGCGAGTATCGTCAGGCTTATCCTGAGAAGGCTGTCATTTACAGTGGGGCTTCGGCACCCGAGAATGGCAAGGCGGTGATGGATGCTGGCGGCTCTTGCCCGAATGTGAAGTAATAAGTAGAATATTATAAAAGTAGAGAAGATGAAAAGAATGATGATAACAGAATCTGTAAGAAATCTTTTATTGAATACCGACTTCCTGGAGTCGGTATTCGGTTCTTCTATTGTGGAACCGGATGCCTACTCTGGGAGGTCGGCATCTTCTCGAAAGTTTGAGAAAATGTATCTTCCTGCCGAAATAGAGCAGGCAAAATATGTTCTTCTTGATCTTAACGAGATTTCGGACTTGTTGTCTGAAACTGACATAGAAGAACTGAAAAATCGCATAAAAAGCCATTTGTACCCTTAAAATGGGAGGGAAAATACACTGAATACCAATTTTTCCCATTCATTTACCTGATTTTTCCTTAGAGTTTGCCGTATTTAGGCTACTTTTGCACCATCAACAAACAAAAGTACACCTAAGATGAAAACAAACTACAATAGCATCCGAGAAAGAGAGGAAGCAGCACAGACGTTGCTCGCAGCCTATCGCCAAGGCGACCAGAACGCTTTCATGTCTTTATATGATATGTACGCGGAAATGTTGCTCAATTATGGTCTGTGTATTACATCAGACAAAGAACTTGTAAAAGATTGTGTACAAGATGTGTTTATCAAACTCATCTCTAAAAGCCAGGATTTACAAGTTGCAAAGGTAACCTCTTACCTGCTCATTTCTCTCCGCAACAGATTGCTGGATGAGTTTCGCCGCAAGAACTATATGACGGAGACTGCGGTGGAGGATATCCGTATCTCTACAACTGTAGAAGATGTGGAAAACTCTTATATCCTTGATGAAAGTTCGCTCAATAATGTTCGTAAGGTACAGATCCTGATGGATGAGCTGACACCACGCCAGCGCCAGGTGTTCACCTTATATTATATGGAGCAGCGCAAATATGAGGACATCTGCGACATCATGCAGATGAACTATCATAGTGTACGCAACCTGGTACATCGTGGCATGTTGAAGTTACGTGCAGCCGTAGCAGTATAAACTCTTCTGAAGGAGAAAGGAGTTTGACTGATGTTATTGGTAGATCCGAAATAGAGATTTGCACTTTAGGTTAATGGTAAATTAAAATAGGTTTATTATAGTTATAAAAAAAAGGCAGGGGACTCCGTGAGGAATCTCCTGCTTGTTTTTTTATGCCTTGTTGTTTCGCTTTACCCCAGCAACGCTTCCGCTACCTTGATGTCGAATGGAGTGGTAATCTTGATGTTCTCACGGTTACCCTCTAACATTGCAACCTGACAGCCAAGACTTTCTACCACCGAAGCATCATCGGTAAACTGTTCCTTGTATTCCTGGTTGAAAGCCTGCTTTGCCAGACTGATGTCGAAGGTCTGGGGAGTCTGCACCACGCGGTAATCGCTGCGCAGCACGTTCTTTCCGCCTCCGTGCTGGTCAATATAGCGCAAGGTGTCGGTTACGGCATATACAGGGATGGCTGCATATTCTTCGCGAGCCGTCTCGAAGCATTCTTCGATCACTTCCTTAGATACGAATGGGCGCACACCATCGTGAATGCCCACTACGCCATCTTCATCATCAGGAATGAGTGCCAGTCCGTTTTTGGATGACTGGAAACGGGTATCGCCACCATTGGCTATCTGGTGTTTGATATCAAAATGGTGCTCCTCGCAGAGCTGGTGCCAGTATGCCTGCTGACTCTCCGGCAGAACCAGGATGATGTTCAATGCAGGGTCGTATTCATGAAAACGCTCTATGGTGCGCATCAGGATAGGCTTGCCCGCTACCGGCAAGAACTGTTTGGGAATTTCACTTCCCATGCGGAGGCCCTTGCCTCCGGCTACTATGATTACGTAATCCATTTTTTAAGTGAAGAGTTAAAAGTGAAGAGTGAAGAATTCTAATCCTGCCTTTCTTCACTCATTGTTATTATTTGCTTTTCATGAGATGATCATACATCATGCCATCCTGCAGGGCAGCCACAGTTTCCTTGCTTACGAAGTAACTCAGTATTTTATAAGCGTATGGGAGGGTTGCGGCAGGACCTTCGCCCGTAATCACGTTGCCGTCTTCCTGGAAGAGGGTGGCGGTATATTCGGTGTTCTCGCCGAAATACTGCTCAAAGCCAGGATAACAGGTAGCCTTCTTTCCTTCAAGGATGCCTGTGCTTGCCAGAACCATTGGGGCTGCGCAGATGGCACCGATTCGCTTGCCAGCCTTGTGCTGGGCAATGAGCGCCTGGCGTACACCTTCGTGCTCGTTGAGATTCGTACTTCCTGGCATTCCGCCTGGAATCATCAGCATGTCAGCATCTTCAAAGCTGACAATATCCTCAAACTTCAGGTCAGCCTTGATGGTTACACCATGCGATGTTTCTACCCATTCTGTACCCGTTACACTTACAGTCTTGATGTCTACACCACCTCTGCGGAGGATGTCAACCGGAGCCAATCCTTCGATTTCTTCGAAGCCATTGGCAAGAAATTCATATACCTTAGCCATAATTTATTTATTTTTTGTCTTGTTATTCAAATAATATGATTACCTTTGCAAAAGTAAGAATAATTATTGAAATAACAAAATAAATGGCACAGCAACATTTAAAATTCGCAATATTTGGTAATGAATACCAGGCTAAGAAGTCGGCTTCGATAGAGAAAATCCTTCTTTATCTTGAAAAGAAGGAGGCTGAAGTTTATGTGGAGAATGCTTATTATGAGTTTCTTACCCGCGACCAGCAGCTCAATGTGAAGGCGGCTGGGGTGTTCGAGGATTATAACTTTGATGTGGATTATGTCATCTCTATGGGTGGTGACGGTACTTTCTTGAAGGCGGCGAGCCGGGTGGGAGCCAAGGGTACACCTATCATCGGTGTGAATATGGGCCGGTTAGGCTTCCTTGCTGATGTGCTGCCTGGCGAGATTGAGTCGGCGCTGGACAGTCTTTATGCCGGTGAATGTCTGATAGAGGAGCATGCGGTGATTCAGGTGGAGGCAGAAGGTGGCATACTTGCCGGCAATCCGTTCGCCCTCAACGATATTGCCGTGCTGAAGCGTGATGATGCTTCGATGATTTCCATCCGTACGCAGGTAGATGGCGAATTTCTCGTCACTTATCAGGCGGATGGTCTGATTGTTACTACGCCAACAGGTTCTACGGCATACAATCTTTCGAATGGTGGTCCTATCATCATTCCGCAGAGTGGCAGCATCTGTCTTACTCCGGTGGCTCCTCACAGTCTGAACATCCGGCCTATCGTAATCAACGATACGGCAGTCATCACGCTCGATATCGAGAGTCGCAGCCACAACTATCTGGTAGCCATCGATGGACGTAGTGAGCGTATGACGGAGGAAACCCGCCTCATCATCCGCAAGGCTCCTCATAGCATCAAGATTGTGAAGCAGCGCAACCAGCGTTACTTCTCTACCTTGAGAGAAAAACTGATGTGGGGTGCTGACCAGCGCGAAAGATAATTAGAATAAGAAAGATAATTAAAATAAGAAAAGAGGTATATCCCGAAGATGAATCTTGGATATACCTCTTTTTCCTAACCTAAAACAACTAACTAATAATTTTGTTCACACAAAACTAAACCTAAAAACATAAACCTTAATAAACCTAAAAGCCTAAAACTGAAAAACTTAAACTATTCTTTGAACTTATTTGTTATATTCTTATCTGATAATCACTTTCTTTCCCTGGTGGATGTAAACACCGCTCTTTGCAGGCTTCTTACCCAATTTCATACCGCTAAGTGTATACCATGCATTGTCTGTTGTGGTATTGCTTATGGTTGGAGTTCCTGTGATGCCTGTTGGTGGTGCCCAGGTGGCGGTAACATCCTTGCAGGTGTATTTGCCATTACTCTGTGCAGTGGTAATCTCATAATACTTGGTGCTGTTGCCGGCATTCAAGTCTACGGTCTGCTTCTTGCCTGTTCCATTTCCCTGATTGAAGATGATGTTTACGATAGCATCCTTGCTTTTGATCTTGAAGTCCATATAGTACCACTTCTTTCCGTTCAGCGTTTTGGTTGCTGTAACAGCAGTACCTGGCCAGGCTTTTGTAAAGGTTTCGCTGGAATTCCATGCGTAGAAATACATGGCTGAACCCCAGTTGGTTACCTGGTCGGCATTGGCATATATCGTGATGGTATATGGCTCGAATGCCTTGACGGTATAATTGTAGGTACGGATACCTGTTACGGTTCCGTTGCTGAGCAAGCCTACCTTCAAGGTGCAGGTCTCATCTATGTTGATGGTGCTACCAGTAGCCACCTGCTTGCTCTTGGCTGTAGGGTCTGTGCCGTCAGTAGTGTATACCAGTTTGGCATTGCTGTTCTGGCTCACAGCCGTAAGCTTAGCCTTGAATCCTGCCACGTATTCGCCTGTAGGTATATTGCACCATGCGGTTTCTGCAGATTTTGAAAGATAATAGCGATAGTGGTATCCTTCGAGAATCTGTGTATAGTCGGCACCTGGAGTATATGCCTTGGTGTTGTTTCCTACAACCACGATGAGCTTAGCCTTGTCGCCGGTAGTTTCATTGGCGAAGCAATTGGTTTGCGCCATCTTGTTGGTATAATTGCTCATGTTGGTGATGCCTGCAAGTTTTCGGGCTTCAATCATGCTCTTGATTTCTTTTTTGTATGCTCTCCAGTGTGGCTGGAACACGCAAGGAGTTCCCGGCATGGCGAGCATATAGGCATTGGCTGCAAGCGTATCCCGCTTAAGAGGATCCAGCTGCTCATCTGCAGAACGGTATTGCATGTCGTGATTCTCTACGAATGTGATGGCGTACTGACGATAAGTTGGGTCATGCATCAGGTTATAATCGCTCTTCAGCTTCGACCAGTTTGGCGATGAAACAATCTTATTGTCTTTTATACCTATTGCGTCACGAACATTATAACGGAACTGGAAGTCGAAGGCTGCACTCTTCTTGTTAGTCTTGTTTATCCAGTTGATGATAGATTGGTTTCCATCCCAATATTCACCTACCGAGAATTCTACGCCGGTAGCATCATTGTAGTCAGCTACGTGAGAACCACTGAATCCCTTTACCATGTCGTAGCGGAAACCGGTATATCCCATATCCTCCTTCAGAAATTTCAGATATGCCTTGATAATCTTCTGTACGTTCTCGCTCTTATGGTCAATATCACGGCATGCTCCAAAGTCGGTTCCCTCATCATAGTTATTGCTGAGGCTAACCCCGTCTTTTTTTGCCTGTGTTGCCGTACTTCCACTATCATCATTCTTGCAGATATCGGTAGACAACATCTGGTAAGTCACTCCATTGTATGTCTCTGCAGGGAAGGTGAACCAGCCGTCTGTATTGCGGTGGTTGACCACAACATCCGCTATTGCGCCTATGCCGTTGGCTTTGAATTTGGCAATCAGACTTCTGAGTTCAGCCTCAGTTCCGAATGAGGAGTTCTGGTTGAAATAATAATATGGCTTATAGCCCATCACCTGTGTGGTTTCGATGCATTTACCGCTTTGAGGAAGCCATACAAGGTCGATGAATCCTTTCATATCATCGGCTTGCTTCTCTAAGACAGTCCATTGGGAGTAGTCGTAAGAATCCCATGAGAATCCTTGCAGCATGACGCCACTATAGTTAGCAGGCCAGCCTTGTGCAAACATATTGATGCTTGCCAGTAAAGCGATAAGTGTAAAGTATATCTTCTTCATAATTATCATTGTATTTTGTGATTATTATTTTATGTTTAATTGCAAGTTGTATTGTTATACGTTGGCAAAGTTACGATTTATTTCATTAGCTTGTTCAAAAATTGATGCAAATCAAGTAAATTAATTGTGCAAACGTTTGCATTCCGGTGCGCTTTTCTTCTATATATAATTAAGGTATATGTAGCTTTAGGAGATAATTATTATTAAAAAACTAGAAAACATTTGGCGGTCTCGTTTTTTATTGCGTAAAAAGCGCAATGAACGTTTGTATAATGAATGATAACAAGATATGGCAAGATTGAACAATCCTTTTGTGGGCGATAGTTCGTGAGCATTTGGTATCTTCGCCGTTGAGCCAGCAGTTTATCAGCACCCACAATCTTCCAGCTACGAGCAGCGTGAAAACGGCATTAAAGGCATTGGTAGATAAGCAGCTGGTAAGCAAGACTCCGACTGGCTATCTGGTTAGTGACCGCTTCTTTGCGAAATGGCTGGTGAGAGGAGGAATCATAGCCAACTGAGGAAATGAAAATTACGTCCCGATGCTTGGCTATGGTGAGATGGATGATAACAATGCCGCAACTTATACGATGCAAGGAATCAATTATAACGATGCAAGGAAGCCTTTCTTGCGATTGCGTGACATTTGTCATGCGTTTATACGACACTTGTCGTACGGCCGGATGACAAATGTCGTATAATCACATGACATATATCAAAGTATAAATAAACCTAATATTTTACACCAAAAGATACAAGTTATCACATTATTATATATATATGCATCATCTTTCATAGAAGACAAAGAATGCGAATTCAACAAGCAAGTGCAAAAATCCATCCCTTTGTCTGTTAAAGAATATGATCATAAAAATCTTGAAAACGTGCAGAAGGCTTAATACGATTTGCATAACGTAAAGACATACAAAAAAGGCGGCTCCCGATATGTTCGAGAACCGCCTAGTAATCTCTTCTTATTCCTTCATTTTCTGAATTTCCTCCAGTGGAAGTTCGGTGGCTGTTGATACTTGCTCATCAGAAAGGCCCATTGACAGAAGGCGGCGAGCTGTGGCTAGCTTTTCTTTTTCCATACCTTTTTCCATCCCTTTCTTTTCATCAAACTTTCTGGTGGCATATATATCACGCATATTCTTGATGTCCTCGTCATAAAGCTCAAGTTCCTCTCGGGAAAGCTTGCGGAGGTCGCCTATTTCTGCCAACTTGCGGAAGACTGGATACTTCTCGCTGAATGGCATCTGTTCAAACATGTTCATATTCTTTACTATATAAATCCAACAATCAAATATATCCATACACTCTGCCTCCGTGTGCTTGTCGAACAGTGGCTGTTAGATTAATTATAATACAATGTTTGTATATGAATTTACATTATAGTCAAAACAAATCGCTATGGGTTCCATTGTTGAGAAACAGCAAAGTTAATTTTTCGTCGTTTTGTTCCCACAGCATCAACCAATCTGGGGTTATGTGACATTCCCATATACCTTCTAGGTTTCCATGAAGTTTATGCGATTTATATGATGGCGGTAGTTTACCCTCATTAGCTAATTTCTCTACAGCTTTTTCTATGAGAGTAGGGTCTAGCCCACGTTTCACTCCTTTTCGCAGAGACTTTTTAAATCTGTTTGTAAAGTTAATAGAGTATTTCATTCTAAGCACTGTTTGATTAAGTCGTGAGCATCTTTTGCATGATATACTCTGCCTGCTTTAACATCTTCTAGGGCTTCTTCAATACCACTTTTCTTTTCGGTTTGAATAACCCAGCCAAACTTCTTTGCCAGTTCCTTTAATAAGTTGAAGTCAACTTGCGGAACAGTTATAGTTGTTTTTATATTATTTATAGCTACATCCATATTGCTTTCCTTTTAATGTTATTTTAAATGATGCCGCAAAGATACGATTTTTCTCTTTAATATCCAAATGTTTAAGTGAAAAATACTTGATATGAATGAGAAAAAAATAAGTTTGCAAATGTACTGGTCGCAATTTGCGACCGGTTTGCTTTTATCTTGATTTTCTATGTTATTTGCCATCTGCTTACGCTTTATAAGGTCGTGGACGCAATATTGCTATTCGTTGGCAAAGATACGACTTTTCCTCATAACTTCCAAGGTTTTAGGGAAAAAATACTTGAAAAGGGGGAGGAGAAAAAGAAAATAGGCGGCTCCCGGAATTGAGAGCCGCCTATTGGTTATACTATTTTTATTATGATGAAACAGATGCTTATTCTACTGTGCAGTAGATATTGTCATTTGTCTTTCTTGTTGGATACAACTTGACTGTGTTGCCTGCTACTGTAATGTTGTCACCACCTGCTGTCAGGTTGTTGAGGCTTCCACCGAGGTTGATCGCCCAATCACCGTTTATGCGGAACTTCCAACCATCTGCTGTTACACCTACATTTTTAGCCTCAAAGCAATACTCTTCAGCATTCCAAGTCATGACTGCGTCGCCATCCCAATTGTTGAAACCACCAATCATACCCATGGTCTCAACCTTAGTGGCTGTGATAGTGCCTTCTGAAAGATTAACATCGAAGTAGTAGACACCCTCTCCAGCGTTCACGCCGATGTTTCCATTTTCGTTGGTAGCAGCTCCACCAAAGCTTACAAATGCACCAGCATTGATTTCGTTGTCCCAGCTTCCAGCTACACGCTGGAACTTGAACTGGAGACCAGCTCCGTTAGGATCGGCTACATATACATAACCAGTGTATACGCCCTTTGCCTCGTCCACGAGAGCGAGCTTCTGGTCAGAGCTCTTCCAACCGTCAGTGCTACCAATGAAGTAGATGAATGGATCGTAGTTAACCTCCTCTATGGTATAAGTGTAGTCCATCATGTTGATGGTGAGCTTGTACTTACCAGCCTTGGCAATCTTACCAGCCTTAGCGTCACCGTTGGTCAGCGCACCAGTCATGCTGTCGTCGCCGTCAACCTTAGGACCTACTACGCCGGCAGCCCAGAGGTCATCTGCATCAATGTTTTTCTTAGGAATAATCTTCCAATACTGGTCAGCCTTGGTTGTTTCGAAAGATACGGTGAAGACCGGATCCTCATATACATCCTTGTCGCTGTGGTTGAATGCTTTTGCTACTTCCTTAGTCCAACCATCTACGTCATCTGTAGTAAACATGTCGCCTACGAGGTAATAGCCTTCTTCGATAACTGGAGCCTCAGGAATAGCCTTTACCTGGAATGTTTCTGATGTAGCCATCTTCACGGCTGTAGCTCCATTGCTTACCCATGCGTCGAGAGTAGCATCGATATCACGCTCTGTAGGACGCTTGCCAAACTTATCTACAATATAATTTACCAAGTCAGCTTTTGCCATGTTACCTTCTGCGTCAATATCGAAAGCTCGACCACCAATATTGATCTTGTAGGTTGGAGTGTAGGAAGCGTTGGAAGAAGTGGGAGCAACAATGCTCGCCACTTTTACCTTCTCTGTCTTAACATCAGCCAAGTTGATGACATCAACTGGAGTTACGCTACCTTTTCCGAATGATACGGCTTCCTCCTGAGGATTTGACTGTGGGTTACCCCAATCTGTGTAGTCTTCGGTACATGATACCATAGACATCAGCAGGGTCATTCCCAATAATATTTTCTTAATCATAATTGTCTATACTTTAAGTGATTTACAATTTAACGATGCTGAATGCACCTGTGATATCGTTGAATGAGATGCAATACTTGCCTTCAGTCAAACCGATGTTATGACCATTAGCCTCGCACTTACCATACATGTTGACAGCGCCATCTTCTGCACCATATCCCCAGTTGGTATCCCAAGAACCAGCAATCTTGAACTTGAAGCTTACTGTCTGTCCGGCAGGAACTTCCATCACATAGTACCAAGCGTGGTTTTCAACGCCCTCTGTGTTGTAAGGAAGCATTGGAGTGTCGCTCGCGAAATCGTCTAATGAGGTTGCAATCTGGATAGTACCATAGTTGGTTACATTACCCTCGTACTTCACCATAGTGGCTGTATTGTTGGCGGTGTTCAATGTGATTGTGTAGTAACCGTCTGCTCCTGCAAGGATATGACCACCATCGCTATTAGTTGAACCACGATAGGCGATATTGTCCTTCAACTTTCCACCGCCGTCCATACTGTAATCCCAGTTGAAGCTTGAAGGCAGAATCTTGAAACCTGCTACAGCAGATTCTGCTTTTTCGTCGAATTCGTCTGTAAGGAAGTAGTTGGTGTATTCAATCTCACCAGCACCAGTCTTCTTGTCATAAGAGAAGTTAGGCTTCAAGAACATAGGAAGCGCATCAACACCAATACTCTTGTCACCTGCCCACTTGCCGCCAAACATGTTACCTACGAGATACCACATTGTTGGAACAGCATCCTTCAGTTCAATATAGTAAGGCTTTACGTTGAGCTTTACTGAGTTTGAAGCGACAGGGTTCAGACGGCTTGTGCCCTCAAGGATGTAAGCGTTAACACGAACGTACATCTCCTGCTCGGCAGGAACATTACCTTCAGTCCATTTAAGTATCTTTACCAATGCCTTGTCCATTTCTTCTGCAGAGGCAGAAATATTACATTTCTGTGTGGTGTTGCTAAGAACAGCGTAGTCTGGCACCTTTTCTCCACTCTCGTCTGCAGCAGCTTCATCAGTAGAAACTGTGAAGCTGTTGGTTGGAGATACTTGCACCTCGTATGTTGCGTTGATTGGGGCATTGTCTGCTGTGTACTTAGGCTGTGACCATGTAAGCTCAAGACCAGTAGATTTTTCCAAATCAATAGTCGCATTGGCATATGCAGGAGTGTTCAACACAAACTCTTTAGGCTGAATCAGCGTTGGGTTTGAATCGTTGTCATCCGAACATGATGCGAATAAGCTGATGATGCCGACAAGCAGAGCACCAATTATATATTTATTCTTCATATTGCGTTTTCTTTTATAATTCTATTATACTTTAGTTTTTGACCTCGTTATATCCATCAATCTGAGTCAAGTTCTTGTTAGAAAGAACCTCTGAAGATGGGAGAGGATATACATTATAGGTCTTGGCGAAGGTTGTACCATTAGTACTACCACCCTTGAGTTCCCAATTGTATGTAGCCTGACTGCCACCAAACTGGTTGAAACGGATCAAATCGGTACGGCGGAGACCTTCGCAATACAACTCACGGGCACGCTCATCGAGCACGTCGTTAAGAGTATAAGAATCACGTACGGCAGCGTGGGCACGATTGCGAAGAGCATCGATATACTTCTTTGCCTTAGCCGAGCTTTCACCATTGATGTGCATCTCTGCCTCTGCTGCATTGAGGTAAGCCTCAGCTACACGGAAGAGGAAGAAGTCGATGTCTACGTTGTAGCTGTCGTGAGGAGTACCACCATTAGAATAGTTGTTATTCCATTTTGGTGTTGCAATACCCTTGACGAACTTATCGTTAGCACCAATCTCCAAAGTACGATCGCCGTCACTGTTGCCTTTACCCCAAAGGATAGCACGGTCATCAACGTTCATAGCACGGATTTCGGAAGCTGACTTGTTTACAACAACTTCTGGATTGGTAAAGAACTTCTCTACGAATTGTGGACGAACACGCATACCTGACCATGTGTTGGCAGTAGTGGCAGCATCCTTAGCTGTAACAGTCTGCATCGTAGCATCCCAAAGAGCAGCTACATAGAACATAGAACCACCGTATCCCTGAGTTTTTTCTCCATCTTGCATCAATGGGAGTAGAGCCTCGCAGCTTGCACCATTTGAACCATTGTCGCCCATGAAGAGCAGGTCGTATGGCTTGTAGCCATTAGCCTTAGCCTCATTAGACATCTTGCTGTCATCGAAGAGCTTGTAGTCTGAATTGATAACATTCTCGGCATATTCGAGAGCCTTATCCCAATATTGATTGTTCTGACCATCGTTATTGAGGTATGTACCAGCATTGAGGTACAGACGGCTTAAAAGCAACCAGCATGTGCCTTTATCAATACGGCCATAGTCTGGGTCGTTGTCAGTCTCAGGCTTTGCCTCCAACAGGTCTGGCTCTGCAGCGAGCAATTCGTCCTTTACCCAGTTGAACAGGAACTCACGGCCCAACTGAAGAAGCTCTGCACGAGTGTAAGACTTGCCTTCCTCAAACTTTGAATTGTAAGAGTGTGCCTGACGTGGTGTCTCTGCAGAAATCTTGTCAATGAATGTAGGGTCTCCAAAGAAGTCGAGCATCAAGAAATAGCTATAGGCACGAAGTACACGTACCTCTGCATACTTAGTTTTATCCTCTTTGGCTGCGTCGAGGCTCAAGAAATGATTCTCGTAAGAGATGTTCGACATCAGACGATAGTAGAGGTTCTTCAGAGTAGCATTACCCGGATCGAACTTATTGTAGGCAACATCTGCGATACCGCCATCTGACCACCAGCAGACGGCTTCGTCGGTAGGTACCTCGTTGAAGTTGAACAGGTTGCGTAGAAGGGTTGACTTACCAGCGTCGTCGATAGTGAAATCGGCATTACCGTCATTACCCTCCATGATAAGACCAGCATAGCACTTGCTGTATAAGCCCGTAATATTAGGATTGGCATCAACAGTAGGGTCAATGTTTCCCTTGTTCAAGTCATCCATGCAAGAGCTCAAGCTTGCTGAAAGCAGAAGAGCTGCTGCTGGGGCAATTATGTTGAATTTATTGAGTTTCATATCGAAATCTATTTTAAAATGTTAGAAGTTAAGGTTCAGACCGAGCAGGAATGTGCGGCAACGAGGATAGATGTTGTCGTCCTTACCTGATGTTACTTCAGGGTCGATACCTTTATACTTGGTGATAGTAAACACGTTAGAGCATGAGGCGTAGATACGGCCAGAGATGCCCTTGTAGTTGCCACCCTTCAGCAGATTGTTGAAGTTATAGCCCAGTGTGATGTTGTCGCACTTCAAGAAGCTGCCATTCTGTACGAAGTAGTCGGTAAGAGGATAGTTGTACGAAGTCCAGCCAAGAGCTACTAACTCCTTTGTGGTATTTTTATAATATCCCTTTGCACTACATACCTCTTTTGTGTTTATCGCACCTTCTGCGTATCCATTATAGAGATAGTTTCCGAAGCTTGCACGGAAATTACTTCCGAGGTCCCAGTTCTTGTATGCAACCTTGAAGCTGAAACCACCAGTCCAAGGAGCCACGATATTCTTATAGAAGTATCTGTCGTTCTCGTCAATAGAACCATCACCATTACGATCTACGTAGCAACCCATGATTGGACGTCCGCTCTCATCGTAAACCTGCTGGTAAACCAAGAATGAGTTGGCTGGCTTTCCTACCTTATGATAGGTGATTGCCTGATCCTGACCAACCTTCATTCCTGCCTCCATCAAATCACGACCGCCTGCAAGTTCGGTAATCTCGTTCTTGTTGTAAGCAGCGTTGACGCTCAATTCTACAAACCAGTCCTTGGTCTGGATAGGACGACCTGTGATAGCTACCTCAAAACCCTTGTTTTCCAATGTACCTGCATTCATCAAGAGCGCATTGTCAAAGTTCTGACCTGCAGCGATGGTTGTTGTGCTGAGCAAGTCGGTTGTCTTGCGGATATAACCATCAAGGTTGATGGTGAGTCTCTGGTCGAACATACCATAGTCGAGACCTACGTTCCATGTAGTAGTTGTCTCCCAAGTCAATTCGTCATTGTATGCCAATGGACGGTAGAGTATTCCTGGGTTGTTGGCAATACCACCGATTGGATAAAGGTGGTGATTACTTGTACTCTTCTTATAGGTAGCGGTGTAGTACTCTCTACCTGTATCCTGCTGACCGGTCTTACCCCAACCAAGTCGGAGTTTCAAGTCGCTGATAGCATCAACATCTTTCAGGAATTTTTCGTCTTTGATACGCCATGCGAAGGCTGCTGATGGGAAGAAACCCCAACGGTGTCCGTCTGCAAAGCGGCTTGAACCATCATAACGGGCAGTGAATGTAAGGAGGTAACGATCCAACAGAGAATAGTTGGCACGTCCATACCAGCTCACGAGGTAAGTCTGTCCCTTCCAGTTGCTTGTATCGTAAGACTTCACAGTTCCTGCAAGAGCTTCGCCTGCATCATTCTTTCCTTCGTAGGTAGATGGATACATAGACTTGCTCCACTGGTCTCCCCAATATTTCATGTGGCTATACTCATAACCAGCCATGATGTCGAAGTGGTTAGCCTTGTTGAAGTCCTTGGTGTACTGAGCATAGGCAGTAGCTACAACGTTATACTTCTTCTCCTTATTTTCGCTGTTGCCACCATAGTAGAATCCGTATGTAGATTGTGGATTGTTGGTGTTGTACTCTCCACCAGTGCTATATTCTCCAGCTATGTTGGCGTGAAGATGAAGGTCTTCGAAACCATGTATCTTATAGTCTGCCTCTACATTACCTAAGAGAATATGCGCACTCTTGTAGAAATCGTAGTTTTCTACTTTTTCTACAGGGTTTGTTGGAGCATCGTCGTTGCGGTTATATGGGAATGTAGGGTCATATGAGGTAGTAGGTAATGCCCACTGCCAATAGCCACCCCAGTTCTTGAATTTCTCATCATTACTCTTAACAGGACGAGTAGGATCCATAGAGACAGCTGCGCCTACTGCATCCTGTCCACCTGGATTTGTTTTTGAGTAAGAATACTTACCGTTGATATTAATGTTAAGGTGCTTGTCGAACAATGATGGATTGATGTTGAAACCGGCAGTAACTCGCTTATAGTCAGAACCCTTCAGAATACCTTCCTGACCGGTGTAACCAATGCTGACACGATAAGGCATTGACCATGATTTCTTGCTGATGCCACCTGTTAAACTTACATTATGCTCATGGCTGACAGCTGCACGGTAAATCTCGTCCTGCCAGTCGGTATCGTATGTGCCGGCAGAATAATCTGGAGTTCCATCTTCATTGAACTTCTTCCATCCTAAACCTTTGTAGGCAGAAGAATCTTCACCATAATAGTTCTTGATGAAGTCTGTATATTCGGAAGCATTCATCACATCCATCTTCTTGGCAACAGTACTTACCGAAAGTGTACCATTGTAAGAAACCTGTGGCTTCTGGCCGCTGCGACCCTTCTTGGTGGTAATGATGATGACACCATTGGAACCACGGGAACCATAGATAGCGGTAGCTGAAGCATCCTTTAATACGGTGAAGCTTTCGATATCGTTAGGATTGACAAGAGACAGAGGGTTGTTTACACCCTTTGTGCTGTTGTTATCCATAGGCATACCATCGATAACAATCAGAGGGTTATTGCTTGCGTTAAGAGAAGCACCACCACGAATACGAATCTGTGCACCATCACCAGGAGCACCCGTTGATGAGTTGACATTTACACCGGCAATCTTACCCTGGATCATATCCTGTGCAGAAGTAATGATACCATGGTTCTTCTCATCAGGCTTGATTGCTGTAACGGAACCAGTCAAGTCGTTCTTCTTAGCTACACCATAACCGATGACAACGATTTCGTTCAAAGACTTAGAGTCATCTTCCAAGGTAATGTTCATGTTACTAGATGCCTTCACCGTTTGTGGTGTCATACCCAGATAGGTGAATGTAATCTTGGCACCTGGCGCTGCATCAACTGAGAAGTTACCATCCATATCGGTAATGCCCACTGCCTTACCGTTAACTGTAATGGTAGCACCCATGATAGGCTCACCAGAAGCATCCTTCACATGTCCCTTAACTGTATTTGTCTGCGCAAAGGAACTCACCGTCAGAAGCAGACCGCTTGCTAGGGTCAATGCTCTGAGAGGCAATTTAATTTTTACCTGCTTCATCATTTGCTTGATTTTTAAGTTAATGTATTATATTAAATTATTTACTTTTTCATTCTTTTTGGCTTAAGTTGTCATCGTTCCTACTCTAAAATACCGCTCTGGCTCTTTTCGGGGTCTTTCTGGCATCTTGCTTATATTATATAAGGTAGGAATGGGGCGTTTGCCCATAAACTTGTCGTTTCTGTGTGCAAAATTAAGTTCTTTTCTCTAATGTTGTACTATTTTTATGTTAATTCCGTTATTTATTTTGTGCAAACGTTTGCACAGAAAATTACTTGATTTAAGTCAAGAACTTTGAACTGATATTGGGGATATTTCGTAATTTTGCAGCACAACTAATAGCAATGGGCGATAAAGAAACAATAACAATGAAAGATATAGCTCGCAATCTGGGCGTAAGTGCTGCCACGGTGAGCCGAGCATTGAAGGACAGTTCTCGTATCAGTACTGCCCAAAAGGAGCGTATTCAGAAATACGCGCGTGAACATAACTTCTTTCCTAATTTCCTGGGTGAAGCTTTAAGACATAATAAGGTGAAGCCGATGAAGGTGATTGGAGTTATTGTACCTCAGGTGGTACACTATTACTTCATGTCGGTGCTTTCGGGTATAGAGGAAGAGGCTAGAGCCAGAGGTTACCGTGTGATGGTGGCGCAGAGTAACGAGCGTTACGATAAGGAGGTGGCTATCTGTGAAGACTTCTATCAGAACAAGGTTTGTGGCATCATCGTTTCACAGGCGAAGGATACCAAGCAGTATGACCATTTCGAAAAACTGCTGCAGAATGGGGTGCCGCTCATCTTCTGTGATAGAATATGTACGGGCGTGAACTGCTCGCGAGTGGTGGTAGATGACTATATGGGTGCCTTTACTGCCGTTACCCACATGATTGATACGGGCTGCAAGAAGATTGCCTTCTACGGCTCGCCGATGAATCTGGAAATCTCCAAGAACCGATATAACGGTTATCATGATGCGCTGGTAAAGCATGGCTTGACGGAGAACCCTGACTGGGTGAAGATCTGCGATGACCGTGCCAGTGCCGAAGCAATAACGCCGGATATTCTGATAGAGGAAGATCGTCCGGATGCGTTCTTCGCCATCAATGATGATACGGCAATCGGCATTCTCTATACCGCCAAGCGCATGGGATTCAAGGTGCCTGAAGAAATCAGCATCTGCGGATTCACCAATGGTGACCGTGCTAAGGCGTGCGACCCGATGCTTACTACGGTTGAGCAGCGAGGTGTAGCCGTAGGCGAGGAAGCTGCCAATATCCTGATTGGTCAGGTGGAAGGCTCCATCCCTAGAGATGATGTGGAGAAGAGAGTGGTGAGAACACGACTCGTGGTGAGAGGAACAACAAGATAAAAATATAAAAACAATATAACGATGAAACAAAAACCTGATTTAAGTTTCTGGAAGCTCTGGAACTTGAGCTTCGGATTTTTCGGAGTACAGATTGCCTACGCCCTACAGAGCGCCAACATCTCCCGAATCTTTGCAACGTTGGGTGCTGACCCACACAACTTGAGTTATTTCTGGATTCTCCCTCCTCTGATGGGAATCCTGGTTCAGCCTATCGTGGGCACGTTGAGTGATAAGACGTGGTGCCGCTTCGGTCGTCGCATCCCTTATCTCTTTGTGGGTGCTACGATTGCCGTCCTGGTAATGTGCCTGCTGCCGAATGCCGGTTCGCTCGGACTGACCGTGAGCGGTGCGATGCTCTTCGGTCTGATAGCGCTGATGTTCCTCGATACGAGCATCAACATGGCAATGCAGCCGTTCAAGATGCTGGTAGGCGATATGGTAAATGAAAAACAGAAGGCAAAGGCTTACTCTATCCAGAGTTTCCTCTGCAATGCCGGTTCTGTAGCCGGATATATCTTCCCGTTCCTCTTTACCTTCCTCGGTATCAAGAATTATGCTGAGAAGGGTGTGGTTCCTGATTCTGTCATCTGGTCGTTCTATATCGGTGCGGCTATCCTGATTCTCTGTGTTATCTACACCACGATGAAGGTGAAGGAGTGGAATCCACAGCAGTATGCGGAGTATAATGAAGCGAAGAGGGAAGAGGGAAGAGGGAAGAATCCTAATGCTGAGGCTTCTGAAGACAAGGCCGGTTGGATTACTTTGCTCCGCAAGGCGCCATCTACCTTCTGGAAGGTGGGACTGGTTCAGTTCTTCTGCTGGGCTGGTTTCCTTTATCTCTGGAACTATTCTACGGGAGCCATCGCTGAAACCGTATGGAATACTACCGATCCTGCTTCTGAAGCATTTCAGGAGGCAGGCAACTGGGTGGGCATTCTCTTTGCCGTACAGGCGGTAGGTAGTGTAGTCTGGGCTGTGATTCTCCCTCAGTTTAAGAATACGAAGGTGGCATACGCTGTCAGTCTGGTTATCGGTGGTGTGGGCTTTGCCCTGATACCTTTCCTGCATGACCAGTATCTGCAGTTTGTTCCGTTCCTGATGATTGGTGCCGGTTGGGCAGCCATGCTGGCGATGCCTTTCACCTTTGTTACCAATGCTTTGCAGGGATATGGTCACATGGGTGCTTATCTCGGTCTGTTTAACGGAACCATCTGTATCCCTCAGATTGTGGCTGCTATCTGCGGTGGAATTGTCTTGAGTCTGGTGGGTTCTCATCAGAGCGATATGATGATTGTGGCAGGTATCCTGCTGATTGCGGGTGCGCTGTCTGTGAGTATCATCAAGGATAAGAAATCAGAATAAAATGAGATGAACGATTAATTATTGTTTCTACGGAGTGGAGGTTGTGCGCAAACGTTTGCACGATTTGTGAGGAAAAATATGCAAATTTCAGATACGTTTTTCGCTCGTTTTTCTTACCTTTGTAGCATCAAAAATTAATTATAACATTTTCAAGAGCCTTTAAGAGTCTTATGACAGTACAGTTTAATATTGAGTATAAAGCAATGTTCGGCGAACAGATCGTCGTAAACATTCAGACGGAGGAAGGTGAACTGAAACTTCCTCTCGAGACAACAGATGGTGAAAGATGGGCATGCGACTGGTGTGTTGAATCACCAGAAAAATCGTATACCTATTATTATAGTGTAGAACGTGAAGGAAAAGCAGTCAAGACCGAATGGCTTATGATTAAGCATCAGCTCGATGTAAATGCCAGGAAGGCTGCGGTTTATACCCTTTACGATCATTGGAAGGCTATGCCTGAGGATGCTTACCTCTACAGCAGTGCCTTTACCGATTGCATCAATCATCAGGTTCCACAGGAGATGAAGCCGGAAACGGGCAGCAAGATTGTGCGTCTGATAGTCCGTGCTCCTCAGCTTCACGATGGTGAGCGCCTGGGTGTATTGGGTGCAGATAAAGCATTGGGCGCTTGGGATGTGCAGAAGATTCTTCCGATGACTCAGCATACCTATAATGAATGGGTTGCTGATATTGATGCGACTCATCTTGAGGGCAGTCATCTGGAGTTTAAGTTCGTGGCTTTCCGTAATGCGAAGAACGAGCTTCTCTGGGAAACCAGCATGAACAGAACCGTGGATTTGCCGGAGATGAAGGCAGGTGAGTTGGTATCCTACGAACTCGACCAGGCTTTCTTTGCTCTGTATAACCGCAAACTTGCCGGAACGCTGGTGCCTGTGTTCTCATTGCGTACCAGGAAGAGTGCCGGTATTGGTGACTTCGGTGATCTGAAGGCCATGATAGATTTTGTGGCTTCTACCGGTCAGAAGGTGCTCCAGCTCCTTCCTATCAATGATACCACCATCACTCATACATGGACCGACAGTTATCCATATAGCTGCATCAGCGTCTTCGCCATTCATCCGCAGTATGCCAACCTTCATGCTCTTCCTGAGTTGAAGGATGCAAAGGCTCGTGCTGAGGCTGAGAAGACATGCGCAGAGTTGAACGCACTGGATAAGATAGACTACGAAAAGGTAAATGATTTCAAGATAAATTACTTGCGCCAAATCTTCAATCAGGAAGGTGAAAAGATGATGAAGACAGCCGAATACAAGGCTTTCTTCCAGGATACTAAACAGTGGTTGGTTCCTTACGCCCAGTATTCATACCTGCGTGATAAGAATGGTACGGCTGATTTCAACCAGTGGCCAGATCGTCAGGTATGGGATGAGGCTGAGCGCAAGGCACTTACCGACCCTAAGACTGCTGCTTACAAGAACGTGGCGTTCTTCTATTTCGTACAGTTCGTACTGGACCGCCAGATGCAGGAGGCTCACGAGTATGCCAAGGCTAAGGGCGTTATTTTGAAGGGTGATATTCCAATCGGCGTAAACCGCAATGGTTGCGATGTATGGACGGAACCTAAATACTTCAACCTCAATGGTCAGGCGGGTGCTCCACCTGATGACTTCTCTGTCAATGGTCAGAACTGGGGATTCCCTACCTATAACTGGTTTGAGATGCTGAAGGATGGCTGCCAGTGGTGGAACCGCCGTTTCCAGAACATGGCAAGATATTTTGATGCTTACCGCATCGACCACGTATTGGGCTTCTTCCGTATCTGGGAGATTCCGGTAAGCAGCGTGTATGGTCTGCTCGGACAGTTTGCTCCTGCGCTCGCCATGAGCCGTGAAGAGATAGAAAGCTATGGTTTGCATTTCCAGGAAGATCGTTTCATCCGTCCGTTCATTACCGATTGGGTATTGGATCGTGTGTTCCATGAGCGTGCCGGCGAGGTAAAGGAGAAGTATCTCGACCGTCTGGATGACGAGCGTTATCAGATGAAGCCTGAGGTAAATACCCAGCGCAAGGTAGAGGCACTCTTTGCTGATGCAACAGATGAAAAGGAACTCTGGCTGCGTGATGGCTTGTATGCCCTGATCAGCGATGTACTCTTCGTACGTGATCATACCAACCCTGGCGTCTTCCATCCACGTATCTCAGCCCAGCTTGACTTTATCTACGAGTCGCTCTATGATAATGACAAGGCTGCATTCAACCGTCTTTACAATGACTACTTCTATCGCCGCAACAACCAGTTCTGGTATCAGGAGGCGATGAAGAAGTTGCCTAAGCTGGTTCAGGCTACCCGCATGCTGGTTTGTGCAGAAGACCTCGGTATGGTGCCTGATTGTGTGCCATGGGTGATGGATGAACTGAAGATTTTGAGTCTGGAACTCCAGAGCATGCCAAAGGATCCATCGGTTAAGTTCGGATATCTGAGCCGTAATCCATACCGTTCTGTATGTACCATTTCCAGCCACGATATGCCTACTCTGCGCATGTGGTGGGATGAGAATATCCAGCGTACCCAGGAGTATTACAATACGATGCTCTACCGTCAGGGGCCTGCTCCTCATCCGCTCCCAGGCTGGTTGGCAAGCGATATCATCAGCCGCCATCTCACCTCTCCATCCATGCTCTGCATATTGAGCATCCAGGACTGGTTGGCTACCGATGAGGGTCTCCGTCTGCCGGATGCCAATGCCGAGCGTATCAATATCCCGGCTAATCCAAAGCATTACTGGCGTTATCGCATGCACCTCAACATAGAGGATCTGGCTGCTGACAAGCGTTTCGTGCAGAATATCACAGAAATGATTTCGCAGTCTGGAAGAGTCTAACTAACATGATTATATATACAGTGCAAACGTTTGCACACTCATTTGCAGAAAAATACCCTCCCAAAACGTGGAGGGTATTTTTGTTTTTTGTATCTTTGCACTATCTTAAGAATAAACAGATAATGATTGAGATAAACTAACGAAGATTCAAAAAAAAGAATAAACAACAACTGAACAGTATGAAAAAACTGAATGTATTAGTGATGGGCCTCTTGCTTCCTATGTTGGCAGCAGCCCAGACCGTTAAATCACCTAACGGCAACGTCTCGGTAACATTCTCTTTGACCGAAAAGGGACAGCCTACCTATGAGATGAGCTATAAGGGAAAGACTGTATGTAAGCCATCCCACTTAGGATTGGAACTGGCTAAGGATAAACATGCCTCTAAAGGTATGGAGGAAACCAGCCTGATGGATGGTTTTACTGAAACCGGCAGCAAGACATCGACTTTCGATGAAACTTGGAAGCCGGTATGGGGCGAGACCGCTACCATCCGCAACCATTACAACGAGATGGAGGTAAACCTGAACCAGGCTGCTTCTAAGCGCAACATCACCATCCGTTTCCGTGTATATGATTATGGTATGGGCTTGCGCTATGAGTTCCCACAGCAGGAAAGTCTGAACTATTTCGTCATCCAGGAGGAGCATACTCAGTTTGCTATGGCAGGCGATCATACTGCCTATTGGATTCCTGGTGATTACGATACCCAGGAGTATGACTACAACATTACTCCGTTGACAGGTATCCGTCCAATTATTGCGAAAAACCGTGAAGCTTACAAGAGCAATTCATCTACCACCGTCTTCTCTGATACCGGTGTTCAGACCTCTCTCCAGATGAAGACCAAGGACGGACTCTACATCAACATCCATGAGGCAGCCTGCCTGGATTATCCTACCATGCACCTCAATCTGGACGAGAAGACATTGACCTTCGAGTCTTGGCTTACTCCTGATGCCGTGGGCAGAAAGGGATTCATCCAGACTCCATTCAATACCCCTTGGCGTACCGTGATGGTGAGCGATGATGCCCGTGATATGCTTTCATGCAAGTTGACATTGAACCTTAACGAGCCTTGCAAGATTAAGGATACATCCTGGATTCATCCTACCAAGTACTGCGGTGTATGGTGGAACATGATTGTAGGTACCAAGACCTGGAGCTATACCAACGATCTGCCATCTGTGCGTCTCGGCGTTACTGATTACAGCAAGTGCAAGCCTAACGGTACTCATGGTGCAACCAACGAGGAAGTGAAGCGCTACATCGACTTTGCTGCCAAGAACGGTTTGCAGGAAGTATTGGTAGAAGGCTGGAACGAAGGTTGGGAAGACTGGTTCGGTCATCAGAAGCTCGATGTCTTCGACTTCGTGACTCCATATCCTGACTTTGATATCAAGATGCTCAACGAATATGCTCACTCCAAGGGTGTGAAGCTGATGATGCACCACGAGACATCTTCTGCAGCTCTCAACTACGAGCGCCACCTGGAAGATGCCTTCAACCTGATGAACAAATATGGTTATGATGCCGTGAAGACCGGTTATGTAGGTGATATCATCCCAAGAGGTGAGTATCACTACAGCCAGTTGATGAATAATCACTACC
>ERZ773227.213-NODE-213-length-59513-cov-4.632446_pt1 | contig 59513 bp, 60 predicted proteins | sample MGYA00580525_ERZ773227 | MGnify/ENA primary metagenome ERZ773227 (study PRJEB29015, sample SAMEA2737782) | human gut metagenome | biome: human gut; feature: human-associated habitat; material: faeces | place: China | collected 2012 ... | reverse complement strand
CACAGTGACTCCAAAATGAGTACATAAATTATTGGATATGAATAATTAAATAAATTGAAGTCAATTTACATTCTTGCTAATATAAAGTGTAATATTAGCAAGAATGTAAAAGGCGGTGAGAGTATGGAAGGAGTAATGGATTCTAAAGAAATTGAGGCTTTGAATGTTAAAAAATTAAAGAATGTGAATGTATCGAGACAGTCTATTTATAATTTTATAAAAAGGAATTGTATGGAAAAAGTTGGCCCAGGTATTTATATTTCAAAAGATGTGTTGGAAGATGAAGCTTATGTTTTGTCACAGCGTTGTCCAAAAGGAGTTATTTCTCATGATGATGCCTTATATTATTATGGTCTGGTTGATCGAGAAACTTTTGTGCATTGTATTACAATTTATAGTGGGTATAATCCTTCTGCTTTAACAAACTCTGGTTATAAGGTTTATACAGTGAAAAAGGAACTTTTAGATTTAGGAAAGACTACAATCACAAATCAATTTGGTCATGAAATCCCAATGTATGATTTGGAAAGAACAATTTGTGATTTAGTGAGAAGTAGACGTAATTTCGAAATTCAGGATTTTAATATGGCGATTAAAACTTATTTACAAAGAAGTGATAATGATCTTAATCGTTTAATGGTGTATGCAAAATCATTTCGAATTGAAAAGATAATTAGACAATATATGGAGGTATTATTGTAATGTATTTAACATTTTACAATCCTCCTTCATCAAAAATAAAAAGATAGCTCATAAAATCTAAGCTATCTTTTAGAAATGTTATACAAATTTTAACTCGGCGTGCCGAATTAAACCGTTCACTTATAAAGTCTATATTAGTTAAAATCAATAAAATTTCATTTTTGGCTAATATAGTGAATTCTACATGCTGAATTAACAAGAAAATGATATTTTCTATTTTTCAGAACCGTAGCTATATGTAATGTTATAGTCGTCTGAAAAATTCGACTTTTTGTTTGTTGAATTAATTTAGAAACGCAAAAACAATTACCAAAACTATAAAAAAATTAAAGTTTTGATAATGGGGTTCCTATAAAATACATTAAAAGGGATTCATATTTAAACCAACTTATTAGATTGTTAAAGACTAAGAATATAAAGGTGATTATTGGTGTTAGAAGAAGTGGTAAGTGCTTGAATGTAGAATTTACTTCTTTAACAGAAAACAGGGATTCAAAGTTTGAAAATAATGTACAAATGCGCGTAATTTTGTCAGTTCAGAATCCTCACTATTTGCGGGAGGAGTAGTCAGTGTAATGTATTTAACTCCTGTGCAAATAAAAAAGTTAGAATTAAAAATGTCGCAAAAAATTTTATGAGTGATGTTGGTTTTATAATAATTGATACATACTATAGTATGTGTTATACTGTGCGTGGAGGAACTAAAATGAAAAGTTTTTCCTCAAGGGAGATTATCAAACTTCTAAAAAAGGATGGTTGGTATGAGGCTTCTTGTGTTGGGTCGCATCATCAGTTTAAACATCCAACTAAAAAAGGACGTACAACTGTAAAACATCCAGACAAGGACATACCACCAAAAACTTTAAAGAGGATTGAGGAGCAATCGGGACTAATTTTTGATTAGTCCTCTCCCGCACTTAAAGAAGGAGAAAATTTTTTATGAAAAAAGTCGAACGTTATTTTTATCCAGCTGTTTTTACTTATGTTGAAGGCCAAGAAATCGCAGTGGATTTTCCAGATCTTCATGTAGCTACTAGTGGAAAAGATGAAGAAGATGCATTATTATCTGCTAGAGAATTACTAGGTGTCGTATTGGCTGGTATGGAGGAAGATGGAGAAACAATTCCACAAGCAACACCATTGCATGAAGTAGTATTAGAATCGAACGAACGAGCTGTATTGGTAGATGTGTATATGCCTTCAATTCGATTAGCGAATATAAATAGAGCTGTACATAGAACGGTTACTTTACCTGCATGGCTTAATTCAGCTGCGTTAGAAAAAAATATTAATTTTTCACAGGTGCTGCAAGAGGCGTTGAAAAAACAATTAAATTTATGCTAAACAAAAAATTAGCTTTATAAGGTTTTATTATTTTACCTACATTATAATCATAATATTATAGTCTATCCTCCAATCGTAATAGATTGATAATCTAATTAGTTTTGCGGTATGGAGGATTTTTAAATTTACGATTCAATTACATCATTAAGATACGTCTCAAATTCATCGAGTGTGCAACCACTTTTTCCTGCTGCTCTATCTTCTTCTATCGAAAGTAGAGCTTTCTTTAGTTCAAGCATTTTTTCATTTTCAACAATAATTAAATCATTCTGGTTAGGAATTTGATCGATACATTACAAAAGAATCTGGACCAGGTGTTGGAAACATCATAAAATCCACAAGGATAAATTATCGTTTTTTCTTTAACGGTAAAATTCAGCTTTGGGATATCGTTTTGTTCATAATAACGATTGTACAGTTTGTTTTTCCAGGCTCCTTCTGCGTCATTTACCTGGTCGATTGTGTAATTGATTTTATTCAACAGATCTAAGTTTCCTTTTTTGATAATGATATATACATTCGTTGCTTACAATCGGTCTGAAAAAATAAATTTTTTTCGAATCGGGTATTTTATGTGTGGAAGTACCTATATCAATTTCGTTGTCTTCAAGCATCTTTTGCATATTACCCCAGCTCTTGTCGTAGCCGATGTATTCAAATCGAACATTCCAGTAGCGTGCCATAAGACGTAAGGTATCATATCCATAGACGCTTCGTTTTCCGGTTTCATCCTGCATATGGTATCCGTCCATCTCAAAGAAGCCCACGCGTATGGTTTCACGCTGTGAAATAGCTTTGGTGGCATAGGTCGATTGTGGATACAGTACGATCACATAGATAAATGTTGAATTTATTGAGAGTTCATTGTACAATTAATAAGTTTTATTCTATATATGGACATACTGTCCTAGTATTTACTAAAAAACAAAAGCAGGAGGAAACGATACTGTGCGCGATGTACTGCGGGAAGAAAAGAAATTTCTACTTAATCAGGTAGAAGCATTAAAACTTCGGAATTATTTGTCAAATGTGGTTCATACTGACTCACATAATGGACCGGATGGTTATCAGGTACGTTCTTTGTACTTTGATTCTTTGTCAAATCGGGATTTTCAGGAAAAGGAAGATGGCCTGGAGTTAAGAAGAAAGTTTCGTTTGCGGGTATATAGTCCTGATGCGGATTTTGCACTGTTTGAAATGAAGCAGAAGCAGGGACCTTATCAGCGGAAGCGATCGTTAAGATTATCCAGAATGGAAGCGCAGGCTCTCATTGAAGGTGATTATTCTGTACTTTTAAACAGTGGCAGTGAGTTTGGACAGGAATGTTATTCAATTATGGAAATGTGGGCATACCGTCCTAAAACAGTTGTAGAATATGACAGATTTGCATTTATCGCGCCGGAAAATTCTATTCGAATAACTTTTGATTCCGGAATACGGGCTAATGAAGTAAATTTCAATATATTTGATAGAAATCTGGTGTTAAACAGTGTAATGTCTCCTTTTGCTGTAGTGTTGGAAGTAAAATATAACGGTTTTTTGTTAAGCTATATCAAGCATATGCTTTTGCCCGTTCAGAAAAGTGAGATTTCCGTGAGCAAATACTGTATGGCAAGACAAATTGGCTGTGACTACAGATTTTAGGAGGAAAAGAAATGAAAGAGACGATTTATGACCTGCTTTCCCAGCAGGGGGATATGGCCTGGCAGCAAATTACAATGCATATTCTGGTAAGTGTTGTCATTGGTCTGTTTATTTTTATTTCATATGTGATCTCACATAAGGGAACGATTTACAGCAAAAAATTTGGAGTAACACTAATCGTTCTGACGGTTATGACAGGAACAGTTATGACTGTCATAGGAAACAATATTGCATTGTCGCTTGGTATGGTCGGTGCATTATCTATCGTGCGTTTTCGAACTGCAATAAAAGATTCCAGAGATACTGTATATATTTTCTGGACGATCATTGTGGGAATATGTTGTGGAGTTGGAGATTATTTGGTTGCTGCAGTAGGCAGTTCTGCTATTTTTCTTATCTTTCTTATCATGGGGGCAATCCGCAGTGATAACCGTATGCTTTTGAGCATCCGTGCAAAAAGAAGCCGCTGTGAAAATATAGAATCCCAGGTCTTTCGTTATTTTGGCAGTGGTGCCGTTCTTCGGGTGAAAAATACGACAGAGGAGAATGTTGAGTACATTTATGAATTATCCAGAAAAATACTGGAAAAAGTTCAGAAACAGCATCCGGCTTTAACAGATGATTTCTATAACCTTGGACAAATCGAAAGTGTTAATATTGTGGCTCAAAGCGATGAGATTTATAACTGATATGAAATATAAAATAATAGGATTTACATGCTGCTTTGTGGTTATCCTGACTGCTGTTTTTGCGCCACTGCCTTATCGGGACTATCGAAAAACAGATAGAATTCATCAGCATGAACAGGAAATTCCCCAGGAACCATGTACGGATTCTAAGGATGGTGGTCTGTGTACATATCTTCCGATTGTCAAAATTGATACAGATGGGGTGGTAATCCCGGGAAGACCCATTAAGGATGATGGAAACAACCGCATTTATACACGTGCTGCTGATGGGGAAACTACAATTGCTGCTCAGATGGATGTAATCGGAAATGACAGCAAAGAGTACCATCATGCAAATGAAACGGCAGATGTATCTTCTGCAATCCGCATACGAGTGAGAGGTAATTCCTCAAGAGAGTTTGATAAGCCAAGCTATGCCATCAGACTTGTAGATAAAAAAGGGGAAAACAATCCGCTTTCCATTATGGGAATGGATGCGCACCATGAATGGGTATTATACGGTCCTTGGCTTGATAAAACAGCCATACGAAATTATATGTTTTACAATCTTGCCGGAGAAATGATGTCTTATGCGCCAAATGTAAGATTCTGCGAAGTAATCCTTAATGGTGAATATGAAGGTCTATATGTAATGACTGAAACGATAACCGGTGGAAAAGATGGCGCCAGGCTGGGACTGCGTGTAAATGCCAAGCAAAGCACATTTTCCGGATATCTGCTTCGCCTGGATCATCAGCATGCGGACGAAGAAGCTTTAAACAGCTTTACAACGTATACCTACAAAACCCCTCTCCAGCTGCAGATAGAATATCCCGGAAGCAGGAACAGGGATGCCAGACTGACAGAAGAAATCCGTCAGGATTTTTCAAATTTTGAAAAAACTCTGTATTCATATGATTATGACAGGGAAAAATATGGCTACACTTCTATGATAGATGTAGACAGCTTTGTAGATTACTTTATAATCAATGAGCTTTCCAGTAATGCAGATGCCGGAAACTATTCCACTTATATTTATAAGGGAACAGATAATCTGTATCATATGTGTGTATGGGATTTTAATAATGCCTGCAATAACTATTTCGAGGAGGAACTTCCTTATACAGGATTTTTCCTGAACAATCGATTATGGTTTGAAATGCTTATCAAAGATGAGGATTTTACTGAACGCATCATCCAGCGATATCATTCCTTGCGAAAAGGTCTGTTAAGTGAGGAATCACTTGATCGTTATATCGATGAAACCCTTGATTTTATCGAACCAGCTCTTGCAAGAAACGATGCACGATGGGGAAGTGTGGAACAGCAGGCAAAGGGACTTCTGGTTCCGTTATCGAGAAATTTGGACAGCAGATCTGCCGCTGAAGGGCAGTTAAAAGGTTACCTGCGAAACAGAGGAGAATGGCTGGATGAAAACATTGAGACTTTGCGTCAGTATTCAGCGTCCTCCCGTGTAAAGCAGTATAATGAGGTTAATGATTAAAATATGAAACGATTTATTATCAGCATATCTGCCATCATTCTGTTTCTATTTATTGGATTTATAGTTGTGTTTTATGGCGGATTTTATATTGACTCAGACCGGGACAATCATATAAATACATTTGTACGGACTGAGAATAAAGAGATACTTATAAAGGACAAAGATAAGTGGAAACCATTTGAAGTCAGGGGAATTGATATGGGAAGTGGTATTCCTGGTAAATGGTCTACAGATTATGCAATCACCAAAGAAACCTATCTGCACTGGTTTCAGCTGATCCAGAAAGCAGGAGCAAATACGCTAAGAGTCTATTCTGTCCAGAATCCGGCTTTTTATAAAGCGTTCTATGAATACAATTCCCAACATGAAAAACCGTTATATTTACTTCAGGGGATCTGGGTAAATGATTATATACAGAACTCCCGAGTGGATGCATATGACGACTCCTTTGCAGGAAAACTTCTGGATAATTGCCTGGTCACTGTAGATGTGATCCATGGAAAACGACTTATCATCAATAATGATGCAGATACAAGTGCAGGACTTTATTTACACGATGTCTCGAAATGGGTGCTGGGATATATTATCGGAAATGGATGGGAAGATACAACGGTTGCATATACAGATGAGAAATATCCGGATATGGAACCTTATAAAGGAACCTATCTTACTGCTTCAAAAGATGCTTCTGCCTTTGAATCCCTGCTTGCCAAAACAGGTGACAGGATGCTTCACTATGAATCAACAAGATATGATGAGCAGCGTCTGATTTCCTTTTCCAGTGGAAATGCAACAGATCCTTTTGATTATCCTAAAGAGATTGCAGAATATTTCCGAAAATGTGCCCGGATCGACACAGAACATATAACTGCAACTGATAAATTTAAATCAGGTCAGTTTGCCAGCTACAGTGCATCTCCATATGATCAGGATTACCTTTCTTGTATGGAATACACATCATGGAACAGCTTGTCTGATAAAAAGATTGACTTCAGTGACTGTATCACTCCTGACGGAAAACGAAATACTTATCGGGCATATTTAAGACTTTTAAACGAACATCATACAATGCCGGTTTTGGCTGTTGAATTTGGTGCAGCCACAGGACGAGGCGAGATTCAGAAGAATCAGGTGACCAGCAGAGGACTTGGATACTATTCTGAAAAAGAACAGGGAAAGATTCTGGTAGATTGTTATGAAGACATTGTGGCTGCCGGACTTTCCGGAGGTTGTGTCTATTCCTGGCAGGATGAATGGTTCAAGCGTACCTGGAATACCATGTATGCTGTAGATTTAAGCCGTAATATTTACTGGGAAGATGCTCAGACAAATGACCAGCATTTTGGCTTGCTGGCATTTGATTGTGGGGAAAAAGAAAGTGTTAGTTACGTGGATGGGGATACTTCCGAATGGACGGATAAAGATAGGGTGATCCAATATGCAGACGGCTCTTTCATCAGTGTGAAGTATGATGCCTCCGGTGTTTATTTATATCTCCATAAAAAGGACTTTGATCTGGAAAATGACACGCTGTATGTTCCGATTGATACGACCCCTAAAACAGGCAGTACCCGTATGGAAAATTGTACAGCAGAATTTGAAAGACCTGCAGATTTTGTACTGATCTTAAATGGAAAAGATAATACTCGTCTGTTGGTTCAGAATCGGTATAATCCCATTCATGTCAATTATGAGGAAGATATTACAGGAAAAGATCCTTATATTGATCCACCAGCCAGGGATAGCGCTGTATTCGAAAATATCAGCATGGTATTACGGGATGTTATTGGTCAGTATCAGGATGCTGCCACACCGTTAAAAACCTTTGAAAGTGGAAAGCTGCATTATGGTAATGGAAATCCATCTGCCTCTACTTATGATTCCAGGGCAGATTTTATCTGTAACGGAGGTGATGTGGAAATTAGAATCCCATGGCAACTGCTGAATTTTTCTGATCCGTCCCGAATGCAGATCCATGATGATTATTATGACGGAAATTATGGCATTGAAGCAGTGGGAATCAAAGAGATGTTTATAGGTTTTGGCGGAGAAGAAAATACAATCGAGATGGGAGGCCTTAAACTGAAAGGATGGGAGAATACAGTATCCTACCATGAAAGATTAAAAGAAGCATACCAGGTTCTGAAGACATACTGGACAAGAAAGGAATACGAATGATAGCACAGCTTGTGATTGTTTTTTATTTTATTGTCTGTGTGGGGATTATCATTTTTAACTGCTTTACAGAGATAATTTCAAGATATCGTTCCTGTGTTCTGAACAGAAGGGAACAACGATATTGCGAAGAATACAGACAGTTGTTTTTAGAAGATATAACGGAAAATAAAAAGCAGGAAAAAAGATTGGTTAAAGAGCTTCATTCAACCAGTAGACTTCTGACGTTTAGTGAAGCATTATCTAAAGTTGAAAACAGTATGCCGGAACAATTCCAGCAGGGAATAGTATCTGTAAGTCGGCTGATGGAAGAACTGATACCGGTTTATAAAAAAAAATCGGATATGGAAAAGGCCTGCTTGGCTTATGTATTTGCCGTATTTCATATGACGAAATTCCAGGCTAAGGGAATTGTTTTCCCATTTCTTTTTGACCTGCTTGGAAATAAAAGTCTCTATTGCAGGGAGAATGCTTTGCGGGCATTATACAGTTCAGAAGATATACACGCGGTTATGCAGGCATTGACATTTCTGGATGCAAATGAGCAGCTGCTTCCGCATAAAAAAATACTTACAGATGGACTTCTTTCCTTCGATAAAAAAGAAGAACTGATACCACTCCTTTGGAAAAAAATGAGTGAATTTCATCCAAGGATGCAGGTAACCTTGTTGGATTATATTCGATATGCATCGTCAAACTGGAAGGATGAAATGCTGTCTATGCTGGAAACAAGCCAGGATATGGAAATTCAAATCGCATGTGTCCGCTATTTTGGCAGATATCAGGATGAAAGAAGTGTTTCTTTTTTGCTTCACCACGCCGAAGAAGAAAAGGAAGGGATCTGGGAATTGCAGAATGCCTGTGTTTCTGCTCTTGCTATGTACCCCGGATTGCAGACACTGGAAATCTTGAAAAAAGCGACTTCTAGTAAAAACTGGTATGTCCGTTATAATGCTGCAAAAAGCCTTGCAGTTTTGAATACAGATAGAGATGCATTAGCTGATATTTTACAGGGAAATGATCGCTACGCAAAAGAAATGTTAGAGTACCAGCTGGATGAAGTAAAAGCACAAAGGAGAGTGGGGTTATGACCGATGCATTTCGTTTTTTTCTGGAATGTATCAATCTGTTTTTTATTATATACCTGATTGGATATTCCAGCTTTTTGTTTTTGTCGGTTGTAGCAGGTGCAATTGAGCTGTACAGATCATACCGCCTTGAACAGATGCACAATAAACTGTGGCAAAGCTATTACATACCGGTTTCCATTCTTGTTCCGGCTTATAACGAAGAGGTTACAGTGAAGGATACAGTCATTTCACTTCTCAACCTGGATTATAAACTATATGAAATTATAGTAATAGATGATGGCTCTAAAGACAAAACATCTCAGGTTCTGATTGATGCATTTCATATGGAGCGAGTGGAACGCCCGATCCGTCATCTGATCCAATGCCAGCCTGAGGAAGAGATTTATGAATGCCCGAACCAAAAAGTGCCCATTACTTTGATCCGCAAGAAGAATGGCGGAAAAGCAGACAGTTTAAATGCCGGAATCAATGCAGCCAGGTATCCTTGGTTTATCTGTATGGATGCGGACTCTATTTTACAATATGATTCGCTGGAGAAAATTGTTCGGCCGGTTCTGGAGGACGAAAATGTAATAGCCGTTGGTGGAAGTGTCCGGCCAGCCAATGGTGTTGTCATAAAAAAAGGTCATGTGATAAAATACAGGCTGCCTAGGAATATAATAGCAAGAATGCAATCCCTGGAATATGACCGTTCTTTTCTGGCAGCACGTATCCTGTTGGATAAAATCAATGCAAACATGATCATATCCGGAGCTTTTGGATTATTTGAGAAAAAAACGGTGATTGCCGTAGGCGGATATGACAACAGTACAATGGGCGAGGATATGGAACTGGTAGTCAGGCTTCATGAATTCAGCCGCATGAATCGTAAGCCATATAAGATTGATTTTGCCCAGGATGCCATCTGCTGGTCGCAAACTCCGGAAAAATTAAGTGAATTGGGCAAGCAACGGAAAAGATGGCAGAGAGGATTGTTCCAGTGTATGTGGGGACACCGTAAAATGCTGGCAAACCCACGGTACGGAGCTGTAGGACTTTTATCCTATCTTTATTTTCTGCTTTACAAATTATTGTCACCATTTATCGAATTTTTGGGTGTACTTACAATGGCTTTATCTGTGATGATGGATATGCTGAATGTGAAATTTATGCTGGTATTTCTTGCCTGCTATGCCCTGTATGGTATTTTACTCACATTAACTGCATGTTTTTCAAGAATCTATACCATTGACCAGAAGCTTTCTTTTCGAGAACTGATCCTTGCTATTACTGCTTGTCTTTTTGAAACAACTTTTCTCCGTTTTTATCTGGAATTTGTCCGTGTGACTGCATTTGTGGGATACAAGAAGAACAAACTGAACTGGGATAAACTGGAAAGAAAGAAAATGAACAGAATATAGTTTTATTACTATGCCAATATATTAATAAGGGAACTGAACTTCAGCATGCTGTTGAACTGTTAGGGATTGATTTGATAATCCGATGCTGGAACTTGCTGGTATTGGGGTGTGTCTGAAAAATGGTGTACAGGATACAAAAGCATGTGCAGACTATATCACGCTCTTTACAAATAATGAAGATGGCTTTGCAAAATTTGCAGAAAAGTTATTGTATTAAGTCGGCTAACCAAATTCCTATTGGGTTTTAGTAAAATGATAAAGAGGATTGAGCAATGATAATTTGCTTAATCCTCTTTTCAGATTATAACTATGTTTTAATGTTGTTTAAGATGATTTTGTGTATGTGCTCGTAATTTACCTGTATTATTTTTAATCTCTTTCAGGCTTTTTGATACTCCTAGTATCGGTGTTGCATCAAGTGTTGCACACAAGATTCTGTTTCTGGCAAAATTAAAGTTGTCTACACCATGAGATTATGTCCTGTGATTAGATGGTATTTGATTTTGTGATATAATTAGGAACAAATAATGAATTACTTTGAGGATTGGTAGGTGGGCAGTGCATGAATGATTACAGAGGATTATTGATTAAGAAACAACGAAAAGAGTTAGACATATCATTAGAAGCTTTATCACATGGGGTTTGTTCTCCTTCATATCTTTCTAAAATTGAAAATAATATCTTGGTCGCAAATGAGGATATATACAATTTGTTGTTTAAAAAATTAGGGATTTCTACGATGGATACAATTAAAGAAGAAAAAATTAAACAGATGTTGGATCTTTTCTTTAAATACTATATGTCATCGGATTCAAAAATATTTAAGGTAATGGATGAATTGTTGGAATATAAAGATGAGGTTGTGTCATCCTGTTTATTTGTTCAATATCAATTGTTTTTACTGTATGCTTCCGAAATGAATCCTCAAATCAATATATCACTTGCTGAAGTGGAAGCGTATTATTCATACATGGATGATTCGCAAAGAGAATATTTTAATTTGTTTAGATTATCTTCTGGAAATATGGAACTCTCTGATAATGAGGAATGGATATTTATACGAAGGTTGAAGGCCAAAGCCAATCTATATGCGTATCAAAAAAATACTTTTGCGGCATACGATCTGTACAAAACATGTTTAAATTATGCGATCGAATTAGGAAATAAAAAATTGATTGCGGAAATTCTTTGTTCATTAGGGTGGCTTTGTCTTGATATAGATTTAAATCAAGCTGAAAAATATTATACAAGTGCGGCTCAGTATGACTCACAATATAAAATGTTGGCTTTTTTTAATCTAGGAGCAACTATGATACAGCATAAGGATTGTATGGAAAAGGGAAATCAATATTTAAAGAAAGGATTAAAATCATGTACGGATGACTTTTTTGCAGTCAAATATAAAGAAGTTTTATTCGTATACGAGATTCTAAAAGAAAATATATCCGGTGCAAAAAGATTAATCAAAGAATTAGATGATTCTAAGTATATTGATGTTTTCTCTATGATGCTAAATGAGGATTATCAATTGAATGTAGACTATCAGAATCGATTAAAAGAATTAAAAAATGATTCTTCTTTATTTAAATTTTTATTCATAAAAAATTGTGAATACTTGCATAAATATAAAGAGATTTGTGTCGCAAATAATTTTATTTAATATTAGTTTTGCGCAAGATCACACGATAAACTGAACTTAATATAGACAAGAAACTCATTTATTTCTCAATGACAGTTTCTTGTCTTTTCTTTTGTCTTGAAAAATAATAACCCTAAGGAAAAGGGGTTATTTATGTTTAAACTTGTTCAGAATCATAAAGTATTATATTTTATTTCGCTTATCCTCATTGTTTCATATTCAGTAGTGGATTTATTGAAATCAATCTTGATGAGCTATATATTTGATGATCATCTTCTAGATTCAATATCAAGTCTTGTATTGATCATTATCATTTTCTTAGGTGTCTATTTAATTGTTTCCATTTCACAACAATATGTAGTAGAGGTGTTGAAGAATAAAGTGCGTTATAGTCTTAATCAAAATTTGTATCAATCGTATGCTTCCAGAAATATAGAATCATTTCAAAAAAAGGATAGCAGTGAAATATTGAATGAATTTAATAATGAAGTGAATGTGGTGATTGATAATTATGTTTCTTCAAAATTAAATGTGTTCTCATTAACTATTTCATTGATATTGGGAAGTCTATATATCGCAAATCTAAGTGTAGAAATATTAATGTTTCTGCTCTTTTGTGCTTTTATAACGATTTTTATAAATAGTATTTTTAAGAATCGTTTAAAGAAGAATCAAATGAATTATTTGGATTCAATGAAGCAATGGCTTTGTTCGATTAAAAATCTGTGTCGCTGTTTTAATGATATAAAGATTTTAAATTTAGAAAAAGTATTTTGTGACGATCTGGACATTGAGAATAAGAATTTAGAACAAAGTACTCTAAAAAATAATGGATTTATAAAAATACTTACTTCTTTAAATTCTTTTATTTCTCAAGCCATGTTTTTTTTGACATTGCTCTTTGGAATTGTGTTAATACATTATAATCGATTAACAGTTGGACAATTATTAGGAATTGCACAAGCTAGTAATATGGTGATCATGCCAATCGTTAATTATGCAAATCTTCGAAACATGATTCAATCTTCTAAACCGGTTCTACAAAGACTGTTGGATAATTCAATATGCCATGAAGAGAATGAGCCTATTATTTTTGATGAACAAATTCATGACATTAAGATTAAGCATTTAAGTTATTCTTATGGTGCTCGTCTAATATTAGATTTAAATAATTTGGTAATAGATCAGGGAAAAAAGTATTTAGTCATTGGAAAAAGTGGAGATGGTAAGAGTACATTTTTAGATATTTTAACAAAGCAGAAGAAAGCAGATGGCATTTATGTGAACAATAAGGATTTGAAGGATGTTCAATTTAGCACATATGCCGATAAGTTTTCTTATGTGAATCAAGACAATGACTTATTACCATTTTCCTTTGAACAAAATATTACTTTAGGAAGGAAAATGAGTAAATATTCCTTGAAAGAATTAGTAACTATATTTAATTTAGAATCAATATTTGATAAGGAAAGAGACAATCTTGATTTTGAACATTTGAATTTAAGTGGTGGAGAGAAGCAACGTATTTGTTTGGCAAGAGCTATATATAGAAATAAAAAGTGGCTTTTCTTGGATGAGGCTTTTTCTGCAATCGATAAAACAAATTCAGATCGAATCCATCAATTCATTTTATCCAATCCAGATCTTACAGTACTATCTATTGAACATAAAGTAACAAAAGAAACAGTTTCTTTATATGATAAAGTCTTATTGTTTGAAAACAAAAAGATTGTATCTATGGATGTGGAAGAATACTTAAATAGTATTTTTTGATAAACAAAATACACAATAAAAACTCCATCGCAAAAGACTGAATGGATCGGGATACCGAATGATTCAGAAAGATGGAGTGGATATTGAAATGTTACCGGACGACTGGAAACAAACCAGGCATGTTATTTAGGCGTGTGACTTTTTCACAGAAAAATTCTTTCTTATTTGGATGTTTATGTATAAAAATATGCAAGTAACATAATTTTATCCGATGTCACAAACCATAGATAAAGTTGAAAGGATGCTTTTGCCATTTGCTATATTAACCATTATAATTGACCTATGAGAATTGCAGTATTAGAAGATAGTTTGATTCAACAAAAAAGAATACGAAATCTATTAGATTTAAATCATAGACTTTGTTTCTTTTGCACAGTTGAAGAATATATGGAATCCAATTTCTATTTTGATTTATTGTTGCTAGATATTGAATTAGGAAGTCAAAATGGCATTGAATTTATAAAAAAACATTCAGACAAACAGCGCTTCATTGTATATGTAAGTAGTCATAGTGAAGCTATGGCTGATACATTTGATACAAATGTCTTAGGATTTATAATAAAAGATAGAATAGAAGATGCTTTAGTTGAAAAGGTAAATCAAGTAGAGCAACGTATTCATCAATTAGAGAAGATTGCACTGAATTTACCGTATGAAACAAGATATGTGTATAGGGATGATATTCTATACTTTCAAATTGACAATGGCATATTCGTCTTATTGAAGGATGGAACGAAATTATCTTTAGTGAACGAAACACTAAAGGAAATAGAAGCAATGGTATCGGATTCTTTTGTTCGAGTAAATAATAATGTGCTTATTAACTTTTCTAAAGTCGATTATTTGGATGTAAAGAATCATAAGATCATTATGTTAAATGGTACGATTATTTCTGTGAGTGTTCGAAGATGGAAAAAGGTAAAAGAACACTATATTCAGATGAGGACAAGCATATGAATATTCTAATGAACTGTATGTATTATGTTTGCGAACAATGTTTCTATTTAAAAATAACGAAGAATTCACTATATCCAAAATGCATTCTTTCATTCTTATTAAATGGTTTATGTGTATTTTTGACCAGTGAATATATACATATAAACTGGCTATCTGTATTTCTACAATTGTTGATTCCTATTCTATGTTTGAATGTTTCTACAAAAGAATATCATATATTAGAATCTGTCATTTCGAATTTGATTGTTGTCTTATTTCAAACAATGAATATCCTTCTATTCCGTTCTTTAACTATAGAATATTATGCATTTTCAACAATACTCACAATCGGTGGATGTGCAATCTTTTATCAAATCTTTAAATATGAAAGTTTAGAATTTAGCGAGAATATGCAATACAGTGTTTCTATAATTCTATTTATATTTAGCTATCTTTATATGTTGTTGATGACAGACTTGTTTTCTAAAACAGAATTTACATATATGTATTTTATAAAGAACAGCCAAATCTATGTGTTTATGTTTACCATATCTGTTCTTGTGTTATTAAGTGTAGCTATCATTGTTTTTTCTAGAATACGCTCAAAATTAGAGGCTGAGATGTATCGAAATTTCATTGAACTATCCAGTCATTATACAGAACAAATGATTCATGAACAGACGGGAATCAAGGAGTTGATTCACGATATGCGAAATTCTTTGGATGATATAAAGCATTTATCTCAAAACAAAAGATATGAAGAATTGGAAAGTGAAATAAATAGAGAGTTAGTAAAATATGGAAAGTTATATCCCAATTCTATATGCATAAATCCATATGTGGATGTGATCCTACAAAACTTTATTCAAGAACACAATTTAAATTATGACATACAGATACATGTTCCTAAAAGAATCAATTCTATGGATACACAAGACTTAGCAACACTACTTACATGCGTATTGGATAGTAGCTTAGTTAAAGAAAATGAGACTTTCATGTTTCATATGAATCTAAAGGAGAAAGAGCTAATTATACATGTTCAATATCCTTTGGACATAAAGAATATGACACCTTCAAATAAATCCATATTGAATATCATTTTGAATAAGTATCATGGAACAAAAATCATGGATTCAAAGGATATGAAAATCATCTTATTTATCGAATAATCGAAATCAATTGACGGTTATTCGATTTTTTTAATGCTTCTTCTCTTTATGTGTATTAATAAAGAAAAGGAGTGGATGAATTGTGATTAAAATACAGAATCTAAAGAAAGTGTATAAAGATTGTGTGGCACTCGATACGGTTTCTATGCACATAAGAAAAGGGGAATTTGTTGCGATTATTGGAGCAAGCGGAAGTGGAAAAACTACTATGCTCAATATTATTGGTGGTTTAGATACGGATTATATGGGAAGTTGTGTAGTTCGAAATAAAGAGATTTCTTCTTTATCGGATGTAGAGTGTTGTACATTAAGAAGTCGATATATTAGTTATGTATATCAATTTTTTAATCTGATTTCTTTTTTGACAGTGAAAGAAAATGTGTGTTTGGCAAGTCAAATTAAAGGGAAAAAAGTGGATGCAAAAGAATTGAATCAAGTATTGAAATTGCTAGGGTTAGAGCATAAAAAAGATCGTTTTGCGAATGAATTGTCTGGAGGTCAACAACAGCGCGTTGCGATTGCTAGAGCGATTCTTGCACATACAGATATCATACTGGCCGATGAGCCAACGGGGAATTTAGATAGTGAGAATGCTGAAAATGTGATGGATATTTTAAAAGCGTTGAATAAAGAGGGGAAAACAATTGTATTGGTTACGCATGATTTAAAAGTCGCAAATTATGCAGATCGAATCATTCGTTTAGAACAAGGAAAGATTGTATGAATATAGTCAAAAAATATAGAAGTCGCAATAAGAAAAGCTATGTTTTATTATTCAGTATTCTGTTTTTATGTACATTTCTTTTAACTTCTCTTTTTGTAGTAAAAGACTCTTATGATTTATATCGAATCAATGTCGCCAAAAGTTTTTATGGGGATTATGACGTTAAATATACGGCGCATGCGTATACACAAAATAAAGAATATACAGATACATGCCTAGATAATTTAAGTTATGAAACACCAATGCCCTATGCGTATAAAGGTACTTTTGATTCTTTGGTTTCAACCACAAATTTTAGTGTCTATCCAATACGTTTGATAGAAGGAAAGTATCCTAAATCTAATGAAGTGTTAGTTCATAAAAAGTATCAGAATAAATATAAGGTGCAGGATACGATAAAATTATATTCGGATCAGAAGTCTAAAGAATATACGATTAGTGGTGTATATGAAAATCTAAATAATCAGCTCGTCAATTATAGTTTTTATACAGCCACGAATTCAAAAAAGGATGCGATGTATGTCTATGCGAATTTAAAAGATAAATCGGCAATCGCAACACTACCCGTACAGGATTATGAATTGAATTCAGATATGGTGGTTGCCAAATATCATTTGAATGTTGAATATGAAAATATTTTTAAATTTCTGATCCTGTTTATGAGTGTATGTTGTTTCTTGCTTGTATATAGCGTTTTATCTGTACACTTAAAGAAAAAGAAAGCTTTTTATGATCAACTCTACATATTGGGAATGAATAAAAAGAAAATTCGTTTGTATATGATTAAGGAATATACCTCGCTTTTTGCACTGATTGAGTGTATTGGAATCGGATTTACATTATTATTGTGGGGTTTGTTTTTAAAATGGATTCAAATGAATCTTCCATTTAGTTTACATATATCAAAATATCATCTATGTATTTTATTATTGATTTTATTTGTACAATATATATTTGCATTTGGATTGAGTTTAGTACGACATAAACATTATTTCTTTAGAAAATTAAATATTTCTAATCTATCTATTGTTGAAACAATGAGAAATGGAAATGGTTTATTTATTGCGTTTGTTGTTGCGATGAGTTCCATGTTTATATGTGTATCCATGCAGTCATTAACATCTTGGATTCAAACAAATCAACAAGAAGTACAGTATGAACATGATGTGAGTGCCACATTTAATATATTTGATCATACATTGATTCCTGAATTTATTGAGGAATCAAAGGAAATTCTTAAGTCATATGAGCATGAATTTAACTATACTATTCAATGCGATGCGAATATAAATAATGAACAAATAGAAACAAAAGTTACAGATGAATATAATGATTTTGCCTTAAGTAATTCATATGAAGATAGTGTAAGATTGCATCTGTATAAACAAGGTGGAGAATTAATTGATGTACTCGATCTATTTGTAGAAAAACATATAAATAGTGGGGATAATAAAGTTTTGTATATTCCTGAATCAAAAGTAATGGAATGGCTAAATACATATCCAGACACATTTATTACGGGTGATTTGTGGGTAAATACTAAACAATCAGCATTACTAAAAAAGAAGCTTGATCATATCCAATTGTCTAGAAGAGATGATTTCTATGTAGTCGATAATAAAACGGACGCAAAGAATCTTGTTGAAATCATGAATATGTGTCAAAAAATAGTTCAGTTCTATCAATTTATATTGATGATCACTTCAATCGTGATCGTATATATGCAGTTGTATCAACATTTCTACTCACATAAGAATGAGTATGATCTGCTGCATACCATTGGCATGTCTTATAAAAAAATTCGTAGGATGTATACAGTAAAATTATTAGTTTTTATAACAATATTGGATGTAATTGTATTGTTGATTCTTCGAACAATTCAAATTGAAGTATTAGTTTTATATTTAATTGGAAGTCTAATACTCTGTACTTTATTTACCAAATTGATTTTCTATTGTATATACAAGTAATGGATTCAAAATGAATACAGAATATACATAAAATCGAGTTCAAATAATTTAGTTAATATAAAAAAAGATAGAGAGGTTTACATTAAACGGCTTAAAGGTTGATTTATATATTTTGATTCATGTTTTTTACTCCCAACTTATTCTTTTTCTCACAAAATCAGTGTATAATTGGGAGAAAGAGTATTCTCTTTGGGAGGAGAAGGAAATGCGGAATTTTGATTATAGTCATCTTAAAGATCGTACATGGGACAATGAAATATTGTCTTATGTTGCTAAAATTCATGAATTCAAGGGAAGACAAGAGCTATATTTGCGACAAAAGCCTGTAGAATTAGAGCGTTTGGTTGAAATAGCTAAAGTACAAAGTACAGAAAGTTCAAACCGTATTGAAGGGATTGTAACTACTAGGTCTCGTCTACAGCAATTGGTTGAGGATAAAACAACGCCTAGAAATCGTGATGAAAAAGAAATTTTAGGTTATCGGAATGTTTTGAATTTAATTCATGAAAATTATCAATATATTCCGTTAAAGTCAAATTATATATTACAGCTGCATCGAGATTTGCTTCAATATACAGAATTATCCTATGGTGGAAAATACAAAACATCTCCAAATGAAATAGATGCTGTTTTGCCAAATGGTGAAAAAAGAATATTATTCAAACCATTAGAACCTTATGAAATACCGAATGCCATTGAACAAATTTGTAGTAGCTATCAACAAACTTTAGATCATGAAATTGTAGACTCACTCATATTAATTCCATGTGTAATATTGGATTTTCTTTGTGTTCATCCTTACAATGATGGAAATGGCAGAATGAGCCGATTACTAACATTGCTTCTTTTGTACCGTAACGACTATGTGGTTGGAAAATATATCAGTATTGAAAAAGAAATTGCAGATACGAAAGAAGCCTATTATCAGGCTTTAGCACAAGCAGATTTAGGTTGGCATGAAGGGACAAATGATCCAAAACCATTTATAAAATATATGCTTGGGATTATATTAAAATGTTACCGTGAATTTGACGAGAGATTAACAATTAGTGAGAAAAGCGGAAAAAGAAGCAACTCTTATGACATTGTTAAAACATATGTAAATAGTACAATAAGTACCTTTACGAAAAGAGATGCTATGGAAAATTGCCCGAGTTTAGGCAGTTCTTCTGTGGAATCGGCACTAAAAAAATTAGTTGAAGATGGTACTATTATTCGTAAAGGTCTAGGCCGCGCATCGCATTATATTAGAAAAGATGCGATTGAATAATTATTATATACTAAAAATATATGACGAATCTTTTCTTATATTAAGTGTGCATGAACAGACAATAATGGGATTAACTGAATTTGAAATATAGTATGTAGTGTTATTGAAATTTAAAATCATAATAAAAGAGCTAGAAGTTTGTGCTTCTAGCTCTTTTCATCGTCCTTTACATACTCCAATATATCACCAGGTTGACAATTTAATACTTCACAAATGGCTTCTAAAGTAGAGAAGCGAATCGCAGAAATCTTACCCGTTTTCATTTTTGATAAGTTGACATTGCTGACGCCAACTTTCTCAGATAACTCTTTTAAACTCATTTTTCGATCGGCCATGACACGATCTAATCGCAATATGATCTTACCCATAATTATAACGTCTCATCACTCAATTGTTGTAGTTCTTGTCCATATCTAAATATATAAGACAATAAATAGATAAGTGCGGCAAAAATGAGGAAGCTTAAGTGAAGACGAATATCAAAATTTATTTGTGTAACATATTTAGTGTTGAAAAGTAGATCGAAATTGAGTATCTGTTTAAAATATAGAACACGACATACTTCAAGAATATTAAAGACAATACCACCTGCAAGAATATACTTGGCAAGTTTTTTGATGTGATTGGCAACACGAACATCAAATGGAGTATGATCTATCGTAATTGTACAAATGGATTCTATCGTTTGTATAGATTTATAGATGATGAATATAAATATAGCGGTGATTAATAAAATCAATGGTAACCACATGGACATTTTATCTTTATGCAAAGCAGCATCATCATTAAAAATCAATTCAAGATAGTCAATTCTTATACTTCCAAATAGAGTATTATATACATCTTTGTTGAAGGCATAAAATAAGCTTAGTCCAATTGACAACGCAAAAGAGATTAAACAAACCTGTCGAACGACTTTTAAAACAGAGCACATTTTCTTTAATAAATCTTTAGACCTATCATTCATGATATTACCTCCTAACATTAAATAATTAATGTTTATCGTTAATTTAATTATATATTACATAAATAATAAGTCAATATATGTTTCACATTTATTAGAAACTTTAGCTCAAAGTGCGGGAGCTGATGTTGTAAAAAAAGCAGCACTACTAGCTGAGGGTAATGAGTGGATTGATTCTTCCGGACGTTTCTTATGAGGAAAAAATATTAAAGAAGTATGGTTTGGATTTAATCAGTATGATTGCACCAACCAGTCATCAACGTATTCAAACGATTGCCAAAGATGCAAATGGCTTTATTTATTGCGTATCTTCATTAGGAGTGACGGGTGTGCGCTCTACGATTACGACAGATATTTCAGTTATGGTAAATCTTGTAAGGGAAGTCACAGATGTTCCTGTTGCGGTAGGTTTTGGAATCTCAACACCAGAACAAGCTAAAAAAATGACGGATCAATCTGATGGAGCTATCGTTGGTAGTGCCATTGTGAAGATTGTTGAGAAGTATGGAAAAGATGCACCTAAATATGTTGAGGAATATGTCAAAGAAATGGTGCAAGCAATAAAAGAATAAAAAAGGTCTCAGTCCAAATCTGGCGAGACTTTTTAGTTCCATTCCTTGGCTAGAAGAAAATCACGGACGTTACGATGCTTGATTATAAATATTAGCCTCCTTTTGTAGTAAATAATACAGTTATAACTGATAATTAGTGCTTAAAATATGATTTTATCAGTTATAACTGATGAAATCTGAGAACAATAAAATAAATACCCATAAGAAATACGGGTACCAATTTAGATTTTTAATTGTGTTGTTTGGTTGATTCATTCCAGTTCACAGAACACTTTAAGATTGGATTTGGAATCTGTTCATTGGTTCCTTTTAATGAATCAATTAAGATTGATGCAGCTTGATAGCCTTCATCATAGGCAGGCTGTACGATCGTTGTGACAGTTGGGCTAGAGAAGTTAGTCCATTCTGTATTGTCAAAGCCAATTAATCCAATTGTATCTGGCATTAGGTTTCGATAATCTTTTAATGCCAAATAGACACGTGGTAATAAGAAGCAGTTGGCTACAAAGATTAGAGTACGAACACCAAAACGTAGTTCATTATATAGTAGATCACGTAATGCATCGCTTGTCACATCATCAGCTACAACGTGTGTTTTGCATGTTTTTCCTTTTGTTTCTACTTAATACATGAGGATCTGCCGTAATCATAATGAATTCATCATATCCATCATCAATTAAGCGTGTTCCTAGATTTAATATAGATTCAGTCATTGATTCATAATAAAGTTCTCCTAAATAAAATGGAGTTTTTTTGGTATAAGAAAAGCTGTGGACTAAGCGATATTGAAGTCGCTTTCTGTCTCACAGCTTTTTCTTTCTTTTACTATGAATGGTAAATGGAACAAACTTAGTCCAGTCACTCCAAGCATGATGACTCTAAATAAATAGATATAGTATCCATGATTTAGGTTAAGAAATGGAAGTCCTTCTAGTGGTGGTCTTACAATAAACATAAAGTTTGTATCATAGACTGCCAAAATAGAATTCATATATAGATTAAAAATTAATAACGCAAATAATACAACTAGATTGTCTTTAAATGCCTGCATACCTAAGTTCGCATGTTTAAAACGAATCAAATATAAAGAAAACCATGTTAATGCTGCATGATACATGAAGCATTGATATACATTGGCTACATTAAATTCAACGCCATACGTTGGAATCAAGATAGCGGCGATTCCTCCACAAGTACCGACAACCGCAAAGAAGTTGATCATTTTTTGCTTTAGTGGACCATCCTTTCCAAAAGTGATGTAGGCCGCAATAAACAATAAGATACTGCAGATATGGAATGGAAGGGATTGCGGATTTAAGTGCATTCCTCCATGTGTACTTGGAATCATATCTGACATCATTTTTGTGGTTTCACTAAGTAAACATATAAACATAAAGAAGTAACAAGCATTTTGTAGCGTGAAATCTTCTTTTTTCGCATAGTGATTCATAATTAGAATGAATAGAATACAAATTCCTATCCATATAAAGTGTTTTGTAGTAAACATATGCCCTCTCCTTGTAGTCCACAGATTATACCATTCAAAGTATAAGTAAACAATGATAAATTTCTTAAACTTATCTTAAATTAAATGATATACTATGCCGTAGTGAGGTTTTTATGAAGAGAATTGATTTTGAGAATGATACAGTGACAAAAAATATTATAAATGCTGCTTTTCCATTGTTAGTAGCACAAATAATGAGTCTTCTTTACAATGTTGTGGACCGTATCTATATTGCTCGAATTCCTAGTATTGGAACATACGCATTGGGTGCAATTGGCTTATGTTTTCCTTTAATTGTGATAATAAATGCATTCGCAAATCTATTCGGCAGTGGAGGAGCTCCATTATTCTCCATTAGCCGTGGAGAAAAGAATAGTACAAAGGCAAACTTAGTCATGAATACATCCTTCACGATGTTAGTATTGTGCTCGATTGTTTTAATGATTGTTCTTTATCCTTTGTTGAAGCCAATATTAACCTTATTTGGAACATCTACATCTGCCATGAAATATGCCTATCCATATATGATGATTTATCTAATAGGAACACTACCTTCCATGCTTACTTTGGGTATGAATCCATTTATCAATGCACAAGGCTATTCAACGGCAGGTATGTGTTCGGTTTTGATTGGTGCCATTATGAATTTAGTGCTAGACCCAATATTTATTTTCCTGTTTGGGCTTGGCATTCAAGGCGCTGCCATCGCAACCCTCATTTCTCAATGTGTTTCAGCTATCTTTGTGTATTGGTTTTTAAAGAATCGTTCGGAATTAAAAGTAAGATTACTAAAAAAAGAGGAGTGGATCGATTGTAAAAGTTATGCACAAAATATTATTAGTTTAGGAAGCAGTAGTTTTATCATGCAGCTCACAAACAGTTTGGTTTCGATTTGTTGCAACAACGTGCTATCTATAACGGGTGGAGACATATACATTTCAGTTATGACTATCATTTCAAGTGTGAGACAATTAGTTGAAACACCGATTCACGCAATCAATGATGGCTCTAGCCCAGTTTTAAGCTACAACTATGGAGCTAGAAGAGCAGAACGTATTCGAAAGGCCATTAAGGTAATTTCTATACTTGTCTTTGGCTATACAGCCATAGTTTGGAGCACCATTATTTTGATTCCACATATATTGATTCAAGTCTTTAGTTCAGATCCTGTATTAATAAGGAATACCGTACCAGCTTTGAACCAATATTTTGCAGCCTTCATATTCATGGATTTGCAGTATATTGGACAGAATGTATTTAAGTCATTGAATAAGAAGAAACAAGCCATCTTCTTTTCGATATTAAGAAAAGTCATTATTGTCGTTCCTCTTACATATATCATGCCATTATATCTTCATATGGGTACAGATGGTGTTTTCTTGGCAGAACCTGTATCGAATGTGGTTGGTGGAACTCTTTGCTTCGTAACAATGTTAGTAACAATCATGCCAGAATTAAAGAGAATGGAAAATAAAAATGTGATAGAATGATATCCGCGAGGTAGAACAAATGGTACAAGATATTTATCCACATAAATTACACAATGAATTTGATCCCAATATACAGGCAACGCAAAAGGATGTATTGTTGTGTATTGTGAATGGAAAGATTTTAATTCATTTAAATTGTTTTGAGAATAAGGAAGTTGTTTTTCCTAAAGTAAGTGATATACAAGTTGAAAATGTAGAGTATCGTTATTTGTTTTCAATTGATAGTACGAAATATTTCTTATGTGATATGCGATTAGAAGACAATCAAATTCCATCAGGATATGGTTATATTGAAGAGAGAAGTTTGCGTATTGAAGGGATTGGTCCAAAAGACAATTTGTTTGCGGCCATTACTGGAAAGCATTTGGCAGATTGGTATCGAGATACTAAATTCTGTGGAAGATGCGGACATAAGATGGTGCATTCAACAACAGAAAGAGCGATGGTCTGTCCAGAGTGTCACAATACAGTCTATCCAAGAATTATGCCGGCTGTGATTGTAGGTGTAATCAATGGGGATAAGTTGTTGCTGACAAAATATCGTACGGGATTTAAGTATAATGCGTTGATTGCTGGGTTTACTGAAATTGGTGAAACCGTAGAAGAAACGGTAAAACGTGAAGTTATGGAAGAGGCAGGAATCAAAGTCAACAATATTCGTTACTATAAATCTCAGCCTTGGGGAAGTGCTAATGATATTTTGTTGGGGTTCTTCTGTAATGTAAAAGGGAATGATGAAATATCTATGGATACTAATGAGTTGAAATATGCAGATTGGGTTCAAAGAGATGAAATCATTCTTCAACCGGGAGAATTTAGTTTAACGAATGAAATGATGAAATTATTTAAGGAAAATAAAGTAGAGTGAAAGTATCACACTCATTCTTCTAAAAATGATGAGGATATGGTACAATAAAGCGTGTAAAAAATATTTATAGAAAATAGGAGTGAAAAATTATGGCAATTTCTGCAGGTGATTTTAAAACAGGATTAACTTTAATCGTTGATGGTGATCCTTGGGTAGTATTAGATTTCCAACATGTTAAACCTGGTAAAGGTGCAGCTATCTTAAAAACTAAGATGAAAAACTTAAAAACAGGGAATACACAAGAAAGAAACTTCAATGCTTCAACTAAATTTGAACAAGCTAACATTTCTAAAAAAGCAGCTCAATACTCATATGAAGCAGATTCTACATATTACTTCATGGATTTAGAAACATACGATACTTATGAATTAACAGCTGAACAAGTTGATTTCAACAAATACTTTATTGTTGAAGGTGCTGAAGTATCTTTGATGTTCTTCGAAGGAGAATTATTATCTGTTTCTGTTCCAGAAAAAGTTGAATTAACAGTAGCTGAAACAGATCCAGCCATCAAAGGTGCACCATCTAACCAAACTAAAGATGCAACTACAGATACTGGATTAACATTAAGAGTTCCACAGTTCATCGAACCAGGTGAAAAAATCGTTGTATTCTCAACAGATGGAAAATATGCAGGAAGAGCTTAATCGCTCTTCTTTTTTTAACTATGAATAAAGTTGTATTAATTACAGGTGGTGCTCGTGGTATTGGAAGTGCAATCGCATTGGAACTCGCAAAACATGGTTATGACATTGTCATTAATTACTTAACTTCTAAACAGCCTGCCAAAGAATTAAAAGAAAAAATTGAATCAGAATATCATGTTCATTGTCTTACAATTTGTGCAGATGTATCCGATGTAGATCAAGTCAATATCATGATTAGTGAAGTTGAAGAGAAGATGGGTGGCGTAGATATACTAATTAATAATGCGGCTGTGGATCTTTCCAATCTATTTCACTTGAAAAATGCCGAAGAATTTAAAAGAACATTAGATGTAAATGTTGTAGGTGCTTTTAATTGTAGTAAAAGAGTCTATAAACATATGTTGAATCAAGAATATGGAAGAATCATCAATATATCAAGTACCAATGGAATTAACACATATTATCCAATGTGTATCGATTATGATGCTTCAAAAGCAGCCTTGATTTCAATGACACACAATCTTGCGGCTGAATTTGGACCATATATCAATGTGAATTGTGTTGCTCCAGGCTTTATTGGAACCGATAATGAACTAGATGGCTATGATGAAGAGTTCTTAAAGGAAGAAACAGAAAAAATCATGGTGAAACGTTATGGAAAACCAGAAGAAGTGGCCTATCTTGTTCGTTTCTTAATTAGTGATGAAGCTAACTTCATCAACAATTCCATTATTCGTATTGATGGTGGACAGATGGGTAGTTGTTAAAAAAATTAAGCCTCAAATGAGGCTTATTTTAGTATATATTTGATATTTCTTGCGGTTCCTGTTTTTTGAACTACACTTTTTTCAATAAGAGAATTTAGAATTCGAATTGTTTTATATTTTGTGAATTGAGTTTCATCTTCTATTTGTGTACGAGATAGTTTTAAATTGTTTTTTAGAATTGAAACAATTGCTTTTTCGTCTTCACTTAATGAAATCAAATTTGATTCAATAGGCAATATGACAGTGATTGAGTTTTCATAAATTTTAAATTCAGGCTTATTTTGAAAATTATTGTATGAAGCATTTATTCTTTTGATTCCAGAACCAAACATTTCAATATAATTCAGCCTAAAAAAGATGTTCCCGATAATAGGATTTCTTAAAAATGAAATTTGTCCATCTAAATATTTTTTTTCACTTATTTCACGAGGAAGGCCTCCGCAAGAAGTGATTTCAATTTTATCTTCGAACATAGAAACGCGTATTCTTGCGTTGATATCCCATAAGCGGTGTACTAGAGAATTAGCTAAAGCTTCTCGAAATGCTTCTTCTGGGATTTTTTCTTTACTGATTCTAAGACTGCCTTCAATTTTTTCGTATTGGTAATATTTTTTATACATGTTTAAAACACGATGATACATTTCTAAAATGGAAATATGATCTAGTATTTCTCGATCCATTATTTCATTGATGTTTGCTCCAAAACGAATGACATCAATGCCTTTATAATGGTTAGAATCTGCGATTAGTGCAGCTGCATTATTGTATTTTCCGCTTTTAATAAGGCCTAATGTTCTTAGTATATCGGTATTAATATGTTCTACATCAAGCTTTTTAGAAAGTTCATCTTCTAATGTTTGAAAAGTCAAATCTTGTTGAGTAGATTCTTGTTCTTCATAAGATTGATTCAACCCTTCAAGGACGAGTCGGTTTAATTCCAATCGGTCAACCTCGATAGTAGATGAGTCATTTCTTTTATATGCTTTTCCTTTATACAAATATGGCTTAAAAGTTCCCTCGAATACTTTTAGAACAATTGTATTTTCTTTTGTGATATCTAAAGTGTAAGACGGAATAGGTTTAATTGAATAATTGATTTTGTTTTCTAAATTCAAACAAGCATCAATTGGATTATCAATACCTTTAATAGTTCCATCATCGCAAATGCCAAAAATGATTTCTCCATTTGAATAATTTGCAAAGGCACTTATTGTTTTTAAAAACGAATTACTGTTTATACTTTCTTTAAATTCCAAAGTTCTAGTTTCACGCATTGTTACCACATCCTTATGTTTATTATAGTATCGTTTGAATCTATTTGCAACGATTCTACTGTCGTTGCACAAAATAATGCAACGATTCCATTATCGTTGCATATTGTTTGAAACGAAAAAAGATGCACTTGGCATCTTAGTTGTTTTTCATGTTTGTTAGGGCAAGAAGAATAGAGAGTTTTCCATATTCTAATGTTAATCCACCCTGCATATATAAAGTATATGGCTCGATGACTGGAGCATCTGCACTTAATTCGATTGTACTTCCTTGTGTAAAGCTTCCAGCTGCCATAACTTCATCAAATGGATAGCCAGGCATTGGAGCGGCCATAACACGAACAAATGAATCAATAGGACTTGTGGATTGAATGCCTTGTGTAAAGCTAACAAGATTTTCTTTGGAACCCAGTTCTAAAGTTTGAATGATATCCGTTCTTTCATCATTATAAGCAGGCGATACGTTTTTATAGCCCAATTTTTCTAACATATAGGCTGTAAAAACTGCGGTTTTTAAAGCACTCTTAACGGCATTTGGCGCCATGAAGATACCCTTAAAGAAAGAGTTGTTCAAGTTAAAGTTTGCACCCAAATCCTTACCGATTCCAGGAGCTGTTAAGCGTTCAGCGACCATATTGATCAATTCTTTATTACCAGCTACATATCCTCCGGTAGAGGCGATTCCTCCACCTAAGTTTTTCATTAAAGATCCGACCACAACATCAGCACCAATGTGTCCTGGCTCTAATTTTTCAACAAGTTCACCATAACAGTTATCTACCATGATAATAACGTCTTTGTTTACTTCACGAATCTTTTTGATGATACGCTCAAGCTTTGAAATGGTTAATGATAAACGGTGGGCATATCCTCTAGATCTTTGGATTTCCACTAATTTTACATTGTTTTCTTTTAAACGAGAGATAATCTTATCATCATCAAAATCATCATTTACTAAATCAATTTGTTCATACTTTACACCATTGGCTTTTAAGGATTGTGTAGAATCCCCACATAAACCAATCATTTCCTGCAAAGAATCATAAGGAGCACCCGAAATGGAAATCATTGTATCTCCATATTTTAATAGGGCAGATAAAGTTAAATATAAAGCGTTTGTACCACTCATAATCTGAGGACGTACTAAAGCATCTTCACATCCGAGTACTGTCGCAAAAATGCGTTCAATCTTATCACGACCTTCATCGTAGTTACCATATCCGTTGATATCCGCAAAGTCAGAATAAGAAACGTGGTTCTCAATAAATGCAGCTAAGATACGATCTGAATTGTATAAACATACATCATCAATTTTTTTATAAATATCTTTTAAAACGACATCCGATTCTTCTGCCATTTTCAATAAGTCTTTATCAATTTGTTCTAAAATCATAAATAACCTCCAAAAGTCCACTTCTTCTATTATACACGATTTATATATTTGTGGTATGCTCAAGTCAAGATAAGAAAGAGAGTAAGATATCGAAAAAATATTATTTTTAGATTCACCTATGAAAGAAAAGCCATATGGTTCAATGCGTATTCAAGAAAAGTTTGGCTTTGGTCTTATGGATAAAAAAATTGGAGAATATTGAGCAAAATTAAAAATGGAAAATATAAAGGGGAAACATTAAAAGATGTATATTTAAATCACAGAGAATTATTTGCGAATGATCCTCACGATAAGTTTCCTCTATTAGTTAAAATCAATGAAATTCAAGAACCAGGCTCCGTACAAGCCCATCCAGATGATGCATATGCTAGAAAATACGAAAAAGATTATGGTAAGGCTGAATTCTGCCTGTGGCTAGATGTGGAAGAAGGTACAAAAATCATTCGTGGACATAGTGCCAAGACAAAGGAAGAGTTTCGAAAGGCCATAGAAGAAAAAGCTTGGGATACTTTACTTATTCGAAAACCGGTACACGCAAATGAATTTGTTTATACACCTGCAGGAACCATTCATGGTATTGAAGGAAAGTTAATGATGGCTGAAGTGCAACAATCCAATGATATTACATATTGTATATATGATTATGATCGAAAAGATGCGAATGGGAATATGCGAGAACTACATATTGATCAGACTATTAAAGTCACAAATATACCGCATATTGAACTAGATGTGCATCCAACAGTTACGATGTTAGAAGGAAATGAAGTCATTGAATATGTGAATGAAAAGTATTTTAGTGTGACTCGATACAAGATTCAAAATGAAATTTAGATCAACAATCCTTCGTATTCCTTATGCTTACCATTAAGTGGAAATGGAATCTTACATATTGATGGAAAAGACTATGATATTCAAGTAGGCATTGGCTTTATCATCACAAGTCATACAAAAAGATACTCCATCCAAGGTAATATCGATTTACTGGTAAGTGTGCCAAAATAAAAGATCCGATTGGATCTTATTATTTGATGAAATTCAATAAAAATTCACTGGCACCAATAGTTATAAAACCTTCTTCATCCATCATGGCTTTATAAGGTCGATTTACTACTAATATTTTTTGGATTTGATCATTTAATTTAATAAAAGGACGGATTTCTCGGTTTCTAGTTTCAGAATTTGAGATATCTGTTGAAATTTGAATGTAATATTTACGTTCATTTTTTTGTGCAAAAAAATCAATTTCATTTGTTTTTCGAACGGATTTACCTTCTTTATTTTTCTCAACTGTATCGAAAGTTCCAACATTAACTGTATACCCATTATATATGAGTTCATTGTATACAATATTTTCTAGTAATTGTCCTTCATCGGGATACGCAAAATTTAATCGTGCATTTCTTAAACCTGTATCCACAAAATAGTATTTTCTTAAAGCACCAATTTCTTTCTTTCCACGAATGTCATAGCGATTCGCTTCTTGGAGAATGAAGGCATCCTTAAAATATTGAATATATTTTTCAATTGTTTGTGCATCAATGTTTTCATGTTTAACACTTTTAAATGTATTTGATAATTTCTTAGAATTCAACAATTCGCCTGTCAAATCACTAAGAATGGTACAGAGTTCATCTAAGCTTTCTGTTTTCTTTAGCTTATTATGTTCAATAATATCTTTGAAATAGGTTGTTTCAAATAATCCTTTTAAATATTGTTTCTTTGAATTTTCATCTGATAATACTGCAAGTGGCATGCCACCATACTGCATATATTCATATAAGGCATCTGTTTTAGAACCTTGTCTATAACTGTAAAACTCTTCAAAAGATAATGGATGCATATGGATTTGGCTAGCCTTGTCTCTAAATTCTGTCACAATGTCGGTTGACAACATTTTTGAATTGGATCCAGTAATGTAAAGGTCTATGTTTTTTTCATGAGAAAGTCCTAATATAACATCAACAAAAGAGATGGTTTCTGTATCTTTCACTTTGGCTAATTTGATTTTTCCACCTGTTAATGCAAGATTAACAATTGTAAAAACACGTTGAATCTCATCTAAAATGACGTAACAGTCACTCTTATCTTTAGTGATAGAACGTACATACTTTCCTAGCTCAATGGGATTTCTTAAATGGGCATTCTTATCATCATCAAGTTCAATAAGAATTATATTTTCTTCAGGAACATTATTTTCTATAAGATAATCGGTGAATATTTCATGCAACAAATAGGATTTACCAGTTCTTCTTGGTCCAGTTATGACTTTTGGAAACCCGTTATTCTTTAATGCGATAAGTTGATTTAAGTATTTAGTTCTTTTTATCATTTTAATCACCTTTTTTGTAGAATTCTACACTTTTTCTGATTACATTTTAAAATGATTTAAAGAATAATTCAATTTATAATCATTTTTTTTGTAGAATTCTACATTTTTTCTGACTATAAATTAATGATACACAGATAAAAAAGTGGCCTGTATCCTTTACTTTAGGATTTTGACCACTTTATTTTATCTACAATCATTTTTTCTGTAGAATTCTACATATTTTAGGATTTATGAAAACTTAGAATGGATTTGAAGAGATCCCCATCTGTTTCAATCATAAATGTACCATTCTGTACTTCTGTAAAACTCTTTACGATGGCTAGTCCTAAACCACTTCCAGATTCATGCCTTGATTTATCTCCACGCACAAAACGTTCGGTAATATCACTATCAAAATCAAGCGGTGCTTTCGAAGTGTTTTTCATTATGATCACAACTGAATTACCAATATCTTTCACATCCAAGAATACACGTGTGTTTTCAAGGGCATACTTAGAAATATTCGTAAATAAGTTTTCAAAGATACGATACGTCTTATTTCCATCTAAACATACATGAATTTCTTTTTCTGGAAGATTTGTCACAAGCTGTAGATTTTTAGCTTGTAGAAGCTCTTCATTTTCAGTACATACCTGCTCAATAAATTCAATGATGTTGATATTCGAATATTCCAAATCAATATTACCACTATTGGCTTTAGATACCTCAAACAAATCTGTGATTAGAATACTTAGACGATCGGTGTATTGATTCAATCGTTCTAAATAACTCTTTTTATCTTCTTCACTAATACTAGGATCATTTAATAACTCTACATAATTTTTAATACCTGTTAATGGTGTTTTTAAATCATGTGATACATTTGAAATCAATTCTGTCTTGAGATTCTGTGATTGTACTTGTTCTTTTACAGCTTGTTCAAAACCATCTTTAATTTGATAGATATTATTGTTTAAAGATTGGAATAAACCAGAATCTGCAGATTTGATATTCTCAAAATTACCACTCGATAGATCTTCTGTCATATGTAATATGTCTTGGTATTGACCTTGAACATTTTTGAGCTTCTTATAGCCCACAACACTAATGCCAATTAATGTTGCGACAACTATAAAGAAAGAGAAGAATGGTATGTTAAACAATGATATAAACGCAAGAATCAAAATTAGACATGTTGAGAAAATAATATACTTTTTAAGGATTTCATCCGATAAATCGGTTGAAATAATTCGTTCTACTTTGTTTGAGAAATAAAGAATGAATTTTCCAATCCATGTTTTATGAAAGAACCAATCTTTAATCGATGTTGTAAATTGACATTTTAACCAATATACGGATAAACCAATAAAGAATAAGGTGATAGACCACGCAAGAATGTTCACTCCATATACGATAGGCTGACTCAATTCAATGTGATAACGATTTAGAATGTGTAAGAATGTACCTTCAATCGAATAGGTTGTTAATATGCATGTACCACTAGCTAGTAGGGCATCAATTGTTAGAAACAAGATGAATGCAGGTTCAAATAACCAGTTATTCACATTTCTGAAGATATAGGCTTCCTTTTCATACGCATATTTATTAAGGAAGACATATAGAGCGATAATGGCACTACAAATCAAGAAGGCTGTCATAAAGAAATAGGCATATTGATCGGCATCTAAATCTAAGAAGTCAATAAGACTTGTATTATCATAATTTAAAACAGCCGGAATATAGAATGTTAATACGACATCACTAGGCATATGAAGTGTATAGCCTGGAAATGGTTCTCCATCACAATAATATGTACCACTACAGTATTCATAATACTTTTCACTGTTATAGTTAATAAGATTCACAATATCATCCGTCGCATTTAGAGTATCAGAATCTAATGTCTCATAATATCGAGTATCTTTTTTCTTGATATTCACATCAAATTGTTTTGAAGTGATTTTATTGTTTACATCACACGTATAAAAGAAGTTTGGATCATTCTCAAAAATGTTTTTTGCGCTAGTTAAAGACGAGTTTAACCCTTTTTTTATATCCTTTTGAATATCTTCCGGTGTATCTTTCTCAAAAGTAATATATTCATACTTTGGATCTTGTTCCAATTTTTTAGCTAGAATAAAAGCTGTAAGATTTTGTTCTAAAGTTTCAGGAAGCTTTGTTGGAGTAGCTGTAGAAACATTTGAATAAAAACTTGTCACTATACAAGAACTAATGATGCATAAAGCACATAGTATTGTTAAAAAAATATTTTTCTTTTTCATTGTATATTCTCCATTTTATAGCCCTGCCCCCATACAACCTTGATATAAATAGGCTTTTTAGGGTTGGCCTCGATCTTTTCACGCAATTTACGAATATGAACCATGATTGTTTCTGTATTGATGGCTTCTTCTTTCCATACCAATTCATAGATTTGTTGGCTAGAAAAGACTTGTCCTGGGTGTGAAATCAATAGTTTTAAAATATCAAACTCTTTTGGCGTTAATTTAATATCCCTTGCATTCAATGTCACTTTTTTGGTCGTATTATTTAATGTCAAATCTCCAATCATATACTCATCTTCGTTCTTTGTCTCATTTTTTAGATTTAAGATTTGTTCGTATCTTCTTAAATGCGAACGTACTCTTGCGACTAGCTCCATACTTTGAAAGGGCTTTGTGATATAGTCATCGGCACCAATATTTAAACCCGTGATTTTATCGATATCTTCACTTTTTGCACTTAAGAATAGAATGGGAAAGTCATGATGTTTTCTTGCTTCCATGACCATAGAAATGCCATCCATAACAGGCATCATAATATCTACAATGGCTAAATGAATATCATTTGTTTCAATCTTTTCCAAGCCTTCTTTTCCATTTGCGGCAAGAATCACATTGTATCCTTGATTCTTCATATAAATTCCGATGGCTTCACGAATCCCTTGCTCGTCTTCTACCACTAATATTGTATGTTCCATAAAGTTCTCCTTTTAATAATGTAAATAAAATCCAATGCATGCACATAATATTCCAATGTATAACATAATTATAACCACCTTTCAATAATTTGAAACAACTGCGTCAATCCATAAGAATAGGCAATCAAAGATAAGGGTTTACCCAAAAGAATGATCCAGACAAATTTTTTGAGCGACATATGTGTCAGTCCTGCAAGCATACACAAGAGATCATCGGGTGCACAAGGTAAGAAAATGGCTAACATAAAGAAGGTATCAAATTTATTTTGATCGTATGTATACTCCATATATTTGTCGTAATCTTTCTTTTTACATAATTTTAGAATGACTCTTTGACCATATTTACGAACAAGTAAAAAGATACATATGGATCCGATACAAATACCTATATAGTTATATATAAATCCATTTACTGCTCCAAAAGCAGTAATACCCAAGGCACTTGATGCACCACCAGGAATAATAGGAATAATCACTTGAATGATTTGTAGAAGAATAAAAAGTAAGGGTGCCAAAATGCCTGCCTTAGATAGTACAGATTGTAGAAGCTGTGGATTTGTGAAATATCCTTGTGAAAAGAAATAAGCACAAATAAGAATCGTAAGGATCAATCCAAAGTGTGTTATGTTTTGTATATTTTTATTTGTCATAAAGTATCACCAGGATTAATATAACGAATAATTATTAATTAATTTTAGTGATAAATCTTAAAGTTTTCTAAATAATTGGATCAAAAGTTGGAAAAGTTGTTAAAAATGGCATAAAAAAGGTTTGAAAAGTGGATAAAATACAAAAATATGGGTTGGAAAAATAGTGTAAATTGTAATAAATGCTTTATATAAAAGGAAAACAAAAGACTTGTGTCAATTATACACAAGTCTTATTCATAAGCTTTGTATGTACGAATAAGCAATGGAAGTTCAGCCACCAACATACCAATCCATCCAGCAAAATATGAGTATGGTAAAGCTTCGATGCCTAGATGTAAGCTAAATACAAGTGGAGCAGCCACAATAACTCGAACTGTCATATTCACTAGACTTGAAATGAGCGTAATTTTTAAATCACCAATTCCTCTAAAGAAACCTTGGATTCCATTGGTGAAGGCAGGAAGAATATACATGAAGGAGATTAAATGAAGATAAGTAACTCCATGCATAATGACTTCTTCATCTTGTACAAATAGACACATTAATGGTTTTGCGAAGACAAAGCATACTAGAAAGATAAATATACCGTAGATGAATTCTAAGACCATTCCGCAACGAAAACCTTCCTGCATACGATTGTTATTTCCAGCACCCTTGTTTTGTGCCATTAAAGCCGTCATAGAGTGGGCAATATTTTGTTCCGGGGTATACGCAAAGTCATCAATTCGATTGACTGCCGTAAAAGCAGCTACAACCGATACACCCATCGTATTGACTATCATTTGAATACCAAGCTTTCCAAGTTGTACAGTAGCTTGCTGCATTGCGCTGGCCCAGCCATACGCAATGGTTCTTTTTAATAATGAAATATCAAATATCAGCCACTTTTTACCCAGTTGTAGAAGTGGCACTTTCTTTTGTATATATAGAATGCAGAATAGGCAACATAAAGCTTCACTAATCACAGTAGAAATGGCACAGCCTTTACTTCCAGCATGTAAAACAACCACAAAGAATAAATCTCCAAAAATATTTAGAATGGAACTAATGATTAGAAAATAGAGGGGTGATTTACTGTCGCCTAAAGCGCGTAGTGTACTCGCAAAAAAGTTGTATAGAAAGGTAAAAACTAAACCTGCAAAGATAATTTGAAGATAGGTGGTTGTCATATTTAATATGGATGAATTTACCTGCATAAATCTAAGAATCTGTGGTGAAAAAACTATGCAGACAAGTGTTAATACAAGTGAAAATACAAGTCCTGCAAGCATAGTTGTGCTCATTTGACGAGCAAGTTTTTCTTCTTCTTTAGCCCCATAATACATACCAATCAATATACTTGCGCCCATACAAAGTCCATTTAGAAAGAGGATGAATAATGTTGTGATTGGATTACAAATTCCAACAGCGGCCAAAGCTTCTTTTCCTACAAAGTGGCCTACAATAATACTGTCGACGGCATTATATGTTAATTGAAATAGATTGCCTAAAACTAAGGGAATGGTAAAGTGAACTAGCATAGGCATGATTTTGCCTTGTGTCATATCTTGTGTCATAATCAAATTTCCTTTATTAATTTATCTTTTATTTTGTGCTTTTTTAACCAAAATTTCAATAATATGTTAGAATGGTTTCATGAAAATTTCAGTAGAACAATTAAAACAGTTAAATAAAGAAGAATATATCTTAATTGATATTCGTGATGCCGAAGAAGCATTTAAAAATCCAATCGAAAACAGTATTGTGTTAAGCGGGGAAAGTGTTTTATCAAAAGAATTTGATTCAACCAAAAAAATTATTATCGTTTGTGCTCAAGGATATGTCAGTGATATAGTGGCACAAAGATTGCAGGAAAAAGGGTATGCTGCATATAGTGTAGATGGTGGATATGTTTCGATCGTTATGGATAAGATGAACGCAAATGTGTCGGATGATTTTTGTGCACAAGTCGAAAGAAGTATTATTAAAACGTATCGAAGAAAGATTTGGTCAAAATTTACGAAGGCTATCCGTGATTATGAGCTTGTTAAAGAAGGAGATTGTATTGCGGTATGTATTTCGGGTGGAAAAGATTCGATGTTGATGGCGAAATGTTTTCAAGAACTACATAAACATTCACCCGTTCATTTTGATGTGAAATATATTGTGATGGATCCTGGTTATTCAAAAGAAAATCGTGAGGTTATTGAAAGAAATGCCAAAAAGCTAAATATTCCAATTGAAATCTTTGAGAGTGATATTTTTGACAATGTTTTTAATATTGAAAAGAATCCATGTTATATATGTGCAAGAATGCGAAGAGGTCATTTATATAACTATGCCAAGAATTTAGGATGTAATAAAATAGCTTTGGGACACCATGGAAGTTATTCGGCCTTTGTATTTAATTCGTGAAGATGACATTAAGGCTTGGGCTAAACACAATGATTTGTATTTTATTCAATGTGCATGCAAATTCACAGAGGCTTGTGCCAATGAAACGTGTTTAACACAATCCAAGTCAAAGCGTTTAGAAATGAAAAATTTAATCAAGGAATTAAAGAAAGTCAATCCGTTTGTAGAACAGAATATTTTTAAGAGTGTCGAAAACGTGAGCCTTAAAACCGTGATTGCCTATAAGGATGATAATGCAAGACATCACTTTTTAGATACGTATGATGAAGAGGGAAATGAATAGTTTCTCTCTTTTTCATTTTATTTACAAAAATGTAATAATTTACATTGACTATTTTTCAACAAGCTCTATAATGGAGTTATTGTGGAGGGTATGTATTATGTATAAAACAGAAAGCTTTAAACCAGATACTTTTAAACCAGCTCGTTTTGAGTCGGATGGAAAAATCACATTGTCAGGAAAAGAAATTCCTTATCATACAATTTGTGAAGACAATGTCATCTATGGGCCTGATGGAAATCCAGTCGCATCGATTTTTACTTATGCCTATTTTAGAAGTGATGTAGAAGATACAACGAATCGTCCAGTTGTTTTTGCGTATAATGGAGGTCCTGGATCTAGTTGTATGTATGTGCATGCGGGATTTTTAGGTACACGCCGTATGCAGTATGATGAAGTAGATCGTGAAAGTGCTTTTGGACCTTATAAAGTTATTGATAATCCAGACTGCTTGATTGATGTTGCGGATATCGTATTGATTGATCCTGTTGGAACTGGATATGGTGTATTGATTGATGAAAGTAAAAAGAAAGATTTCTTTGGCATTGAACAAGATGCAGAAGCCTTATTGACAGTGCTTGAAGCTTGGGTTCGTCGTTATAATCGTGGCTTGTCACCAAAATATTTATGTGGTGAAAGTTATGGATGTACTCGTAGTGCAGTCGCTGCTGGAATTGCAGCAACAATGGGAAGAGAAAGAGGCTATGGTATTGCCTTTGATGGTATTGTATTTATTGGAAATACAGTTACTGTAGGTAAATACTTTGGTGAAGGCTTACCTGTTGAAACAAGTGTATTGGGATTCCCAACATATGCAGGTGTAAACTGGTATCACAATCATCCAACAGATCAAAGTGTGGAAGACTTTGTAAAAGAAGCTAAAGATTTCGCAGATCATGATTATGTGCTTGCACTTTATAAAGGAGAAGCTATTTCAGAAGAAGAAAAAGAACATATCTTGGATAAGGTAAGCTATTATACAGGTGTTTCTAGAGAATATTTGATTCGTCATGGCTTAAAAATTGATGATGATGACTATCGTCAAGAAGTATTAAAAACAAAAGGAAAAGCTGTATCTCGCTATGATGGTCGTGTAACTCGTCCTTTATTAGAGCCAGAACAAGATGAAATCAAAAAGGCATTGTGGGATGATGCGACAGCTGATCGTTACGATACATTCTTCTATGCTGCATTTACAGGAGATCTACTTCCCAAATTAAATGTAAAATTAGATCGTAACTTTATTCCAGGAACCGATTATTATATGCATTGGAATAAGGAAGAAAAGAAAGGTACAACCGCAGAAGAATTACGTTATGCAATGACTCGTCGACCAGGAATGCGAGCATTCTTTGCGAATGGATGGTTTGATCTATGTACTGAATTTGGATATGCATGGCACACAATGGATCATGCTGGACTACCAAAAGATCGTGTATTCTGGAAAGGATACCAAAGTGGACATATGATTTATCTTGGTGAAGATAATGTTCATGAATTATGTTCAGATATTCGTGATTTTATTCAAGGAAAGAATCCTAAATCTCAATTTTAATAATTGGCTCACTTCGGTGAGTCTTTTTTCTTGCGATAGTAAATAAAGGAAAAAAGAACTTCTAATGAAAAAAATTAGTGAGATACACAGCTTGATAAAATTGCCTTTTTGAAAGTCACAATGGAATAATCGTAATGTTTCAATGGAACATTTCTCATTTTCGTTAAAATATACAGATAAACATTTGTGAATTTCGTTAAATATGTGTATTGAACATTTTTAAAATTCGTTTTATACTTTTAATAGAGGATAAAGTATATGATATTTAAGAGAAAAATATATAATGATTTACTTAAATGGAAAGAATTGTCTGTTGGAAAATCTGCAGCATTAATAGAAGGTGCTCGTAGAATTGGAAAGAGTACAATTGTTGAAGAATTTGCGAAAAATGAATATGATGATTATTTAATATTAGATTTTGCATTGGAAGGAGAAGAAGTTAAAGAAAACTTTGTTAAAAATATTGGGAAATTAGATGTTTTCTTTAGAAACCTATTCTTGTTGAAAGAAAAATCTTTAAAAGGGAAGCGTTGTGCCATTATTTTTGATGAAGTACAATTTTTTCCTGTCGCAAGACAAGCGATAAAATATTTAGTAAAAGACGGTAGGTATGACTACATTGAAACGGGTTCTTTGATTTCAATTAAAAAGAATGTGAAAGATATATTGATACCTTCTGAGGAATATAGAATTAAAATGTGGCCTATGGATTTTGAAGAATTCTTATGGGCAAACAATGATGATTTCACATTTTCCATAATAAAAGAGGCCTTTAATAATAGAAAACCATTAGGAGATGCGAATCATAATAAGATTATGACGAAGTTTCGTGAATATCTTGTGGTTGGAGGAATGCCACAAGCGGTAGAGTCTTTTGTGAATGGAGAAACATATGAGCAAATTGATTTCGTAAAGAGAAATATTTTGAGATTATATCAGGAAGATTTGGCAAAATATGATGATGAAAATCATGAAAAAGCTTCTGTTGTATTTAAAACAATTCCTGAACAGTTAGAAAATAAAAATTCACATTTTAAAATGTCGAAAGTAGACAAAAATGCAAGATATCAAAATTATATAGACGCGATTTCTTTTATATCTGAATCTATGATTGGAAATGAGTGTATTAATGTTACGCAACCTGAGATTTCTTTGGAACTTTATGCGGATCGTAGTAATTTTAAATTATATATGATGGATACAGGACTATTGGTTTCCATGGTCATGGCAAGTTCTTCTACAACAGAGGATAATATATATAAGTCATTGATTTTTAATAAATTGAGTATAAACCAGGGTATGATTATGGAAAATATGGTAGCTCAAATGTTGAGAACAAGCGGACATGAATTATATTTTCATGAGTATATGTATGCTTCTAAAGATAAAAAAGAACACAAGTATGAGATTGATTTTCTGACATTACGGAAAAAGAAGATTTGTCCTATTGAAGTTAAATCATCAGGTTATAATTCACATAAATCTTTTGATTATTTTATCGAAAAATACCCAATCAAAGTAGAAGATAGATTTATAATCTACACCAAAGATTTGAAATATGAATATGGAATCACTTATGTTCCACTATATATGACAATGTTTATTTAAAAAGCCGTTGGAATTACCCAACGGTTTTCTTATATGGCATTTTTGTGCGCATATCTTTTAATCGATCTAATGCCGCTAGTAAAGTTTCATCTTTTTTCGCAAAGTGGAAACGAATATAGCGATTTTCTTCTTCTTTAAAGAAACTAGATCCTGGAACAGCAGCTACACCCACATTTTTAATGAGATCCACACAGAAGTCTAAATCCGAATCATAACCAAACTCACTGATATCGACCATAACATAGTAAGCTCCTTGAGGTTTTGTATGCGGAATGTTCAATTCTTTTAAGCCATTGAGGAATAGATCTTTCTTATGTGTATATAGCTTTTGAAGTTCATCATAATAATCATCCTTAAATTCAAGACCGACAACGGCAGCTTCTTGTAGAGGAGCAGCAGCACCAACCGTTAAAAAGTCATGCACTTTCTTGATTTGATTGATGATATGTTCTGGGGCAATACAATAGCCTAAACGCCACCCTGTAATGGAATACGTTTTAGATAGGGAACTACAAGAAATGGTTCTTTCAAACATACCCGGTAAAGAGGCAAAATATGTATGTTTGTATGGGGCATATACAATATGTTCATATACTTCATCCGTAATCACATATGTATCATACTTTATGGCAAGACTAGCAACATATTCCAACTCTTCTTTTGAGAAGACTTTTCCGCAAGGATTGCTTGGATTGCACAAAATCAAAGCTTTTGGATTTTGCTTGAACGCATTTTCTAATTCTTCTTTATCAAAGTTGAATACAGGAGGATGTAAAGGAACATAAATTGGATTGGCACCACAAAGAACGGTATCTGCTCCATAGTTTTCATAAAATGGGGAGAAGACAATCACTTTATCGTTTGGATCACAAACACTCATCATGGCTGCCATCATGGCTTCAGTACTTCCACAAGTGACAACGATGTTTTTGTTGGAATCTAAATCTAGATCCATATATTTTGATTGTTTCTTGGCTAAGGCATCTCTAAAGTTTTGGGCCCCCAAGTAATCGCATACTGGTTAAAGTCTTCATGAGCAACTTGTTCTAGTCGATTCAATATTTCTTTTGGTGGATCAAAATCAGGGAATCCCTGCGATAGATTGATCGCATCATATTGATTTGCGATTCTTGTCATTCGACGAATCACAGAATCTGTAAATGTCTCGGTTCTTTTTGATAATTCTTTCATAATCACACTTCCTTTTTTTTCATTTTTTGCATTGTATCATTTTTTGGGGGATTGTAAAATAAAAGTGAGGTGATATTTGATGGAAAAATCAAAAGTATACTATACGGATTTTCATGCCCGTAAATTAGGTGAGGGGTTACCTACAAAATTGCAATTGTTGGTAAAAAAAGCAGGAATTGCCGAATTGGATTTAGACGGAAAGTTTGTCGCAATTAAAATGCATTTTGGAGAATTAGGAAATATTGCATATTTAAGACCAAATTATGCACGTGCCATTGTGGATGTGGTAAAAGAATTAGGAGGAAAACCATTCTTAACCGATTGTAATACAATGTATCCAGGATCAAGAAAGAATGCCTTGGAACACTTAGAATGTGCCTGGCAAAATGGCTTTACACCACTTACTGTAGGATGTCCCATTTTGATAGGAGATGGACTAAAAGGAACAGATGATGTCGAAGTGCCTGTCGTTGGTGGAGAATATTGTCAATCAGCTAAGATTGGTCGAGCTATAATGGATGCCGATGTATTTATTTCTTTGACACACTTTAAAGGCCATGAATCAACTGGATTTGGTGGAACCATTAAAAATATAGGTATGGGATGTGGTTCACGTGCTGGTAAAAAAGAACAACACTGTTCAGGTATTCCGCATGTTGATGAAAAATTATGTCGTGGTTGTAAACAATGTCTTAAAGAATGCGCAAATAATGGATTGGAATATGATGAAACAACACATAAGATGCATATCAATGAAACAAATTGTGTTGGATGTGGCCGTTGTTTAGGAGCATGTAATTTTGATGCGATTTCATTTAATAACTACAATGCGAATGAATTATTAAATAAACGTATGGCGGAATACACAAAAGCCGTTGTGGATGGACGTCCTAACTTCCATATCTCATTGATTGTGGATGTTTCGCCAAACTGTGACTGTCATGCCGAAAATGATTTGCCAATTCTTCCTAATATCGGAATGTTGGCATCTTTTGATCCACTTGCTTTAGATCAAGCCTGTGTTGATTTATGTATGAAGGCAAAACCAATGCCAGGCTCACAATTAGATAAACATCTACATGATCCAAACTTCTGTGACCACCATGACCATTTCACAAATTCAACGCCTGAATCGGAATGGAAATCTTGTTTGGAACATGCACAAAAGATTGGCTTGGGAAATCGAGAATACGAATTGATCGAAATGAAATAACAGTAGCGATTAAGCTACTGTTTTGTTTAATATACGAACTAAAATTGGAATAACAATCAATTGAATGATGATACCTGGAAGACAAGTGACAAAGCTAGCTGTCATAAATACAGATAGTGTATAGCCTTGTGTACTTAGTACAAATGTGTTGATCAAGCCATTCATAATTCTTCCTGCAAGCATCGCAATAATTAAACTTATATATAATTTAGATATTTCGTTTTTTAAAATGATGTGTTTTTCACATAAACCAGTAACTAAACCATATACAGCTAGTTCAATCATCATTTGGGGTAAGATCATAGCTGGAGGCATACCAGTTATCATACTTGAAAGAAAGGGTGTAAAAATTCCACATGCCAAACCATAGGGTGCTCCACAAAATAATCCACAGATCAATACAGGAATGTGCATTGGTAAAAATATGCTACCTCCATTTGGAATCACATGAAATGCCATTGGAAGTAATACGCCTATCGCAATGCATAAAGCGCAAGATACTAATTTTTTTGTTGTACTTTTCATAATCTAAATTCCTCATTTTTTAAAAAACAAATTCTTTTAAACGAGAAAATGCTTCTTCTACTAAGCTTGTTGGTAAAGCTAAATTCATTCGAATCGTATTTGGATTCATAAATGGACGGCCATCTTGCCAACATACACCATAATGAACACCTTTCTTTAATAGTTCATCCATAGTGATATTGTGTGTATCTAAATATTTTGTGCAGTCTAGATACAACATATATGTTCCTTCTGGTTTTATGACTTCAATATCTTTGAAATGGGTGTGGATAAAATCAATCGCGAAGTCTACATTATTCGCAATTACCTCATTAAGCTCGCTAACCCAATCCAATCCATCTTTACAATATGCACCAATAAGGGCATGAATACTTAATATGTTAGGTGAATTATAGTGGGATAAAGAAGCCTGTTTATTTAATCGATCACGCAGATATTTGTCATAAACAATATGGTAGGAACCGACTAAACCTGCAAGATTGAATGTCTTACTTGGAGCATAAGCGGCAATTGTTCTTTTCTTGGCATCTTCACTTACGGATTGTGTAGGAATATGCGTATTTTCTTTACGTACTAGATCAGACCAGATTTCATCACTAAAAACTAAAACATCATGTTTTTTACAGATATCCATGAATTTTTGGATTTCTTCCTTTTTCCAGACTCTTCCCGTTGGATTGTGTGGAGAACAAAATAGTGCAAAATGAATATTGTGTTTGATGATCTTCTTTTCAATATCCTCATAATCAAGTGACCAGTTATTCTCTTTTATTAATGGACTATCAATAATTTTTCTTCCTAGATTATTTAATGTATGAATAAATCCAATATAACATGGTGATTGTACTAAAATGGGTTCACCACTAGCCGTAAAAGCCTGTAAAGCACTTGATAATATACCGAGAACACCATTTTCATATCCGATAGCTTCTTTATCTACATCTATGCCATGTGTTTCTTTTTGCCAGAACTGAATGGCTTTATAGTAATCTTCTGGCATTTCAAAATATCCAAAGTGAGGTTCATTGATGCGGTTGATCATTTGTTTTTGAATATTCTTGAAAACTGGATAGTTCATATCCGCAACCCACATAGGAATTTTTGAAAAATTTGAATCTACCTCTACATCTTTAATAGGTAATACATCAAGGGCGAGTGCATCATGTCCTTGACGGTTTAATAGTGTTGTAAAATCATACTTCATAAAAAGAATCTCCTTATTAACTTAATAATATAATTTGAAAAATGAATATGCAATTTGATATTTGCTTTTTTTCTTGTTGGTTTTGTGGGATGATTAGATTAGAAAGAAGGGATGCATATGCGCACAAGATTCTATAATGCACAAGTACTCACAATGAAGGATTTTAATATTTTTTCAGGTGAAGTTTGGGTAGAGGATAATAAGATTATATATGTAGGAAAAGCAAAAGATTCTTCTTTTTGTTTTGATCGAGAAATAGATGTACAAAACAATTTGATCATGCCTGGATTTATTGATGCACATACCCATTCTGGAATGACGTTTTTAAGATCGATGGCCGATGATATGCCACTTCAACAATGGCTTAATGAAAAAGTATTCCCTATTGAAGCTAAATTAACGCAAGATGATATTTATTATTTTTCTAAGCTGGCTATATTGGAATATTTAACGAGTGGAATTACCACAAATTTTGATATGTATTTAAATCCCGAAGCCATTATTAAGGCAAGCTTGGATATGAAGTATCGTACAGTCTTATGTGGAGCTGTTAATGATTTTTGTCTATCCGTAGAAGATGTAGAACGATGCTTTAAGGAATACAATCAAGAGAATAGCCTTATTTCTTATATTCTTGGCTTTAGTCATGAATATACCAACTCCAAAGAAAAAATCCAACAAGTAGCGGCATTATCTCATAAATACAAAGCACCTGTTTTTACGCATTTAAGCGAAACTGAATATGAAGTATCCACATGCAAAGAAAAGACAGGGTTAAGTCCTGCTGAATACTTATGTGATTTGGGTGTATATGACTATGGTGGAGGAGCTTTTCATTGTGTGCACATGAGTGAACATGATTTGGATTTATTTCAAGAAAAACATTTAAACATCGTCACAAATCCAGCATCCAATCTAAAACTAGCTAGTGGCATAGCTCCTATTCAAGCTATGCTTCAACGAAATATAAATGTATGTCTAGGTACGGATGGTGCGGCAAGTAATAACTGTCTAGATATGTTTAGAGAAATGTTTTTGGTGACAGGACTAGCTAAATATAAAAACTGTGATGCTTCTGCAGTCGATGCTTATGAAGTGCTGAAAATGGCAACAATAAATGGAGCTAAAGCTTTAAATTTAAATTGTGGTGTGCTTGAAGCTGGAAAGTTGGCAGATTTAATTATTTTAGATCTACATCAACCGAATATGCAGCCAATGAATAATATCGCAAAAAATATTGTATACAGTGGATCTAAATCTAATGTAAAATGTACGATGGTCAATGGAGAAATCTTATATGAAGATGGCCAATTTCATGTAGGTTTTGACATTGCATCCTTATATGATGAAATACAAAAAAGAGTAGAAAGGTTAAAGTAATGAATATACAGATTTTTGGTAAGAACAAGTGCTTTGATACAAAGAAAGCACAACGCTATTTTAAAGAAAGAAATATTAAGTTTCAGTTTATCAATTTAGATGAGAAAGAAATGAGTAAGAAAGAATTTGAGAGTGTCATAAGACAAGTTGGCATTGATTCTATGGTTGATCCAAAGGCGAAGGATAAAGAATTGTTGACAATGTTGAATTATTTATCGAATAAAGAGGAAAAGGTGTATCTTAATCAGCACATATTAAAAACGCCAATCGTGCGTAACGGCAAATTGGCAACAGTAGGCTATGAACCAAATGTATGGAAAACATGGGATTAGTCTTTGTATAAGAAACAATCTTTTTCATGGGAATAAATCACACCGATGGCTTGAAGATAGGAGTATATGATCGTACTTCCTACAAACTTCATGCCTCTTTTTTTTAAATCATTTGATATTGAATCTGAAAGAGAGGATGTAGTTTTGTTCGTTTCATAAATAATCTCTCCATGTGTAAAAGTACATAAATAATTATAAAAAGTTTGATACTCTTCTTGAATGGATTTAAAAATCTTCGCATTTGAAATACTCGCCTTGATCTTTGATTTGTTGCGAATAATTTTTGGATTATTTCTTAATTGTTCTATTTTTGCTTCATCAAATTTAATCACTTTATCAATGTCAAAATCTTCATAAGCCACTTTAAAAGCTTCTCTTTTATTTAAGATACACTCCCAGCTTAGTCCGGCTTGAAAAGATTCAAGTATCAACATTTCAAAGAGATATTTTTCGTTTGTATTGAACTTTCCCCATTCATGATCATGATATTCAATATATTTTGGATTGTTTAGATTACACCATGTACATCGTTTCATGATTCTATTTTAAAGTAGATAAAATGTGGATTCAATGATAAAATTAAATCAGTTGGTTATTCTCGAGTGAGAATGACGAAAGGGGTTTTATGCAAGATTCATTTGGACGAAATATAAATTATATGCGAATTTCACTAACAGATAGATGTAATTATGCTTGTTACTATTGTAAGCCAGACATCGCAAAACACCTTTGTCATTCGGATATATTGACGTATGAACAAATCTTAAATATTTGTAGATGTGCTATTTCTTTGGGAATTACTCGATTTAAAATTACGGGTGGAGAACCCACACTTCGTAAAGGCTACATTGACTTTATTCGTAGGTTAAAAGAATTAGAGGGTGTAGAACAAGTGACTTTGACGACAAATGGAAGTTTATTTTCTTTTACAGATTTAGATGAACTAAAAAAGATCGGATTAGATTGTATTAATTTTTCAATGGATACACTTGATGAATCTGAATATTTGCAGATATGTAAAAAGAATAATTTGAAAAAGGTTTTGTTAAATTTAGAATATGCCTATCAGATTGGTATTTCGGTGAAAGTGAATTGTGTTGTCGATAATTTATTTTCGCTTTCTCGATTTGAATCTATGTTAGAACTCATTAAAGATAAAAAAATTGCATTGCGTTTTATTGAATTGATGCCACTAAAATATAGTGATCGAAACACAAAAATGAATGAATTAATTGAATATGTGCAAAAGAATTACATATTAAATGTATATGATCATAAGCTTGGCAATGGACCAGCACATTATTATAAAATAACGGATTATCAAGGTTATATTGGTTTTATTGAAGCTTTACATAATAAATTTTGTCAAGACTGCAATCGTGTACGCTTAAGCAGTGTAGGACGTTTGAAATTATGTTTATTCCATATGGATGGTGTGGATTTAAAACCTTATCTAAATAATTTGGAAGAACTAGAAAAAGTGATGAAAGAGTGGATATTCAAGAAGCCTAAGGAACATCATTTTGAAGAAGAACATTCGTTGACGGTGATGAATGAAATTGGAGGATAGAATGGAATTAACACATTTTGATGAACATGGAAATGCACGTATGGTGGATGTAAGTGAGAAGAATATCACTTCTAGAAGTGCTTGTGCCGTTGGAAGTATATTAGTAAATAAAGAGATTATTGAAAAAATAGAACATAGTGATATGAAAAAAGGAGATGTATTAGGTGTAGCTCGTATTGCTGGAATCATGGGCGTAAAAAAGACGAGTGAATTGATTCCTTTGTGTCATCCTTTAATGATCAATAAGGTCAATATTGATTTTGAGATTGATAAAGAGAATTGTTTGATCTATGCATATTGCACCGTTAAATGTAATGGAAAAACTGGCGTAGAAATGGAAGCTTTAACAGGTGTAAATATTTGTCTTTTGACAATTTATGACATGTGTAAAGCTGTAAGTAAAGATATGGAAATAAAAAATGTACATTTGGTTTCTAAATCAGGTGGAAAAAGTGGAGATTTTGTATGGAAGGAATAATTAAAGCAATTTGTATCAGCAAACAAAAGGGAACAGAAAAACATCCGGTTCAAGATATTGATATTATTGAAAATTATGGACTAGAAAATGATGCGCACGCAGGTAAGTGGCACCGTCAAGTTTCTTTATTGTCGTATGAAAAACGTGAAGAATTTAAGGCCAAAGGTGCCAATGTAGAGGATGGCGCCTTTGGAGAAAACTTACTTGTATCGGGTATTGAATTTACAAGTTATCCTGTAGGAACACAATTTAAAATTGGGGATGTATTACTCGAACTGACGCAAATCGGTAAAAGCTGCCATTCTCATTGTGCAATCTATCATCAAGTTGGTCAGTGTATTATGCCACATTTAGGTGTATTTACACGTGTAATACATGGCGGTCACATTTGTGTTGGGGATAAAGTGGAAGTTATTGAAAATAAAGATTCTAGAATGCGTGTAGCTGTATTGACATTAAGCGATAAGGCAAGTGTTGGACAAAGAGTGGACAAGAGTGGTCCGTTGATTGAAAAAATCATGACAGAACAAGGTTACAACGTGACAAGTGTGACGGTGATTGCGGATGATGAAAATGAAATTGTCTCACAATTGATTAATTTAAGTGATCGTTGCCAAAATGATTTAATTTTAACAACCGGAGGCACAGGACTGAGTGTACGTGATGTGACACCAGAAGCTACAATGAAAGTCATGACAAGAAATGTTCCAGGTATTAGTGAAGCATTGCGCTATGAATCGATGAAATATACAAATAAGGCCATGTTGTCTCGTGGTGCAAGTGTATTAAGAAATCAGACTTTGATTATTAACTTGCCAGGAAGTCCTAAGGCAGTAAAGGAAAGTCTAGATATTATTTTAGGACCATTAAAACATGGTTTAGAAATTATGAAGGGTGAAGCGAGTGAGTGCGCAAGGAAGTAATTTAGATTTAACTCCAATCTGGATATCTTTAAAAACGGCAAGTATCACAATAGTAATCATATTTATTCTTGGTTTACTGGCGGCATGGTGGATTTATTCAAGAAAGAGCGAAGCTTTGAAAATGGTCTTTGATGGAATCTTTACTTTGCCTATGGTTTTACCACCTACAGTAGCTGGATTTCTCTTGTTGATGATCTTTGGCGTAAATCAACCTATAGGAAAATTTTTTATGAGTGCATTTGACATTCGCATCGCATTTAGCTTTAGTGCGACTGTGATCGCAGCGGTGGTTATTTCATTTCCACTCATGTATCGAAATGCCAGGGGTGCCTTTGATCAAGTGGATACGGATTTAGTGTATGCCGCAAGAACTTTAGGAATGAGCGAATGGAACATCTTCTTGAAAGTATTGATTCCCAATGCTTTACCAGGAATTATTAGTGGTGGTGTCCTTGCGTTTGCGCGTGGCTTAGGTGAGTTTGGTGCAACGGCGATGCTTGCAGGAAACATCATTGGAAAGACAAGAACACTTCCTGTAGCTGTATATAGTGAAGTGATGAGTGGAGATATGGAATCAGCTGCCTTTTATGTGTGGGTGATCATTGGCATTTGTTTTATAGCTGTGATTTTGTTGAATCTATATCAATTGTATGTTCGAAAGAAAAGGAGTTTCTAAATGTTGGAAGTACAAATATATAAGAAGCTTGCAGAATTTGATTTAGACGTTTCCTTTCAAGTGAACGACAATATTTTAGGGCTTATGGGAGCTTCAGGATCCGGTAAAAGTATGACATTAAAATGTATAGCTGGAATTGAAACGCCAGATCAAGGACGGATTGTATTAAATGATCGTGTTTTATTTGATTCAGAAAAGAAAATAAATGTACCGATTCAAAAACGAAATGTGGGCTATATGTTTCAAAGCTATGCTCTATTTCCCAATATGAATGTATATGAAAATATTAGTGTGGGATTAAGGGCTAGAAAAGTAAAAGATGTGGATATTGTGGCTCAAAAAGTGATGAAACAATTTCAAATTAGTGAACTTGCTTCAAGATATTCCAAACAATTATCGGGTGGACAAAGACAAAGGGTGGCATTGGCTCGTTTGATGGCTTACGAACCAGATGTTCTTTTATTGGATGAACCATTTAGTGCTTTAGATGAAGATTTAAAGGAAGATTTATTAAGGGAACTTAAAAGTGAGCTTCAAATTTCAAAACCGGTTATTTTTGTATCACACAATAAGGAGGAAGTAAATGAGTTGTGTGATTTTAAATATAAAATTAAACAAGGAGAGATCGTATGAAAAACGGTTTAAGTGTTTTATTGGCTGGAGTCATGGCCACAAGTTTGTTTGGGTGTAGTTCAAACGAACCAAAAGAACAAGTAAAACTTACAATTGCGGCAGCCGCAAGTTTGGAAAACGCATTTGAAGATGAATTGATTCCAATGTTTGAAAAAGAGTATCCAAATGTAACGATTGAAGGTGTTTATGATAGTAGTGGAAAATTACAGTTTCAAATTGAAAAAGGTTTAGATGCCGATGTTTTCTTTAGTGCAGCTACGACACAGATGAACGCATTAAAAAATGAAGATTTAGTAGATGCGGATTCGATTTCAAATGTATTAGAAAATAAATTAGTATTGATCAAAGGAAAAGACAGTACTACAACAGTCACTGGTTTTGACAATATTAGTGATGCTTCAATCATTGCGATTGGAGATCCAGAAGTAGTTCCTGCAGGAAGCTACGCAAAAGAGGCTTTGACAAATTTAGGTGTATGGGATTCAATTCAAGATCGTTTAAGCTTAGCAGGTAATGTAACAGAAGTATTGTCTCAGGTTGAAACACAAAATGCAGAAATTGGTTTAGTTTACGCGACAGATGCTGCAAGTAGTGATAAAGTAGAAGTAGTGGCAGAGTGTAATAATTCATTATTAGCCACACCAGTATTATATCCAGTTGGTCGTGTATCTAGTACAAAGCACAAAGATGAAGCGGATTCATTAATTAAATTCTTAAAGAGCGATAAAGCTTTAAAAGTATTTAAAAAATACGGATTTAAAAAAGGAGAATAAAAAATGAAATTAATCAAGACTGAGGATGCCGTAGGGCATGTACTTTGTCATGATATAACGCAGATCATTAAGGGTGTCACAAAAGACGCCCTTTTTCGTAAGGGTCATATTGTGACAGAAGAAGATATTCCCTTATTACTATCAGTTGGGAAAGAACATTTATACGTTTGGGAAAATGATGAGAGCATGATGCATGAAAATGATGCAGCCATGGTTTTACTAGACATGTGTAAAAATGACTACATGTCTTATGGTGAAATCAAGGAAGGAAAAATTGAATTAAAAAGCGAGATTCATGGGTTGTTTAAAGTAGATCGTAAGGCTTTGTTTACTGTAAATTCATTTGGACAGATGATGATTGCGACTAGACACTCAAATACAGTTGTAAATTCGGGAGATAAACTTGCGGGTATGCGTATTATTCCTTTAGTGATTGAAAAGGAGAAGATGGATAAAGTTAGATCATTCATTACATCTAGTATTCTTGAAATTAAACCGTTTGTATTAAAAAAAGCAGCTGTCATCACAACAGGAAGTGAAGTGTATAAGGGAAGAATTCAAGATACATTTACACCGGTGATTCAAGATAAATTGGCTGAATTTGGGTGTGAAATGGTGTATCATGCGATTTGTGATGATGACGATAAAATGGTGACAGAAAAAATCAATGAAGCTTTAAAACAAGGCGTGGATATTGTTTTATGTACGGGTGGAATGAGTGTGGATCCAGATGATAAAACACCACTTGCGATCAAAAATACAGGCGCGAATATTATTAGTTATGGTTCTCCAGTTCTTCCAGGCGCTATGTTTTTACTTTCCTATAAAGGAGAAGTTCCAATTGTGGGTCTACCAGGATGTGTTATGTATGCCAAAAGAACAGTATTTGATTTAGTACTTCCTCGTTTGCTTGCCAAAGATGCGGTGACATATGAAGAGCTATGTGATTTAGGTGAAGGTGGATTGTGCTTAGGATGTAAAGTGTGCACATATCCGAATTGTGGATTTGGAAAATGAGATACAAACTAAAGATTCAAATAGGAAACAATGAATTTAATTTTGGCAAGGGCGTTGTAGAATTACTGGAATTATGCGATAAGTATGGTTCGCTATCAAAGGCTTATAAAGAAATGGGTATGTCGAATTCAAAGGCTTGGAAAATCATCAAAAGAGCCCAAGAAGATTTGGGTTATGAACTTGTTTGTACGACAAGTGGTGGAAGTCATGGTGGAGGCTCTTGTTTAACTTTAGAGGGGAAAGAATTGGTACGTAAATATAAATTGTTTCAAGATAAAATAGAAACGTATTCTGAACAAGTATTTAAGGAAGTATTTGAAAATGAATAAAGAAGAAGTATTGATTATTACTTTTAAAAGCATTCAAGATGTTTTAGATTTGGAGTCCAAGACAAAAAATGGTCGTATGATACCAGTTCCAAGTTGTGTTCAAGCAGGATGTGGCATGTGTTATATGTCAAAAGATTTAGATGAGGAAAAATGGAAAATATTTTTAAAAGAACAAGGTGTTTTGTATGAGGATATAGTAAGGGTGAATTTTTAATGAATGAAAAAATATATTGTAAGAGTGGGGGATGTAGTGCTAAATTGGGCGCTAAGAAATTGAGTCATATACTAGAAAAAATTGAGTCATTTAAAGATGAAAATGTTTTAGTTGGATTTGATTCTAGAGATGATGCAGCTGTGTATCAAATTGATGAAAGTCATGCGTTTGTATCCACGTTGGATTTCTTTCCACCTATGGTAGAAGATCCATATTTGTATGGTCAGATTGCGGCAACAAATGCACTAAGTGATATTTATGCGATGAATGGTACGCCTAAAACAGCTTTAAATATTGTATGTTTTCCAGAAAATGAAGATTTGAATATTTTAGGTAAGATTATTGAAGGCGGAAATAGTAAGTTAGTTGAAGCTGGGTGTGCTTTGGTTGGTGGACACTCTATTCGTGATGATTCCATTAAATATGGTTTGAGTGTGACGGGTTTAGTGGATCCTAACGATGTAAAGAAAAATAATGGTACGCAATGTGGGGATGTCTTGATTTTGACGAAGCCTTTAGGGGTAGGCTTGACTTTGAATGCGTTACGCATGGATGATTGTTCAAAAGAAATGCAGGAAAAAGTCTTTAAAAGTATGACTACATTAAATAAGTATGCGTGTGATATCTTAAAAAAATATTCCGTACATGCCCTAACTGATGTAACTGGCTTTGGTTTATTGGTTCACTTAAATGAGATGTTAGATGAAAAAAATAGTGCAGTGATTTATAAGGATTCAATTCCATATTTTGATGACTGTAGAAAGTACGTCGAAGAGTTTTACTTAAGTGGGGCTGCACAGACCAATCGCAATAGTGTAGATGGTAAGATTTATTTTGATTGTGATTTTTTTACAGAGGAAATTTTGTTTGATCCACAAACGAGTGGTGGTTTATTAGCTAGTGTGTCTAAGGATGCTTTAGCAGATATACAGAAAGATTTTATGGAAAACAATCTTGAATTGTATGTTGTGGGTGAAGTCATTGAAAAAAATGAATATAATGTATATGTGAGAGGTATGAAGAGATGAAAACTTTAGATTGTAGAGGATTGGAGTGTCCACTTCCAGTTGTAAAGACAAAGGAAGCTTTAAAAGAAGAAAATGTAGTTTCAACAATTGTGGATAATGAGATTGCGGTTGAAAACTTAACGAAGTTTGCGAAAGTAAAAAATTATACGGTAAATTCTAAAAAAGAGGGTAAAGATTATATTGTTGAAATTTCAAAGGGTGATGAAGAAGCCGATTTTGAAGTGGAATACACATATGCAGATTGTAGCTTGGCTAAGCCTAAAACGGTTGTAGTGTTCGCCAGTAATGTGATGGGTTCCAATCCGGATTTAGGTGTGATTTTAATGAAATCATTTATTTTCTCTTTGACAAAACAAGATGTTTTGCCAGATGAAATGATTTTCTATAACGAGGGTGTAAAAATCACAACGACAAAGAGTGCAACTTTAGAAGATTTAAAATATTTAGCGGACAATGGAGTAGAAATTGTAAGTTGTGGAACTTGTTTAGATTTCTTCCATTTAAAAGAAGAACTTCAAGTGGGTTCAGTCACAAATATGTATGATATTGTAGAAAGAATGGAGAAGGCTGATAAAATTATCAAGCCATAAAGATTATGAATAAATGTGTTATTGTGCGTGGTGGAGGAGACATAGCGACAGGAACAATATATAAACTTGTGAAAAGTGGATTTCAAGTATTGGTGTTAGAAGTTGAAAAGCCAAGTGCAATACGAAGAAATGTGGCTTTTTGCCAGGCTGTGTATGAAGAAAAATTTACAGTTGAAGATATGACTTGTGTTTTAGTTTCAACAATAGAAGAAGCTAAAGAAGTGATGTCTAAAAATCAAGTCGCCATGATGATTGATCCTAAAGGTGAAATGATTTCTAAAATAGAACATATTGCCTTGGTGGATGCGATTCTTGCCAAGAAAAATTTGGGAACGACAATGGATATGGCACCCATCACGATTGGACTAGGTCCTGGTTTTTGTGCTGGACAAGATGTGCATGTGGTTGTGGAAACCATGCGTGGACATAATCTAGGAAGACTGATTTATGAGGGTTGTGCTTTGCCAAATACGGGTGTTCCTGGAAATATTAAGGGATATTCTAAAGAAAGAGTGATTCATTCTCCTTGTGCAGGTGTTTGTCACAATGTTAAAAAGATTACGGATATAGTTGAAAAAGGAGAAATCCTTGCGTATATCAATGAAACGCCAGTTTATGCGAGCATGTCAGGGTTACTAAGAGGTTTGATTCAAGATGGATACAATGTAACATCTGGCTTTAAAATGGCAGATATTGATCCTAGAGTGGACGAATATCAGAATTGTTTTACAATTTCAGATAAGGCGCGTTGTATTGCCGGAGGTGTTTTGGAGGCGATATTGCATGGTTTATCTTGATCAAGCGGCCACAAGTTTTCCTAAATTAGATGTAGTCAAACAAGCTGTTATGGATGCAATAGAAGTAGCAGGGAATGCAAATCGAAGTTCTAATATGGATTCTTCGCGTTTGATTTTTGAGGCAAGAAGAAATATTGCGCGTTTTTTTGGATTATCGGATTTTCACCGTGTCATTTTAAATGGTGGAAATACAGAAAGTTTAAATACATGTATCAAAGGAATCTTAAAAGAAAAGGATCATGTGATTACCACATATGCGGAGCATAATAGTGTGCTTCGCCCTTTATATGAACTAGAAGAAAAAGGTGTCATATCTTTAACGATTTGTTCGCCTTATTTGAAAGATATTAAAAATCATATTCGAAACAATACGAGAATGGTTATCATGACACATAGTTCGAATGTGACTGGTGAAATTTTTGATGTGGATTTAATCGGAAAGTATTGTAAAGAAAGTGACATTCTTTTTATGGTGGATGCCGCTCAAAGTGCAGGTCATATTCCTGTGTCCATGGAAAATATAGATGTTTTATGTTTTAGTGGCCATAAAGGTTTATTAGGCATTGGCGGTATTGGTGGATTTTGTGTAAAAGGCATTGAAGTAAAACCATTGATTTCTGGTGGAACGGGTATAGATTCTTTTAATCCACATATGCCTGAGGCATATCCTGAACATTTAGAGGCAGGGACACAGAATCTTGTAGGGATTGCAGCCTTAAATGCAGGGGTAAAGTATGTTTCAGAAAATCAAAAAGAGATTATGGAAAAGGAATACTTTTTACTTCAAAAATTATATGAAGGTTTAATAGGCTATGTAGAATTTTATTCGTCTTTAGAAAATTCTACGCCTATTGTGGCAATCAATATTCCAGGTAAAGATAGTGCTTATGTAAGTGATGTATTGAATTATAAGTATGGTATTGTGACGCGTTGTGGTGCGCATTGTGCGCCATTGATGCATAAATATTTAAATACAGAAGAAAGGGGAATTGTTCGTTTATCATTATCTTTTCAAAATACAAAAGAAGATGTTGATTTTGTGGTTCGAGCGATTCGGGAAATTTCAAATGATTATTAGTGTAATTGGTTCGGGTGGAAAAACAACGTATATCCACAAATTAAAAGATAAATATGTTTTTTTGAATAAAACAGTTTTAATGTGTACGACTACGCATATGTTGATTGAAGAAGATACATTGATAGATCCTAGTTATGATGAAATTATACATAGAATTGAAACTTATGGATATTGTCATGCGGGAAACAGATGTGATGAATTTAAAATTGAGGGGTTGGATTCAGAATTATTGAAACAATTAAAACAAGTTGTGGATGTAATTTTGATTGAGGCAGATGGCTCTAAACATTTGCCTTTGAAGTTTCCTAATGTCAATGAACCTGTTGTGGATCCAGATTCAGATGAGGTCGTGTTAATTTCAAATCTAAATGGATTAAATAAGCCGGTAAAAGAAGCGGTACATCGTTATGAGCTTACAAATTTAGATCCAAACGAACTTGTAACACCTAAAATCATGCAGGATTTGATTCGTGTTTATTTAAAGAAGTTAAATAAACCTTTTAAAATTCATGTGAATGGGGATATGGATTTATATACGCGTTGTTTAAAGGCTCTATTAGAAGAAGATATCGATGTGGATATTCTTCAAAAAGAATGGTTTAATATGCAGCCTAAGCTTGTGATTTTAGGTTGTGGACATGTCAGTCAATATTTAGCTAAAATGGCAAGCATATTAGAATTATATACAATTGTGATCGATAATCGTAAAGAGTTCGCAAATGTAGAACATTTTCCTACGGCCAATGAGATTCATTGTATTGAATATGATCAAATGGATGCAGTATTACCAGAAGAAGAAAATACTTGTTATGTGATAGTGACAAGAGGGCATAAGGATGATAGGTTATGTCTAGAAAAGACATTGTGTAAGCCACATTTATATTTGGGTATGATTGGAAGTAAAGGAAAAGTAAAAAAGACTTTTGATGCGTTGATTGAAGAAGGATATTCTAATGAAGAATTATCCAACGTGCATGCACCAATTGGTTTAGATATTAGAGCTCAAACCCCCGCTGAGATATCCATCAGTATTTTGGCTGAACTCATTGAAATTAAAAATGCAATGTTTAGTTCAAGTATTTCTAAAGAACTATTAGAATCCAATGTTCATGGGACTTTATGTATTATCATTGATAAAAAGGGTTCGGCACCAAGAGGTGTTGGTAGTATGATGTTAGTGCATGAAAATGGAGTGATTGATACGATTGGTGGGGGTAAAGTAGAGTACCAGGCTATTCTAGATGCCAAAGAATGTAAAGAAGTTATGGTCAAAGAGTACGATTTATCCAATGCAGAAAGTGCTATACTAGGTATGATTTGTGGTGGATATAATAAAGTCTTATTTATACCCGTGTAAAGAGGAGTTTAAATGAAAAATAGAAGACGAGTAAGAAAAACAGCTATTTTTGTGATTGTTGTATTGATTTTAATTATTGCGTTGTTGATTTCAATGATTGCGAAAAAAACAAGTGATAAGCAAGTAAGTGAACCTAAACAAGAAAAGATAACAGAAACCAAGAAAGAGAATAAGAAGGAAGAAACAAATTTACCTGAAGTAACAAAAGTGAATCAAAGTGGGAATCCATATGAGAATACTGTTACTGTTTCTGATTTAAATTCAATTTATATTCTTGTAAATAAATATTCTGGATTACCAGAAGATTATGAGCCTAGTGATTTAGTTCAGGTTCCTTCGAGTGGAGAAAATGAAAATGTGCGTATGCGAAAAGAAGCTGCAGAAGCATTTGAAAAATTGATAGAAGCATCCGCTAATGAAGGGTTTATTTTAAATGCTTGTTCAGCCTATCGTTCTTATGCATATCAAGTTGGATTGTTTAATAATGGAGCTGCAAACTATGGTGAAGAATATGCAGATCGTTATTGGACAAGACCAGGGTATAGTGAGCATCAGTCAGGATTGGCTGTTGATATTCGTATGGATAACGATTGTAGTGATTTAGATGTTGTTCGATATAATTCACACTACAATTGGTTATTAGAAAATATGCATACGTATGGATTTATCTTACGTTATCCGGATGATAAGGAAGATAAAACTAAAATTGCATCAGAAAGCTGGCACTTACGTTATGTAGGTGTAGATTTAGCTACATATTTATATGAGAATAATTTAACTTTGGATGAATATTATGGAGCTTAGGCAATCGTTGGATTGCCTTTTTTTGTATATTAAGATTTTGGTTTCGGAACAGAGAAATACGACATGTGAAATGGCGTTAAAACATCACAAGATATGAATTGTCAGGAACGACAAAAAGGACTATTGAAATAG
>ERZ773227.208-NODE-208-length-60120-cov-4.449047_pt1 | contig 60120 bp, 56 predicted proteins | sample MGYA00580525_ERZ773227 | MGnify/ENA primary metagenome ERZ773227 (study PRJEB29015, sample SAMEA2737782) | human gut metagenome | biome: human gut; feature: human-associated habitat; material: faeces | place: China | collected 2012 ... | reverse complement strand
AGGCTGTAAAAACAGGAACAGCCAGCCCGAAAGAATTTACGGACTGGCTGTATCAGCAGAGTAATGTAATTGTGGAGCTGACCGAGATATGAAAAGCTTTCTATCATCAATTTCGCATTATTGCAATAACAGATTGCTTCTTCCATGAATGAATAAGCAATATTGTCATCAAACTTTCAAGCATAAACATAGCAACAGCAAAAAGAGTAAAAGCAACAACCGGAAATACAAATCCCGTAGACATGCCTGCATTTTTCAAAAATATACCGATTGCATATCCGCCGGGGATTCCAACAACAGCAGTTATAAGCAATGCAATCAAAGTAGTAAAAAGACCTTCCATCATAAATGCTTGCTTCAACTGCTTATTTGTCATACCAATAGATTTTAGTGTGCCCATTTCCTGTTTCTGTGATAAAAGATTTGTCACAGTAAGATTGATTTGATTGATGACCGCAAATATCCACAAGATGGCTGCAATCGCATAAGCTAATGTAAAACCTGCACGATTGTCTGATTGGTGTTCTACAATAAAATCTTGAAGGGTTTGTAAGCGAACATCCCTATTGTCAGAAACGAGTAATTTGAGTTCTTGCTCGATTATCTCCTGATATTCAGCTTCTGCTTGTATTTCGATTGCGTATGTACAGTCATAACCTGCAAGTTCTTTGAGCATATTTTCCGGCATTCTGAAAATATAGCCACCCATTCCATCATTGCTGGAAGTGATTGCACCAATTTTGAATGCTTTTGTTATTGTTTTACCACTATGATTTTTGAAATTAAAGGTCACAGTATCCCCAATTTGAGGTTTCCAATGGTAAACATCATAAATACGTTCGGGATCACTTACAACTAATTCTGTATCATCAGTAATATTTCCAGACAAAACCGCTGCATTTAGCGACGCCAAATCCTTTTCATTATAGCCGAGCATCAAGGTGCTATCTGAAATATCATTGTCTGTTGAGAAATCAACTGGTACGGTAGCATAAGTAAATATATTGCTAACTCCCTCTATATCTCCAACACGCTTTACATAATCAGAAAAATATTCTTTCTGCAAGAGAGCATCCAAATTTTCACTTTCGTTTTCTAAATCAATGCTGATTTTGAAATCTCCGTACTTCATATCCCAATAACGAGCCATACTCTCGGCATTAAAAGAACTCTGATAACTTGCTGCAAGGAAAAATATAACTCCGCACAGTCCCAATGATAAAATGGTCAATAGAGATTTTTTTCTGTTTCTGGAAAAGCTGATTTTCGCTAAATATACAGGCGTAATACGATGTCTTTTGTGAGTGCGGTAATTTACAATTCCCACTGGATTTTTCAGGGCGGAAATTGGAGAAGTATTCGCTGCAATTTTTGCTGGTTTACGAACACTAATATAAACAAGCAGTATTCCAAAAAGGCATGCGCCACATAGAGAAACAATAAATGCAAATACTGACCAGCCTTTTGATTGCAGACAATAGCTGATGATCGTTCCCATGATACTACCAATTAAAATCCCCGGAACTGCAAGCATATAACCCTGTTTAAGAACTATTTTATAAATTTGCTTTTTACTTGCCCCTATTGTCCGAAGCTGTCCGAACTCAGCAACTTTTTGTCCAACCGAAATATAGAAAATGCTGTAAATTACAAGTGCGGCAGCTAAAAACAAAATGGCAGCAACTACACCATATACCGCATAATTACTGAAGGACAAAGTTGTATTTACATAATCATAGTAACTGCTGACTGTCCAATTATTCAGTCCAGTCTCCTCTGAAATTTGAGATAATATTTCTGTTGCTTCGTCTTTTGTAAGGGTATCTGCATTTTCAAGCCAAACATATCCATTAAGCAGGTTATTTCCACGTAATTCCCGGCATTTTTCAAGTGAAACAAAAACAGGATAAGCGGTAGAAGTTTTATCATGATAAATACCAACAATAGTATAATTCTTCAAAGTACCATCCAGATTCAACTGAACTATGGCGTTGATTTCCGGAGACTTATTTTCACTGGCAAAAAAGGCATCTGTAACAGCAATTTCACTTGCTTTCTCTGGATATTTTCCGTCAAAGGCAGGAATCAAACTAAGCATGTCATCATCATAATAAATCAGAGACAGTTCTTTAGAATTTTCTTTCACTGTTTTGATATTACAGGAAAGTCCTACACTTTTTACTTCTTCGTTTGCTAACAACTTTTCTTTACTGTCCTGCGTAATGTCAAAGAAAATCCCTTGATGTAATCCTTCGATTTCTTTCTGATTTTGATAAATGATATTTTGCACTGTGAGCAACGACATCATTATCATAGCAACGGCTACAATAATTGCCGAAAGGCAAAATAAGTTTTTCTTCTTATCAAAACGCACACTTTTTCGTGCTAATTTTTTAATTACTGCACTGGTATCATTTTCAAAAGGATAATTCATAATTCCCACCTCCTTTAGCCAACAATTTTACCATCTTCAATCCGTACAATGCGGTCTGCGAGTTGAGCGATCTCGTTGTTGTGAGTAATCATTACAATGGTCTGATTAAATTCTCCGCTGGTATGCTTCAAAAGCCCTAACACATCTGCACTGGTCTTGCTATCAAGATTTCCGGTCGGTTCATCAGCAAGGATAATCGCAGGCTTCGTAATTAAAGCTCGTGCAATCGCTACACGTTGCTGTTGACCGCCTGAAAGATTGTTCGGCATATTTTCCAGTTTATCTTCTAAAGCCAACATATACACAACTTCGTCCATAAATTTCTGGTCTACTGTATCGCCATCCAGTTCCACAGGCAGGACGATATTTTCATATACATTCAAAATCGGAACCAGATTATAATTTTGGAAGATAAATCCGATGTTACGACGGCGGAAAATTGTCAATTCATCATCATTCTTTTTTGCGAGTTCTTCTCCCCGTACAATCACGCTGCCGGAAGTGGGGGTATCAAGTCCTCCCATCATGTGAAGCAATGTAGACTTACCGCTGCCGGAAGTTCCAACTACGGCAACAAATTCTCCCTGTTCCACAGTAAAATTTACACCATTAAGGGCACGAGTAATATTTGGTTCTGTGCCGTAATACTTCTTTAAGTCGATTGTTTGTAAAATGCTCATATTCAAATGCTCCTTTCAAGGCTTTCTATCTGTTGATAAAGCCATTGTAAACCACAAATGTTACACAAATGTCCGAGATAGAAAAAATTTTTATCGAAAATCAGAGTGAAATGTTACAACGCTCGGACATTTCAAAAAAAGTGGTTATATCTTACCTTACAGGAAGCATAATAGAAAATTCTGAGCCTTGCCTCAGCTCTGAAACAACCTTGATATAGCCCCCTTGCCTTGTTACAATCTCACGAGCCAAATACAAACCTATTCCCACACCCTGTTGATCGTGTACTTCTTCCTCACGATAGAAGCGCCGGAAGATGGCAGCCTGATTGCTTTCTGAAATGCCCTTGCCGGTGTCGGTCACTTTGACCTCTACGTACATTTCCCACTGAACCACTGATACAGAAATCTTTCCACCTGACGGAGTGTATTTTACTGCATTGTCCAGCAGATTGAAAAGGGCTTCGCTTGTCCACTTGCTGTCATGGGAGATTATCAAATTTTCCGGGCAATCCACGGATACAGCAATTTCTTTTTTCTCTGCGGCATATACAATACTGCTCATGGCTTGTGCAAGCGTATGGAATAAGCTGCTGTCTTTCTTTTCTAATCGTATTGCTCCGGTTTCCAACCGGGACGTTTTAACCAGTGCTTGGAACAGAAAATCCAGTTTATCAGTCTGACTACGTATGCCTTGTAAAAAGTCCATCCGTTCTTCTTCTGAAACAGGCTTTGTTAAAAGTGTGTCCGTTACCATTTGCAAATTGCTGACAGGCGTTTTAACTTGATGTGAAATATCAGAAATCAGCATTTGAAGCTCCTGTCGTTCCATGTCTACCTTGTGCCGGTTTTTCTGCATAATCTCATACAACCGAATTAAGCGGTGGTTGATACGGGCAAAAAGAGTTTCACTATCATTTGACTTTTGTAATTCCTCGTTTCCATCAATCATGTTGTCCAGCGTCCGGCACAAATTAGAAGTAAAATGAGAAAGGCGTTTTCCAAAAATCAGCACCAATAGCCAAATCCAGAAAAACGCACAGAGTGTCAATGTTCCACCCACTATAAAAATTCGTATATCCTGCATTATACCGCCGAAAATACCGGTAATTACCAGCATAGAGAAAACCATGCCAGTACTAATCAGTCTACAAATTTTCTTAGCAGAAAGGTTATTCAGTTTCATTTCTTTTCGCCTCCTGTCCATTGATACCCCATACCATAAACCGTTTTGATATATGTGTCGCCATCCGCTTCAATCTTACTGCGAATGCGGCTGATAGAAGTAGTAAGGGTATGTTCATCTACATATTTTTCATCAATGTCCCACAGTCTTTCCAAAAGTTGTTGGCGGGTAAGTACCTGCTTCGGATTTTTAAGAAATAGGTTCAACATTTTATATTCCATCGCAGAAAGTGCTAATGGTTTCCCGTTCAAACTTGCAAATTGTTCCGAAAAATCCAGAAACAAGCTACCATCCTCGTAAATATCCTTAGCTGGTTTGTGATGCTCCAACATAGCGAACATGGCTTTGATTTTTCGCTGCAAAGCACTAATCGAAAAAGGTTTCGTGATATAATCCACTGCACCAGCTTCATATCCCCGTATCTGATTGCTTTCCTGATCGTTGGCAGTTAGAAATATAACTACTGTATCAGGATGCTCTGGCTTGATAAGACGGCATAGGTCATAACCATTTCCGTCTGGTAAATTTATATCCAGCAATACCAAATCAAAAATGTTTGTTTTTAATGATTCAGCGGCTGTCCTTGCATTCAGAACAGAAGTTATTGTGTAACCGTCCAATTCCAAATTATAAGTAAGCGTTTTATTCAAAAGATTATCATCTTCGACAATTAAAATATGCTTCATATTATCACTTCCTTTTCTTTTTGCAGATAGTATAACAGGCAAATGTCCGAGAATTGTTACAAGGACAAATATATTTATCATATTACAGCTTTTTTATGTGTACTGCAATTTTATAAAAGAAAGGACAGCAGTATCATCAAATTGCTGTCCTTGCGGTTTATTATAGCTGGTAGTGTATAAGCGTGGGTTCATCATATTTGGTGTGGTATCTTTAACTATGGGAAACTCCACTTTCCCATTTTGACACAGCCTGTCTTGTAACCCCTAAAGACTCTGCCACAAATTCTTGAGTCATTTTGCGTTGCGTACGATATCTTTTAATCACTTCTCCAAGTGATTTGGCACTTTCAGCCTTTTCCTTTCTTACAGGTTCAGATTTAATATATTTCTTTAATGCCCTAACAAGCAATACGAATAAGTATATAAATGCGACACCAACTACAAAATACATCAACAAAAAAATATAAGCTATAAATACAGTTGCCTTCATAATACATATTTCCTCCTTTTCACCATCATTATACGGTAATTCATTGCGGTTGCTCTACCAACTATTTGTCAACTTTATTATTTTATCTTTTATCACAATACAAAAAGAAAAACACTACAAGTGTAGTGCTGCTATTTCTCATATTTATCTTTCTTACAAAAGCTTTTAAAAGGACATCTTTCACATTCTGGATTTCTTGAATGACAAAGATAGCGCCCAAAAAATATAAAGTCATGATGACCTTGATTCCATCTTGAACGATCGATTTTACGTTTTAGTTTTTCCTCAACCTTTTCAACCGAATCATTATATTTAGCTAAACCCAAACGCTTACTGACACGATTGACATGGGTATCTACCGCAAAGCTAGGAATATCGAAAGCTACACTACGAACGACATTCGCTGTCTTTCTTCCAACACCTGCTAAAGACATTAAATCCTTATATGTATAGGGTACTTGGCCATGATATCTTTCAACTAAATCTTTACTTAGATTTGAAATGGAGCGAGCCTTATTACGATACAAACCAATTCTTTTAATGTATGGCTCTAATTCAGAAACTGTAGCCTCTGCCATCTTTTCTGCCGTAGGATACGCCTTGAATAATGCAGGCGTTACCTTATTAACCATTGCATCCGTTGTTTGTGCACTAAGCACAACCGCAACAATCAATTGAAATGCAGATTCATGATACAATTCACACTTGGCATTCGGAAAAATCTTTTCCATTTCATCCAGAATTTCATTCGCATTCATCGCTTACCATTCTCCAAATCCTCAGTCGACAAGCCTTTTTGTTGCCAATTCTGTAGAATTCTTTCAATATAATTTAAATCACAAACCTCATTACATACAGCCTCATTTAATGCACAAATCACACGACGCTCATCATACATACTTGCCATATCAATAATTCTTTGCATTTCCGATGAAGATAGTGGACGCGCAAACTCCATCTCAAACTGTTCTAATAAAGAACGATCGATGGCAGTGTTATTTGTATTTGAAAGTTCAAAGATTCCTTCAATATTAAAAATCAAAGATCCATTCGCATAATCTAAAGTTAAATAGCCTTTATCTGACAATTCCGTAAAAATATCTTCCACTTCATCCACACTAATCTTTAACTTTTCACTAATCAATTCATGATCAATTGAAATATGCTGCTGGTTGAAAAAATCAATCAACAATACGACTAATATTTCTTTTGGTTCTAGAACAAGATCTTGTAGATGATCAATGATCCAAGTTCTACGATCTACATAAGGTGCATTAAAATCAAAATCAGCCATTATTGTATCTTCCTTTCATAAACACGTTCAAAACTATCATAATCTAAAAGAATCATTTTATTTGATCCACGAACTTCATATACCGGATTGTTGTAGCCATATCCAAGTACGATTGAATCACACTTGATCTTATAATTCTTTTTCGCAATACGCTTTGCCTTTTTATAATTCAAAGTCTCGATATCTCTTGAAGTAATCAATTTAGACTTCGCATTATACCAATATAAAGTCGTATCATCATATCCCTGATACGTTGTGTAATCAAAGACATGCTCACTAATTCCTTTTATATGTTTATTTTGTTTTTCTATTTTCTCAACTCTTTGCGCATAAATCTGTTCTTTGACACGATTGGGTCCACTAATAAACTCCGACCAAAGCACAAGTAATATAAGAACAAGAATGATAACTAATCCAAGTGTCGTTTTTGTTCCATGTTGTTTTTTATGTCTACGCCTTAGTTTCATCCTTATCCCTCCTTTTTTACTATATACGCATCAACCAGTTTTCAATTAATTTAGCCGATTGTGCACTTGCCTTAGAAACATATGTAGAAAATTCCATTGGATTTTCATTATGATGCACAACATCACTTAGTGAACGCACAATCACAAATGGAATATTAAATTTTGTGGCAACAGCACCAATTGCTCCTGCCTCCATTTCCGAACAAATTGAATCTGGGAAATTATTCATCAACTTTTCAAAATCCTCATCTCTAGACATAAATAAGTCTTGAGAAGCAATCGTACCTACATGATAACGAATCTGCATAGCCTTTGCCGCTTCAATACAACTTTGGCTCAATTTTTCATGACTATTATACACCAATCCAACACCAGAAGGACCATCTAATGGACTTGTATCATAATCGGCTTGAATAACCTTATCACTAATCACAATATCCAACACTTGTTCATCCTGTGTTAATCCACCAGCTGTACCTACATTGATAATACTATCCACATTTTCTTGCATACACAAAATAGTGCAAGACATAGCCGCATAAGCCTTACCTACACCACTCTTGCATAAAACTACATCTTTACCTTGCCATTTTCCATAAGTTAATGTACATCCTGCAATTGTCTTTGCATGATCTACTACATCCATACGCTTTTCAAATTCAAGAATTTCAGCATCCATTGCCGCTACAATACCAATCATTCTTGTACCTTCTTTCTACATACATAAAAATACTTTTCACCAGGCGCAATACCCTCAATATCAAAGTCGGTTGTGACTTTTAAAATATCAAAATACTTTGATAAAGTCTTAGCCAACCATTGTGGATCATATACCCTTTGAATATGATGCTCCTGAATCACTTTGTCTTTCATATAAAACGCAAAATCCTGATATACATAATCATCCTCTGCCATGATTGACCATTGGTATTGACAACCATCTTCAAAAGCACCTGTCTCATTATATTCAGAATCAAATTCTTCTAAACGATCCAAAGAATGTGTATCAAAAAAGAAAAGTCCATTGGATTTTAAATGTTGACTAATCTCATGAAAGAATGCATCAATTTCCTCTTTTTCTAAAATATAGTTAAAACTATCACACAAACAGAAAATACCAGAATATGAGTTTAAATTATTTAAATGACGCATATCCTGACATAAAAACTCAATCGAACCCTCTAAGTTTTTACTTTTTGCCTGTTTCACCATTTCCTCACTTAAATCAAGAGCTGTCATAGTATACCCTTTTTGAGCAAGCATTTCAGTGATCTCACCACTACCACACGCAAGTTCTAAACAATCGCAAGGTGCAAGTTCACTCTCAATCCAAGAAACCCATTCTCTAGAAGCTTCTTCATCTTTTACTAAAGCATCATAATAATGTGCCAATGTATTATAAATCATATGTTTTTACTGGAACATCCGAATATAAACGGTCCAGATTATAAACCTGCCTTTCCTCATTCACAAATAAATGGACTACCACTTCTTTTAAATCAATTAAAAGCCATTTTGAACCCGAGTCACCCTCGATATGCATATCTCCCATATATCCAGCTTCTCTTAAACGATCCTTAATATTTTGTGCAATCGCATTATTCTGACGAATATTCGTAGTTGAACAAACAATCATTGAATCCATAAAAGGAGTCAAGCTCGTTACATCATATACACGTACATCTTGTGCTTTCTTTTCACAGATCGCATGAACTACAATATCTAAAATCTCCATGTCTAACCTCTCTTTAAATACTCACGGTTTTGTTGAACCACCAAATCAAATCCCTCTTTAATATCTTTGTTGCAAATTTCAATCAACTTACTAGAATCATATCCACGCAAAGGATCTAATTTATCTGCACAAAATACCATCATCGCATAAGGATCTTTACTCGTTCCTAATACATGATGATAGATCGCATTATAGATAATTGGATCATCAATCAAAAAAATATCTTTCGTGACAGCAGCCCCTACAAAGCCATGCCATACAGCTACAGGATATTCCATGTTTTCAGGACAAATACTATTCATCCATTTTATCATCTCATCCTTAGGCATATATTTAGCTATATCATGAAACAAACCAATATAATACGCAATATGCATATCATAACCATTGTTCAACGCAAACTCTTCACAAAGTTTGGCAACCGATAAAGAATGTTTATATCTTTTTTCTGTTAATCTAGAAGCCACAAAATCCTTCACATACAATCGGTTTCGATAGATATAACGCAAAACATCTTCAGGTAAATAATTCAATTTATTTCCCATACGAATTTCTGAACTTGAAACTGGGACCGAGGGCATTGTCATACACGTAATGTCATATTTTGATTCTGAAAGCTTTCCCTCTCTATCAAAACATACAAAATGAGCCATCTTTACAAGTTCATCCGCATGATACCACTTATCAAATTGTTCCAATTGATCATTACCAATGATCCAATAAAATTCATGTTCAGGATAGGTTTTAATCAATTTTTTAAGCGTATCATACGTATAGCTTTTACCAGCTCTTTCAAGCTCAAGCGTACATACTTTAAATCTTGGATTTTTCTGAACCACCAAATCAATCATAGCCAAACGTTCTTGATCCAATGTCAATTCACGATCTTTTAAGGGCGTACTTGAAGTTGGCATAAACCACACTTCATCAACTTGTAAAGCTTGTAAAGACTGATTGGCCATTTGAATATGTCCATTATGGATTGGATCAAAAGACCCTCCTACAATGGCAATTTTCATTTTTTAAGCCCCAATTTATTTTCTTTACTTCTTCTATACAACAAGAAAGTATGTCCAACAATATGAACCACTTCACTACCTGTTGCGCTTGCACATTCAATAGCTGCCTCACGAACATCGATTGGACATGTCTTTAATAAATTACATTTTACTAATTCATGTGCCTCTAATGAATCGGATAAAGTATCCATTAAATTATCACTCAAACCATCTTTTCCAATTTGGAATAATGATTTATAATCCATTCCTAATTTTCTTAAATATTTTTTATTTTGACTCGTTAACATTAAATCATCGCCTTTCTAAACGTTACTTGAATTCCCTTATGTACTTTTACATATACATCTTTTACTTGTCCACTAATACAGAACCATCCAATACCATGAATACAAACATCCATCTTTTCACCTTCAAGTTTAGGTGCATGGAACGTATGCATCGTTAGTAAGGAAGTGTCTACACATGGCACTAACATACCATTTAAATGTTTTTGCCACAAGGCATCCGCATTACTTAATTTTCCTCTATGAATCGATAAAGAACGAGAAAAATATCCAACTACTGTTGCCTTACCACTTACCACTACATCAAGTCTTGCCAAACCTGCAGCCGCAAATGACTGATCTTCAAAGATTTGTGAAACAAATGGTCGAATTGGCTTTGTCGGAATCACCGTCTTTAAATCTTTTGGTTGAAGATACGTTAATAAAGAATGTGTATTCTCAATGCCTGGCGTATCATAAATCGTATAATCCTCAAAAGGAATTGGAACTAAATCCAATGTTGTTCCTGGATTTTGAGAAGTAGTTAGATCTTTTGTTGCCAATAAATGATTCAACACAGTCGATTTACCAGCATTGGCAACACCCATAAAAATCACATTTCGATTTTTACGATATTTTAAGATTGCATTCACAATACGTGAAGAGTATTCTCTAGATTTATCATTTTCCTTTAACAGATAACCACAAATCACAATATCCTTCACAATAATATTTTCTTCATGAAGACGATGCTTCACAAAGTTGATGATTTTTTCATCGGTTAAAGTTGTCGGCAAAACATCACGCTTCGTTAATACCATGACAATATCTTTACCAGGAAGTTTCTGATTTAAACGCGAAATTAAGTTAGCCTCAAACGCAAATAAATCTACAACCCAGAACACAACCCCATCAATCTTATTGATTTTTTCTAATGTCGCGTTGGACTCAATCCCTTGCTGCATATTGATTGTCACATCACCATAATGACGAATACGATAACATCTTTGACAATAAGAAGCATCTAAAGTAGGAACATAGCCTAGTGCATTTTCATCTTCATTTTGCAGTAAAACACCACAACCCTTACAATATTTAGTCATCAAATTCACCTCGCTTCAATAATTTTTTCTTTTCTAAATAACCATATATTAATTCTTCAAAGAAACGAAATACCTTTGTGATATTTCGATCCTTTATCGTAATTGGAGCTGTTAATATTGTATACACCCCCCAAATATTTCCACCTAATATATCTGTATACATTTGATCGCCCAAAATCGCAATCTGATTGGCCTTTAAACCATGATCTTTCATTGCCTTCTTAAAACAAAAAGGAAATGGTTTACATGAAAATGGATATGTTTTTGAAACCGGAAGATGCTTACCAAAATTTTTACCCCTTGAACTTGGAGAATTTGAACAAAGCGCAACTTCAATTCCATTCCTTTTTAACTTATGAATGAATTCAATCACATCCTGGTTTGGACACTCTTCATCATACGCCACTAATGTATTGTCAATATCACAAAGTAATAATTGAATTCCATGATCATGTAATCTTTGTATATTCAAAGTTTTAAAACTCTGAACATAATAATTCGGTGCAAAAATATTCATTAGAAATCCCCTTTGGCAAAGTATTCAATTAGATGCTCAGCACTACGAATACCATCAATAGCACTTGTCATAATGCCACCTGCATATCCACTACCTTCACCACTCGGATATATGCCTTGAATATTTGAAATATAAGATTCTTTATCACGTACTAAACGCACACTACTGCTGCTTCTTGATTCCACTGCACTCAATATAGCACCACTCGAAACAAAGCCAGGCACCTTCTTTTCAAAATATTCTAAAGCTTCATGTAAGGCTAAATTGACTTCTTTTGAGAATAAATCATTCAAATCACAGAATGTTGTACCAATTGAATACGTTGGTAATACCGATTCAAATTGTTTAGACACTCTATTCTCTAAATAATCCTTGGCCAGCTGTACACAAGCTTTATAATCATGTCCCATATCAAAAGCTTTCTTTTCCAAGTCTTCCTGATATTTTAAGCCGGCAAACAACTCGTTACCATAATCCGAGTCATTGATCTGCACAAGTAAAGCACTATTGGCATTTTCACCACTACGACTTGCATAAGACATACCATTCACAACCAATTGTTCTTTTTGACATGAACTAGGAATGACATATCCTCCCGGACACATACAGAATGTATAAACACCTTTTGAATTGGAAGCTGTATATGTCAATTGATAACGTGCAGGAATCAATCTTTCGTCTTGACTATACTCATGAAGCATAGCTTCATTGATATATTTTTGTTTATGTTCAATGCGAACACCTACCGCAAATGGTTTATTTTCAATATGAAGGCCATGTTGATGAAGCATTAAAATTGTATCACTTGCACTATGTCCAGTTGCTAAGATCAACGCATTACAATCTACCCATTGTTCACTAAAATAGATTTGTTTTAAAGTGTCATTTTCTACTTTGATATCTTCTAGCTTTGTATCAAAATAGAAAGTTCCACCCAATTTTTTGATTTCTTCACGACAATTTTTAATAATGGACAAGAAGGCATCTGTACCAATATGAGGATGTTGATCAATCAATATATCTGATTTGGCCCCAAAAGATACCAGTTCTTCCAATATTTTACGACACAAAGAATCCTTTGATCTTGTCGTTAGTTTTCCATCACTAAAGGCACCAGCTCCACCTTCGCCAAATTGAACATTACACTCTTCATCTAATATTCCATTTTCCCAGAAAGTTTCTACCTTTTGTTTACGAACATCCACTTTAGATCCTCTTTCCAAAATAATAGGTTTGTACCCATATTGCGCAAGAATCAAAGCTGCAAACATGCCGGCTGGACCAAATCCAACTACAACAGGTCTAGCCGATAATGGATGTTTACCACTCTTTACTGGATGATATGTTTCATCGGGTGTTAATGAAACATCTTTTAATTTTAAAAGTTTCTTTTCATTTTTTAATTTACAATCTACGACATACGAAAACAAGACCCTCTGGTGGCGTGCGTCCACACTTTTTCTATGTACGTGCCACTGCAAAAGGTCTTCTTTACGGATTCGCAGTTTTTTTAAGATCTGTGCTTCAATATCATTTTCACTCGCACATTTCACTTGAAATAATCGAATCATAAGCTTACAGTAATTTTTTTAACATCGGATATTGATCCTGATAACGAGTCACAAAACCAGCTAAACATTGTGCACATGCCAAAGTTAAGAAATATACAACTAAATGTGCATGTGGCATCAAAGCTAAGAAGATTTTGGCAAACAAAATATGTGAAGTATAAATCATCAATGAATCGTGGCGTAAAATTGTAAACATTTTACGATATGGAATATTTACCTTCAATAAATAATTCACTAAGAAATATACAGCTGGAACTAAACAAATATACATACTTGTTAGATCACGCAAAATATTAAAATGACGATATAGAGCTACTTCACAAAACAATAATACAAAACTAATCAAGAAAGCAAGTAAGCTTACTTTTTTAGGTAAACGACGTGTTCTTGAAAGCAATAAACCCATAGCAATAAACATAGGGCCAAAGAAAATTCCATTTCTTGCGGTTGATAATGCTTTCGTAAAGAATCCAAATAAGAAAGAAATATAAGGTAAACTTTCCCATACTGGTGTATACACATTAATTAAATAACCCACAACATATAATGCGAATGTAATAATCAATGTAAACTTCAAGCCTTTTTTCTTATACAAATAATACACGATCACATCCGCCAACATTAAGGCTGGTAAAAACCACAAGTGATAATAACTTCCATTAAAGATAAAATCTCTAACGTATGTGAATAAATACGATATGCGAAAGCCATTGTGTGTATAATCAAAAATCGTATATGGCAAATAAATAATTGTCCATATCAAATAGATTCTAAAAAGACGAAGTAATGCTTTCTTTAAGCGAGCATCATTCACATCTTCATTTTCTGAATCATAATTTCTAAAGAAGAAAAACCCGCTTGTTGTAAAGAAAAATGGAACAGCCAAACGACATACAGTATGAATAAAGTACGTGTTAAATGTTTCTGATATTTCTAAAAATGGAAATGTATGAATACATACAACCAACAATGCCGAAACATAACGCGCTATATCTATTGATGCATACTGTCTTTTCATGAGCGCACCTTTAATCTAGGTACACGAGAAGAAATAGAAGTCAAAGTTTCATTGTTGATTGTATTAGTCATACGACTAATCTGATCTACAGTAACCACTTCATTTCCTTGATGACCAACGATGCATACCTCATCGCCTTCTTTAACATCTTCTACTTCTGTAACATCGATCATACATTGATCCATACATAAATTTCCAATCACCTTACATCTTTGACCATGTACTAATACTTCGAATCCTTGATTGGATAATAAACGAGGCAATCCATCTGCATAACCAATGCTCATAGTCGCAACTTTTGTTGGTTTTTCAGCAATAAAATGACGCCCATAACTTACACTTTGTCCTGGATAAATCCATTTCACTAAACTTACATTAGCATACATAGACATGATTGGAATAAAATCAGGATTTGTCTTGATTTTAATATGATCATCGCTTGTAACACCCATATATAATAAACCAGGTCTACAATATTCATATTCAAGTTCTGGATAATTCAAAATACCATAGCTATTTTGAAGATGACGAATCCCTGGGTCAATACCTTGTGATTTTAATAAATCAATCACTTCATCAAACAATTGAATTTGTTTTTTTGTAAATTCTGTACAATCCTCATCTAAACAATCACTGACTGGAAAATGTGAAAAGATCCCTTCTACACATAAGTTTTCTAAGCGATACTCTTCATAAATATCCTCAATATGTTTATCTTGTTCTTGATAAACAATACCCGTTCTGCACATACCCGTATCCACTTTACAATGGCAACGAATTTTTACATTGTTTTCTTTGGCATATGCATTTAATTCTCTAGCATATTCAATCGATACTAAAGATTGAACAATATTTTGTTCATGAAGATAATGAAAATGCATACTTGGTGTGTATCCTAAAATCAAGATGTTATCTTGGATTCCTGCATTTCTAAGATTCAAGGCTTCATCAATACTTGAAACTCCAAAATAATCCACTCCACATTTTTGTAGAGCTTTAGCACATGCGATATCACCTAAGCCATACGCGTTAGCTTTCACAATACCCATGATTTTTGTGTTTTTTACAAGCTTTCGAACCTCATTCACATTATGACGGATCGCATCATAATCAATTTCAGTCCAAGCACGACTATAAGCTTCTAGCATGCTCCAATCGTCCTTTGCATAGCTAGTTCAACTAGCTTATCAATTAAATCCGCAAATTCAACACCGGCTTCTTTCATCATAGAAGGATAACGAGAAGTCGCTGTTAATCCAGGAATTGTATTCAATTCATTCAAGATTACTTCTTTATCTTCTGTCACAAACATATCTACACGTGCCATTCCGCAGCAATTCATCGCAATATATGTTTTACGAGCTAATTCTTGAGCTTCTTTAAATGTTTTTTCATCAATACGAGCTGGACAATAAATAGCGGCTCCTTTCATTTCATATTTTCCTTCAAAATCGAAGAATCCACCAGTGATTTCAATTTCATCAACAGACCCAGTAAAGATTTCTTCATTTCCCATAACCGCACAACCAATTTCAAAGCCTTTAATCACTTTTTCTACTAAAATCTTACCTCTACCATCATAGAAGAATGCATCTTTACATGCACTTTCAAATTCTTCTTTATTATTAACAAAATGTACGCCATAGCTACTTCCTGCATTACATGGTTTAACAATCCATGGCAATGCGATTTGTTCTTGAATTTGTTCAAATGTTGGATTTTCTCTATTGGCATATAAACAAATATAGTCAGCACAAGGAATATTGGCTTCTTTACATAGAATATGCATAATTTCTTTGTCCATTGACATAGCACTCGACATTACATCACAACCTACATAATGAATGTTCATCAATTCAAGCAAACCTTGAATCAATCCATCCTCACCATTTTTACCATGTAATACAGGGAATACACAATCCAATTTAATCACTTTGTTTGAACCATCTAATGGCATAATTCCCCCATTTACCCATGCGCAAGATACACAAGATTTTTCATTTTCCCATGTATCATGTTCAATTGAATCAACTTCCCCATTATATAAATAGAAATGTCCATTTTTATTAATACCAATTAAAGTCATATCATAGTTATCTGCATGAATCTGACGTAAAAAGGAAGCAACAGAATGTAATGAAACTGAATATTCACTACTTTGTCCCCCAAATACGACACCTAAACGTAATTTACTCATTATTTTTCCCCCTAAAAGCATCCACTAATGTATCCATTTTCATAGCTCTTGAACCTTTGATCATAATAACACAATCTTCTTCTAACAAAGGTTTACAAGTCTTGTATATCTCATCTTTTGTTTCATACCATTTTCCAGAAAAACCAGCGGCCGTTTCTTTTGAAAGAGGACCTGTACAGTATAACTCGTCCACACCTTTTTCTTTAGCATAAACACCCACATCATAATGAAGTTGTTTTTCTTCACTACCAAGATCTAGCATATCCGATAAAATCGCAATATGTTTATTTGCCGGCAATTCCATTAATGTATCAATAGCGGCTTTAGCACTTTCTGGATTTGATTTATATGTATCATCCAGAATATAGGCGTTTTCAACCGGAATCAATTGTGTACGCATTTTTGTCATCTCTAAATTAGCCAATCCATTTAAAATCGATTCTTTCTTTAAATGCCAAGCCTTTGCGATATAAATACACGGCAATGCGTTCATTGCTTGAAAATCCCCAAATGCTCGTAAATGAACTGGTTCATCTAAAATATTACAGTTAAATACAATTCCGTCTGTATCATATGCAATATCACTAGTAATTGAAACATCTCCACCTTGACCAAATGAGACAATTTTTTTATTTTCTGTATCTAATGAAGGAAGTACTTCTTGAATTTCCTTGCTCTCACAATTATAAAGGAACAATCCATTTTCTTTTGTACCTTCTAAAATTTCACATTTAGCTTGTGCAATTTGTAGCTTTCCGCCTAAATTTTCCATGTGAGCCGAACCTACAGAAGTAATTACAGAAATGTCAGGCTGTGCAATAGAAGTTAATTGCGTAATTTCACCTTTATTTTCCATGCCCATTTCTAAAATCGCAACTTCGATATCTTCATCAAAATCAAAAATCGTTAAAGGAAGTCCAATTTCACTATTACGATTTCCTTGCGTTTTTTGTGTTTTTTTCTCTTGTGAGAAAATACTATATAACATATCTTTGCAGCTTGTCTTTCCATTAGATCCAGTTACACCTATCACAAGTGGATGTAACTCTTCTAAATATGCTTTTGATAGATCTTGCATAGCTTGAAGTGTATCATCCACTAAAATAACAGGAAAATCAGGATATGGAAGATGGTCCTTTTGCCACAAACTAATTAAAGCTCCATCTTCAATTGTTTGTTTAGCAAATGTATGTCCATCCACTCTTTGACCAATAATTGGTACATATAAAACATCTTTTGTCACTTGTCGCGAATCAATCACAACACCATGAATTTTTTTTGTATCATCAATATCACCATACACACTTGCATGCATCATATTTGTTATTTCTTGAATGGTTTTTACAATCATCTCAAAACCTCCGCTTAGTTTACATTATAGCATAAAACTACATATCAATATTTATATTTCATGAAAAATCCAAATTTTCCCATTTTTAAGTCTTACAAGCCCATTCATTTTTATAATATGAGACAAAAAAGCATAGAAAGTGGGGCAAAAATACTGCTTTTATGTAATATCACATATTTTCCCACATTTTTCACATTTTATTTGACACAACTTATGATATACTTCTATACAAGCAAGGAGTTTGAAGACCTTGCCGGTATGAAATCAGTTAATGGTATTCATACTATTTTCTATCCCCTTATTGAAAAGCCAGACACCCCCTTAGTCTGGCTTTTCATTTTGTCTAAAACGATGTATTATTTTTAAATAAGGAGGATTCATTATTATGTGTATTTTTTGTATGATCGCTAACGGCGAAATTCCAAGCAATAAAATTTATGAAGACGAAAGTGTAATCGCATTTCTAGACATCAACCCTACTTCCTATGGACACACACTTGTTGTTCCTAAAGAACATTGCGATTCTTTTCTAGATTGTCCTGATGAAACAAGAAATCATGTTTTTGAAGTTGCTAATAAACTCGCCAACAAATTAGAACAAACCTTGCATTGTGATGGTATCAACATCTTAACTAATGTACATGAAGCAGCAGGACAAAGCGTCAAGCATTTCCATGTCCATTTAATTCCACGTTATAAAGATCACGATAGCGTTACGATTGAATTTCATGAAATTGAAAAACCAGATTTTGAAGAATTAATGAATAAACTAAAATAAAGAAGTCAATGACTTCTTTATTTATTTTCTTCTATTTGATATTTTGATGAATAGACACGATCTACATAACCACTAAAATCTTTATTATTCAATTCATCTTGTGTTAAATATGCTTTTTCACCATATAAATTATGTACATCAATTTCATTTGAATCATTAATATTTGGAATACATACCATATAATAAAGAATTTCAGACGAATAATTCATTGATATGATATACGTAAAACGATCACTATTGTTTTTTTGGTTTGACTTAAGATACGCAGTATATACAATTTTCATTTTCTCGAGTCCTGGAGTCTTTTCTTCTTTTCCATCTAATTTATAAATAGATTCCTGATTTTCTTTTACATAATCTAAAGCTGCACTTCTTCCCTCTTTGATCAAAGCCTTTGGGATATCCTGCAAAGAATGATATCGATTGGCAAGTCCTTCAACCACAATATCTGTTTCAACACTCTTAGGCTGATAATGATATTGATTGGCCAAAGCCTCATCATATGTGGCACTTACATGAATTGTATCTCCATTTGAAAGATTTGAATTTGGACTCACTTCATATTCGACTGAATTTAAAAAATCCTGCATTCTTTGATTCAATTCCCCCTGTTTTGCACTTACGACAACACTTGCATTCCCATTTTCTCCAACATAGGCATATTGCGCATTATCCATAATATCCACTTCCACGTTACGTAAAAAGAAGAAATAAGCAATCAAAACAAGAATTGTTACCATACCTAGTAGGCTGATAAAATATATGAATTTATTCTCTATCTTTTGTTTATCCATCATAAAACTCCTAATCAAAATATTGTGCATTTTCAATTGCATTCGAAACATACAATAATAAATCCACATCGATCTGGTCTTGTATAATTTCCTTTGCATCATGAATACACGTTTCCATCATTGCCTGATCTTTTTCAAAATCTCCAAACACCAAACAAGGCATACCACTTTGTCTTATTCCTAAAATATCACCTGGACCGCGCATATGCAAATCATAATTTGATACTTCAAATCCATCTTTTAATTCTTCCATCTTTTTTAAACGCTCAATCGCCTGCGGATCATTCGATGCTGACAACAAGAAACAATAGCCCTGATTCTTATCTCGAGCCACACGTCCTCTTAATTGATGAAGTGTACTAAGTCCAAAGCGATGGGCATCATAAATAACCATTACACTTGCATTCGCCACATCGATTCCAACTTCAATAACCGTTGTAGAAACAAGTATATCCAACTCATGATTCGAAAATTTTTCCATTGTTTCCTCTTTTTCTTGACTTGTCATCTTTCCATGCAGCAAACCAATACGCACCCCTTTTAGTGTTTTGGTCATTCCTTCATAAATCTCAAACACATTACGCATCTTATACTCATCATTTTCTTCAATTGCAGGACACACGACATAACATTGTCTTCCTTCTTTAATAAAATTTAAAACATCTTTTAAACAAGGTGCCATACTCGAAGTTTTAAAATACTTTGTGATAACGGGCCTTCTACCTTCAGGCATTATATGAATCGAACTAATATCCATATCTCCATATAAGAAATGTGCATACGTTCTAGGAATCGGTGTAGCTGACATCATTAAAAAATCAACACACTTTCCTTTTTCTAACAAAGACCTTCTTTGTTTCACCCCAAAACGCTGTTGCTCATCCGCAATCACAAGACCTAGTTTATGAAAAACAACATTTTCCTGGAATAGAGCATGGGTTCCCACAACATTAAAAATCTCACCTTTTTCAAGTTTCTCCAAGATTTCTTTTTTTTCTTTAGTCGGTAAGCTTGAAACGTATAAAGTAGCATCTAAACCTAATCTATGCATATTTTCAACATGTTGTCTTGCCAAGATTTCAGTTGGAGCTAATAATGCCGATTGATATCCTGCAAGTTGGTTAGCATACATGCTGATTTGAGCCACGATTGTCTTTCCACATCCAACATCGCCTTGTACAAGTCGAAACATCACGTTTGTACTTTTTAAATCATATAGAATATCATCAATACTTGAAAGCTGATCTTTTGTCAATTCAAAAGGAAGATTTGATATCCAATTTTTTATAGTACGAACCGAGAATTTCTTTTTAGTTTTGATTTCTTTCTTTTCATGCATTGACTGCATTACACATTGAAAGCACAAAAACTCCTCATACTTTAAAGTACGAATAGCGGCATGCAGCTGCTTTTCATTTTCTGGAAAATGAATCCATTTATAAGCTGTGGAGATATCTAGCAACTTATATTTTTCAATATATCTTTGAGGTACTCTTTGAGGCATAACATCCACATGTTTAAGCGCTTCTTTCATAATCGATTGTATATCCGATTGTTTTAAGCCTTCAATCAATGGATACACAGGATGTAAACCCAATTGTTGATCTAAAGGTTTGAAATTATAAGTAGAAGCTAATACATTATTATTTCCTTGGTATTGGCCATAAATCGTAATGGTCTTGCCAAAACCAAACTGACTTGGCCATGGACGATTAAATAAAGTAATATTCAATTCTTCATTCCAGGACATCACTTTAAATTTAGTCATTGAACGATTCTTAGATAAACGAATCACTCTTGCGGCTGAACAAATCAAACCTTGAAAAACGACATTTTCTTTTTCGTTCCACTCGTTATATGGCAAAGTTTGCACAGTATCATAACGCAAAGGATAATATTTCAATAAATCTTCAACCGTTAAGATATTCATCTTTACTAAAAGCCCCAGTCTTCGACTGGTCATTTTCAATTCATTAATCTGCATCTAAAAGACTTCCCACATAAGAAACATAATTAAGTTCAAGAACACAATAGAAAAAGCCTACTAAAAAATTCATAAATAAATAGGTAAACATAGACGCAAGGCTAGATTGAAAGCTTACACCTAAAAATAAATACATCATCCAAGACATCATAGGATTACCCATATACATAGAGCCAACTAAAATGCTTTGGGCATTAAAACCTTGGGCTGCACTAAATAAACCACCTGACATTGTATCCAATACAACAATACAGATCAATAATGTACAATACCAGTTCAACATCGTTTTCTGATGTTTTTTTATGGCAGCCGGAATAAATTCCTTTAAATTTTTATCATGAATCAATCCATAATAGAAAATCAACTGGAATGGTACCATCACAACTAAGCAGAATGCACTCATAAGCTGTAACACTAACATTAAACCTGTATTATTTGCGCAAACACTTACAAGATTTGAAAGAATTCCACTCACAATCAAGATATAAATACCTTGTAGTACCAATACTTTTAAAATCGCAGAAGCCGAAAAATTCTTTACTTTCCAAATCTTTGTACAAATCAAATAGAAACCTAAACTCGATAATAGGCTTAATCCAACTTCTAGGCTTTGTCTTAAATAAACATTCATACTAGAAGCACTCATCATTAAATAGGCAATGTTATATACAAAGCATAAGATCAAAGTTAATACGATTGTTTTATATATACTTCTAAAATGTAGTTTTGACATTAATTTTTTCATTCAAAAATCTCCTTTTTGGTTAAGATACATGTATTCTAATCCTTTGTCCAAATACAATTTGATTCAAATGACCAGAATCACATCCACAAGTATGTATCTGTGCTATAATATTAACAAATTTATGGAGGAAATGTATATGAAATCAAAAATAAAACGAATTCTTGACTTCTCAACTGCCTTTGGACCAAGTGGCATAGAAGATGAAGTATCTAAATTGGCCATGGAAGATGTCAAAGACATTTGTGAAGTTCATGATGACACAATGCGTAATACATATATGCATTTTAAACAAGATAAAGAACATGAGACAACCATTCTTTTGGATGCACATGCAGATGAAGTTGGTTTTATTGTGCAAGCAATCAAGCCAAATGGTACAATCCGCTTTTTACCATTAGGTGGATGGGATCCAAAAAACATCGTATCTGGCGAAGTCTGGATTTTAAATGATAGAGGTGAAAAAGTATCTGGCATTGTCGCAAGTCAACCTGTTCATTTTTTATCAGAAGCAAAACGTAATGGAAAAGTAGATTTTGATGATCTAGTCATCGATGTAGGAGCTACAAGTGCTACAGAAGTTAAGGAAGATTTCCATATTTCTGTGGGTAATTTCATGTGTCCTGCCGTCACTTGTAAATATGATGAAGCACACAAGATCTTCTTAGGTAAAGCTTTTGATTGTCGTATTGGATGTGCAGCTGTAATGGATGTACTTCACCAATTAAAAGATGTAAATCACAACATTGAAGCCACATTAACCACGCAAGAAGAAGTGGGCGAAAGAGGAATGGACACAGCCATCAAAAATTTAAGTCCAAACATTGCGATTTGTTTTGAAGGATGTCCAAGTGATGATACTTTTGAACAAGACTATATGATTCAATCTGCTTTAAAAAAAGGTCCAATGTTACGTTGGTTTGACCGTTCTTATATCACAAGTCCTCGTTTTATGCGCTATGCGATCGACTTAGCTCACGAAAAGAACATTCCTGTACAAGAAAGTGTGAGAAAAGGTGGAGGAACCAATGCGGGTATCACACACCGCTATAACATTCCAACCATTATCATTGGAATTCCTGTTCGTTTTGCGCATGCTTCATTTGGCATTTGTTCAGAAGAAGATTATGACAATGCTGTAAAACTTGCGGTTGAAATCATTAAAAATATCGATGCCGAAACAATTCGAGGATTCTAGAATGGAAAAAATCGCCGTTGTAACAGATACAGGTTCAAATTTATCTTTTGCGCAGGCAAAAGAATTAGGAATCTATCTACTCCCTTTACAAATTACGATTGATGAAACAACCTATCAAGATACATTAGAAATCTCTACTCAAGATATATATAAAGAATTAGCAAATGGTAAAATGCCCAAAACAAGTATGGCAGCTTACCAAAAAATTTATGATTTATTTGAAGAACTAAAAAAAGAATATGACACTGTATTTGCCGTTCCTTTGACAAATGGATTATCCACAAATGCTTCAACCATGCAAAGTATTGCACGTGAACTCGAAATGAATGTACATGTCATTGATATGTATGCAACATGCGCACTTGAAAAACATGTTGCGATTTGGATCAAGAAGTTGGTGGATGAAAACAAGTCTTCAGAAGAGATTTTAAAGATCATTCAACCTGCTATTGATGAATCCAACTCATTGATTCTTGTCAAAAATCTTCAACATTTAAAACGCGGTGGAAGATTAACACCTATGGCTGCTACACTTGCGGGTTTATTAAAGATCTATCCTGTTTTACATATAAATAAAAGTACAGAAGGTAGAATTGATGTTTTAAATAAAGTTCGTACAGAAAAAAGAGCCGATGCCTATGCGATTGATAAAGTTATTGATGATATTGATATCGAACATACAGTTATCTATATTATTCATTCTAATTTTTTAGAGGGGGCTGACCATTTTAAAAAATGTTTTATCGAAAAAGGTGTACCTGAACAAAATATTCATATAGACTATATTAGTTCTGTAATTGCTGTACATACAGGTCTTGGTTGTATCGCAATACAATATATAAGAGAGGAAAACTAAAACATGGAAACAAAAAATATTTTAATCACAATGAAAAATGGAGATCAAATCAAAGCTGAATTATATCCTGAGATTGCTCCAGAAACGGTTCAAAACTTTTTAAATCTAATCGAAAAGAAATTCTATGATGGACTTACTTTCCACCGTGTTATCAAAGGATTTATGATTCAAGGTGGATGCCCTATTGGGAATGGTACTGGTGGTCCAGGTTATACAATTCATGGTGAGTTCGCATCCAATGGATTTAAAAATGATTTAAAACACACTCGTGGAGTTTTATCTATGGCACGTGCTATGGATCCAAATAGTGCTGGAAGTCAATTCTTCATTATGCACCAGGATGCACCTCATTTAGATGGTGAATATGCTGCGTTTGGAAAAGTGATTGAAGGTATGGAAAATGTGGATAAAATTGCGAAGACCCCTACTACATTCAATGACCGTCCAAGAAATCCTCAAGTGATTGATACAATCACACTTGTTGACTAATGACGCTGCAACAATTGCGCTACGTGATCCAGATTGTTGAATCTGGATCTTTTAATTCCGCAGCTAAAGCCTTATTTATTTCGCAACCATCTTTATCCAAAGCCATTCATGATTTAGAAGAAGAAATGTCTATTTGTTTATTTGTACGTACGAACAAAGGTATTCTACTTTCTGAACAAGGTGAAAAGTTTTTAGGATACGCTAGACAAGTCATTGAACAAGCAAACTTACTTGAAGAACAATATAAAAATACAGTTCCAACAAGGACTGTATTCGCAATTTCAAGTCAGCACTATGCTTTTGTGGTCAATGCATTTGTTGCCTTAGTTAAAGAGTACAATCAAAGTGAATATGAATTTTCTTTAAGAGAACAAAGAACGTATGACATCATTGAAGATGTAAAAAATCATCGTAGTCAATTGGGTATACTTTATCTTTCTCATTTCAATCGTGAAGTTATTCAAAGTATTTTAAAGAAAGAACATTTAACATTCACAAAACTATTTGAGGCTAAACCTCATGTCTTTGTATCTAAGACAAATCCTTTATCCAATAAAAAATTAGTGAAAATGGAAGATTTAGAAAACTATCCTCGCTTAACATATGAACAAGGAATCAATAATTCATTTTACTTTTCAGAAGAATTACACAGTACGCAACCATCTAAAAAGAGTATTGTGGTTTGCGATCGTGCCACATTATTCAACTTATTGATTGGACTTGATGGATATACAATTTCTTCAGGTATCTTAAGCACAGATTTAAATGGAAACAATATTGTATCCATTCCACTAGATAGTGATGAAGTCATGGAAATAGGCTATATCAGTGATGGAGTCTTATCCAACATGGCAAAAAACTATCTAAATCATCTAATACAATATATTGAACAGACCAAGTGAAATTGGTCTTTTATTATAGCTTTTACCTATAACAGCATAAAGATTTTTTCAATTATTCTATACTCTACAAATATGATAGACTTAACACACACGAAAGTTGAGGAATTTAATTATGCCAGTTCAAACACCTTATAAATATGATGTAGTAGGAAGTTTTTTAAGACCCGAAAAATTAAAACAAGCTCGCAAAGATTATGAAGCCAAAAAGATTTCAAAAGAAGAATTAACCAAAGTTGAAGATGCATGCATTACAGATTTAATCCAAAAAGAAAAGGCAGCCGGACTTCATGTCATTACAGATGGTGAATTTAGACGTGCTACTTGGCACTTGGATTTTATGTGGGGATTTGATGGCGTTTCTCATACACCAACAAAAACAGGTCTTCCTTTCCATGGTGAAGCCGCTATGATTGATGATACATATATTACTGGAAAAGTGGGTGTAATTGGTATCCATCCTTTTGTAGAACATTTTAAATTTGTGAAACAATTTGAAGACGAAAATACCATTGCCAAACAAACAATTCCAGCACCAGCCCAATTCTTAGAACAAATGATTCTTCCTTTTGCGCTAGAAAATACAAAAAAATATTATGAAGATACAGAAGAATTGGTACAAGATATTGCGAATGGATATAAGGTTGTCATCCAACAATTATATGATGCAGGATGTCGATGCATTCAATTCGATGATTGCTCATGGGGTATGTTGGTAGATGAAAAAGCACCATTATTTTTCCAAACGGATCAAGAAGGTTTATTAAAGGTACAAGAATTATTCTTGCGTATCAACAATCTTGCGATTGAAGATAAACCAGAAGATCTAACAATCAATACACATGTTTGTCGTGGTAATTTCCATTCAACATATGCTTCAAGTGGTGCCTATGATGCCGTCGCAAAAACATTATTTGCGAAAGAAAATGTACATGCCTATTTCTTAGAATTTGATGATGCTCGTTCTGGTGGGTTTGAGCCATTAAAAGAGGTCACACCAGATAAAAAAGTTGTGCTTGGTTTAGTTACGACAAAATCAGCCAAATTAGAAGACAAAGAAACGGTGATTACTCGTATTAAAGAAGCAAGTCAATATGTCCCATTAGAAAACTTGTATCTAAGCCCACAATGTGGATTTGCGTCATGTGAAATTGGAAATAAATTAACAGAAGATGAACAATGGGCTAAAGTTAAATTGGTTAAAGAAATTGCTGAAGAGGTCTGGGGTTAATTCCAGACTTCTTTTTATTATAGTTTTTAACTATAACCATATAAAGAATATTTCAATTATTCTATAGTCTACAAATGTGATAGACTTAACTCACACGAAAGTTGAGGAAATGATTATGACAGTACAACCACCTTTTAAATATGATGTAGTAGGAAGCTTTTTACGTCCTGACTACCTTAAAAAAGCTAGAGAAGAATTTGCGAATGGAATAATTGACGCCAATCAATTAAAGGCCGTTGAAGATAAAGCCATCCTAGAGCTAGTCGCAAAAGAAAAAGAAGTTGGACTTCAGGCTGTTACAGATGGAGAATTCAGAAGAAGATATTGGCATTTAGATTTTCTAGCAGATCTAGATGGTGTTGAAGAAATTAAGGCTGATCATTGGTCTGTACATTTTAAAGGACATCAGCCAAAGGCAGCTACATTAAAGATCACAGATAAAATTGATTTTAATAACCATCCATTTTTAGAACATTTCAAATACTTAAATAATATTGCACAAGGCACGCTTTGTAAGATGACAATTCCATCTCCGTCTATGCTTCATTTGATTTGTTGCGTACGTAGTGAAGAATATACACCAATTGAACGTTATAAAGACGAAAAAGAGTTGTATCATGACATTGCGATCGCATATCAGAAAGCTATTCGTGCATTCTATGATGCTGGATGTAGATATCTACAATTGGATGATACATCTTGGGGAGAATTCTGTGATGCCGATAAGCGAAAAGCCTACAAGGAACGCGGTCTTGATTTAGATAAAATCGCAAAATCCTATGTAGATATGATCAATCTAGCCTTAGAAGAAAAACCAGAAGACATGACAATCACAATGCATATTTGTAGAGGAAACTTCAGATCTACTTGGTTTTCATCAGGCGGTTATGAACCTGTTGCCGAAATTTTATTTGGTCAATGTAAAATTGATGGATTTTTCTTAGAATATGATTCAGAAAGATCTGGTGATTTTAGTCCTCTTCGTTTTATTAAAGATCAAAAAGTCGTTCTTGGATTGATTACTTCAAAGTTTGCGCAACTCGAAGATAAAGAAGAAGTAAAGAAAAGAATTCAAGAAGCTGAACAATATGTAAAAAAAGAACAACTTTGTCTAAGCCCACAATGCGGTTTTTCTTCAACTGAAGAAGGAAATATCATGACAGAAGATGAACAATGGGCTAAAGTTAAATTGGTTAAAGAAATAGCAGAAGAAGTCTGGGGTTAATTCCAGACTTCTTTTTTTCGTATAAATTTTTTTATATTCAATGTTACAAACGTTAATATATATGGAATGAGACATATATTTAAAATCACATAGATAATTTCATACCATCTTAAATGGACGATGTAGAAAAAATTTTGACATAAAATCATGGAACCTATAAAAATCATACACATGATTGTGACTAATATTTTTCTCAAAAGTGTCATCGGTACACATACGCGTATCAATACCATTAGTGCATTGACTCCAGCAAGAATTGTGCACATTGTTGAATACTCACCTGGCGAAATTTTTACAAAATGGTCTAGAATCGACACTCCAATTACACTGCATATAACGCATATAGCTCCTGGCAATGCTTTTGAGATGACATTTTGAAGAAAGTTACCTTTCACTTTATTTCCATTTGGTTCTAGTGTTAATACAAAACTAGGTATTCCTGTTGCCAAGGCAGAAATCAAAGTTAACTGGATGGGTTTAAATGGATAGTTCTTTAAACATATCAATGTCAACAAGGATAGTCCAACTGAAAAAAGTGTTTTAACTAGAAACAAAGATGCTGTTCTTTGAATGTTATTAATGACACATCGTCCTTGATACAAAATGGCAGGCAATGCATTCATTTGATCTTTTAATAAAACTAAACTTGCCACGCTTTTACAAGCTTGTGAACCAGATCCCATCGCAATCGAACAATCGGCTTCTTTTAATGCCATAACATCATTAACGCCATCTCCTGTCATTGCGACAGTTTTATTTCTTTTCTTTAATGCAAAAACAAGTTCTTTCTTTTGTTCGGGAGTCACACGTCCAAATATTGAATAGGAATCGACAACAGAATCCACATTCTTTACAGTGGACATATCAATACTTTTCGAAGTAAAGCCTGCTTTTCTAGCTAGAGCTTCAACTGTTTTTGGATCATCTCCCGAAATCAATTTAATGTCCACACCTTGTTTTTTAAAGAAGTTCAATGTATCTTTGGCATCGTCTCTTAATTCATCACGCAAACATATATAAGCTAAAACAACATCACCCTTTATCAACACAATAACGCGCATGGCTTGAGATGTATAGGATTCAATATGTTCTTCTACTTTTGAATCTATTTCTTTAGCAATATAAGAATAGGCACCTAGTTTATATTCTCCATCTTCAAATGTCACACTTGAATATTTTCTTTGACTTGAAAATGGCAGAAAAGATACGACTTTATTATGATTTCTTGTCTTAAAATGACTTCTTAATGCAAGTGCTGTCGCATTTTCATCAGGTAATACTTCCATCATATCGCCTAGAATTCCATCAATATTTTCAATTTCTTCTACATGACATACACTTAGCTTTCCTTGTGTTAGTGTACCTGTTTTGTCTAAACAAAGAGTATCTGTTCTTGCGAGTGTTTCAATGCAATAGAGTTCTTGAACTAAAACGCTCTGTTTACCAAGTTTAAATGAACTGATGGCTAAGGCAACACTTGTCAAAAAGACAAGTCCTTCAGGAATCATGCCTACAACGGCTGCCACTGTATTTAAGGTAGCTGTTGTATAATTGGTCTTGATCAATTGTTTAATAAACAAGGCACATCCAAGTGGAATTAAAATGTATGTACACCATTTAATAATGGTGTCAATTGAATCTCGAAGTTGACTTGGATATTTTTTAAAGCGTTTGGCATGTTTTAAAATCGAATAGGCATACGTATCTTGTCCTACTTTGTCTACTTTCATCAAACATTTTCCTGAAACTACAAAACTTCCACTAAGTAATGAAGAACTTTCTTGTTTATATATCGCATCACTTTCTCCCGTCAACATGGATTCATCACATTCAATACTTCCAGATACGATATGACCATCAAAACTGATTTCATCCCCTGCATATAAGACAACAAGATCATTGACTTCAATGTCTTCAACGGCTAATTCACTTTCAATATTATTTCGAATCACATGAATCTTTGTTTGATTTAATAAAGAAAGCTTGTCTAGCATACGTTTAGAGCGTATTTCTTGAAAGAGTCCAATGAGCATATTTAAAATGACGGTAATCATAAAAAGCATATTGCGATAGGAGCCCGTAAAAAATACGAATATTGCGAGTACTATATTGATTCCGTTAAATAAAGTAAATACATGTTGTTTAATGATATCTTTATAACTTTTTGATAAATTTGATGAGTTGTGCATATACCTATTGTACTACCTTTAAGCATGCAAAATAATTAAGTTTTTATTAAAAATGATACGACAATAGCCGTATCATTCAATCGATTCTAATGGAGTATCCGCAAGCGTAACAGCTTGGGCATAAGATATAATTGCCAAGTTGGATTCAATGGCTTTTTGTAGACAAAACATCAATAGTCTTGTATCAAATGCCTGTAAGTCTTTATCGAAATTAATGGCTGGATATCTTGATAGATGATCCAATAAAGTATCTACATTTTCTTTTGTGTGTTTTGTAGAAATACCTGTTACGACCACATTTTCTTGTTTAATAGCCTTTAAGCCATTCAACAAAGCCACATATGGTTTGTCCGGTCTTTGTACAAGCATCACCTTATTTTTAGGTGAAGAAGCAAGTCTTAGTGTCCATACACTTTTGCAACTTACAACGATTTGTGTACAGTTTTCGTCCTGTGTAAACAAATCAATTGTTTCTAATAATTTATCATAAGTATCTTCTACTTCTTTACAATCATCAAATACCAAAGCCGAATATTCCATCTTTATACCTATCCTTTCAAATCTTCAGGTAAAGTTATTTTTTTATTTGTGAAACTTGATAAAACAACCTTTACTTTTGTATCAGAAAACCATTCTACAAGTTGTGCATCATCTGTTGCCTGCACTTGTTTATCTCGTGCAAGCTTATGACACTCTTTAATCAAGCTAGTTTTAAAGCATTGCGGTGTCTGCGCATGATATATAAGTTTTCTTTCTAATGATTCTTTCACGTATCCATCCACAACTATTTTTGTGGTATCCACACTTGGAACCATTAATAAACAAGCCGATTCTGTTTCTAATGTTTGTTTCAAATCTGAAATCCAATTCTTTTCAACAAAAGGTCTAGCCCCATCATGAATCATAACATAATCCTGATCAACAACTTGTAAGCCATTATATACACTATCTTGCCGTGTTTTTCCTCCTGTTACAATTTGGATTCTTGAATCATATGTATAATGTTCATTCACATAATCTTTTTCATAATCAGCACAAACTAAAACCACTTGTTTACATTCATCATCTGATAAAAAAACAGACAGACTCTTATTTAACACGGTTTGTCCATTTTCGAAAGTATAAAATACTTTATTATAATCTAGATTCGTACGACTGCCTCTTCCAGCAGCTAAAACAATCACACTGTAGTTCATGCATCCATTATATCAAATTTTCTTAATAATGGATAAAAAAATTGGAAGATTAAACTTCCAATTCTATAACCTCTTGTTCCTTCAAAGATTTTTTCATATCAATAAGCCTTTGATTTCTTGAACCACGAAATGCCAATGTGATATCTTTTTCTTCTTCCTTAAATGGACCATCTACTAAAACATCTAATAAAGATAACATTTCATCAGTGACTTCACAATGTTTTCTTCCTCCATCCAATAAGTCTTGATCAAGAATAAATCCCGTAAATGACCAAATATTCTTTTCTGGCAACTCTTTACGAACACGACGAAGAAGTTTTACGAGTTCTCTTTGGTTTTCTGGCTCAAACGGTTCACCACCAAGTAATGTCAAGCCTGCAATATGACTCGGTTTTAAAGCTTCAATAATTTCATCTTCTGTTTCCTTTGTATAAGGCTTACCATAATCAAAGTTCCATGTTTCTGGTTGGAAACAATTCTTACAATGATTTGTACACCCTGATACAAATAGTGTTACACGCACACCTTTACCATTTGCGATATCATTCTTTTTTATATTTCCATAGTACATTTTGGGTTACCTCCTAAAAAAGAGCTAGAAAACTAGCTCTTATAAGTGTAGTACTCTTTCTTTGATTTCTTGTGTTCTTCCTTGGTTCCAGAACTGAGTTCCAATATATCCACAAGTACGACGAGCCACATTCATTTTTTCTTGGTCACGATTGCCACAATTTGGACATTCCCAAACTAATTTGTGGTTCTCATCCTCTACAATTTTAATTTCACCTGTATATCCACATACTTGGCAATAATCCGATTTTGTATTCAATTCCGCATACATAATGTGATTATAAATATGTTTCATAATTGCCAATACTGCATCAATATTATTTTCCATATTTGGAACTTCTACATAACTAATAGCTCCACCTGGAGAAAGTTTTTGGAATTGTGATTCAAACGATAATTTTGTAAATGCATCAATTTCTTCTGTTACATGCACATGATAACTATTTGTGATGTAGTTTTTATCTGTTACATGAGGAATAATTCCAAAACGTTCTTGTAGATGTTTCGAGAATTTAAATGTCGTTGACTCCATTGGAGTTCCATATAATGAGAAATCAATATTTTCTTCAGCCTTCCATTTAGCACATGCATCATTTAAATACTGCATAACTTTTAATCCAAATGATGTTCCTGGTTCCTCAGTATGAGGATGTCCTGTCATATAATATACACATTCACATAATCCGGCATAACCTAATGAAATTGTAGAATATCCACCAAACAATAACTTATCGATTGGTTCCCCTTTTTTCAAACGAGCCAATGCACCATTTTGCCATAAAATAGGTGCTACATCACTTGGCGTTCCTAGTAATCTTTCATGACGACACATCAATGCTTTTTTACATAAAGCTAATCTTTCGTCCATAATTTTCCAGAATGCTTCTTCATCATGCTTACTTGAACAAGCTACATCCACTAAGTTCAAAGTCACAACACCCTGGTTAAAACGACCATAGTATTTTGGTTTTCCATTTTCATCTAAATATGTAGTTAAGAATGAACGACATCCCATACATGGATAACAATGCCCTTCTCCATTCGCATCCACTTTCAATTCCAACATTTTCTTTTCAGAAATATAATCTGGAACCATACGCTTAGCTGTACATCTTGCAGCTAATTCTGTTAAATACCAATATTTAGAATCTTCTTCAATGTTGTTTTCTTCAAGAACATAAATCAATTTAGGGAATGCTGGTGTGATCCAAATACCCTTTTCATTTTTAACACCCTTGATTCTTTGTTTCAACATCTCTTCAATAATAATAGCTAAATCATCACGAGTCTGTCCTTCTGGCACTTCATTCAAATACATGAATACAGTTACGAATGGAGCTTGTCCATTTGTCGTCATCAATGTGATGACCTGATATTGAATCATCTGTACACCTTTTTCGATTTCTTTACGAACGCGCATCTCTGCCATTTTATTTACAGTTTCTTCTGAAGAATCTAGATTTAACGATTCCAATTCTTCTTTTACTTCACGACGCGCTTTTTCTCTTGAAACCTGCACAAAAGGAGCTAAATGAGAAAGTGTAATACTTTGACCTCCATATTGTGAACTTGCGACTTGTGCAATAATTTGTGTAGCTACATTACATGCGGTAGAAAAACTATGTGGTTTTTCAATCATAGTTTCAGAGATAACTGTTCCATTTTGTAGCATATCATCCAAGTTTACTAAACAACAATTGTGCATATGTTGCGCAAAATAATCGGAATCATGGAAATGAATAATTCCTTGTTCGTGTGCTTCCATAACATCTTGAGGTAATAAGAAGCGCTTTGTGATATCCTTTGAAACTTCACCAGCCATATAATCACGTTGAACGCTATTTACTAATGGATTTTTATTTGAATTTTCTTGTTTTACTTCTTCATTATTACGTTCAAGCAAAGACATAATTTGTTTATCTGTTGAATTTGCCTTACGAACTAAAGCACGCTCATAACGATATGTAATATAGTTGTGAGCTACCGCAAAACAACGATGCTCCATCAATTCACTCTCAACCATATCTTGAATTTCTTCAACATTTGGGCTTCTTTTTAAGTTTTCACATTTATCGACAACACTTTGCGTAACAGTATGAATCAATTCGTCTGTCATTTGATTATGTGTAGTTGCTTTATTTGCTTTTTTGATTGCATTTTCAATTTTTGCTGGATCAAAAACGACTTCTTCTCCACTTCTTTTAATTACTTTCATATAATTCCTCCTAAAATAGTTGAAGGTTCAACTATTTTTAATGACTATCTTAAGTATACTTATATTTTTTTCTAAAACAAGACTTTACTTTCCTGCAAAATAATGCTTGAGCGATACATAAAGCAAACCGGTTTCTTAATTTTTTTAGCTCAACTAATTTGTATAAGTTTTTTATTTTTTTAAATATTTTGTACAACCCTCCTTTATTCATAAGATACCTCTTATACAGACATCATTTATGTCAATTTTATTTTTTTGATATTTCATGTTAAATTCACATATACTTGATACAATATAAGAAAGAAAAGGAGATTATATTATGAATTACAAAATCAAAGGGGATTCAGATTGTCCTATCGTTGAAATCAATTTACAAAATAATGAAACGGTAAAAATCGAAAGAGGCTCAATGGCCTACATGTCTAATGTTACAATTGAAGGTAAAATGAACAGTAATAAAAAAGGCCTTGGTGGCGTATTAGGTGCTATTGGCCGAAGCCTTACAAGCGGTGAAAGCATGTTTATTACAGAAGCCACAGGAACCAGTTATGATGGATTACTTGGAATTGCACCTTCTATTCCAGGAAAAATCATTTGTTTAGAAGTCAATTCACAAAATCATTACTACTTAAATAATGGAGCTTTTCTAGCATGCGATAATGGTGTTAGCTACGAAATGAAAACACAAAGTGTAGGAAAAGCCTTATTTGGCGGAACCGGTGGATTTTTTGTGATGCATACATTTGGTCAAGGAGATCTTTTGATCAATGCGTATGGAGATATCATGGAAATCAATGTGGATGATGCACATCCAATCACAATTGACAATGAACATGTTGTCGCATGGGATGATTCTTTAGATTATGAAATCAAGATTGCTTCCGGAACCTTTGGATTTACAACTGGTGAAGGATTAGTTAACGTATTCCATGGCAACGGAAAAGTATACATCCAATCTCGAAATCTTCATTCCCTTGCCGATGCATTATTACCATTCATTCCTCAAAGCAAAGACTAAAAAAGCGTGATTTTCACGCTTTTTTATTTGCAGCCATCACCCTTACAATCAATGCAAGATCGAACGCATTTATTGCCCTTTAATTTTTTAAAACTTTCTTCACTAATTGTATGTTCCATTCGACAAGCTTCTTCTTCTGCAAGAACAGGTTCTACTCCTGCATGAAGCAATTGATTTTTAAAATAAATATGTCTTTCATACACTTGACTAGCCTGCACTTTTCCTTGTTCTGTAAAAAAGATATAACCTGTTTTATCTGTATATATCAAATCTTTTTCTTTTAAGTCTTTTAAAGCATGTGAAACACTCGGCTTAGAAAAGCCTAAAGCTGCGGCTACATCAATAGCACGAACATGATCTTGTTGAGACTTTAATACATATATTGTTTCTAAATAATCTTCCTGAGATTGTGTTAGTAGCATTTCTATCCCTCCGGTTAGCTTAAACTTACCATAAAAGTATAACAAAATTTCACATAAGATTCAAAACTTTTGCACAAAAATTAAAGTTAATATACACTTATAACGTATTAGAAAATAAAAGGAGAACAAAATATGTTTAAATGTAATAAATTATTAGGCGCATCCCTTGCAGTTGTAATGGGTGTTTCAGCTTGTGCCACAAATGTATTCGCAATCGATACATCTGTCATTGATGAAAAGTGGGGTAAACCAACCGTTGTATATGGTGGTGGTTTAACGAATGATCAAATTCAAAGCACACGTGATTTATTTGATATCAAAGATACAAACAATGTATACGAAACAAGCGTAGATGCAAACGACTTATATACTTATCTAGGTATTGCAGGTGGTAGTACATCCAGTTTAATTTCTAGTGTTATGGTACAAAAGAAAGATTCTGGAACAGGTGTAAAGGTTAAAATCATCACCGAAGACAACATCACAAAAATCACTTCAAATCAATATGCCAATGCCGCTATTACTGCCGGTGTTAGCGATGTTGAAATCGATGTAGCTTCTGTTTCAAAAGTAACTGGTGAATCTGCATTAACTGGTGTTTATAAAGCTTTAGAAGCAAATGGAGAAACATTAGATTTAGATCGTACACAAGTTGCTCAGGATGAACTTGAAACAACTAATGAAATTGCCGAAAACAATGCAGATAATTCTAATTTCGATTCAGGACGCTTAGATCAAGCTATGGTTGAAATCAAAAAAGAACTCGCCGAAATCAAGCAAAATCAAGGTAGTGCTGCAACAGCAGAACAGGTTGAACAAGTTGTAACCGATGCATTAAAAAAATTTAATTTAAGCGATATCATCTCACAAGATGACATCAATAAATTAATTGAATTCGCGAAAAAATATCAAAATACTTCTGCCATTGATTCACAAGAAGTATTGAAACAATTAAACAAATTATCTGGTAGCTTAAAAAACCAATTATCAGGTCTATTAGATAAAGCTCAATCTGAAGGATGGTTTGATAAAATCATCAACTTTATCAAAAGTTTATTTAACTAAAATAAGGAAGTCTTAAGCGACTTCCTTTTCATTTGCCATACGATAAATATCAAGCATATCTGTTTCATCCAATTCTTTAAATTTTCCAAGTGTACGCGTATGCTCAAAACTACATTTATAAGTTAATTCATATAATTCAGGCTCCGTGCATTTACGATTCAACAATTCTTGAATATTTGTAGGCATGCCAATCGATTTAAAGAATTCTTCCATTTTTTCAATTGTATCCAACGCACACGATAACGTATCTGCATCATCTAAACCAAACACGCGATGACCTAGTTTTGCAAAACGCATTGGATTTTCCATATACACATGATTTGCCCAACTATCCCAAATAGCTGCAAGACCTGCTCCATGAGCCACATTAAACATGCCACTCAATTCATGTTCTAAGCCATGACAAGCCCAGTCACCTAAAGTTCTATCTCCTGTCATGCCATTATGAGATACACTACCAGCCCACATAACCTCACTTCGAGCTTGTTCATTAGTAGGATCTTCTAATAAAATTTTTGCGTTTTTAATGACAGTACAAATCAAACTCTCCGCCATTTGATCCACTAAATCCAATGTTTCGAATGGTGTAAAATACCTTTCAAGTGTATGCATAATTATATCTGTACATCCACACATTGTTTGATATTTTGATACAGTATATGTTAATTCTGGATTCAAAATTGAAAATTTAAAATACCCAAAATCACTAGCTAATCCACGCTTTAAATTTCCATCTTCATTCGTAATAACGCTTGAACCACTCATTTCACTACCCGTTGCTGCAAGTGTAAGGATGCATCCCATAGGTAAAGCGCCTTTTATTTTTTTCTTTTTGGCATAATAATCCCAAACATTGCCTTCATTATAGACACCATAAGCAATACCCTTGCTTGAATCGAGTACACTACCACCGCCGACAGCTAAAATAAAATCAACACCTTCTTCTTTACAAATTTGAATACCTTCATTTACCTTAGAAAGTAAAGGATTCGCTACAACACCACCACACAAACAATAAGCAATATTTTCTTCATTCAATGCCTTTTTTACACGATCCAACAGACCAGACTTAATGGCACTTTGACCTCCATAATGAATTAGCACTTTTGTCGGATGAAATTCCTTTAAAATCTTTCCAACCTTTTTTTCCTCATCTTTTCCAAAATAAACTTTTGTTGGTGCATAATACTTAAAATTTTCCATAAATACTCCTTTAAATCTTTTTCATTGAAATTGCTTCAATCAATAAGCTTATACCAGCTACAATCAAATAGGCTGCAATAACATAGTTGACAACTAAAGCACTTTGGAATGGCATTACCATAAAAATAATACCCAACAACAAATTAACCAAACCTGTAAAGCTCAAATAATTGGTATTTATCACTCTAAAAAAGCTTAACTTTGATCCCCAAGTCATTTTTTGAATTCCGTTCACCAATAAAACAAACGCAAACAAGAATGTTAAAGTACTTACCGTAATGGTCACTGGCATTGTATACAACAAACAGCCTAATAAGATGTTTAAGATTCCACTGACTAACCACATAGCGTCTTTAAAAAAGAAAGTGGTAGTAATATATGAATAGATTTCATAAGCTCCCCATATTATCAGGCCAATAGCAGCAATCATCTGAATGGTAGTGAACACTTTTTCTGGAAACGCAAAACATAGAATGCCAATAAGAATCAATACTATACTCAATATTATACTCGTTCTTTTTACTTTTTTATACCTTTCATTCCATTGTGTTGTAAATTCATCAATATAATTATAATCTGAATCAAACCATTTCATATAAAACATCTCCTTTAACTGATTTCAGTATAGCACCATTTTTAGCACTTTCAACGCAACAGTGCTAGACGTATTTCAATATCTGTCTAATATTGTAAATTCAATGTATCAATGATACACTTTTATTTGTCGAAAAAAAGGAGACTTATATGCTAAAAAAATACTTGATTGTGTTTTTTGTATCAATGGTACCACTCATTGAACTTCGTGGAGCTATTCCAATTGCCGCTGGAATGGGATTACCATTTGTACAATATTATATTATTGCGATTATCGGGAATATGATTCCTGTTCCATTTATCTATTTCTTTGCCAGAAAAATATTAATTTGGGGAGCAGGCAAACCTGTTATTGGAAACTTTTTTACTTGGTGCTTAGAAAAAGGTGAAAAAGGCGGAAAAAAATTACAAGCTACGGCAGGTAAAGGATTATTCGTTGCCCTATTATTATTTGTAGGTATTCCATTACCAGGCACGGGTGCATGGACTGGAACTCTTGCCGCTAGTATCTTAGACATGGATTTCAAATCAAGCATATTAGCCGTTATGTTAGGTGTCATTCTTGCAGGTATCATTATGGCTTTAGCGAGTATGGGCTTATTTGGCGCACTTGGAGCACTGTTTTAAATAGTGCTTTTTTCTTTTGTTTAAAAAAAAAGGTTTGAAAAAAATCAAACCCTACTTAAACATATTATGTCTGAAAAAATATACTGTGGCAACAACACATGCCAATATAGCTACAAAACTTGGAAACCACACAAATGGAAATGGCAACTGCACATTCATTCCATAGAATCCAAAAATAATATTTGGAATGGCCATAACGATTGTTATTACAGTCAACTTATTCATGACAATATTCATATTATTAGAAATGATACTTGCGAATGTATCCATGGTACCTGCCATTGTATTTGAATAAATATTACACATTTCAATAGCCTGATGAATTTCAATCATGACGTCTTCTAACAAATCCTCATCTTCTTCATACAATTGAATTTGTTTACCACGCATAATTTTACTCAATGTAACCTCATCTGATTTTAATGATGTTGAAAAATAAACTAGTGATTTCTCCAAGCCTAACATTTCAATCAATTCATCATTTTCTACAGATTGATGCAACCGCGTTTCTGTTCGACTTGATAAGCGATCAATTTGACGTAGACAAATCAAGAATCTTTGTGAAATACGTAATGCTAAAAGTAAGAAAAATCTTGTTTTTAAACGTGTATCCGTGCCTTTGATTCTTCCTTGTGACATTTCTAAAATGCTCCAGTTTTCATATAAACTAATTGTAACGACATATCCTTTTAAAATCACGATACCAACCGGTAATGTAGAATATGTTGAATCAATAGAATCGTCATCTTCATTTTCAGCACTTGGGTAGTCAAAGATAATTAAAGCTTGCCTAAAATCATCATCATAATCGATATGTGAGCTTTCTTCTTCATCCAATGAAGACTTCACAAATTCAGGCAAAATTCCAATTTGTTCAACCAAATAATTTCTTTCTTCTTCTGTAGGTGCAATCGCATTGATCCAACAGCCTGGTTCTGGTTCTTGAATTTTGCGTGTTCCATCTTCAAATGTTTTATAAAACTCTAACACAATTTGTCCTCCTTATATTCTAAACGAAGACAAATCTCATGCCTCCGAACATATATTCTTTTCTATTGTTAAAATAACTCGGGTCTGGAGACATGTTTCCACCTACTTTCTACTAAAGAATATTATATCATATTCATGTCAAATTCTTGCAAATTTTCACAAAAAAATGACTAGCTCAGGCTAGTCATAAGGTTTATATTCAACAGTTTCTTTGTCAAAATCAATAAACAATTGAAACGCATTACGATTTTTGTCTTCATCCCAAATTTCAACAAACTTAGGTGTAACCTCAATTAAAATTTCAGTATCAATGTGAGAATATGCATTGTAGCTTTGCCATAAGAATTCTTTATACTTCTTTTCAAAGATACGACCTGGTTCATCGACTACCAATCCTAAGTTTTTAGCAGTTCCCTCAACTTGCACTCCATTAAAGCACATAGCTACCTTGTCATTTTTAAATAATTGTTGTGTTTTTCTGAAGTTTTTATCTGTCTTAAAATAAATTTTGTCGTTGTAGAAAACACAACTTACATTTCTTACCATAGGATAATCATCTACACAGCTTGCCAAAGCCATGATTTTATAATCTCCTAATTTTTCATCCATGATTTTCTTTGCTTCTAAAAGTTCCATTTTTATCCTAACCTTTCATTACTAATATTAAAACCACAATTGATACTATGATAAATGCGCTCACAATCCCAACATCCTTTGTAAGACCTTCATTTACATTTGATTGAGGAACAAATTGTGTATTTCTCAATGCATTTACTAATGGTTTATAAATCAACATTGCGAATGCTGCATTTAATGCACATTTAATAATATTGAATGGAACAATACCCGGAAGTAACATACCTACCACTGCACTTCTTGGCATTTGATAATAAATAGGTGTAATAATGTAGTTCCATAAAGTCATACTCAATGTACAGCATACTGTTCCTAATACCAAACCAATAACAGCTCCTTTTTTAGAATGTTTATACTTATAAACACAAGCTGCAACGCATGCAAATGTACAAGTTGAAATCACATTCATCAATACGTCTAATAAGTTTCCTCCACGGAATACAATTTCTAAGAATGAACATAAAAGACTCATAATAAATGATGTCATAGGACCATAAATAAATCCTGCAATCACAATAATGATATCTTTTGGATCATAGCTTAGAAAAGATACGGCTGGTACAATTGGAAATTGTATCAATAGGTTTAAAACCATTGCCATCGCGCTTAAAATCGCAATTGTTGTTAGTTTCTTTGTTGAACTCATAAATCATCAATCCCTTCGTATATCAACTAAAAAACGTGCCTAAAGAAAATCCTCTAGGCGCGTTTAAATATACAAAAGAATATAAAAACATCTTCTTCCATCCAGACTATACTGTCGCCACTGGAATTTCACCAGTTCATGCAAATTGCTCGCGGGGTCTACCGCCGATAGGGAATTTCACCCAACCCTGAAGATTCAATTTATGCAGAATCAGTATACACTTATTTACAATAAAAAAAAAGAGCAAATTAAATTGCTCTTAGTAGTTCCTTAAATCATAAGCCATGTTCTGTTCCACTTACGTGGTGACAGTCATTTATCTATAGCTTAAAGCTATCCAGCCTTTCTTTCGTTTCATTCCAGCCGGTTCCCCTACCAAATTTGGGTTTCTCGCTTGTGGGGTTTACCCGTTCCACCCTATATGTTTCCATATAGATTCGTCTCTGTGGCACTTTTAAAGTTTATTTACATAGTTTCCCTTAGCAAACAAAACAGCCGTCAAGTAAAAACTTGCCTAGACTTATTTATTCATCTAGCACAAACACTACAATCATCACAGATTGTGCGAGCATGGACTTTCCTCTAACTATCTAAGTAGCCAGCGACTGTCGATTTAATTCACTATTCTTCACTTTGATTAAATACAGCTTTTTCCAAACGTGCAATACGTTTTAAGATATCTACTGTGTTACTGTTTCCATTCACAAAATCAGAATTCACTTTTTCATTCAAGTTTTCATTCTCACTTTGTAGTGCAAACAACTGTTGCTGCAACTCTTTAATTTTTTCTTCATAACGAGTGACTGCAGCACCTAATTCTTCTACTTTTTCATCGTATTTCTGATAGTCTTCAATGACCATATCTAGAAATTCATCTACTTCAGCAGGGGCATATCCCTTCAAGTCTACATGAAATTCTTTTTCATAAATTTCCTGAGCTGTCAAATTCATATCTTTTGCCATATATAGTCCCCCTATATCTACCTAAATATTATGAATGTTTTGTGCAAAAAAATCAACTCTGACTTTTCAGTTTCATTGAATGTTCATCCTTTTTCATATATAATGTTCGTGATGAGCACTATTAAATATCCAAATGCAATTTCAACTATAAATACAATGCAACAAAAGAGTTATAGTTCAAGAGGTATGCGTCTTGAGAATGATATAAATGACTCTAATAAATATTATCGAGAACTTGATAAAGCATTAATTTATAAAAAGCCAACGCCGGTTCAGGTTGTTCATGTTGATTATCCAAAAAGGCAGCGTGCAAAAATAACTGAGGCTTATTATAAAACACCATCAACAACCGACTATAATGGTGTATATCGAGGTAAATATATTGATTTTGAAGCTAAGGAAACCAAAAATAAAACTAGTTTTCCACTCTTTATGATTCACCCTCATCAAATCAAGCATCTCAAAAAAGTTGTATTTCATGGAGGCATTGGTTTTTTCATCATTCGATTTAATTACCATAATGAAACGTATCTTGTTGATTCAAAGCTGCTCATAGATAAAATAGAAAGTATAGATAAAAGTTCCATACCTTATGCTTGGTTTCAAAGACATGGAACTCTTATTCAAGAAGGATTATATCCTAGGTTAGCGTATTTAAAAGTTGTAGATGAACTCTATTTTAAGGAGGATAAGTAAATGGCCCAACCACAAAATGAACAAAAAAAGCCACAAACACCAAAAACAAGCAGAAGAAAATTAGATATATGGAATAAATTAGCTGTATGTATTCTATCTATTTTTTTAGTTGGATGTATATCTGTATTCTTTGTGCTTGTTAATATTATTAATGATCCTGATGGAATGCGTTTTTCACAAGATGGTTTAACCACATTATCCAATTCAAGACTATATGATTCTTCGGGAAATGTATTCTATGAACTAGGAGATGAAATTCGTGAAGATGTAACATATTCACAAATTCCACAATCTGTAGTAGATGCTTTCCTTTCAATCGAAGACTCACGTTTCTTTGATCATAATGGTTTTGACTTGCCTCGTTTCTTAAAATCAGCTATGGCAAATTTAAAATCTGGTAGTTTAGCTCAAGGTGGTTCAACATTAACAATGCAAATGATTGATAATGCATTCACAAAAAACCAAGAGAAAAAAATTGAAACAGAACAAGGTTCTATCTCAACTGTTCAAAAATTAAAATTAAAAGTGCAAGAAATTTACCTATCATTAATTGCTGAACAAAGTATTAATAAAGAACAAATTTTTGAATATTATGTAAACCGTATTTGGTTTGGTTCAGGAAATAACACGCGAGGTATTCAAAAAGCTGCGCAATACTTCTTCAATAAAGATGTGTCTCAATTAAATTTAGGTGAAGCTGCCTTCTTGGCTGGCTGTATTAATGCACCAGACACATACAACCCATTAAACAATTTAAATGAAGCAAATACTACATTGGATCATTTAAAAGCTGCACAGAAACGTAGAAACGTCACTTTGGAATTAATGATGCAACATGGATATATTACGGAAGAAGAATTTAATCTTGCTTCAAATCAAGATTTATCATTCTCTCTACAATATATTGAAAAAACGAACGAGGATCCAAACCAAGCTTATATCACACAAACATTAAGTGAAGTTATGGAATTAACTGGACAAGACCCTGCAATTATCCCAATGGATATCTATACGGCATTAAACCAAGATGCTCAAAAACAAGCAGATGAAATCTGTAAAGGAAATATCGTTCAATATCCAAATGATGCATTCGATGTAGGTTTCTCAATGATTGAAAATGATACTGGTGAAATCATCGCAGTCGGTCCTGGTCGTCGCTATCATTCAGATTCAGTTAAAGTGGATAACTCAACAGATACTAAACAACCAGGTTCAACAATGAAACCATTACTAGCATATTCAAGTACATTTGATATTTTAGGTTGGTCTACTGTTCACCAGGTAAATGATAAGAAAAAAGACTATTGGAAAAACGGTTCTTATGCTCCGGCAAACTCAGATGGAAAATTCAATGGTAAAATGAGTTTACAAGATGCTTTAGGTGTTTCAAAAAACACAACAGCAGCCCAAGCAATGATAGATTTAGTTACAGCTAAAGGTTATGACTATTGGAAAGATTTCTGTAAGAAATTAGGTTATAACGACGATGTTGCCGAAGGATTCAACGAACAATATTCAATTGGTGGTTCTGGAATGATCGCAACTCCAGTCCAACAAGCAAGTGCATACTCCATGTTAGCTAATGGTGGTAAACGTGTAGAGGCACATAGAGTTCGTAAAGTAATTCGTAGATCAGATAAAAAAGAATTTGAAACAAACGCAAAGACATATGAATTGATCAGTGAACAAGCTGCTTGGATGATGTCAGTATTACTTGAAAAAGTCGTTTCTGGAGGCTACAACAACTTCAACAATATTCTAGGTGGTAATTATCCAGTATATGCCAAGTCAGGAACAACAGACTGGCAATCTGAAGGTGCTCTCTATAAGATTCCTGCAGGCACATCAAAAGATGAATGGTCAGTAGGTTATACTAATAAATATACAATCGCATGCTGGAGTGGATATACAACGGAATATATTAAACAAGGCTATTATGTAACACTTCATGATTTAAATGTTGCGACGGCATTCCATATTTCACACTATATGTTAGATTACATGCAAAAATACGCTACATATTCTGCTATCGAAAAACCAAGCGGTATCTCTGACTATAAGGGTGGATACATCAAAGATGAATTTAAATCTAAAGGTGATACAGCTTCCGAGAATTCAGATGCACAAGATGCCTGTGAAGCCGGTGGCGGTGAATGGGATGATGAAACTGATACTTGTACAAGACCAGACGACGAAGAAAGACAAGCTTGTGAAGCCGATGGTGGTACTTGGGATTCTGAAGCCGGTACATGTACTAAAGAAGACACCGAAACAAATGATGCTGAAACAACTTGTACAAACAATGGTGGTACTTGGGATGGTAGTGCTTGTACATATCCAACTCCTGAACCTGAACCTGAACCTGAACCTGAACCAACTCCAACACCAGACCCATCTACTCCTGAAACAACAGGATATATTTGGTATGATGGAAGAAATTTATACAACATATTTGATAGGCTATAACGCTGAGTGCTCCAACGAGCACTCTTTTTAGTTGAAAAAAAAACAGGGATTACTTCCCTGTTTCAAGTATTCTATTTGCGATTTGAAGCTGTTCTTCACTTGGTGGATTTATTCCTTCTAAAGGATAATCTAAACCTAATTCTTTCCATTTATAAGCACCTAACGTATGATATGGAAGGACTTCTACTCTTTCTACATTATTTAATGTATTGATAAATTGATGAAGCTCTTCCAAATATTTTTCATCTGTATTTATAGTTGGAACCAACACATGACGAATCCATACAGGCATTTGAATCTTGGATAAATACTGTGCTAAATTTAGAATATTTTCGTTTGTATGTCCCGTTAATTCTTTATGTGCCTTTTCATCAATATGCTTAATATCTAATAGAACTAAATCCGTGACACTCATTAGTTGTTTAAATTTAGAAAAGAATGATTCTTCAAAAGTAAATGGCTGACCACAAGTATCTAATGTAGTATGTATTCCTTCTTTTTTAGCTAATGTAAAGAGTTCAATCAAGAAATCGATTTGAAGTAATGGTTCTCCTCCACTAACTGTAATGCCGCCAGTATCTTTCCAGTAAGGACGATATCGTAAAGCCTTCTTTAATACGACTTCTGCAATTTGATCTGGCTTTTTAATTTTCCATGTGTCCGCATTGTGACAAAATTTACAACGCATATGACACCCTTGCATAAAAATGACATATCTTACGCCTGGCCCGTCAACAAGGCCAAATGTTTCAATTGAATGAATTGCTCCTAACATTGTATCCTCCTAACTAGAAAGAGCCTTATTAAAGGCTCTTGTGACATGTACGACTAATAACATCTAATTGTTGTTCACGAGTTAAATCGATAAATTTAACAGCATATCCAGAAACACGAATTGTAAAGTTTGCATATTCCTCTTTTTCTGGATGTTCCATCGCATCTTTTAATTTTTCTACACCAAATACGTTCACATTCAAGTGGTGAGCACCCTGATCAAAGTATCCATCCAATACATTGACTAAGTTATTTACTCTTTCCTCTTCATTGTGACCTAACGCATCCGGATTAATTGTTTGTGTATTACTAATTCCATCTAGTGCATATTCATAAGGAAGTTTTGCGACAGAGTTTAATGACGCAAGCAATCCATTTTGTTCAGCCCCATATGCAGGATTAGCACCTGGAGATAATGGCTCCCCTGCTTTTCTTCCGTCTGGAAGTGCACCTGTAGCTTTACCATATACAACATTTGAAGTAATTGTAAGAATTGAAGTAGTTGGTTCACTATCACGATATGTGTGGTGTTTTTCAATCTTGCGCATAAATGTCTTTAATAACCATACCGCAATTTCATCGGCACGATCATCATCATTTCCATAACGAGGGAAATCCCCTTCGATTTCATAATCAACTACCAATCCATCTTCATCACGAATTGTTTTAACCTTTGCGTATTTAATAGCACTTAAAGAATCGACTACATGTGAGAATCCGGCGATACCTGTTGCGAAAGTTCTACGAACATCTGTATCAATTAAAGCCATTTGACTTGCTTCATAATAATATTTATCATGCATATATTGAATCAAGTTTAAGATATTTACATATAGACCTGATAACCAGTCCATCATAATATCGTACTTATGCATCACTTCATCATAATCCAAATATTCACTTGTGATTGGTTTATATTCTGGACCCACCTGAACTTTCGTCTTTTCATCAACACCACCATTGATTGCGTATAATAAACACTTAGCTAAGTTGGCACGAGCCCCAAAGAATTGCATTTCTTTACCTGTTTGAGTGGCACTTACACAACAACATACCGCATAATCATCTCCCCATACAGGACGCATCACATCATCATTTTCATATTGAACACTGCTTGTATCAATACTTACTTTTGAAGCATATTTCTTGAATGGATCTGGTAGATTTGAAGAATATAATACAGTCAAGTTTGGTTCTGGACTAGGTCCCATGTTTTCAAGTGTATGCAAGAAACGGAAACAAGTTTTAGTAACCATACTTCTTCCATCCATGCCCAAACCACCAACATCTAGTGTTGCCCAAACTGGATCGCCTGAGAATAATTGGTTGTAGCTAGGAATTCTGGCAAATTTAACCATTCTAAATTTCATAGTTACATGGTCAACAATTTCTTGGATTTCACTTTCAGTAAATACGCCATTTTCTAAATCTCTTTCAAAATAAATATCCAAGAAAGTCGAAATACGACCAACAGACATAGCCGCACCATTTTGTGTTTTGATAGCTGCTAAATATCCAAAATATAGCCATTGTACAGCTTCTAAAGAGTTTTTAGCTGGTTGAGAAATATCATATCCATAGCTTGCTGCCATGACTTTCATTTCTTTTAACGCCTTGATTTGTTCAGCCAATTCTTCACGTTGACGAATCACATCATCGCTCATTGTTCCATCGCCACAATATGCGAAATCTTTTTGTTTCTGCTCAATTAAATAATCAATACCATAAAGAGCAACACGACGATAATCACCAACGATACGACCACGACCATACGTATCTGGTAATCCTGTAACAATTTTATTACGACGTGCTAAACGCATTTCTGGTGTATATGCACTAAATACGGCATCATTATGAGTTTTATGATATTTTGTGAAGATTTCATGTAATTTCTCACTTGGCTTATATCCATATGTTTCACATGCCTCTTCACTCATACGAATACCACCATAAGGCATGAATGCACGCTTTAATGGTTTATCTGTTTGTAAACCAACAACCTTTTCTAAATCTTTATCTAAATATCCAGGTCCATAAGCTGTTAAACTTGAAACCACTTCTGTTTCCATATCCAACACGCCACCTTTGGCACGCTCTTCTTTTTGTAGTTTTTGAAGCTCAGCCCATAAAGTATTCGTTGATTCAGTTGGACCTTCTAAAAAGCTTTCATCTCCATTATAAGGTTTGTAGTTGTTTTGAATAAAGTCACGAACATCTACTTCGTCTTGCCATTTACTGCCTTTAAATCCTTGCCATTGTTCTTTCATGATTGCCTCCTTCTAATGACAGTTAGCTTTAACTAACAGTTGTTTAAAGTTTACTATTATTCCTTCGAGTAGTCAATTAAAAAGACCCACCGAAAAGACAAAGTAAACTTGCCCAGACGGTCGGCCTATAACATCATACTTCATGTGGTAACTCCACTTCCGTCAGTCATATGATATTCAAATCATAACAAAGAACTATCAATTACGCAAGCGTTTTCATCATGGACGTGAATTTAGCTTTGTACTTCTCCGATATTTGTCATTTTAAATCCCTCTCCATGTACTTCATGCGATTCGACAACCACAAAGAAAGATTCTGGATCCGCTTCTTGTACAGCCTTTCTTACTTGATACATTTCTTTACTGTTACATGCACACATTACCACTTGCATATCATCTTGTTTATATCCACCTTGTGCATTTAAAATCGTACTTCCCCTTTGACTTGTTTCATCAATCACCTGACAAATTCTTTTTCCATGTTTTGTCACAATAAAAGCCACTTTACCTGAATTCAAGCCATAAATCATTTTATCGACTACAACCGCAAATAATAAATTTACAATCATACCATAAATCATTCCATCTACGTCTTTAAATAGAATACCACCCACTAGAATAATTCCAACATCCGATAAAAAGGCAATATTTCCTAAAGACAAATGCGGTCTCAATGCCTTTACAGCCATGATGATAAAATCAGATCCTCCTGTAGATGAATTTCTTGTATAAATCATCGCGTAGCCAATTCCACCAAAAACTCCCGTACATAGGGCAGCTAATAATCGATCTCCTTGGTAGACAGGAAATAATGGTGCCACATAGTCGATAATCAATGAAGATATAATCATACAGCGAATGGAACTGATAAAAAACTTCTTTCCTAATAATTTGTAACAAAGTATCGCAACAGGTATATTTAATAAAATAGTTGAAAAACCAATGGGAATATTAAATAGTCGATAAAAAATAATAGAAATCCCTGAAAATCCTGTCATAGGAAACTTAGCTTGTACGGCAAAGTTATAGATACCAATGGCTACAAAAATACTGCCAACAAGTTCCCACATCATTTGTACCAATAATTCTTTTGTCTTATTCATACTTACCTCCAAAAAAAAGAAGCGCCTAAGACCAAATCTTACAGCGAAATCACTGCACCTACGATTTGATTCTAGACGCTTTAACCACTCATCCGGTGAAGAGTGAACGTTATTTTTAATGTACCAATTTATTGTATGGAACATAGTTATTTAAGTCAAGAAGAATCAGCTAATTCGCCATTTGTGGTATGTTCAATGTATAGTGAAAATAGTAATATTTTAGATGAAAGGAGGACCATTATGGACACAAAAAAGATAGGAGCCTTTATCGCAATGAATCGAAAGAAAAAAGGATATACACAAGAGCAATTAGCTGAAAAATTAGGTGTGACAAATAAAACCATTTCGCGATGGGAAAATGGTCATTATATGCCAGACTTATCTTTACTTGAACCTTTAAGCAAAGAATTAGATATCACATTAAATGAACTTTTAGCTGGAGAAGAAATCGTTAAAGAAGAAGCTATGGAGTATTCTGAACAAAACTTAATCCAAACCATTGACTATACAGACAACAAAATCAAGAATGAACATAAGAAAATATCATTATTCATTATTGGCATAGGTATTTTCACATCCCTTTGTGCATTTACTGTTTTCCCTTCTGAAAGCAGCTGGGGCAGCATCTATTCTATGATTGGATTGTTCTTATTTGTAGTTGGAATATTTAGAGAATTAAAGATTACTTCTCTACTCAAGAAAGGATTGATTTCAACAATTTTATTCATTTTACTTTTAAGTATCTTCTTTATTTTCGATTATGCCAGTGTAACCCAATTTAAACAACCACCCATCTATCGACTGACTACAACTACTGTATTTAGTGATGATGGAAATAAAATGATTGAATACCAAAATCCATTCTACAATGTATTTTGCATCAATGCCGATACACCCAATGAATATTACTTAATTGACAACAAGAGACAATATACCATTGATACCGTTTTAACAAGTCCTTTTAATGTGGATAAAAGTTCATTTGAACAACTAAAAAAATATAAAAGCAAATATATTGAAGACAACAGTAATACTTCCCATTTACTAAATGCCTTACCTTTATCGGAATATGGCTATGTATTTGAAATTGATTCTGAAAACTATGGACTTACAATAAACTATAATTGTACAGATTGGTACAACAATGAAAACTTATATATAGATAAAGCTCTAGTGTACAATTCTGTATCTCTATTCAAATTGATCGATAATCTTGAATACATCACATATAATTTTAGTGGAAGCAGCTATACAATTACACGAGAACATTGCCCCCTCAACAAGAATATTGAACAAAAGATCGATGATAATGAGTTTATATCCGAAGCGATGAAATTGTTTGAAGTAAAATAAAAAACGCAAACGCGTTTTTTTGTTTATTTATGAATAATTTCTTCTGCACGATCTAGTGCAGCACTGATACTTGGCTGGAAGTTTTCTTTACCAACAAGCTCAATAAAGCCTGCTTTTTCCATGACCTTCATTGGTTGATCATTCACATGTGAGAATACAATGGTGATTCCTTTTGATTCACAAACTTGAACTAAATCTTTTAGTGCATTTAATGCCGTACTATCTAGTGCAGGAACACTACGCATACGAAGAACTAGACAATTTGTAAAATCTTTGACGGCAATTTCTTCAATTACACTAGCTGCCCCAAAGAACAAGGGTCCTGAAATCTCATAAACACGAATTTGAAGGGGAAGCTTTTGAAGATGTTCATCAACATCGGGTGTATCCTCATCTACATATGTCCAGCCATTGACTTTTGTTTCTTCACTCATACGTTTAATGAATAATAAACAAGCAAGTACCATACCCACTTCAATAGCGACAACCAAATCAAAGACGACAGTTAACACAAACGAAGTGACAAGCACAATAATATCACTCTTAGGTGCTGTTTTAACTAAGTTTAAAAACGTGCGCCATTGGCACATATTATAGGCAACAATAAATAGAATCGCTGCAATTGTAGGCATAGGAATCATTCCGGCATATGGCATCAAGACAACCAATACAATTACTAATGTGATAGAGTGCACCATACCGGCAATTGGTGTTTTTCCTCCATTTTTAATATTGGCAGCCGTTCTTGCGATAGCACCCGTGGCAGGAATTCCACCAAATAAAGCAGATGCGATATTTCCAGCACCTTGGGCAACAAGTTCCATATCCGAACGATGTTTTCCGTTAATCATACCATCGGCAACAACACAAGAAAGTAATGATTCAATGGCAGCCAACACGGCTATGGTTAATGCATTCGGTAATGCATTTTGAATCCTGTTTAATGATAAGCTTGGAAAATGTAAAGTAGGTAATGCGTTACTGATTGTATAAAGATTTCCGATTGTATTTACCTTTAAAAGTAATAATTGAACCATCAAAATTCCGGCAATAACGGCTAAAAGTGAGCCTGGAATTCTTTTAAAGATATATGGAGCAATAATCAAAATGGCTAAAGATACCACACCTACTATGACGGCATCCATATTGATTGTAGAAAAATTGTTAATCACAGCCTCAAATTTTTCAACCGTCTCAATAGGCTTGACTCCCGTTGGATAGGTTAATCCAAAGAAATCTTTTAATTGTCCAATCACAATCGTAACGGCAATACCAGAAGTAAAACCTGTTGTGATAGTGAATGGAATAAATTTGATTAGACTTCCAAAATGACATAGTCCCATCAAAATCAAAAAGATACCCGCAAGAATCGTGGCAACAATAAGTCCATCCATTCCATCATGGGCTACAATTCCAGCAACAATCGTCGCAAAAGCAGCGGTCGGTCCTGCAATTTGTACACTGCTTCCACCTAGTGCCGAAATGACAAAACCAGCTACGATTGCAGTAAAGATTCCGGCTTCAGGTCTAACACCAGAAGCAAGTGCCAATGCGATCGACAGTGGTAATGCGATAATAGCGACAATAATTCCAGCTGTCACATCTTTGACAAACTGAGACTTATCATAGCTTTTCAGTGATGAAAGTAACATCGGTTTTAGTGAATTCATTTGTTAATATCCCTCTCTTTTTAACAACCTTTAAAGTATACCATAATTTAAGGATTATTAAGGATATTTCTACAATAGTATTTGATATACTGAATATATAACACTAAATTTCAGGAGAATAATATGAAAAAAAAGACTAAAATTATAATTTTAATCTCACTATGCATTTTAATTGCCATTATAGGCATCTATTTCTTATTTCCAAAAGGAAGTAACACCCAAAACATCTATGTTCAAAAAGTATCTACAATCATTGGTTCTTCCTACACCGAGAACCGATATTCAGGTGTAGTAGAATCCTCAGAAACTGTAGATATCAATTCTGATGGAAATAAATCCATTACTGAAATGTATGTAGAAGCTGGTCAAAAAGTAAGAAAAGGCGATAAATTATTTTCTTATGATACAACAGAAGCATCCAATTCCATCGCCCAAAAGAAATTGGATATTGAAGCACAGAACAATGAAATTGCTGCTCAAAATAATACAATTGAAGATTATAAGGCTGAGCTTAATAGCGGTGCAGATAAAGTTGAGATTCAAGCTCGAATCAACGATGCAAGTTATGCGATTCGCCAGGCTCAAAATACAATCAAGGCCACACAGACTGAAATTGATCAGTTGAACAAACAAATCGAAAATTCGACCGTTCTTTCGACAATTGATGGAATTATTAAAGAAGTCAATAAAGATGGTGGAACGGATGAAAATGGAAACCAAAAGCCATTGGTGTCGATTACACAAACTTCTGATTTTAGAATCAAAGGTACTATTAGTGAAATGGGCTCTATTTCTGAAGGAACAAATGTTATTGTCAGAAGTCGTATTAATGAAGATCAAATCTATAAGGGAACTGTCACAAAGGTAGAAACAGATCCTCAATCCAATTCCAACAATAGCTTTAATGGTAACGATTCGAATGAATCTGCATCAAAATATCCTTTCTATGTCACTTTAGACAATAATAAAGGCTTAAAGCTTGGACAACACGTCTATATTGAAGTGGATAATGGACAATCCACAAAGAAAAAAGGAATTTGGTTAGATGCGAGTTTTATTGTTTCGGATGACAATGGAAATTCATATGTATGGGTTTCTGAAAAAGGTAAATTAAAGAAAAGAAAAGTAGAACTTGGTAAAACGGATGAAGAAACATCTACCACAAAAATCAAGTCAGGACTAAGCGAGGATGACTATATCGCATGGGCTGATGATACTTATAAGGAAGGTATGAAGACAACGACTGAATACCAAACGGAAACGGATGGTGATGCCAATGCTTCTTAATCTTAAAAACATTTATAAAAATTATGGAAAAGAACCATTGATCGTTCCAGTTTTAAAAGATGTAAGTCTTGAAGTCGTACAAGGCGACTATGTTGCGATTATGGGACCAAGTGGTTCTGGTAAAACAACACTTATGAATATCATTGGATGTTTAGATCGAGCGAGTTTAGGGACGTATCTATTTGAAGATGAAGATATTTCTGAAATGAATGATGATGCGTTAAGTGATTTAAGATTAAACAAAATCGGTTTTGTCTTTCAAAACTTCAATCTTCTAAGTTCGGAAACCGCTCAAGAAAATGTAGCTTTACCTTTAATTTACGCAGGAATCCATAAAGAAGAAAGAAATCATAGGGCTGATGTTGCATTAAGTAAAGTTGGTTTACAAGATCGTACAACATTTAAGCCAAGCCAATTGTCGGGTGGACAAAAACAACGTGTTGCGATTGCCCGCGCCCTTATCAATCATCCTAGAATTCTACTTGCCGATGAGCCTACAGGAGCACTTGATCAGGCGAGTGGTAAACAAGTTATGGAATTGTTTAAAGCTTTAAATGATGAAGGTGTGACGATCATTATGATTACACATGATGCAAGTGTAGCAAGTCATGCCAAAAAGATTCTTCATATCATTGATGGAGAAATCATTGAAAATAAACAAGGAGGTGCAGCATGAAGCCTTCTATAAAAAAAGGAATTATTATTACTTCTGTATGTGCATTTACTTTAGTTGGAATTAAGTTTTACTTAAGCTCATCCAATACGGTTGAGGTTCATTCTGTATCCAGTTTAAATACAGGCTATTGGGATAATCCATCCACTTCAACAGGACTTGTATCTAATAGTGATACACAATCCGTACTATATGATTCTTCTAAAACAATTACACAAGTCTTTGTCAAAGAAGGTCAACAAGTGAGCGTAGGAGATCCATTGTTATCTTATGACTTAACTACACTTCAAAGTGCAGTGGATACAAGTCAATTGGAAGTGGAAAAAGCACAAAATGCGATTACACTTGCCGAGCATGAATTAAAGAAATTATTCAATACAACACCGGTTCCAGATGTGACACCTGTTCCTGATATACAAAATCCTACTCCAGCTCCATTACCAGACATTCCAAATCCAGATGGTAATGGCTTATATCCTTATATTCTTTCTTTATCCCAAGCTGAAAAGAATTTTACAGACTATAAAATCTATTATGCAGTTACAGAAAATGAAGTACCTGAAAAAGGGCCTAAAGAAGATGCGAATGCATGGAAAGAAGAAAGAATTAAAAAAACATCGGATCATACGTGTTGGTATTGGATTGAATATACATATACAGATGGTTCAAACAATGCGTATGATACAAAGGATGTTGTAGAGTATTATAGTGATAAACAAAAGATTCCTTCTGAAGATCTATCTGAAGTTGGAACTAAAAAGAATCCTTATGTATTCAAGTTAAGTGAAGACCAGGGATTTGTGTATGGAAAATTATTTTTAGACAACAAGAATCTAAATGCATATTTTTGCTTTGATGCATATACAAATGATGGTGACCTTAGTTCTTCATGGCTTGTTTGCTGTGATAAGTTTGCCACTAAACAATCCATGAATTCCGGAGACATGTATTCTGTTCTTTCACATACAAAAGAAGAACAGAAATATATAGAAGTTGAACAAAATTCAAATCAAGAAAATACATCGGGTTATACAGAAATAGAACTTGCGAAAGCCATTCGTGATAAGAAACAGGAACTGAAGACGTTAGATTTAGATTTAAGAAAGGCAAAGCTTTCATTAAGTGAAAATAAAGCTCTATTAAATGATGGTGTCGTTCGTGCAAAGCGCAGTGGTATTGTACATAATATAAAAGATCTATCAAATCCTATTCAAGATGGCAGTGCCTTTTTAGAAGTGGCAACAAGCCAAGGAACTTATATTAAAGGAAGCATTAGTGAATTAATGTTAAACCAAGTTAAGGTTGGCGATACCATTTCAGCTTATTGTTGGACAAACGGGGAAACATTTGATGCGAAGATTCAAAGTATAGATACAGTCCCTTCTTCTAGCAGCAACTACAATGGTTCAGGAAACCCAAATGTGAGCTACTATGGTTTTGAAGCTTATGCCAAAGATGCCTCAAATATTGCGGTTGGTGAATATTTAGAATTAACCTTCCATTCAAATACAGATACAACGAGTTCAATTTGGCTTTCAAAAGCATATGTCAAACAAGAAAGAAATAAATATTATGTTCTTAAAGACAATCATGGAAGATTGAAGAAGCAATATGTCACAGTTGGAAAGATTGTCTGGGGTGATACAGTCGAAATTAAAGAGGGTCTTTCAGATACGAATTCTATTGCGTTTGCGTATAGTAAAAATGCCAAAGAAGGCGTTAAGACAAAGAATATGTCGGAGGATGCATCATGATTGAAAATATAAGATTATCCTTTCGAGGCATCTTTGCCCATAAAATGCGATCCTTCTTAACAATGCTTGGAATCATCATTGGCATTGCCTCCATTATTGCGATTGTTTCTACAATTAAGGGAACAAATGATCAAATTGAAAAGAATCTAATTGGTTCCGGAAATAACACGGTAAAAGTAGCTTTATATCAAGAAGATTTGGAATATTCTTTCGATACAGGCATTCCAAATGGTGTGCCTACGGTTTCAAAAGATACACTTGAATCTTTAAAAAATATTGATCATGTCCAAGGTGCTACGCTTTATCGTTCAAGACAAAGTTATCAAGCTATATTTCGTAATAACACTTCTTTAGATGGTGGATACATCATGGGTGTGAATCAAGACTACTTCTCAATTGCTGGACTCACCATCAAACAAGGAAGAGGCATTACAGAAGATGACAACAAGAAATTTAGACAAGTTGCCGTCTTAGATGAAACTAGCGCAAAGCTTTTATTTGGTGAAGATAATCCGATTGGTAAAACGATTGAGATTTCTTCAACACCATTCACAATCGTTGGTGTTTGTGCAAATAAAGAAACTTTTGAGCCTACAATGGAAAGCATTGATGATTATTATACATATAATCAGTCTTCGGGTTCAAAAGTCTATGTTCCAAGTGAATCTTGGCCAATCTTTTATCAGTTTGATGAACCGCAAAATGCATTACTAAAGGTGGATGCCACTTCGAATATGACTCGTGTTGGAAAAGAAGCAGCTACTATCTTAAATACAAATGTTTCTTCTTCCAGTGTTCAATATAAAGCACAAGATTTATTAAAGCAGGCTAAAGATATTCAAAATCTTTCTAAATCCACAAATGCCATGTTGATCTGGATTGCCGGTATTTCCTTACTAGTCGGTGGTATTGGGGTTATGAACATCATGCTTGTAACGGTAACCGAAAGAACGAAAGAAATTGGTCTTAAAAAAGCTATTGGTGCTAGAAAAAAAGCCATTCTATTCCAGTTCTTAACAGAAGCTGTCGTACTTACTTCGATTGGAGGTATTGTAGGTGTATTAACAGGTATTGGTTTAGCTAAATTAATATCAATATTCAATGGTACTCCTGTATCCATTAGTATTCCAGCCATGTTGTTATCCGTATTATTCTCTATGGCAATCGGAATTATTTTTGGATTACTTCCTAGCTATAAGGCTGCAAATCTTGATCCAATTGAAGCTTTAAGACATGAATAAAAGCTGTAACGACAAAATCGTTGCAGCTTTTTTATTGGTTGTCACACCTAAAATATCTTTATCTATTCTTATTTTTAATCTTATGAACAATTTTACAAATCAATAAAATTAAAAGTACAATTAGTAAAATAATGACTAAAACGATTGCCACAATCATTGCACTTAATTTATTTGGCTTTTTAATCAAGTCAATTATATTCTTACTATCATCCACAACCTTATGTTCATGTGTTGAAGCATAGTATTTTGAAACATTCGCAATACCATCTCCATCCGTATCATCAAAAGAGCGCATATATCTAGCAATCGCATCCCAAGCTTTTAGTTCTTTGCCATCTTCTTTAATGATATGATCCTCTAGATTTTCAATTGGATTTCCATCCTTATCTTTAGGTTCAAGTGACAAAAGTCCATATGACATTTTATTTACCGAACCAAGCATCTGTCCTGTATATAGATCTGTCACAACATGATACAATTGATCATCTTGAATCTCAATTCTTTCATCTTCTTTTGTAAGATAACAATCTGTAACTTTATTTAAAATCATTCGGTTTGGATTGTAAGTAAAATTAAGTCCACTACTATACAATCTTGCCGTTGTCATAAAATCAGAAACTGAAGCATCTACTTCGGCTGCTAATTTCAATTCTTTACCCGTAAGATAAGTAGAAATCAAAGGATAACCAGCCACACCATCTTTTCCAATACCCAAAGAAAATGAATTATATACATCTTCTACTGTAATATCTCCTTTTGTATATGTATCTCGTATAGTTCCACTTGGTACAACGGCTACATCGACTGAATCGACAGCATACGCAAATGAATCCGCAATAATTTGTCCAAGATTTGATTCTTCATGTTTTGAATACAATTCTTCTAAACTATTAAATTCAATATCATTTTGTGCAAGAACGTAATCTCTTGTATAACCAAAATCTGCAAGATAATTTGTATCCACTGTATCCATCAATTCATCAATTCGATTTTGTGTTTCTATATCTGGCTCTATATTTTCAGACACAGGAATTAGTTCATAAGAACTTAAATCCCAACGACCATCTGAACTCTGTTTCATAGAAAGAGAACCGATATTTTTTCCATATTCCCCACAAGATACGATATATGTATTTTCATGTTGAATCGGTTCTTTTAATTCTGAATGCGTATGTCCACTGAGGATTAAATCAATATCCTTTACATTCTTGGCAAGAAGTTCATCTTCCGATTTATTTTCATCTTCCCAAGTTCCACAATGCGAAACACAAACAATCATATCCACTTCTTCATTCTTCTTGATTTTTTCAACTGTATCTTTCACAGCCTCTACAGGATCTTTAAACAACAATTCACATGTTGGTGCACATTTCAAAGAATCCTTTCCAAAAGCACCTGTAACAGCTATCTTTGTATCCCCTTTTTGAATGACAACATAATCCTTTACTCCATAAGTTTCAAATCCGGACTGAATCTGTTTTTGACCATCATTCAATCCAGCCTTTTTCATGCCATCCCAATCCACATTGCATACGACAAGATTGGGTATTGTTTCACCCGAACTTTTGGCTGTCTTTAACATATTGGTCAAACCTTTTGAACGATAATCAAACTCATGATTTCCTAATGTTGTGACATCATATCCAAGATAGCCAAGCATTCTAAGTTCAGCTGCCTGCGTATCATATACTGTTTGTATCAACGTTCCCATTGAGAAATCCCCACCATCCAATATTAGTGTATTTGGATTCTCCTTTTTTTGTTCATTAATTAATGTTTTAATTCTCGCAAAACCACCAACTTCTTGAAGTTCTCCATCTATATTTGTTGTGAAACTATCCAAATGAGAATGCGTATCATGTGTAAACATGACATCCACCTCTTTTGTATCTGATTCAGCTTTTAATGGAGTAATTTGTGCAAGCGGCATCAACAATACCGTCGCTAAAAAAAGCGACAAGATTCGCTTCCTTATTATCATATTATTCTCTCCTCAATATGTATTCACCTACTTTTTAGTATACGTGATTGAGCGCAAAAAGTACATGTTTTTTATCAATTGTAAGCGGTTATAGTAAATAAAGGGATTCACAAAGAAAGTAGGCATTATCTGCAAATACATTTTCAGTAAATATTACTTTATAGTCCATATTTATTTCTAACGCTATCTATTGCTATATCTGCATCTATTACTTTTCCTTCTCTAGATTGAACACTAGAAGAAGCAAGTCTATCCAAAAATTCATCTTCAGTCATAACTTTCATTTCATTTGTTTTATTGAATTTTTTTATTTCAAA